>Ga0118677_10005538_pt1 | contig 22037 bp, 21 predicted proteins | sample AliMusrvi5mmetaG_FD_86154 | JGI IMG/M metagenome (GOLD analysis project Ga0118677, IMG submission 86154)
AGTTGTTTCTCCGCGTAGGCCCGTACGTTGGCGGCGGCGACTTCGACGGCGGAGCGGAATTCCGGCGTGAGGCGATCGGCGGCGGCGGCGAGATCGGCGGCGGGCACGCGGATCGTCCTGCCTTCGAAACGGTCGAACTGCCGGGCGTATTCGAGCACCGCTTTGTCGCCGCGGACACCCACCGCTTCGAGGATGGGGCGGGCGGTGTCTTCGGCTTCCGTCATGCGGGCGGCGCGGCGGGCCAGCACCTTGCCCATGGCTTTGGATTCGAGAATTCGGATCATGGTCGGCTCGCCTTACATCACGATTTTGTTGAGCGGGTACTCGACGATGCCTTCGGCGCCGGCCTGCTTGAGGCGCGGAATGATGGTGCGCACCGTGGATTCGTCGAGGATGGTATTCACGGCCAGCCACTCGCCGTCGCTCAGGTGCGAGACGGTGGGACGCTTCAGCGCCGGGAGCACCTGCAGCACGGAATCGAGATTGTTTTTATGTACATTCAGCATCATGCCGACCTTGCCGAGCGCCGCGATGGCGCCATCGAGCAGGAGTTTCAGATCTTCCAGCTTTTTGCGCTTCCAGTCATCGGCCCAGGAGGATCTGTTGGCGATCAGCTGCGTGTTGGATTCGAGAACGGTCTCCACAATGCGGAGTTTGTTGGCGCGCAGCGAGGAACCGGTTTCCGTCACTTCGACGATGGCGTCGGCGAGTTCCGGCGGCTTCACTTCGGTGGCGCCCCAGCTGAATTCGACCTTGGCGGTGACGCCGTTCGCCGCGAGATAGCGCTTTGTGGTGGCGACGAGTTCCGTGGCAATGATCTTGCCTTCCAGATCTTTCACGGACTGCACCGGACTGGACTCGGGCACGGCCAGCACCCAACGAACTTTGCCGAAGCTCTGCTTGGCGTAGATCAGATTGGCGACGGGTTCCACGTCCGCGCCGACTTCGGAAACCCAGTCGAGCCCGGTGAGTCCGGCGTCCAGAATGCCGTCTTCCACGTAGCGCGCCATCTCCTGAGCGCGGATGAGCATGCATTCCATTTCCGGGTCGTCGACGATGGGGAAGTAAGAACGCGAACTGGTGGTGATGTTGAAGCCGGCGCGGCGGAAGAGGTCCACCGTGGCGTTCTCGAGACTGCCTTTGGGAATGCCGAGTTTCAGCTTCATTTGGTGGCTCCGTAGACCGCGTTGGGGTCGTAAGTCGGCGTTTCGGTTTCCAGCCACTGACCGTCTTTCAGAGACCGGTAGAAACAGCTCTGGTAGCCGTTGTGGCAGACGCCGGGGCCCAGGGAATCGACCTGAATGAGCAGGGTGTCGGTGTCGCAATCGGTGGCGATGTCCCGCACGCGAAGAACGTGGCCGGAGCTTTCGCCCTTCATCCAGAGCTTATTCCGGGTGCGGCTGTAGAAGGTAACATTGCCGCTTTCGAGGGTCTTGCGCCAGGCGTCTTCATTCATGAAGCCGACCATGAGAACGCGGCCCGATTTTGCGTCCTGCACGACGGCGGGCAGGAGGCCATCCAGTTTTGTGAAATCGAGGTTCAACATGTATTCGATACCGAGTTGTTTGTGTTACCGGGCGCCGCGAAACAGAACGGGCAGCAATAAAAATGCCCGCCGTTTGCGCGGCGGGCATTCCTTTCGTTTTGAGATTACAAAATCGATTAGGACAGGACCCGTCGCACACTGATCGCCCGGTGGTGGTGATGATGCCGGACTGCGATGGTCACTGCCATAAAAGGTTAGTGTACCAAGGGGCCTGTTCCCGCCGGCGCGCTGGTCAGGCGACTTCCAGCATATCCGCGAATGAGCTGGGAACGGGGATGGGGTCGCCGTCCAGGCGCATGCTGCTCAGGTGCAGTTCGATGGCTTCCAGCATGCGGGTACGAACCTGGTCCATGGAGTGGCCGGTGGCGATGCAACCGGGCAAGTCGGGAAGCGATCCTCTTAAACCCAGGCACTGTAACCGGTTCCGGTGGGCTCATAGATGACGGCGTATTTGCTCATTTGATCCCCGCTCTTTGATTATGCGGTTCCGTGTACCGGGCGCAACGGCAAGTGCAACAATACGTTCAATGTCGGTGCCTGCAACTCCGCTCCGGCAGATGAGGATTCTAGGATGAACCTTACAAGAAGACAGTTCAGTGCGGTGGCCGGGGCGGCGCTTGCGGCCGGTGATGCGGCCCTTGGGCAGAGCGGCAAGCTGACGGCGCAGCAGGTGATCGACCGGATTCAGAAACAGCTCGCGGACGGCGGCGTGCAATGGAAGACGCCGACGCGCGATGTGTTCAAGGCGGGCGATCCGGGCACTCCCGTGACGGGGATCGCGACCACCGTCATGTCGACCCTTTCGATTCTGCAGCGGGCCGCGAAAGCGGGCAAAAACCTGATCATCACGCATGAGCCGACCTTCTGGAGCGATGGCGACGGCACGCAGGAAGTCGCCGACGATGCGGTTTACAAATTCAAGGCCGATTTCATTCAGAAAAACAAGCTGGTGGTCTGGCGCTTCCATGACCACTGGCACGCCCGGAAACCGGACGCGATGCTGGTCGGGTTTGCGCAGGCGCTGGGCTGGAACGATGCCATCGACGATTCGAAGCGCACCTATCGGGTGAAGCCGACCACGCTCGGCGCGGTCGTAAAGGACATGCAGGACAGATTACATTTCCGGGCGCTGCGGGTTGTCGGGGATCCGGAGACGAAGATCAGCACGGCGGCGATCAATGTCGGCTCAACGTCGCTGCAGGTGGTCCTGAAACTCATGCCGGAAGTCGACTTGTTCGTCGCGGGCGAACCGCGCGAATGGGAAGGTCCGGAATATATGCAGGACGCGGTGGCCATGGGCCAAAAGAAGGCCATGATCATCGTGGGACATCAGAATTCCGAAGATCCGGGAATGCGTCTCTGCGCGGACTGGCTCAAGACCTTCGTGACGGAAGTTCCGGTGGAATGGATTCCCACGAGCGAACCGTTCCGGCGGGCGGTGTAAGGTTCCCATGGAATACAAGAGGCTCGGATCGACCGGACTGAAAGTATCGCGGATCTGTTTCGGAACCATGACATATGGCTCGAAACAGTGGCGTGAGTGGGTGCTGGACGAAGAGGAAGCCCAGCCGTTCTTTCGGCGGGCGGCGGATCTGGGGATCAACTTCTTCGACACCGCGGACATGTACTCGAACGGGGTGAGCGAGGAGATCACGGGGCGGGCAATCCGGGATCTCGCGTTGGGCCGCGACCGCGTGGTGATTGCCACGAAAGTCTTTAATCCGATGAGCGACGATCCGAACGACCAGGGGCTGTCGCGAAAACATATCTTTCATTCCATCGACGCCAGCCTCAAACGCCTCGGCACGGATTTCGTGGATCTCTACCAGATCCACCGGTTCGACTACGAGACGCCGATTGAAGAGACGCTGATTGCGCTGAACGATCTGATCCAGGCGGGGAAGGTCCGTTACATCGGGGCGTCGGCAATGTTCGCGTGGCAGTTCATGAAGATGCTGGCGACGTCCGACAAGTTGGGCGTGGCCCGCTTCGTGAGCATGCAGAACTACTTCAATCTGGTCTATCGCGAAGAAGAGCGGGAGATGCTGCCGCTCTGCCGGGCCGAGGAGATCGGCGTGATTCCGTTCAGTCCGCTGGCGCGCGGATTCGTGGCGGGCAACCGGCGGAAGGAAGACCGGGGCGACACGGTGCGTGCGAAAACCGACGACTACTCGCAGCGCCAGTATTACCGTCCGCAGGATTTCGCGGTGGTGGAGAACATCGCGAAAGTAGCCGCGGCGCGCGGCGTAAGCAATGCGCAGGTAGCTCTGGCGTGGGTGCTGCAGAAGCCCGGAATTACGGCTCCGATTATCGGCGCGAGCAAACTGCAGCATCTGGATGAGGCTGCGGAGGCGTTGAGTATCCGTCTGGATGACGCGGAGATGAAAACGCTGGAGGCCGCCTACGAACCGCGGCCGATCATGGCTCACTCGTAACGCGTAAACTCGTTTGGCGCTTCAACCCGTTTTTTTGGCGTAAACTCGTTTTTTACGGACGTAAACTCGTTTTTTCCGGCCACAAACTCGTTTTTTCCGGCCACAAACTCGTTTGTCCCGGCAATGATGAGCAGCAGGTTGCCGGCCTCGGACCGAAGTTCCGGATGCGTCGTGTCCCTCGCCATCACCACGAAGTCGCCTTCTTTGTAGACCACGTTGCCCCAGCGAATGTCGCCGCGAAGGACATAGCACTGTTCGTCGTCGGCGTGGTGGTGAGCGGGAAAAACCGCGCCGGCCTCCATGCGAACCAGCATGGTGGTCCGGCCTGTCTGGCGGTCACGGAACAGCTGCCGGATTTCGACGCCGGGCGCGCCGCCGTCGAGCCACGGGCTATCGTAAGGACGCACGTCCGCCAGCGGTTTCAGGGAGTTCCAGTCCGCCACGCGGGTCATCAGCCGGTTCCGGACGGCCTCGGCGGGCGTGACGGGCAGCACGGAAGAAGCGAGCAGTTCCGCAAATTCGTCCAGATCCGGCTCGCCGTTCCCGACTTCACGCGCGCTCATCAGGCGGTCGCCTCCTCTCCCCACAATTCTTTCAGACGCAGCAGCGCCAGGCGGATGCGGCTCTTGACGGTGCCGAGCGGTTCGCCCAGCCGCTTCGCGAGTTCGGAATGCGTGAAGCCGCGAAAGAACGCGAGTTCCAGCACTTCGCGCTGCTCGGGAGGCAGTTCCCGCATGGCCGTAATCACCCTGCGCCGCCGCAGAGCCTGTTCCGTTTGCTGTTCGGGCGAAGCGTCCGCCGCGATCAATTCGGTTTCGCGATTCTTCCCGTCGACGGCGAGTGCGGGGCGAACCCGCATCTGACGGATCTTATCGATCGCGACGCTCCGGGCGATGATAACCAGCCATGCCTGCACGCTGCCGCGAGCGAGGTTCCAGGAGCCGGCGCTTTTCCACGCCTTCATATAGACGTCGAGCAGCGCCTCTTCGGCATCCTGTGGATGTTCGAGCATCCGCAGCAGCAGGCCGTTGAGGAGCGCAGAGGTTTCGTCATAGAGTTGCGACAGGGCATCCTGATCGCCCCGCGCCATGCGCTCGACAAATCCGGCGAGCCGCGCGGCGCGCACGGCGGTCCCCGAAGGATTGAGCCCTGGTGATGGATTACTCATCTGCCCTGAACCTTGACCTGGACGGCGAAGGCACCAGCATAAACGCAAATTGGAGCGGGGACAACTTCCGCGCGGAAAGTTTGTGCGCTGCGTCGCTTTCGTTGATTTCATTCCTGTTTCAGGTTTTCGGAAAAGCGCGAAGGCGGGTGGCGGGCGGAAATACGGGCAGAATCCTGTGCTACGATGAACAATACTCTCAAAAGGCGTTCGCCTTGTATTTTTAATCACTTAGATGAATCTCAGGTCATTATTCAGTCTTTTTTCGTCCGACCTCGCCATCGATCTCGGAACTGCCAATACTCTTGTGTTCGCCAAAGGCAAGGGAATTGTCGTCAATGAACCCTCGATCGTGGCACTGAACAAAACTACCGGCGAAGTCGAGGCGGTAGGCAAAGAAGCCAAGGAAATGCTGGGCCGAACGCCCGGCAATATTGTCGCTATTAAACCAATGAAAGACGGCGTCATCGCGGACTTCAAAGTCACCGAGAAGATGCTGAATTACTTCATTCAGAAGGCGCACAACCGCAAAGTTCTGCTGCACCCGCGAATCGTCATCAGCGTTCCCAGCGAGATTACGCAGGTGGAAAAACGCGCCGTGATGGATTCGGCGTACCGGGCCAAAGCGAGCGAAGTCCATCTGGTGGAGCAGGCGATGGTGGCGGCGATCGGCGCGGGGTTGCCCATTACGGAACCTTCCGGCAACATGGTGGTGGATATCGGCGGCGGCACGACCGATATCGCCGTGATTTCCCTTTCGGGCATCGTCTATTCGCGTTCCGTGCGCGTGGCGGGCAACGCGATGGACGACGCCGTGATGCAGTATCTGAAACGCAAGTACAACCTGCTGATCGGCGAGCGCACGGCGGAGGCCATCAAGATCGAAGTGGGCTCGGCCTATCCGCTGGACAAGCCGATCAAGATGGAGATCAAGGGCCGCAATCTGATCGAAGGCGTGCCGAAGACCATCGAAATCGGCGATGCGGAGATCCGGGAGTCTTTGTCGGAGTGCATTGCGATGATCGTCAACGGCATTCGCGTGGCGCTGGAACGTACGCCTCCCGAACTCAGCGCGGACATCAGTGATCGCGGCATCGTACTGACGGGTGGCGGCGCGCTCATCAAGAATCTGGATGAACGAATCCGCCAGGAAACCGGGCTGCCTGTCTCGATCGCGGACGATCCGCTGGCGTCGGTGGTGCTCGGCACCGGAAAAATGCTGAGCGACTTCAAACTGCTGCGCAAAATCTCGATAGATTAGTAGAAGGGCCGAGGCGATCCTGATGGATTCTCTCATCTACCGCTACCGGAACATCACCGTTCTGCTGATCGCGTTGTTCGCGCAGTTGATCGTCCTGGCCTGGCAGGTGCGGAGCGATAACGACGTTCCGCTGGTGCGGTTCTGGGCCATAACGGCAATCACACCGGTAGCCAGCGCGATTGAAAACGCTCGCAACAGCACCACCGGTTTCTTCGGCAGCTATTTCGCATTACGGGATGCGCGGCAGCAAAGCCGAAAACTGAAGTCCGAAGTCGATCGGCTGGCGCTCGAAAATCAGCTCCTGAAAAATGAACTGGCTTCCGCGCAACGGGTGGAAAGCATGGCCGGTTTCCAGGCGCGGAACCCGTCGAAGATGATTGGCGCGCGCGTGATCGGCACCACCACCGGAACCGGCGCGAAATCGCTGCTGATCGACCGCGGAACCGCGGCGGGGGTTCGCAAGGGGATGGCCGTGGTGACACCCGCCGGTATCGTGGGGAAGATTCTCGCCGTGTATCCCTTTGCGAGCCAGGTGCTTTCCGTGAACGATCCCGGATTTGCCGCCGGCGTCGAATCCCAGAAGAATCATGTGCACGGTGTCCTCAAAGGTGTGGGCGCCGGAACGGCGAAAGTGGATTACGTGCCGTCCGGGCAGAAGGTGGAACCGGGAGAGTCGTTCTATACCTCCGGTGAGGACCGTGTGTTTCCGAAGGGATTGCTCGTCGGCAAGGTGACGGGCGTGCACGAAGGCGGGAATTTCCAGGAAATCTTCGTGGAGCCTTCCGGTTCGGAGGCGGCTCCCGAGGAAGTGCTGATCATCGTGGACCCCTCCCATCAGGAGATTCCGGAGGCTCCGCCCGCGGATTCGCCGGTGTTTCTGGCGCCCGCGTTGAGCACCGGTCAGACGGACGAGCATCCGGCGACCCCGGCCGGAGCCGGGACACAGGCCGATAAGGTAATGGACCAGTATAAAAAGCTGGGCGAAGCGCAGAAATACACCTACGGCGAGGGCGGGCCGGGATCCCAGCCGATGAATTTCAATGCGAAGGTTCCCGGGGTGAATGCCCCGGCCGCGCCGGCGACTCCGGGGGCCCCGCCCGCGGGAACGCCTGCCGCGGGATCTAAAGTCGTGGGATCCGGCGCGGCTCCGGGCACGGTGAAACCGCCCGCGGCGGCGACCGGAAATCCGGAGCCGGCTGTTCCCGGTGCGACGCCGCCAAAACCGAACCTGCAGAACACAACGCCGGGCGCGTCCGGACCCAGGCCCGCGGTCTCGCGGCCGCCGGTCACGCGGGAACCCGCGGCGACACCTGTCCCGAACCCCGCTCAACCCCTCTAATGGACTACAGCACGGACCGTCTTCTCGTCAACGACGCGCGGCAGGTGCGCAGTACGAAATATCCGGTCTGGGTATTCTTTGCGATCCCCCTGATCGCCCTGCTGATCCAGGTTTATCTGCCGCTGTTTCAGACGCTGCGGTTCGTGTCCCGGATCGAGTTGCCGCTGCTGGTCACCATCTACTTTTCGCTCATGCGGCGGTCGCAGATTCGCGGGCTGACACTGGGCATGGCGCTCGGCCTGGCACAGGATTCGTTCTCGCGCTACTACATCGGTATGTACGGGATCTGCAAGACGATGGTCGGATATCTCTCGGCGTCGATCGGGATGCAGTTCGACGTGGAGCATTCCGTGGTGCGGCTGATTCTCTGCTTTGTTTTCTATCTGTTTCACCAGTTCCTCTACTGGGTGCTGCAGAGGGCGCTGCTGGATCAGCCGGTGGTGTTCGATATCCGGACGGAGCTGATTCTGGGCGCGGTGAACGCGTTTATCGGGGTCGCGCTGTTCGGAGCTCTCGACAAACTTCGCATTCACGAGTAGGGCGCGCTACATTCGTTTTCATGATTCCTTGTCTGCGGGTTTTGGTTCCGGCCCTGATTTTGACGGTACTGCCCTGCGCCGCGCAGTTTTCCGGCGTCGGCCTCCCGCCGGAGACCCAAAGCGCCATCGAAGCGATTGTATTGAAGACACTGGCCGAGACCGGAGCGCCCGGCGCCTCCATCGCGGTGGTCAACGACAAAGCGCTGTTTGCGAAGGCGTTCGGCGACGCGCGGCTGCAGCCGAAGATCGCCGCCACGCCGGAGATGCGGTACAAGATCGCGTCGAACAGCAAACAGATCGCGGCGTCGGCGATTCTGCTGCTGGCCGAGCAGCATCGGTTGTCGCTCGACGACACCGTCGCGCGCTACCTGCCGCAACTGACGCGCGCGCGGGAAGTGACCATACGGCAGTTGTTGTCGCATACCTCCGGGTATCAGGATTACTATCCGCTGGATTACGTTGCGCCCTTCATGACACGCGACGTCACGGCGGCACAGATTCTGGATCAGTGGGGGAAGAAGGCGCTCGATTTCGATCCGGGGTCGAAGTGGCAGTACAGCAACACGAACTACGTGATCGTCGGGCAGATTATCGAAAAGGTGACGGGGAAGCCGCTGATGGATTTTCTGCAGTCGCGGGTGTTCGCGCCGCTGGGGATGAAGTCCGTGATCGACGTGACGCGCGAGCACTGGAACCCGGCCGATCCCGTGGGTTACGCGCAGTTCGCGCTGGCGCCGGCGCACGAGACGGCGCCGGAAGGCAATGGCTGGATGTATGCGGCCGGGGAACTCGCCATGACCGCGCGGGATCTGGCGATCTGGGATGCGTCGCTGATGGAGGGGAAGTTGCTGCGGCCCGAATCGTTACGGAGTCTGACGACCGAAGTGCTGATGAAAGGCGGCTCCGGCACGCATTATGCGCTGGGCCTGGAAGTCGCAACGACGGCGAAGGGCAACCGGCGCTGGAGCCACGGCGGCGGGGCATCCGGCTTCTTTTCGCGCAACACCATGTATCCGGACGATCATATTTCCATTACGGTGCTGACCAATGCCGAGGGGACGGCGGCCGCAACCATTGCGAGAAGGATCGAAGATCTCTTGTTCGCTCCGGTGGCGGATCCGGAAGCCGGACCTGCACTGGAACACGCGCGGACAGTATTCGCCGGCTTACAGAAAGGCGAACTGGAGAAGAGTCTGATCACGAGCGATCTGCAAGCGTACTTTACACCAGAGGCTGTGGCGGCGTTCGCGTCGTCGCTGGGGCCTCTTGGTGCTCCGGAGAGTTTCACGGCCGGTCCGCACGAAGACCGGGGCGGTATGACGTTTCGCGGATATTCCGTGAAGGCGGGCGGGCGGAATCTGCGGATTTCCACGTTCCTGACGCCGGAGGGCCGGTTCGCGCAGTTTTTAGTGACGGGATCGAACTGAAGGCTACTGCGCCTCGGGCTTGCCGGCTCTGATGAGAGCTTCGGCGCGAAGTTGGCGGGCGGCGGGGTCGGACGGGCGCTGTTTCAGAGCTTTGAGGAAGGCGACGGCGGCATCGTCGAATTTGCCGGAATCGAGCAGCGCGCGCCCGTAGAGCATGGCGGCGGGATAGACCTCAGACGGGACACGGGTGAGTTGACGTTCGCGTTCCCTCAGCGCGCGGGCGAGCGAATCTACGGCATCGGCGGGCTTCTTCGCGGAAAGCAGGCCGACGCCGCGCGCGAAGGGCTCTTCGGCGGCGGAAAGAGCGGCGGCCGCTTTCGCGACGGCGACAGGATCCAGACCGGTGGCGGCGGAGGCTCCGAGCAGTTCGCCGGCGACCAGAGCGGCGACCACTCGGGTGTTCGTCAGAGCTTTGGGATCCCCGGTTTCAATGACGATGACCGGAATGTCGCCGGGGCCGTCCGCGATCTTTGCTTTGGAATCGAACGGCCAGATGAGGACCGCACTTCCCTTCCCCTTGTTGACCAGACGGAGTTCATGCCAGCCGTCCGGATCGGCATCGCGGGCTTCCACCGTGACGCCGGGCGGCTTCTTGCCGCGTGCGTCGGTGATGTCGAAGTGGAAAGATGCGGCGGCGAGCAGGAAGAGTGCGGCGAGTTTCATTCGTCCCGAAGAATCTCCAGCGGTTTCTGGCCTAGAGTTCGATAACTGGCCGCCCAGCCGGTCACGACGGCCAGGGCGGCGGTGCCCGCTACAGCCACCAGCATCGGCATCACGTCCGGCGGGGCATTGGCGCGCAACAGACGGTTGAGCACCAGCCAGGCGAAGCCTCCGGCCAGCAGACCGCCCATCAGACCGGCTACCGCCCCGATCACCAGAAATTCTATCGAGAAAATGCGGGCGATGCGCTGCCGTGTGGCGCCCAGAGTTTTTAGAATCACCACTTCCCGGATCCGGCGGAACCGTGTTCCCGCAACGCTGGAAGCCAGAATTACGACTCCGGCGAGGATCGAGAAAAAGGAAATGAAGCGAACCACCAGCGAGATCTGGTCGACGATGGACTGGATGGTATCGAGCACCTCCGCCATATTGACGACCGTGACCGTCGGGAATTTTTCGTAAAGGATCTTCTGGAGAGCCGGTACGTCGGCGGGCTTCGCGCGCACACCACCGTAATAAATGGCGGGAAGTCCATCAAGCGCGCCTGGCGTGAAGAAGAATTCGATTCGGGCCGTCAGCCGGACAGATTCGCTTTTGTGGATGGCCACCACGACGGACGTGAAAGACCGCTGGGGCGTGGTCCAGACGATCTCCGTACCGACTTTTATTTTGAGCAGCTTAGCGACGGATTCCGCAACCGATAGTTGAGGTACTTTCGGAGCCTCTCCGGCAGCCCACCACTGGCCCGAGAGCACCTCGGTAAAGGGCGGCTTTTCCGGGGCGGTGGCGACCGATACGGTCCTTGCATAGCGGCGCGCGAAGCCCAGCAGCTTTTCGCGATTCAGAGTAACGCCGTCAATGGACTGCATGGTGGCGGAGACGGCGCCGAGCATTTCCGGCTTGCCCTCCACGCCCGCCTGTCCGGAGACAAGGTCGAAAACGGCTTGGCGATTGGAGGCCGTGACGTCGAGCAGGTAGACGTTCGGCATGCCGGGCGGCGCGGTGCGGATGATGTCTTGCAGCAAACCCCGCTGCACGATCCAGATGGTGACCGTGAACATCACCCCCACCCCAAGCGCCATGACAGCCGCGCCGGCGTGATTGCCGGGTCGATACAGGTTCGCGATCCCCTGGCGGACGACGGGTCCGGCGCTGCGGGGAAGGTGACGGCTGAAAATCCGGAGCCCCCGGAGGAGCAGCCACGCCACGGCGGCAAGGGTGAGCATAGCGCCGGCGATCGCGAGGGCGAAGTAGCGTCCGGTCGTGGCGTTGTCGCTGAGCCACGCCGCCAGCGCGCCGACGAAGGCCAGAATGACGACCGATGAAACAAGGGAACCGGCGGCGCGGCTCCACCACTGCCGGAATGTCTGTTCCGGCGCGGCCATTTCACGTCGAAAGATGAGCGCGGGGCGGATGTGACGCACTCCAAGGAGCGGCGGCACGGTGAACAGAAGGACCGTCAGCACACCCACCATGAGGCCCTGCAAGGCGGAAACGGCATCGAACCGCGGCATCGACGAGATGTGGAAATACCGCTCCAGGAACAGCGGGAATACCATTTGCACCAGACTTCCCACGGCGATGCCGATGGCGCTGCCGGCCAGCCCCAGGCCAACCGTCTGAATGACATAGATGCGCAGCACCTGACTGGACTTTGCGCCGAGGCACTTCATGACGGCGATGGAATCCATCTTCTGTTGCAGGTGCGCCTGGATCGCCGTGGCGACGCCCAGCGCCGCGATCACCAGCGCGACCAGGCTGACCAGAGAAAGAAAGGTCGTGGACTGGCGCAGCCCCTGTTCGATGAGCGGATGGGCCTCGGTGTAATCCGCGATCAGTCCTTCACGGAAGGCATTTTTCAATTCCTGGCGTACGCCCGCGATCGGAACGGCGACGGGAAGTTTGAAAAGGAACCGTTCGGCGGCGCGGCTGCCGGGCACGATCAGGCCGGTTCTTTCGAGCCCCGCGCGCGACATCATGACGCGCGGGCCGACGTTCAGGCTCCCGGTCATCCGGTCCGGCTCGTTCGTGACTTCGGCGGCGATCCGAAACGGTTGGCCGCCAATTCGGATACTGTCTCCGACTTTGGCGTTGAGGCGAAGCAGGACGCCATCGGATACGACCACGGCGTCCGGCTGAAGCGCGGAGCGAAACGCCAGCGGCGGGCGGAGTTGCACGGTGCCGTAAAACGGGTAGGCGTCCGGGTCGACGGCCTTCACGGAAATCAGCAGCGGCGTGGAGCCTTCGCCGGGCGACGCCATCGTGAGCGTTTCCGTGATCTGCGTGCGGCGGATCCCGCGCGTGGCGAGGCGATCCATCACGGCGGTTTGCTCGGTGGTGGGCAACTGAAACGTGCGGATGGTGAGGTCGGCGGCCATGAAACCGCGGGCATCCCGCTGCAGCATGGTATGGAAGGCTCGGGAGAAACCGCGAACGCCGGTCAGTGCCCCGACCCCAGCGGCAACGGCCAGGATCACGAAAAGGAAGCGCCCGGAGGAGGCACGGGTTTCGCGCCACGCAATCTTCGCCGCGGTTCGCCAGGGATTCGGCTGGGTCATCGCGGGCCGTTCATTTGATCGGTGTTCATCTGATCGGTAACGACCAGACCGTCGCGCAAGGTGATCACGCGGTCGGCATGGGCGGCAAGCGCGGGATCGTGAGTGACGAGGACGAGGGTGGCGCCTTCCAGCCGATTTAGTTCGAGAAGCAGTTCGAGCACCTGCTGGCCGGTTTTCCCGTCCAGATTGCCGGTCGGTTCGTCGGCGAACAGAATGGGCGGACGGGTGATGAAGGCGCGGGCGAGGGCGACGCGCTGCTGTTCGCCGCCGGAGAGCTGCACGGGGTAATGGTCGAGACGATCCGCCAGGCCGACGCGGGTCAGCAATTCGCGGGCGCGTCCGGTGACTTCGGGCCCCGCGCCGGCCAGTTCCGCCGGCAACAACACATTTTCTTCGGCGGTAAGTGTAGGAATTAACTGAAAAGACTGAAAAACAAAACCGATTTTCCGGCCGCGCACTTCCGCCATGGCGTCTTCGGAAAGGCGTGTGATATCAACGTCATCCAGCAGGATCTGGCCGTCGGTTGCGTTGTCAAGACCGGCGAGAAGGCCAAGCAGGGTGCTCTTGCCGCTGCCGGAAGGCCCCATAATTGCGACAAATTGTCCGCGAGGGATCTCCAGATCGATACCGCGCAGAATATCTACCCTGTGCGTGGGTGTGGCGATGATCCGGGTCAGCCGTTTGATCTGGATGATGGGGTTCGAAATGTGAGTCTCCGGTTTGCGCGAATCGAGAGTGTGGGGGATTACGTCTGTCACAATTATGGCAGTGCTCATCAGATTGATGCTCGCGACCGCCCTGGCGGTTGCGTTTAGTGCATGCGGAGATCGCGGCCGGACAGACGGAGCGGAACCGAAGGTACAGGCGAAAGCGGTTCCGGCGGCCCCCGCCGCGCCGCCGGCAGCGGAGAACGCGGATTCCCGGCCGCTTGTGGTGGCTTTTGGTGACAGCCTTTCAGCCGGCTTCGGGCTCGACCCGGGAAAGAGCTATCCCGATGACCTGCAAAAGCTTATCGATGCGGCCGGGTACCGTTACCGCGTCGTCAACATGGGCGTAAGTGGAGATACAACGACGGATGGCGTGGAGAGACTACCTTCGGTTCTGGCCCTCAAGCCGGCGATTGTGATTCTGGAGTTCGGCGCCAACGACGGTTTGCGCGGGCAGCCCGTCGGTTCAGCGCGGGACAACATGCAGCGCATGATCGAGTCGTTGCGTCAGGCCGGAAGCCAGGTGGTGCTGGCGGGCATGAGCCTGCCCCGGAACTACGGACCGGAGTATATCCGTACTTTCGAGCAAATGTATGTGGATCTGGGATCTCAATATAAACTCGTGAGAATTCCGTTTTTGCTCGACGGCGTCGGGGGTATCGCGCGCCTGACCCAGCAGGACGGCCTGCATCCGACTGCGGAAGGTGCTGAAATCATGGCACATACCGTCTTTAAGTGGCTGCGTCCGCTGCTCCGGAATTAGGCCGGACGGCCTTGCATTTTTTTATATCAATTTCCGGAACTTTGCATTACATTAATTAAAAGCCTGAAGATGCAACTGTTCAACAGCAGCTCTGGGGAGAGTTCCCAACTCCGCGAACGTCCGTGGGACGTTGCGCGAATCTTACTGGCGGATTCCGATCCGGCCTCGCGTCTCACGCTCAAATCCCTGTTATCGGAAGCCGGCTACGGCGTGGACAGCGCTGCCACCGCGCGCGAGGCGATTGGAAAACTCGATGCCAATCAGTACCAACTGGTTCTGGCGGATTTGCGGGCGGAATCGGACGAAGCGGGGGCGGGGCTTCTGGCTTATGCGCGCCGAAAGAAGTTCCGGCCGGCAACGGCTCTGATTAAGTGCGATCTTTGCGAGGTTAGTTCCGGCGTCGCCCGGACGGACTCCCTCGAATGCGTGGTGCGGATGAGCGACGAAAACGTGTCCGATCTGCTCACCGGCGTTGCCGAACTCCTCGGCCATCGTGCCGACCGAAGACTTCGGCAATCGCTGCTGCGGGTCAACTGACCGGACTTAATGCGGAAAGGCGCTCGGCAGTAACGTCGCCGGAGTGAGCGGCATTGGATTCCGGAAGAACTGGGCGGAAGCCAGTTTTTTGTAAACATCCCCCGCAACGCTGGACGCCATGGATCCGATGGACGGCTTGCCGCCCGTCAGCATCACGACAACCACGAGTTTGCGCCCGGAGCCTTCGTTGAAAGATCCGAACCAGCCCAGGTGGGTCCGGCCTTCGCTGCAGGTGCCGGTTTTGCCCAGAATCTCGTCATCCTGTTTGGCCCGGCGGGCGGTTCCGAATTCGACGGCGCCGCGCATTCCGGGTTTCATATCGGGAATCAGCTTGCCGATATCGAGGTTCCGTTTCACCTGCGGCTGGAAGGTTTTGACGTCTTCCGGAGTCCGCGGATACTGCAGCCAGTAGAGCGTCCCGCCGTTTGCGACGGCACCCATCAGGGCAGCCAGCTCAAGCGGAGTCTGGGAAATCTCTTCACCAAAGCTGGTCAGCATGCCCATCCCGCCCTCTTTGGGTGGCGCGGGCGGGAAGTAGCCCGGATGCTCGCCTTCGATGTTCAGCCCCGCCTTTTCGCCGTAGCCGAACAGGCGTGCGTAATAGTTCATGCGCTCATAGCCGAGCTTGATACCAAGGTTCGCGAAGTAATAGTTGTTCGAGTACGCCAAAGCATCGGTCAGATCCATGGAGCGCTTGCTGTAGAAGCGGGCCGGACTGGTTCTGTCGACCAGACCTTCCTTCAGCGCCGCAAGGCCAACCGAAACCTTGATGGTTGAGCAGGGCTGGAAGCCGCCGCCAAGAGCCAGTTGCTGGTTGACGATGGTCAGGATGCGTCCGGTTGTCGGGTCGGAAACAACGACCGAACCGTTGAACGGGCCAAGAGCCTCCACGGCAGCCTGACGGACCACGGGGTCCTCCCCTTCCGTCAGATCGCCGAGTGTGGAGTCTTTATAAGTAGGCTCATCCCAGGTCTGCACCCAGGCGCGCCGCCGGGGCGTGCGGGCCAACGACGCAGCCGCACCGGCCCTCGCCACCGTTGTTCTGCGAACAACAGTCTTCGGGGATGCGCCGGAAGCCGCCTTCGCGGGAGAGGTTTTCGCGGCAGTTTTCACCGCCGCTTTCTTGCGGTGCTTCACCGGCGTGACCGCAAATGCGCCGACGCTCAGCGAGGCGAGCGCAACGGCGAGAACCACCAGGCGAATCGCGAGGTTGGAAGGGCTCTTCATCTGGACCTTTTTACACGAAAGACAGAGAACTGAGTTTACACGATGAGAGCGGATTCCGGGGAGCAGCCGGAACTTTCATTCTGTAACTTTCCGACTCGTTCGTCAAATGCATTGTGTCAATCCGTTACAGAGAACGACTCAGGCTGCGGTCCAGCCCCCGTCGATCGGCATCACTGCCCCGTTGACAAACGCGGCCTGATCCGAACAAAGATAGAGCGCGAGATACGCGATTTCGTCCGGCTTACCCAACCGGCCCACGGGTTGCCGCTGACTGAGTTCCGCGCGCACTTTGTCCTTCTCGTGGCTGTGATATTTCTCCAGATAACCTTCCACGAACGGCGTATCGACCGTGCCCGGCGCGATGCAGTTCACCCGAATCTCCGTGGGGTAATCCACCGCTAACTGGCGAGTCATGGCGACCACCGCGCCTTTGGTCCCGCAGTACGCGAAGCGCCTCTTCACTCCCACCAGACCGGCGACCGATCCGATGTTGACGATGCAGCCGTGCGCCGCGCGCAGCAGCGGCAGGCAGAACTTCGTAACCAGATATAAGCCGCGTACATTGACCCGGAAGATACGGTCGAAATCGTCCGCCTCCGTCTCCTCCACGCCGCCGACCAAGCCGATGCCGGCGTTATTGATCAGAATATCGAGCCGTTCGATGCCCCCGATTCCGGCGCGCACCGCCGACTCGTCTGTAATATCGAAGATGCGGTACGAAGCGCCGGGCAGTTCCGCGGCGAGCTTTTCGGCTTTCGCCTGGTCGATATCGACGATAATGACGTTGGCCCCGGCCGCTGCCAGGACGCGCGAGGTCTGTTCGCCGATGCCGCTGGCTCCGCCGGTCACAAGCGCTGTCCGACCGTCCACTCTAAAAGGTGTTCCCATCGCGTGAATTGTAACAACGGCCTGCTCGTGTTGAACCGGAAGATCGTCGAATGCACGAAATGCCCCCGGCTGATCCGGCATTGCCGGGAGGTCGCGGCGATGAAACGCCGGGCTTATCAGGATTGGGACTACTGGGGAAAACCGGTGCCCTCCTTCGGCGATCCGGCCGCGCGGCTGCTGATTCTGGGCCTCGCGCCCGGCGCGCATGGAGCGAATCGCACGGGACGAATGTTCACGGGAGACCGTTCGGGCGATTTCCTGTATCGGTCCCTTCACCGCGCCGGATTCGCCACGCAGCCGGAGAGCCGCCGGGCGGACGACGGCGTGGAGTTGCGGGACGCCTGGATGACGGCTTCGGCGCATTGCGCTCCGCCCGATAACAAGCCGTCGCCGGCGGAATTGCGCAAATGCCGGCCTTACTTCGAACAGGAACTGGAGCTACTCACCAATCTCCGCGTGGTGGTGGTGCTGGGGCGCATCGCGATGGATACCTACCTGGGCGTGCTGAAAGCCCAGGGAGCGGTCTTCCGGCGCGCGGATCTTCCCTTCGGCCACAATGTGCTGCACCAAACCGCACCGGGCGCTCCGCTGCTGCTGTGCTCCTATCATCCGAGTCAGCAGAACACCTCCACCGGCAAGCTGACGCAGGAGATGCTCGACGAGTTGTTCCTGCGCGCGGCCGAGCTTATTCGATCCGGACCAGATCCCGCTGTATTTCGCCCGTGACCATGGCGCTGCCCGCGCGCACGAACATGTTCACTTCGGACCGAATGCCGAACTCAGGGAGATAGATACCGGGCTCGATGGAGAACAGCGAGCCCGGCAGAATGCGGCGGTCGTCATGCGTTTCGAGGTTGTCCATATTGGCGCCGGTGCCGTGGACTTCCTCGCCGATAGAATGCCCCGTCCGATGGACGAAGTAGTCCGCGAAACCTTTCGATTGCATATAGGCGCGGGCGGCGTCGTCTACTTCGAAACCGCGCAGGTCGTGCCCGGCGGCGATGGATTGTTCTACCTTTTCGATAGCCGCGTCACGGGCTCCGCGCACGGTCTCATAGACGTTGCGGACGCGGTCCGTCGGGGCGCCGCAGAAGCCGGTCCAGGTGATGTCGTAGTAGACGGCGCCGGGCTGGTCGAGTTTGGCCCACATGTCGAGCAACACCACGTCGCCGGGGCGGATGGGGAAATTGGTTTCGATGCGGGGCTCGTAGTGCGGATCGCCGGCATGTGCGTTGACGCCGACGATAGGACTGTTGTCGGTGACCATGCCGCCCTTGCGGAACTGCTCGAGAATCCAGTCGCGGACGGTGACTTCGTCGATGCCGGAGGAGAGTTTTTCGGCGATCAGGCGGAAGGCGCCTTCGCGGATGCGATCGATACGGCGGCCGGCTTCGAGGTGGGTCGCGAACTGTTCTTCCGTAAGCGTGGCTTCGAAGATCTGGATGAGTTCGGCGGAACTGACCACTTCCACGCCGCATTCCCGTACCAGTTCGACCGTGCCGGCATCCACCATGGAAACGTAGGGAACCGCGCAGCGCGGCGAGTACTGCATGGCCACGCGCTTCATGCCGCGGAGCAGGCGCGCGATGTGCGCGTGTTGTTCCTGCCAGCGGGAGTAGCGGAGTTTCTCGCCGGGCAGAACATCGAGCGTGGCGGCCTCAATGTTGTGAACCACGCCCAGAGGTTCGCCTTCGGCGGGAATCATGTAATACAAGCGGCGCGTGACGTGCTTTTTGGGGTCGACGCCCAGCACGCGATAGGCGAGAAGGTCACGCTGGTGGTGATCGAAAAAGAGCCAGCCGTCCAGCTGTTCCCGGCGCAGAGCTTCCTGGATTTTAGCGATGTCCATGCGTACCGAGAATAGCGCGTTCCAGTTGTTCGGCATCCACGCCTTCGATCTCGATAATCTTGGCAGGCGAAGTGTGGCCGGTAACGATTCTTACTGCCGCCGCGGGAATAGAAAGCAGTTTGGCGAAAAAGCGCAGAATCGCCTCGTTCGCTTTGCCGTCCACGGGCGGGGCGGCGACCTGCAGTTTCCAGGCGTCGCCGAGTTTGCCGCTGAATTCCGTCCTGCGTGCGCCGGCGCGCACTTTAAGCGAGAGGCGCGTTTTCATGCACTCCGGTTTTGTGCCACTGGACGGTGGCGCGAAGATCGGTGACGCCGGCGGCCTGGCGGCGCGCGAGAACGTCGAAGGTGAGCACGTCGTCCAGCCAGTCGTGACTGGAGCCATCCAGATACTGCGTCGCGACGGTGACGGTGTACTGGTGGGGGGTCAGCCAGCACTCGAAGGAGAAATCCACGGAGAGTTCTTCGCCGGGGTCGAAACGGCCGAGATCGATCTGCTCGATCTTCGTGTTGGTGCCGTAGATATCCATGCCGATACGGTTGCGGATGAGGATGCCGACCATCGGCTCGGCGCGGTGGTGGTTGAAGGCGGCGCGAACGCGGATCGTGATGCGCTCGCCGCTGGAGACGACGCCCACCTCGCGGCCGTTTTCGTCGAGGAGGAGCACTTCGAGGATCTCGCTGGTGCCGTCGCCGTGGCGGTTGCTGGAGGGCAGAATCGTCTTGCGATCGGTCTGGTCGTAGGCTTTCTGACGTTCGAGGACCAGACCGATGTACTTGTCGATCACGTGCTTCGGTTCGCCTTCGGCCTGAATGCGGCCGTCGAGCAGAAAGATCGCACGATGCGAAAGCTGTTTCACCAGGCCGAGATCGTGCGAGACGAACAGCACCGTGGTTTGTTTGTCGCGCAGTTCTTCGAACTTCCGGATACAGCGATTGGCGAAAACGGCATCGCCGACGGCAAGGGCTTCGTCGACGATCAGGATGTCAGGGTTCACGTGAATGGCCGTGGAAAAAGCGAGGCGGACGTACATGCCGCTGGAGTACTCTTTCACGGGGCGGTGAATGAACTCGCCGATCTCCGCGAAGGCTTCGATGGCGGGCAGATTCCGGGACATCTCCGCGCGGCTGATGCCCATGATCTCGCCGTTGATGAAGATGTTTTCGTGGCCGGTGAATTCGGGGTTGAAGCCCGCGCCCAGTTCGAGAAGCGCGGCGATACGGCCGCGCGCGACCACTCGGCCGGTGGTGGGCTGCAGAATGCCGCTGATGACCTGCAGGAGAGTGCTTTTGCCGCAGCCGTTCGGGCCCACCAGGCTGACGATCTCGCCGCGTTCGACGGTGAACGAGATATCGCGCAGCGCCCAGAAATCGCGATATAACGGGGCGCTGCGGAAGGGATTCAGTTCGCGAATCCGGTCAAACGGCGTTTTGTAGAGTCGGTAACGTTTGGAAACGTTTTGAACCAGCAGCAAATTCCAGTGTAGCGGCCTTCAGAGAGTCATGACGAGCGTCAGATCGCTGCCTGGATTGGTGGTGCCGACGCCGGTCACGTCGAGACTCAGTTCGTCACCGGCATGCAGGGGCGGCAGTCCGAAACCGCTGACGCTGCCGGATATGGTGGCGCCGGGATCGAACTGGCTGGTCGCGTAGGGAGCGCTGTTGAGATTCAATTGAAGCGTGACGCCGGCTCCGGCCGAGGGCGTTCTGAGCACGCCGTAGATCGCGCCGACGGCCCGGTCGGCGTCGACAATTACGTTCGGCGCGGCGCCGGTCTGAATCGCGAGATAGCCGGTGATCTGGAACGAAAACTGGCCGCCGCCGAGGGTGCGCAGACCGGAATCGTTCGTGTGCGTAAACTGCTGAAACGCGGCAGGGCCGTTGCCGATCGCGTTCGTCATGTAAGCTTCCGCCGAAGCGACGCGCACGCCGGGCAATTCCAGACTGCCTTTCCAGTCGCCGCTGGAAGGGGAGCCGAAAAAATTCCGGATAAACGGGAAAATTGCGATCTTTTCCTTCAGGACGTACACGGCGGCGCCGGGGCTGTGGTCGGCGGCGGTGGTGGCGTGGCGTCCGCGCTGCACGATCGTGTTCCCGGCCGCGTCTCTGCCCTGGGTGAGCAGAACTTCGCGGTCGATCTGGACATAGGTACCGGAATCCAGCGCTGCGGCAGGCAGCGGAACGGCGAGATCGGCGGCGGCAATTGCGGCGGTGGTGGCGAGCGGAGAGTCGCCGTGGATTTCATCGTAATAGTGAATCCGGAAGGTGCCTGCGACCACGCTGCGGGTATTGGTAACGTCCGTGAAGGAAACGCCGAAATCGAGCACCCCGCCCCGTGAAGACGAGACGCCGGCGGCAAAGACGGGTGCAGGCGGCACATCGTGATCCGCCAGAAGCGCGCCGGACTGCCCGATGGTCCAGCGGGTCAGCGGAGAGAGTTCGTAAGCGGCTTCGATATTGCCGGCATTGGCCGCCCGTGCGGAAAGATGGATCGTTGCCCCCAGCCGCTCCGGGACGGTGACGGGCAGCGGACTCGCGGGGCCGGATGCGGCGGGGCGCCACGCATTTTCGCAGACCACAAACCGCGTGGTGGCGTCGGGAGCCGGAACCCACGGATCGTTCACCGTGATGACGTTTCCGTCGTTCCCTGCGATGGTTCGCTCTTGTCCGGCTCCGGCGCCGCTGGTGAGCCGCACCGTAGCGCCGGCGTACTGGTTCGCCTGCAGGCTGAGAATCGAATTGCCGACGCTGTTGGCCGAATGGGTCGTTGCCGCCGTTTCCGGCAGCCATTCCCAGCGCCAGTAGAGGTTCACGTGATCGAATTGCGGATCGGGCGGCAGCAGGGCTGTGTACAGCAGACCAGTGTCCGTAAACGTAGCCGCCGGCGACTGACCAGAGGCGATGCGAAGTAACTTGCGCGCATCCGTTCCGCGATACACGTGAAAAGCCTGGGCGCCGGAAGGAAGGCCGATGCCCAGCAGCGTCACGGTATTGCTATCGGCGCCCGGCGGTACGGCGGCCTGCACGACGAACGAGAGAGGACTTTCGCCGCCGTCCGTATCGATTGCGCTCACGGCGTAGAAAAAGTTCGTGCCGCCGGCAAGAGTTCCCCCTGGTGTTTGCACTGAGGCCATCAGCC
>Ga0118677_10005539_pt1 | contig 22036 bp, 22 predicted proteins | sample AliMusrvi5mmetaG_FD_86154 | JGI IMG/M metagenome (GOLD analysis project Ga0118677, IMG submission 86154)
CGCGGTTCGGCGTCACCGTCACGCTTCTCCAACGCAGCGCGCACATTTTGCGGGAGTTCGACACCGATGCGGCGGTGGAAATTGAAAAAGTCTTCCGGCGCGACGGCATCGAGGTGTTCACGGACACGAAACTGACCGACGCGCGGCGCGATGGCGCACTCAAAACCATTTCGTTCGAGCACCGCGGCCAGCCGTTGTCTATCTCCGCTGAAGAAATCTTGTTCGCGCTCGGTCGCGCGCCGAACACCGCCTCGCTCGACCTCGACAACGCCGGTGTTGCGACCGACTGCAGACGCATTGTGGCGAATGAATTCATGCAGACCAGTGCGCCGCACATTTACACTGCCGGTGATTGCACGGGGCCGCACGAGATTGTGCATCTGGCGGTGCAGCAAGGCGAGATTGCGGCGCACAACATCGCGCACCCAACGGCGCAACGGCGGATGGATTACCGGTTGTTGCTGGCGGTGATGTTTACCGAACCGCAAGTGGCGTGCGTCGGCTTGAGCGAGAAGACTGCGGCGGCGCGCGGTGTGCCGTATCTGACCGCCCGGTATCCGTTTAGTGATCACGGCAAATCGCTGATCATGGAAGCCCGGGACGGCTACGTGAAACTGTTGGCCGATCCGCAGTCGGGGGAAATTCTCGGCGGGGCGTGCGTCGGGCCGGTCGGTGGCGAGTTGATCCACGAGATTGTCGCGGCGCTTGCGAAACGGATGACCGTTCACGAGCTCGCGGCCATGCCACATTACCATCCCACGCTGGCGGAAATCTGGACGTACCCGGCGGAAATCTTGGCGGCACAAATCCCAGTCCCGCAGTAGAATCACACCCAGCGTTCTCTGGACCGCTCACCCCACCCACAGTGAAACCTCATCGGCTGGCTGCGTGTTCCAGCGCACGGAGTATGCCATCCGGTTCCGCCACGCCCAAACGCGCAATCTCGTCAGCGCGGGCTTGAGTGTCTGCCACGGCATAGATGCGCAGTTCGTCAGCATTGCCGGACGGGCGGATGTGCGCGACATCACCGTTGGCAAAGTAAATGCGCACGCCATCCGTCAGATCTAATCTCTTGATCGGACTGAAACCCGGAAAAAACGGGGCCAGCCGTCCCGGATCCGCAAAATCTGCGACGATCTTCTGGGCAACTGCGTGTGGGAAATTCTTTAGCAACGCCGCCTTGCTGTACCGCTTCGGCAACTGTGCGAACAACTCCGTTAAAGGTCGGTCAGCCGCGGCACAGAGGACGCTCAAAATTGGCAACAGCGCATCGCGTGTCGGCAACGCGCGGAGGATCCGGCCATCGCGCTGGATGTCCGAGCCGAGCAGAAACCCACCGTTGGCTTCCCACCCGCAAACCGCCTGCCGGCCTTTGGCGCGCGCCTGTTCCATCCCGGCAACGACAAATGGCGACCCGATTCGAGTCTTGGGCTCCAGCGCGCGGCTCAAGTGGCTCTGGTCGATGGCGTCATTACAACTGATCGGCACCACCACCGCATCGGCGTGCAGAAACTCCGCGACAATCATCCCGATCAAGTCTCCGCCGAAAAACTTCACCCGGCCGCGCTCCATACCGAGGATCAAGGGCCGGTCACTGTCCCCGTCAGTGGAAACAACCGCGTCAATCTTACCGGCCGCGTCAGCCAACTGCTGGATTGTGGCGAGTTGAGCGTCATCGATGTTTTCCGTGTCAATCGGCACGAATGTCTCACTGCGACCAGCCGCAATCACTTCCGCCCCGAAATGGCGGAGGATCTCAACCAGTAGATCGCGACCGACTGCTGAGTGCTGATAAACAAGCAGCCGCTTCCCACGCAGAAAGTCGCCGCAAAAATAACTGGTGTACCGCCTGAGATAAGCCAGACGCGCATTCTCGATCTCGGTAGTCAATTCTGGGCCGCCGTCCTTGAACTGGCCACGTTCGTTGAACAGCGATTGCTGAAACGGTTGCTGATACAGGCGTTCGCGGACCTGTGCCACGCGCGCATTGATGGGCGCCTCGTCTTTCTTCAACAGTTCGCCCTGAGCAGTGTTGCATTTGTAGCCATTTCGTTCAAACGGAATGTGGCTACCGGTAATCATGATGCTACCTTTGCCGTGTTCGATGGCGAAACTGGTCAGCGCCGGGGTCGGGATCCGTCCGAGGTTGACCGGCTTCATCCCGGCATCGCAGGCGGCTTGGACAATCGCTTGCGCGATTTTGGGTGAACTAGGTCGGAGGTCGTAGGCGTAATAAAAGTTGTCGTCACGGATAATACCGCCTTCGTGGTCCGGCAACGATTGCAGGTATTCCAACTCGGCGCGGGCGTTGATGTAGATTTCAAGCTGGGTCAGGTCCAAGACTTTGCCGCGCCGCCCGCTGGTGCCGAACCGCAAAACCACCGGTTCATATTGGAGTGTTGCGCGGAGTGTTCCCATGGCTGGGAAATTACCTCTTTCAATTCGCAGGTACAACTGGAATGTAGGCTGATTTTCGTCTGGGTTTTAGCCTCATGTAACGAACCTACCAATGCAGCACAGTTGCCGGAACCGGGATGTTGGTTATATTCCAGCATGAAACAAATCTTAATCCTGGGAGGGATGCTTATGGCGACTTGGTTTGTGAGCGGCGGGGAGTTGTTAAAGGTCGGTGATGTGGCCCCGGATTTTTCCGTGGCGGCCAGTGACGGGACTACGGTGCACCTGAAAAATCAGCTCGGGAAAGGCCCACTCGTGCTGTATTTCTACCCAAAGGATGACACCCCAGGTTGCACGAAGGAAGCCTGCGGCATCCGGGATGATTTCGCGGAATTCAAAGGCCTCGACGCGACCGTGTTTGGCGTCAGCTTCGATTCGGTGGAATCACACCAGAAGTTCATCGCGAAATACAAATTGCCGTTTGTGTTGCTGGCCGATACCGACAAAAAGATCGCGGTGGCGTATGGCGCGGCTGGACCAAACAGCCTGACGGCGTCACGGGTGACGTTTGTGATTGATGCGCAGGGCAAGATTGCGCGCGTGTTCCCGAAGGTCAGCCCGGCGGATCACAGCGCGGAGTTGCGGCAGGCGTTAGCGGAACTGCGGAAGTAGCCGCCGCCATGGCTTGGCCGGCCAGCCAGCCGGTCGTCCAAGCTGCCTGGAAGTTGAAGCCGCCGGTCAGGCCGTCAATGTCGAGCAATTCGCCGGCAAAGTGGAGGCCGGGACAAAGCCGGCTTTCCATCGTCTTAAAATTCACCTCGCTCAACCGGACGCCACCACAGGTGACAAATTCCTCTTTGTTCAGGCTCTTACCGGTAACGGTCAACTCCGTCCGAATCAACTGCTGGGTCAACCGGTGCAGCGCGGAGCGGGAGAGCTTTGCCCAACGAACATCGCGGTCGATGCCGGCGGCCCCGACCAATTGTTCCCACAGCCGGGCTGGCAATGGCGCTAGCGGCGTGTTCATCACCAAGCGAGCTGGTTGCTGGTCGCGCCGGCGCTGGAGTTCGGTGGTTGGATCGAGGCCCGGCAGCCAGTTGATGAGGAGGGGGAATTTGTAATCGAAGTCGTGGAACCGGCGCGCGCCCCACGCCGACAGCCGCAGGATGGCCGGGCCACTCAGGCCGGAATGGGTCACCAGCAACGTGCCACGCTCGCGCAATCCGCCGGCAGCGACTTCGACGGATTCGAGGACAATCCCGGCAAGTTGTCGGAGCCACGGCGTGTCGAGATGGAACGTGAATAAGGATGGCACCGGCGGCTCCAATGTGTGGCCGAGCGATACCGGCAATTGTCCGGCTGCCGCGGTGCGGCAACCGCCGGTCGCCAACAATAGCCGGTCACAAGCCAGCGTCTCACCGTTGGCCAGCGTCAAATCGAAACCGGCATTGGCGCGGCGGATGATGCGGTTAACGCCGCAGTTAGTCCGCAGTTTCACGCCGGCAGTTGTGGCGGCGTTGACCAGGCAATCAATGATCGTCTGCGATGAATTGCTGACCGGGAACAGGCAGCCATCCGTCTGCGTGTAAAACCGGACGCCCCGGCGGTTGAACCATTCCACCGTATCGATGGCGCCGAACCGGCGGAATGGGCCGATCAATTCCTGCGCGCCGCGCGGGTACCGGGTCACAAATTCCCGCGCCTCGAAACACGCGTGGGTCACATTGCACCGGCCGCCGCCCGAGACGCGAACCTTGGCGAGAAACTCTGGACCACGTTCCAGGATTGTGACGACATTTCCGGTCGCAATTTCCGCGCAGGTGCTGGCGGCAAAAAAACCAGCCGCGCCGCCACCGACAATGATGACCTGTTGGGAACTCATACAGTTGCCGGGTAATTGTGAATCAGCTGGCCATCGGTTAGCAAGTTGCAAAATTCTTTTACGGATTCAGCGAATTAACCAATGAAATCAATAGTTGCATGATTTTGGGCGTTTGTGTAGTAGTTGCGCCGTGGTCGAAACTTTAACCCCTAACGAGGAGAAGGCACATGGCAAAGAAGTTGACTAAGTCCGCGACGTTAAGCGCGTTGGCGGCGAAGACGGAGCTGTCGAAGAAACAAGTCGGTCTGGTGATGGATGAACTGATTGCGCTCGCGTACAAAGAAGCGAAGAACAGTTTCACGATTCCTGGCCTCGGCAAACTCGTGTTGGTGAACCGTAAAGCCCGTATCGGCCGCAACCCGGCCACCGGCGAGTCGATCAATATCCCGGCCAAGCGCGTTGTGAAGTTCCGCATCGCGAAAGCGGCCAAGGACGCGATCCTCGGCTAAGAGATTTTTGCATTCGCGAAAACGAACGGGCGGCCCGGTAATTCCGAGCCGCCCGTTGTCTTTCTCTCAAAGTGCTTACTGCGCTGATTTCTTTGTAAACGCCGTGATGTTGCGGATGCCGACCACCCGCGCGGCGTCAACCACGCCAACAATGACGCCGTAGCTCACCGACTTGTCGGCGGAAAGTTCGAGAATGATGTCCGGGTTCTTGGCTTTCGCATCGGCTAGCGCCCGTTCCAGCTTGCCGGCGGCAATCTTGTCCTGCCCCAGATAAACCGTGCCGTCTGTCGCGACCGTGATCCGGACCTGATTGCTCTTCTGCTTGCCGACAGCCTCGGCGCTTTTTGCTTCCGGCAACGCCAGCTTGACCGCCGACGGTTGTTGCGAGGCGACGCGGAACGTCGTCGTGGCGATGAAGAAAATCAGCAGAATGAACAGAACATCCACCAGATTGATGATCCGGATCCGCGGCACGAACGGCGATTTGGTTGGCTCAAAAATACGCATGGTCAGGAAGGATACAACCGCGCCAGCAATTCATCCACGTGCCGTTCCATTTCCAATACAAGCATCTCGATCCGCCGCCGTAGATACATGTAGGCGATCAGCGCCGGCACCGCGATGGACAACCCGGTAAACGTCGCCACAAGCGCCTCCGAAATCCCGGCTGAAATCTGTGTCGGATCGCTCATCCCTTTGCTCGCCACGTCTGCGAACAAATGCAGCATCCCGTTCACCGTGCCCAGCAAACCGAGCAACGGACCTAATTCCGCGATCAAGCCCAGCGTCGTCAACCCGCGTTCCATCCGCCCGACCACTTGCCGGGCTAGTGCTTGCACCGCCTCGACGTTTGCCGCACGCCCGGCGCCGGCGTGTGCGAATGCCACGCGCACAACCTCGGCGAGCACCGACACGTCAATTTCCGCGACCGCTTTCACGCGGTCGAGTGATTCCTTGTCTGTTCCGCGCCGGTCAATCGCCGTGGCCATCGCCGTCGAAACCAAGCGTTGCCGGCGCAGCACCCAGCAGCGCTCCAAAATAATTGCCACTCCCGCTACCGAGCACACCAGCAACGGGTACATCACAAAACCGCCATGTTGAAACCAATCCGGCATTGTCATTCTCCTTAATAATAAAACGTAAAAATAATCTCCCGCGCATCGCTCCCAATCAATTGCCTCTGCGCGTCTGAATAAGGTGCGAACGGAGCGGATTCTACAATCGCTTTTTCGCAATACAACCCCAAATCCATCCCAGCACTGTTCTCCTTCATCACCATGTTGGCCACCGAACCGTCTGCCTGTAGATCAAACTGTAATACGACTGTGCCGGCGTGGACGTCCATTCGCTTCTCATTCAGTAATGCGTACCACCGGCTCTGCACCGCAAAAATCAGTGCCCTGTCATATTCACCGAACGGACTACTGGCGACATTAAACGCCGCGACACCGATGCGGGATACGCCCATTGCTGTCGCGTGTGATTTTGCCGTCGCAATTTCCCGGCTCGAACCCGACCGAGCCGGCCTGACCGGTGCCGGCGAGTGACTGACCATCCGGGGTGACTCGACTGGCTGCTTCAGCATTGCCACTTTCTTTTCTTCGACAACTTTCAGACCGGTCTCTGCCAATTCCTTGACCGGTTCCACCTGTTTTGGTGCGACTGGCTGAGGCGCGGCCGGTGGTGTGGGTGGCTGGGGAAGCGGCATGGTTGCCGCACCCGGCGGTTCAGTGTGAACGTTTTCCGTGCTCGCCATCCGGGTTTCATTGCCATTCAAATACGGCGTATCACCGGTCTTGCCGGAAGGATTTTCAGGATTGGCGGCCACGGTTGAATTGGCGGAATAAAATCGCGCGTTCTTCGGTTCTTCGCCAGTCACCTGACTCGCGTCTGTCTCAATGAATTGCTTCTGGCGAACCTCACCGCGTTGCGGTGCCGGCTCTTGCACAAACGTGATCGTCGGCGCCACCGGTAACGGCTGCGGTCGTGCCGGCGTGCCCACCAAGACCTTGGCCAACGGCCTGAAAAATGGCAGACGCTCGATCACCGTCCTGTTCTGCCACGCCATGAACACCAAGACATGCAGAACCAACGATGCCAGCATCGCCACTTCCGAGGTTAGATACGACTGGGATTTCACTCCTGCCAGCATACCAAAACTTTTCCCGCGCAGCAAAAAAGTTGCGACAAAAACAGCTTAAAACCACGTAACTATCGATATGTAAGTCTCTTCTGAACAATCCGGAGGCATAAAACAGGGGGTCGAACACATAAAAAATATGTCTGACCCTCAAAATTAAAGGGTCGATCCCTTAAAACAAAGGAGCAATCCTCAAAAACAGAGGGTTCACCCTCAAAAAGAGAGGATCGACCATTTAAAAAAGGGGGTAGACCCCCTAAATTAAAGGGTCGATCCCGTGAAAAAAGTGGTTCACCCTTTGAAACAGAGGGTCGACTCTTTCCCGGAAAGAAACCTCGCCATGGCCTTCCGCTCCAACTTCCCACAACCCGTCCAAGCCACCGACGCCAATGTGATGCGCGCCGCCGGTTACTCTTCGAACTTGAGTTGGTGCGTGTCGCGTTCGCGGCCGGTGCGCTGGGTGAGCAGCCGATAAAGGTCGGGTCGGCGCGCGGCGATCCATTCGCGGCCAGTCGCCTGTTTCAACAAGCTCATGTCAAGGTCGGCGACAACCATCGTGTCGGCGGCTTTCCAGGTTTCGGCCAGGATCCGTCCATACGGGTCGAGAATCATGGAGTTGCCGGTGCGGATTTCGTCGTCATCCACGCCGACGCCGTTAGCGAACAGCAGGAACACGCCGTTGTCGTGCGCGCGGCTTGGCAGCCAGCGCATCAGCCAGCCGCGGCCTTTCTCGCCGGTAAACTCGCGTTCGATGGCTTGCGGATTTTTCTTCCGGTTGTCCCAGACTTTGCGCTGGATCAAGCCCATCAAATGCGGGTTCTTGGTCCGGCAACCGCCGGTCTGGTGCGGTGCGAGAATGATGTCAGCACCGAGCAACGCGGTCATGCGACCGTTTTCGTTGACGTTGTTGTCGTAGCAAATCAGGACGCCGACGCGGAAGCCGCCGGGGATATCAAACACGGTGTAGCCATTGCCGGGGTGAACCAGCGGATGCTCAAACGCCTGGATTTTGCGATGGCAATACGCTTTCCCGGTCGGCAACGCCACGAGGTAGCTGTTGTAAAAAGCATTTTTCTTACCGGCTTCGACGAGGCCGGCGCCGATGGTGATGTTGTATTTTTTCGCCAGCGCGAGGAGTCGCCGGCAACTTGGGCCGGTTAAGCCCGGCTCGGCCAGCTCAGCGAGTTGTTTCGGCGTCAGGTTGCGGATGAACCAGTAGCCGGTCAGGCAACATTCTGGGAATGCAATCAGCTTGACGCCTTGCCGGGCGGCCTTGGCAACGAACACTTCGAGTTTGGCAAAGTTGGCGGCCTTGTCGCCGGCAATGCTTTCCATTTGAACGGCTGCAACGCGGAGTTGTTTTTTTGTTTTCATAAATTAGATTGTCCATGGACCAAAAACCGGTGCCGCCAAGTCTTCGGCATCAGTTAAATTGCAAAACGCCGTCAGCCCGTAGCCATACCGGATGGTGCTGCTGGCAGGAATCGGTTTGATGCACGTTACCCGCACCGTGTTCGGCGACGTGACGAGCGCCGCGCACACCATGTTGCGGGTCGCGCCCGGCCAGTGAACGACAAAGCCGGCGACGCGATCTTCTGGTAAGAGCCGACCGTTGACTGAGTTGTACCGGACGTGAAGTACTTTCGGATCGTTTGAATCGCGTTCCACGGCAACCGGGCGCGGGCCGATTTCGATGCTCGTGTCGTGGTACAGTTGCCGGCGCACGACTTTGGCGAATCGCCGGCCAAACCGTTTCAGCGCGGCGGTCGAATAATGTCCCCAATCGCAATGCGCCAGATCAATGCCGGCGACCATGCCGCCCGGCGCGAGGGCTGGTTCGAGTTGGCGCTGCATTTCTTGGATGAGATTCCAGTCCGGCAATTCTTCCTCGGTCTGTAACGGAAAGATCGCGATCTGGCCGTAAAAAAATGGCAAGTCCGGTTGGTTCAAGTCCCGGCGAAATGCGGCGACCATTTTATTCATCCGTTCGACATAAAGTTTCGCCTTGCCGTCAAAAGTGTCAGAAGCGCCTTGATCCCAGAGAATGCCTTTGATTGGCCGGCCGACTTTGCGGATGCGCCGGAGCGTGGCTTGGTAAAGCGCCATGTACGGATGGCCGTTGTAATCGGGAGTCCATTCTTCCATCCGCGTATCGCCTTTTGCGCAGATCATCAACCCAACCGGCTTGCCGGTGTACTGTGCCATAGCTTTTCCAAACGGCAATCCCAGTCCCGTCCCGGCACTCCGCCAAGTGGCGGCTTGTTGTTTCCGGTAATTCGGATCGGCGAAATGTTTATCGCGTTCGCCACGCATAATCGCAAACGCTTCGTCTACGGCTTCATACCGGTCAGCAACGAACGATTCTTCCGCGATCTTCCATTCGTCCCGCAAAGTATACAGCCAGACGCGGTCGGATGGTGTTTCTGGTGCTTCGCCAAAACCGGAACCGGCCATATTCGACTGGCCAGCGAGCACCCACACATCCGCATCGTCTGTTAATTGTCCACTCATGTGAAAATTTCTAACACGCGGCGTCGGCGTCGGCAATCGGAAAGCAACTCGTCCAGAATTGTAACAATCGAGTGAACCTTGCGTTCGACCCACACCGTAGTGTATTTCCAGTGCCAATGGATTGGCGAAACGTACACACCGTTTGAAACGTGCCGGTAAGGAATGGATCTGACATGACCGAACCACTGCAACCTCGGTCTTACCTGATCGAAGAATATACCCACACGGTTTGCCCAGCCTGTTTTGCAGAGCGGCAACGCCGATCGGATGAGCCAGGCCTCATGAAGGACGGAATGCTCGTGTCGCGCGATGGCGCAGTGTTTCTCCGGCGCGCCTGCGAGCAGCATGGCGAGACGGAGTCGTTGTACGAGGAAGATGCCGAAATTTGGCGCGCGCGGCGCGGTTGGAGCACGCCGACGCTGTCGGTGACCGCGGATTGTGCCGGTAATTTTGGCACGTTCCCGGCAGGTTATCACGATGGCTTGCCGGTTTCACACGGACAACATTCCTGCATCTTGTTATTGAATCTTACCGGCCGGTGCGATGCCGGTTGCGCGTCGTGCTATGCGTCGGCAACGGGCGCAATCGACGAGAAACCTCCGACTCACGAGGAAATCCTCAACACCGTCCGCACCATCATCGCGCGCGAAGGTGGCAAGCTTGGCGTGCTGATGTTGTCCGGCGGTGAGCCGACATTGCGGGAGGATTTCACGGAGATTCTGAAAAGCCTTGTTGATCTGCCAATCACGCGGATACTCGTCAACACGAACGGCAAACGCATCGTCGCGGACGACGCGTTGCTGGAGTTGCTGCACACGCACCGCAAACGGCTCGACGTCTATCTGCACTTTGACACGCTACGGCCGGAAGCAAGCCGAGTGCTGCACGGCACGGACGTGACCGGCGAAAAGCTCCGGGCGCTGGCGCGGCTCAATGATGCCAATGTGTTCACGACGCTCGTCGCAAACCTGCACCGGGGCATCAATGAAAACGAAGCTGGTGACATTATCCGTCTATCACTTGAAACGGCGCGTTGCACCGGTGTCGCGCTCCAGCCGCAATTCGCGTCAGGCCGGTTCGCGGCGGTCAATCCACTCGCGCGCACCACGCCGACGGGCGTGTTGCGCCGGTTGTCGGCGCAGACCAGCGGGCTGCTGGACTGGGCGGATTTCATTCCGCTCCCCTGTTCGCACCGGGATTGTTGCGACATCACGTATCTGATTAAAACGAAAACCGCCGGCTGGAAATCATTGCCAAAACTTGTGGGGCGCGACGAACTGGCACGCTGGATTCATGTCGTCGGCAACACCGTCACATTCGACAACGTGACGCCGTCGGTTGCGGAGATGTTGCGCGGCGGCGTGCTGCAACGGATTTTTTCCAACGAGCCAAAAGTTGGTGCGCTGTCGCTGATGCGCGACATTGCCAGGCTGTGCGGTTGCGTGCCGGGACTGACGGAGCTGGTGATGGGATTGTCGTCTTTGGTCGCAGCGGCGGAGCCGGACGCGATGGACAAGCTGGCCGAACGCACCCGGCGCATCACGGTGAAAATGTTCATGGACGCGCACCGGCTTCACGATGCGCGAATCCGGCAATGCTGCGTGCATGTCGGAACTTTTGAGGAAAACCCGCGCCGGTTTCCGTTTTGTTACCGCTGGCTGTTTGCTGACGCAGCGGATCGGCCGGGAGCCAGCCAATGATGACGACCGGCTCGTTTTTTACGCTGCTCGGTTATCTGACTGGCGGGCTTGTGTTTTATTTCGCCGCACGACGAAAACGGATTGCCACGGAAGGCGTCGGCTATGTCGCGTTGGCCGGGGTTTGCGGCGGCGTGCTCGGCGCGCGGCTCACGCAATGGGCGCTGCTACACTGGCCGGACTTCGCCGCCAATCCGCTGGTGGTGTTCGATCCGCGCGCCGGCGGCCGCGCGTTGCTTGGCGGTATTGCCGGCGGCTGGCTGGCTGTGGAACTGGTGAAATGGCGGCTCGGTCTGCGCCGTTCGACCGGCGATTTGTTTGCGCTAGCACTACCGGCAGGTGAAGCGGTGGGACGCATCGGCTGTTTTCTGAACGGTTGCTGTCACGGTATGCCGACCAACGTTCCGTGGGCTATTTACCAACACGACACGTGGCGGCATCCAACGCAAATTTATTCCGCAGTGTTTGCGGCGGCGCTGTTCGCCGTGCTGCTGGCACTCCGCAAACGACTAACGAAGGAAGGCGTGCTGTTCAAGGCGTATCTCGGTTGGTACGGCGCGGGCCGGTTTGTCATCGAATTTTACCGGGCTGACCGTGTTCCGACCGGTCCGCTTTCGCTTGTGCAATGGTGTTGTCTCGGTATGATGGCATACGCTTGGTTGTTGCCACTGGTGTGGAAGGCGAAGATTTTGAAAGAAATAAAATGCCGATGAAAATGTGTCATAAATGTCGCAAAGCAGTGCCTGACAATGAGGCTTTTTGTCCGAGCTGTGGACAATATGTTAAATCACGTTCTGGTTTGGGGTTAGCTGCTCGATTTTTTTCTGCCATACTGATTACGCTCGCTTCCATTATTCTGGGCGCGTTCGGAGCCTGCGTTACCTCAGTTGTCAATGGCTCCGGGACGACGAGACTGAGCATCGTGATTGTCGTCGTGATTGTTGTGTGGGGATTGAGCATGTGGGCACTTTTCAGAAAGAAGAAATAACCATGACCACGTCTGATTCCACACCGAGCAAAGCCGAAACATTCGACAAGCTCGCTTACACTTTCTGCAAGGCGGCACTGGTGATAGTCATTGCGCGCCGGTATGCATTACCGGTGGCTTCAGGGTTGGCCGCCGTGTTTTATTTGCTGACTGCGTATTGCCAGAAAAAGGAGACGCACTGTTTTCTCAAGAAACCGATTCTAATCGCCGGTATCTGGGCAGTGACTTGTGGCGTGTCGCTGTATCTCATGTTCCGCAATTCGCCACATCCGTAAACCAAATCCACAATGAATCTTGGGATCACACTCCTCGGCCTCCTGAATGCTTTGGGAGTCAAGCTTGGCGTGTTGTATTTTACGGCGCGGCTCACATGGCTGTTGTGCCGGCGGGCGTTTGGCGCGGAACCCGACGGCAGCCGGTTTCGTGTGCTCGCCAGCAGGCTAATTTTCTTCGCATTGTCTGAAATTGCCTGTTCGGTCGAAGAATATTTCCTGCGAGCGCCGTCATCACTGTTTGCTGCACTGCATTCCATCGCGCACGGCATTTCAATGCCGCTGGTTGCGGTCGGCGTGTTTGAAATTCTCGATTGGAAATATTTTCATTTCCGCGACCAAGCCGCGCCGTGCCTTGGTACGGACGACTGTGGCGTTTGCTCCCAGCGCGCCGAGAGCCGGTGCCGGTACCGAAACACTCTGTTGCTGGCGACGGTGTTTTGTTTCTTCATTACCGTCCCGGCATTCCTTGCGCCCGTGACGTGTGTGGACGCGAACCCGGTTGATTATGTTTTGCCGTTTCCGTCGTTGAACCGCGCGTTTGATGTACTGATGCACCGGCCACCCGAGGCCGCGTTGCCGGCGACCGCGCAGTTTTATATTCCGGCAACATCGCTTTGGATTGAGTTCCGCTTGCTGCCGCTGGTGGCGATGATGATTGCCGCGCTCAGTTGCATCGGATTCTGCCGGAATCGCGAAGAATTTGGCATGCGGACGCTGCTCGTGTCGGCAGGAATTATGTTTTTCGTCTACTCCGATATCCTCGTCTATGATCTCAAGCGCGACGCTTATCTCGGCGGCCTGCTGCACGAATGTGAGGAATTGCTCATGCTGATGCTGCTCGCTTCGTTCCTGAAACGCAGTGAAGTCGTCCGCAAGGCTCCGCCGGCAAGCCCATCACATTGCTAGCCGCCGACAAATTGCGACTGACACGGGATTAACCGTTGCAATCTGGATGCGGCTTGACGACAATCAGGAAGAGGACAACTGCTATTAAGACAACTTCACTACTGTTAGCCGGCGTCCGCATTACAGTCATGCTCGCGGTTATGTGCGCTTGGCCAAGTTGCGGCCAATCAACGAACAAATCCAGCCCGTTGGCAGTGACGGAGCTGAGGAAAATTCTAACTGTTGATCTTGGTGACGGCATGGTGATGCAGTTTGTGCCAATCCGACCCGGCATGTTCCTGATGGGATCAGTGAATGGCTTTTCCAATGAAGGACCGGTACACAGGGTGATGATTAATGATTCGTTTTACCTCGGCAAGTACAAGGTTACGCAGGAACAATGGGAAAAAATCATGGGCAACAACCCAAGTAACTTCAAGGGTGCTAAGAATCCAGTCGATTCAGTCAGTTGGGATGACTGCCAGAATTTTTTGGCGAAGTTGCAAGAGAAACTGCCGGGCCAAATGTTCCAGCTGCCGACGGAAGCCGAGTGGGAATACGCGTGCCGGGCCGGCAGCACGAACGACTATTGCTACGGAGACAGGGCGGGCAGCCTGCGTGAGTACGCTTGGTATGGCAGCAACGCCAACTGCACGACGCATCCGGTCGGCGAAAAGAAACCGAATGCGTGGGGTTTATACGACATGCACGGCAACGTCTTGGAATGGTGCCAGGATGTCTATCACCAGACCTACGAAGGCGCGCCAACGGACGGCAGTGCATGGACGCAAGTCGATGCAGCGAGTCGTGTGTTGCGGGGCGGGTCGTGGTCGTATGATGCGCCCAGTCTCCGTTCAGCAGCCCGCGGCAAGGGCGCAGTCGATGTCCGGGACAGCTACTGCGGGTTCAGGGTGAGATTGTCGTGGCGAGTTGGTGGTGAGTTGAAATTGCAATTATAGCGCAATCCCATTCAGTTGCTCCAGCGCGGCGCTCAACCGTTCGACCGGCAAGCCCATCACATTTCTGAAGCTGCCCTCGACACGTTCCAAAATCAACTCACCAAATTCCTGCGCGCCGTACGCGCCGGCTTTGTCGAGTGGATTGACTTTCGTGAAGTAGTCCCGGATTTGCTCCGTGTTTAACGCACGCATACAGACACCGGTACGTTCGGCAAAGGTAATTTCGCGTTGCCGGTCGATGATGCACACGCCGGTAAAGACATCGTGCCGGCGCCCGGCAAGCTGACCGATCATAACTTCTGCCGCCGGTAAGTCACGTGGCTTGCCGAATACTACGTCGTCGAGCACGACAATCGTGTCCGCGCCGATGACAACCGCGTCACGATGATGGCCGGCGACGGCGCGGGCTTTGCGTTGCGCGTTGTGCATCGCGAGCACGTCGGGCGCGAGACCGCCAGTAAGTTCATCGACGCCGGTCGGCAGCACCACGCGAAAATGCAACCCCATTTCGCGGAGCAACAGCTCCCGGCGCGGCGATGCGCTGGCGAGAATGATTTCAGGTTTGTGCAATGCCGACATGGCCAGTATCTTTCGCAAAAGCATGGACAAAGTCGAGCATCTCTATTTGCACGTCCCATTCTGCGCGGCGAAGTGCCGGTATTGCGCGTTTTACTCCGAACCCGGTCACACGGAAAAGATGGGCGCGTTTGTGGAGGCGATAACAACGGAATTACAGCCGTGGGTCAACCGGCTGGCGCCGAAAACTATTTTCATCGGTGGTGGCACACCAAGCGTGTTGCCGGCGAATTTGCTCCGGCAACTCTTTGCCGGCTTGCCGCGAAATTCTGCGTTTACCGAATGGACAGTGGAGTGCAACCCGGCCACGGTGACGCCGGAAAAGTTGGCGGTGCTCCGGGAAGCTGGCGTGAACCGGATTTCGCTCGGCGTGCAGGCGTTCGACGATACGCTGCTGCAAACGCTGGGCCGGATTCATACCGCGGCCGCGGCGGTGGCGACTTACCGGGAATTGCGCGCGGCCGGTTTTGAAAATCTCAATCTCGATTTGATGTTCGGCTTGCCGGGGCAGACGTTGGAGCAATGGTGTGAGACGTTGCAATGCGCCATCGAATTGCAGCCGGAACATCTTTCAACGTATTGCCTGAGCTTCGAGGAGGACACGGAATTTTGGAAACTCTTTCAAGCCGGCCATCTGCGATCCGATGCCGACCGGGAACGGGCGATGTACGAATTCGCCATCGACACGCTTACGGCGGCCGGTTACCGGCAATACGAGATCAGCAACTTTGCCAAGCCCGGCCGGGAATGCCGGCACAATATTGCCGGTTGGGAAGGCCGGGATTACCTTGGCACCGGCCCCAGCGCCTGCTCGACGGTGAACAACCGGCGCTGGCAAAATATTTCCGATATTGCCAGGTATGTTGCCGGCAATGTTGCACCCGAATTTGAAGAGCAGATTACGCCGGCATTGCGTTCTGCTGAACGTGCGGCGTTTGGGATGCGAATGACTGACGGTGTTCCAGCCGAGCTCGTGTGTGGCCGGTTCGATCGGCAAGTTGCCAAACTAATCAGTACAGGTTTGGCTTGTTGGCACGATGGACGATTATGTCCGACTAGGCGCGGGATTCTGTTCGCCGACGAGGTGGCAACAGAGTTTGTCTAAATTATTTGCGTGAATTTGCGGCGCATTCGGGAGTACCTTAACAGCGTTATGGGCAAGCAACCGACAGACATTGTTAAAAAATTGGTCGAATCGTTCCACCAGCACGGCGGAATTAACCACATTGATCAAGCAAATCTCCCGTCGCGTGAGGCGGTCGTGGAGATTACGCGCAATTTGTTGCGGCTGGTGTTTCCGGGCTTTTACGACGACGAGATTCATTCCAATCAGGTGGCGGATTTCACCACGGAATTAGTGGAAACCATCCGACGGAGTTTACTCCGCGAATTACACAAGAGTCTCGTCTACCGGCCCGTCGACAAAAGCGATTTGGCCGGGACAGCCGAGCGCATCACGCACGAATTTCTTGCGGAGCTACCGGCGGTGCGGGCAACGTTGCAAACCGATGTGACCGCCGCCTACGAAGGTGACCCGGCCGCGATCAGCAACGAGGAAATCATCCTCGCCTATCCCGGCATCGAGGCGATTGCCGTGCAACGCATGGCGCACCTGCTGTACCAGCGCCAAGTCGCGTTGATCCCGCGCATCATGACCGAATGGGTGCATAATAAAACCGGCATCGACATTCATCCCGGCGCGCAAATCGGCTCGCACTTTTTCATCGACCACGGGACCGGTGTCGTTGTTGGCGAAACGAGCGTCATTGGCCAGCGCGTGAAACTTTATCAAGGCGTCACGCTTGGAGCGAAAAGCTTTCCCAAGGATGCCCAGGGCCGCTGTGTCAAGGGCATCAAGCGCCATCCCAATATTGAGGACGACGTAACGATCTATGCCGGCGCGACCATTCTCGGCGACGTCACCATCGGCCGCGGTTCGATCATCGGTGGCAGTGTCTGGTTGCTCGACTCCGTCCCGCCCGGCACTGTTGTGTATCACGAAGGCGGCCTGACTAAAATGAAACACGCCGCCAAAGATCGCGATAAAATGGTCGGCCACGCGACCGGCCAATGAACCGGATTTACGCCGACTACAACGCCACCACGCCACTCGACCCGGTGGTGTTGGAAGTGATGCTGCCGTATCTCCGTGACAAATTCGGCAACGCCAGCAGCGCCCATTTCTTTGGCCGGGAAGCCCGCGCGGCAATTGACGATGCGCGTGTTCGCGTTGCCCGTCAACTCGGCGCGCAAGAAAGCGAAATCATCTTTACCGGTGGCGGCACCGAAGCCGACAACACCGTGATCTTAGGTGTGCGCCCCGGTCACATCATCACCAGCGCAATCGAACACCACGCCATCCTGCACGCCTGCCGGCAGCGAAGTGATTGCGAAGTCACCTACTTATCAGTTGACCGAGATTGCCGGGTGGATCCCGGCGATTTGCAGCGCGCGCTCCGGGACGACACGGTGCTGGTCTCAATCATGTCCGCCAACAATGAGACCGGCACGCTCCAGCCAGTGCAAGAACTTGCCGCCATCTGCCGGCAACGCGGTGTGCTATTCCACACCGACGCCGTCCAATCCTTTGGCAAGCAGCCGGTCAACGTAAACGATTGGGGCGTGGACTTACTCAGCCTGAGCGCGCATAAATTTTACGGACCGAAAGCTACCGGCGTTTTGTATTGCCGGCGCGGTGTGAAACTCAACCCGCTACTCTTCGGCGGCAGCCACGAAAACGAGCGCCGGGCCGGCACCGAGAACGTTGCCGGCATAGTTGGTTTGGCGCGGGCAATGGAGTTACCGGCGGCCAATTTGTTTGACCTGACCGAAACACTCGCAGCCGGCATTTCCGCGCGAATTGCCGGCGCGCAACGCAATGGTCACGCGACGTTGCGTGTTGGCAACACGGTGAATTTTAGCTTTGTCGGCTGTGAGACCAGCGGCTTGATCCTTGGTTTGGATTTGGAAGGTGTGGCGGTGTCGAGCGGTTCTGCGTGCGCAGTCGGTTCACTGGAGCCGTCGCACGTCTTGACTGCGATGGGCTTGCCGCGCGAGTTGGCGCGAGCTGCGGTGCGGTTCAGCTTCGGGAGAGACATAACGGTCGCAGATGTGGAACGGGTGTTGACGGCTCTCGTGAAAGTTGTCGGGCGGCTGCGTGCTTTTGCCACGTGATGGTCAGCAGTTGAAAATCGGACTGCGTGGTGTACATTGTCGTGGAGAGTCGAGCAACCCTCTCGTCAAGTCAGAGAGTTAAAGGGCAATACGCCTACCACTGAGACCGGCTCAGTGGTTTAAGAAATGGAGAGTTGAGCCTCGACTCTCTATTTTATTATCCGAATACCTTATTGCCAGTTGGATGCTTTCGTGATACGAAAAACAGCAGTGGTGACAAAAGCCACACTAAAGTCAGTTAATTATTTTTGAAGTGCTTGTGCGCCCATAGCTCAATTGGATAGAGCGTTGGTCTACGGAACCAAAGGTTGCAGGTTCAACTCCTGCTGGGCGTACCATTCTTTCCCGCTGTGATTAAAGCACTTACGCATCACAGTGTTTTCTCGGCTACCGATAAGCCATTATCAATCGCCGTAGAATCGCCGTGAGAATCGGCTGGACGCAGCGCATAGAACGCTTTGCCTTCTGACTGGATCGCCAGCCCCTTGTAGTGTTCTTGGACGATCCGGACATCGTCACCCAGCAAGCCGGCCGCCGTCGTGATGTCCCGATATTGGGCATAGTGCATACTGGCGGCGGTGTGACGCAATCCATCGTTCACCCACTCGACGCCATGCTCCGACAATATTTTCCGCCAGTGGCGGAAATGCCGCTGGAAGGTGGAATAGTTACCGTCGAATATCCGTTCCGGTATTGGCTTCCGTCGCAACCACGCCAACGCCATATCACCGAGTGTATCGCCGGGCCACAGTTCGATGACACGGCGGCGGCATTTTTTGGTCATGTCAGAATCCAGACGGATGATGATCCCATCTCCATCGATCTGAATGTGGCGTGCTCGTAGGCGTTTCAGTTCATCCGGACGGATTCCGCAAATCAAACCCAGCACAACATAAAAATAAAGTTTTTCTGGAACTGTATTCAGCATGATCTGACATGCAGACGGGATGTAATACTTGATCGACTTTCGTGTGACTTTAGGTCGCTTGACCGACGCCACCGGATTCTCCAGGCATTTTTTGTTGCGAATACACCACAGGAAAAACTGGCTAGCCTTGTTCAGGCAATGCACACGAGTCTGTGGATCGAGTTCTTGAATCTTGGTCAAGTCGTGACTGTGCCACTCCTTGATTTCGTCACTTGTGATCTCGTGTGCTTTTCGGTTGCCAAAACGCAGTGCAAATTTGCGTAGCCGACTCCGTAACTCAGTGATTGTACACTCAGCGACGCAGCCCTTCTGTTCCGTCAGATACTCATCAATCATATCTTGAACTGTCGACTGATCCTGAAACTTGATGACTTTTTCCAGGACATAATCAGTGGCTCGCCGAAGCGTCCATCCGTGTTTTTTGAGATCATTGAGGCAGGCCCACGCTTCATGGAGAAATTTTTCAGGGATTTCAAGTGCTTCGGCGCTGGAGTGCTCAATGCGATTCTTTTCTGCTATTGCGGCATCCTCGTCGGTAAAATACCGGCGGATCCTTTTGTCACCAACGAAGGCTTGCACCATCCAGCGGGGATTGCCAGATGGGTACTTGTCTTCGATTATCTTGACCGCATTCATGCAGCTTTCACTTCCAATAGGCCGCAATTCTGGTCGGCGGCCAAGGCCGAAGTTTGCGTTTGCCGCTTTCGTCGCTTCGGTGTCCGGCGTTGCAGGTACTTCGCCAAGTCTTCATCCAGCAATTTTGGGTCGATCAACACCCGCCGCCCGACTTTATGAAAGCGGACCTTACCCTGCGCCATGCAGTCGGCGAACGCTCGTTTGCTCATGATGCATTCGTGAGCAGCCCGGTCGATGCTCCAGTAGCGTGTGTCGCTGCGAATCGTGTCTAGCTTTTTGCAAACCGCCGTAGCGATGCGCTGAACATCGGTTTCGGTAAGCGTCGATGGTTCCGAGGCGCTACGGGTTGCCGGCACCGCACTGCTGGGCGTTTCCGCCCGGTCAGCGCCATCAACACAAACGTCGTTTGCGTTTGCTGAGTTTGTGATGGCGTGTGTGCTCATGACGTGGTGTTATGGTTGGCCGTCGGCTCCGTAAACGCCTGCGCCATTTTGTGCGATTGGCACATCCCAATTCACCAACAGCTCAACATCGCCGGTGCGCCCGTCACCGGTGCGAAACAGAATGCGGTGATGCTCCGGCCAGACGTACGCAATCGGTTCCGAGGGCAATTGCCGCAGCAGCAAGCACTGCACAGCATCGATCAGCTCGGTGCGATGGTCGGCAATTGTGAGTTGTTCAGTGGGCGTCATGACAGATTATACAATAGTGACTGCGTGGCTATGAGGCCTCCACTGATACGAGTTGCACCGACGGTTCAACAACGTGATCGGCTTGTTTCTCGCGCATCATCGGCTGCGCAACTTTGGCCGCCTGCTGATGCCATTTGCTGCCAATTGGAGCTTGATCCCACCGTCCGATCCACAACCAAGCCTCTGGCGTCTGAGTTAATGCCCGGTAACAGTCCCGTCGAATATAAAACGCTAAAACGTAAACACCCCCGTTAAAGCGTCCGGCCTGTTCGTATCGATTCCGATGACAAGCGGGGACAAACTTAACAGCCACGAACCGCCCACGCTTGGCCGGGCAGCGCGTGACTCTGCCACTGTACTTGGGGTCATCGTTGCCGATGGCGACAGGTGCTGGCAAGACCTATACCGCTTGCGCGTTCACTTACCGGCTCATTGAGTGTGAGGAAGTGCGAGCTGGCGAGTCGTGGCGGACCGGTGCGGTCGTGGTCTCTTGGAATCATGTCCGGCATCGCCCCGTCGATCCTAGCGGTGGACATAACGTGGCGCTGCATGAGTTCGCGCACCAACTTGACCAAGAGAACGGATTAGCGGATGGCACGCCAGTGCTGCCACGCACGTCTATGTATGCGGCTTGGGCGCGGATTTTGGGACACGAGTATCAGGCGTTGGTCGCAGCTGCCGATGCCGAGCGCCCGACGCTGCTCGACAAATATGGCGCCACGAATCCAGCCGAGTTTTTCGCTGTGGTCACGGAATACTTTTTCGAACAATCGGCGCAACTCAAGAGCCAGTATCCTGAGTTGTATGCGGAGTTGGCGTTGTTCTATCGCCAGGATCCGGCGACGACACTTCGCTGAGTGAATCAAGTTTTGCGGCCGCACCGGCCTTGACGCCAAGCCACAGGTGGTCGACACTTCTCACTCAGTGCTGACGATTTTGACAACCGGAAAGACCCCAGCGGAGCGCGCCGCAATCGCCGTGGCTCGTTGCTACGGCATTCCGTGCGCTGGCTTGAAGCCTCGGCGTAGCGGTCCCAATCGTTGCTCGTATCGCCAGTGCCTCCAGCAAAATGCGGCCGAGGCTGATATAACGCTGGCGCTGGGAAACAAGCAGCCGCCATACAACGCTGACATCGACAGCATCTGGGGCCCCAAGCCAATTCGATTGCTCAGCATCGCCAGCGAGATGCGTTTCCACCCCAACGGCGACAACACCCGCCGTTGGCTGCGCAAGCACCGAGTCAAGCGATTGCATGTCACGGGCACAGCACCAAAAGCGATGGCGGTGAAGTTTTTAAGAGCGGTGCTGAAGGCTCAGCGCTAGCCCGAGCAAGCACACACCCGGGGTTGTGATCGATGAGGTGCTCACCCAAAAGATTCAAGTTGCCGGCTGGGCGGTCCAAATTGCCAAATATGCCGGTCCAGTTGCATCGGCAGAGCTGAATGCCCCAACTGAAAGAGGTTGAATGCCGTGGCGGTCGGACAGTTCCCTCAATTCGGATGTGAAAGCATCGAGGTCGAATTTTGGTGAGGCGGTTTTGGCGTCTTGGGTGGCATAGATTTTCATGGTGGCTAATTATTCAATGATGCCAACGCAATTTCCTGGGCAACATATGGGCACCTAAGACGGGGCTATGTGGAAGAGTGGAAAGCGTGGAAGCCGATTCCACCAATTCCACGGTTCCACGTGGGGCGGCGGCACTACTGTGTAAGCTTCTGGCAATCCGGCAGCCTTGCCAGGTGGTGGTCGACGGCGTATTCTGCTCGCATGATTCTTCCCGTTGACGCCTGTCTGTCGTCGCCCGTGGAAACATCTATCTATGTGTTGAGCCAAGGAAGTCCCAATGA
>Ga0118677_10000687_pt1 | contig 22025 bp, 18 predicted proteins | sample AliMusrvi5mmetaG_FD_86154 | JGI IMG/M metagenome (GOLD analysis project Ga0118677, IMG submission 86154)
GGGGAAAGGGGGTGGTGTGTTCGGCTACTATCAAAAGTCTCCTAAACTTAAAAATATCATCCTATTTTTAGCTCACAATGTCATAAAAAAGTTTTGTACTTTTGTTTGCGACTTTTGGGTAATAATAAAACATTAAGAGTTGATAAGGCAAACGGGGCATCAATAGGTACAGGTCCATTTGGTATTAATAAAACTCCTGAATGGGAAATATTGCGGCTAACCAATACTGATATTAAAATGAAAACAAATTATAATGGAAAAGAATATGAAGTTTTTTTAGAAAAGTTTCATTAAATGAAAAAAGCAATTCTGATACTCTCAATTCTGTTTGCCCTTTTTGCAGGCTGCACCAAATATCCTGATGGTCCTTCCTTCACCCTTCGCACTGCAAAAAGCCGCATGGTTGGAACATGGAAAATTGAAAAATTATTAATTGATAATGCCGATTCAACGGATGAATATGTTTCCAAAGTTGGTTGCGAAGTTGAATTTCTTAAAGATATTTACAATCCAGATGGTGCTGATTTTAAGTTGAAATTAATAAATTGCAACAATGGTAAAACATGTGAGGGATTTTGGGAGTTAAATTCAAAGAATAAATACATTGATTGGATTTTTTTCAAGGATACTACATTTCTTACAGTAATTGGTCCAATTGGTGCCAACAGGGATGGGGAATGGACAATTCTAAAATTAACCAATAAAGAACTCAAGCTATTTACTTATAGTCCGTGGTCTAATACTTGGGGGAATTCCAGAAGATTTGATTTAGAAATGAAAAAGCAATAGAAGTTGCAAACCCGCCTGTGGCTAAGAAAATCCTGAAGGGATTTCATGTTTATAGCAGAGATGTTGACTCGGAGGGTGCGACCCCTTCGGGGTCGTATGTCCTACCGTTATTCATTTTTCTATAAACATTTGAATCCTTCAGATTCATTTATACCATTGATTTGACAAATCTGTAAATCTTAATGAATTAAATGTAAGTAAGCCAACATTTTTTGTTCGCTTACTTACACTCAATGTTAGTAAGCCAACATTTTTTGTTCGCTTACTTACACTCAATGTTAGTAAGCCAACATTTTTTGTTGGCTTACTTACACTCAATGTTAGTAAGCCAACATTTTTTGTTCGCTTACTTACACTTAATGTTGGTAAGCCAACATTTTTTGTTCGCTTACTTACACTCAATGTTGGTAAGCCAACATTTTTTGTTCGCTTACTTACACTCAATGTTGGTAAGCCAACATTTTTTGTTCGCTTACTTACACTTAATGTTGGTAAGCCAACATTTTTTGTTGGCTTACTTTGCTTTTTTCTGTCCTTTTGCAAAGCTATTTGGTTCTCCAAAATCATATAAATTGACATTAACAATTAAAACCCCGCTTAAAAAATAATTATTTATTGATTTGTTGATTTGTTAACGCGAAAAAATTAGCATTGAAATTGAGCAGATTGCAATTGTTAATTCATTTTGAAGACTTCCTTTTGCACAAAGAATGTCTTCAAAATGACAAAGTATCTCTTCAAAGTGACAATGAAGACTTCATTAATACCAAAGAATCTCTTCAAAGAAACAAAGTATCTCTTCAAAGTGACAATGAAGGCTTCATTAATACCAAAGAATCTCTTCAAAGGAACAAAGTATCACTTCAAAGTGACAATGAAGACTTCATTAATACCAAAGAATCTCTTCAAAGAAACAAAGTAACTCTTCAAAGTGACAATGAAGACTTCATTAGCACTTAAAAATCTCTCCGAAGGAACAAAGCAGGCTTCATTAATAACAAATCAGCTCTTCTCATTTACATTGATAACTTTCTTAATAACCAATGATCTTTTCAATTCCCTTTAATGGGAATAAAAGCAACCTCGCGGATTTTATTTTTTAGTAGCTTTATTTTTATTAGTACTTTTGAATTGTGAAAATAAACAAAGGCAAAAAACAAAGAATCCTTACTTCAAAATTTAAAGTGAAAATACTTTGAAGTGAGAGGATTTACAAGTCAAGTTATGTGTTATTGAGAAAATGATGGCATTAAGATTCACTTTTATTTTAATTATTATCACCTGGACAGGATTCCTTTTTGGACAAAATAATGATTCCAAAACCAAAAACTGTGTGTTGCAATTATGGGGAGAAGATACTACAGTTTATAATGTTGTTGACTCTATGCCTGAGTTTCCTGGTAGTAATGATTCCACATTTTCTTTTATTGCTAAAAACTTAGATCATAATAAATATAAAAGCCTTAATGGTGTTATTAATATTCATTTTTTTGTTGAAACAGATGGTTCATTGACAAATTTTTTCGCAGGAGATACATCAATAATGGGTGATAATGAACAAGCATTTATAGCTGCTGTTGATGTCTTAAAAAAAATGCCAAAATGGAATCCGGGAAAGTGCAATGGACGAAAAGTAAGAGTTTTCTTTAGCTTACCATTTCAATTTCCTTAAAAATAAAAACCAATCTTTTCAATTCCCCTTAACGGGAATAAAAGCAACCTCGCGGATTTTATTTTAAGCAGTTTTATTTTTATTAGTACTTTTGAATTGTAAAAATATCCACTCATGAAAGCCATCAAACAATTATCCGTTCTTTTAGTTCTTGCTTTTTTCCTTTGTTCATTCACCATCAATCATGATCAGAATAAGAAACCAAAAACGGGCTTGATCAGCGACACCATTCACGTGGTCAACTATGCCATCCATCTGAACATTGTTCACTTTTCGCACAGAAGCATCAGCGGCTACACGGCGCTTACGATCACTCCAAAAATGAACAACGTGAATTCAATCGGGCTTTACCTCCTCTCGATGACGGTGGATTCAATACTACTGAACAGTTCGCACATTCCTTCGTTTTCGTACAACGATACACTGATACACATACCACTTGCAACACCAATAAACACCAGCGATACGGTCACTCTGAAAATATTTTATCACGGACTGCCGCAGGAGGATCCTTCGGGCTGGGGCGGTTTTTATTTTTCAAGCGACAGCGCTTATGCCTTCAATCTTGGCGTAGGATTTCAAACAGTGCCTCATTGTTTTGGCCGCGCATGGTTTCCCTGCGTTGATGATTTTATTGACCGATCCACCTACGATTGCTACATCCGCGTGGATAACGGCAAAACCGCTGTGTGTGGCGGGACTTTGATGAATGTTGCACACAATGCCGACAGCACAAAGACATTCTACTGGAGGCTGCATCTGCCAATTCCTACTTACCTTGCTTCGGTTGCAGTGGCCAACTACACTGCCGTTTCTTCAACATTCAACGGCATGAACGGCAGCATTCCCGTGAAGATCTATGTTCCGCCTGCTGATACAAGCAATGCCAAGGCTTCATTCACACATCTGCTGAGCATACTCAATGTTTACGAAAATGATTTTGGTCCCTATTTGTGGGAACGCGTGGGCTATGTGGGCATTCCTTTCACCGGCGGAGCGATGGAACATGCAACGAACATTGGCTACCCGCTTATGTGCATCAATGGAAACCTCAGCTATGAAAGCATGTATGCACACGAGCTTTCGCATCACTGGTTTGGCGACCTTGTGACCTGCGCCACTGCCGGCGATATGTGGCTCAATGAAGGCTGGGCTTCGTATTGCGAATCGCTCTACAGGGAGGGGATCTACGGCTACAGCAGCTATGCCGGCAATGTCAAAGCAAACCATTTTACAACACTTAGCACCTGCCATACTGACGATGGTGGTTATTTTGCCCTTTACGGAATTCCTTCAGCCATCACTTATGGCAGCACTGTGTACAAAAAAGGAGCGGATGTGATACACACCATGAGATATTACCTCGGGGATTCTTTGTTTTTCAGTATGCTGAAAACTTATCTGGTTACTTACAAATTCAACCATATTTCAACGGCAGATTTCAGGGATTTTATCAGTTCAAACACGGGAGTGAACATGACTGATTTCTTCAACGGATGGGTGTTCTCGGCAGGATTCCCCCATTATGCTATTGACTCGACGGTTTACAACGGCACAGGAAATGACTTCACGGTTTATGTAAAACAAAAATTATTGCACAAGGCATCGTATGTCAATTCGAATAAGATCTGGATAACTTTTATGAACAGCGCCTGGCAGAAATACACGGACTATATAGAGTTTTCGGGGCATACCGGCAGCAAGGTTTTTCATCTGCCCTTCACCCCTGTGGCCACCATGCTTGACCTGGATAACAAAACGAGTGATGCACGAACGGATTATTCACAAACAATAAAAACAACGGGCAATTATTCCTTCCCGAATTCTTACTTTATTCTAAATGTGCAAACACTGCCCGATTCGGCATTCTTTCGCGTGGAGCATAACTGGGTTGCCGCCGATCCGTTGCAAACACCAACGCCCGGCATTTACAGAATTTCGGGTAAGAGATACTGGAAAATTGATGGCATTTTCCCTCCGGGATTTGTTGCCGAAGCCAAATTTAATTTCAACCGCGGCGCCGGACACTTTGATGACACGCTGCTTGTGACAGCCAATTCCGCCGATTCACTGGTGCTGCTTTACAGGGTTAACGCAGCCGATGACTGGCATATTGTGAACTTCACAAAAACAGGCAACAATTCCACTGGTTATATTACCACTGAAAATGTTCAAAAAGGCGAATACACTTTTGGCATCGGCAAACCTCATCAGGCAGGAATTGATGTGAAGAACCAGACAAAGAAAGCCGAACTGCGCGTGTTCCCCAATCCGTCGAACGACACTTTCAATATTCTTTTCAATTCAGATAAAAATTCTGAGTTGAAAATATACGATAATGCAAATAATCTCGTTTATACTAAAAAGGTCAATCCGAAACAGGAGAAAATAACATGGAAACCGTCAGGTTTGAAAAGCGGGAATTATGTTGTTTATCTTTTTGAAAACGGAAAGGCGGTTACTTTTGAGAAGATAGTTTATGTTCATTAGTAAATAATTTAAAACAAAATCTTCGAAAGCATTATTTCATCGAAGTACGAAAAAAGATACGAATTTACGAATTACGAATCTCTGAGCGCTTTCGTAGTTCGTATATTCGTAAAGAATTCGTAATTCGATGAAATAATATGAACAAATTATTTTGAAAAATTCACTTGGTTACTGATAAAAATTAAAAACAGAACACAGATGACACGGATAAAACGGATGTTCACAGATTTGTTTTCAATCAGCTTTTATCAGCAATATCCGCGTTATCTGCGTTCCCATTCTTTATTGAAACACTTTTTGATTTTATTCTGTCTGTCTTTTTCATTTGCGTCAGCCTATTCACAAAAATATATTGTTGCCGATTCCAATGCAGACTGCATCTCCCCTATTGAATTAACTGATACAATCTATGGGCCCACCAATCCTCCAAAAGGCTTCGGAAAAACCCAGGAGATGAAAGACTTTCTTGGCAATTATTATTATTTTGAAAAGGAACATAACACAGTCTGGTTTAAATTCACCGCTCCCGATAACTGCACACTCACCTTTGATATTATCCCTGTCAGCGTCAACGACGACTACGATTTTCTTCTTTTCAAATACACAGGAAATGAAAATAATTTTTGTCAGAACATTAAGGATAAAAAGCTAAAACCTGTCAGAACTGCGATCTCGCGCAATGATAAAACCATTCAAAGTACAACGGGATTGAAGGAAGGTAAGATTGCCCAGTTCATTCACTCCGGACCCGGAGAATCCTACAGCGCTCCTTTAAAAGTTCAGGCAGGCGATGTGTATTATCTTGCCCTTGACAATGTGTATGAAAATGGAAGCGGGTTCACGCTGAAACTTCATTACAAATGCGCAGTACTGCTGAAACCGCAGTTGAACATAAGCCTTGTAGATAAAGAAACCGGAAAAGCAATAACCGGCAATATTGAAATTCTGGATTCATTGCAACCTGCCAATGCTCCCGCAGAGTTTCATGCAAAGAATGTAAGCACCCATTCATTGAGTCTTGAAAGTTCGAAAAAGTACCGCATCACAGCAACCTCTGATGGATATTTTTCATCAAACATTACATTCATCACACCTGATAAACCTGCAATATCAAACGTGGTGATCAGTTTGCAAAAGATCACAGTGGGCAAACATCTTGTGCTGGAAAAAATATATTTCTACGGCAACAAAGCGATACTGCTCCCCGAATCAAAGCCGGCACTGGAAACCTTATTGCAAACAATGAATGAAAATCCAAGGCTGCACATAGAAATTCAGGGGCATGTGAACTGGCCACATACGTATTTGCTGAATGCAACACCTGATACTGCCTGGATCGAAAAGTTATCGCGCATGAGAGCCAAAGCCATCTATGACTATCTAGTAGAAAAAGGAATTTCAGCTGACCGTCTTTCATGCAGAGGTTTTGGAAACCGGGCTATGGTTTATCCTTATGCCAATAACGAAGCCGAGATGAGTAAAAACAGAAGAGTGGAAATACTTGTTCTTGCAAATTGAAAAGAAACTTCAAATATTATTCTGCAATTCTCTTTTGCTTTTGCTTTATAAATGCGAAGCCACAAAAGACTGTTATAACATCAGCCAACGCTGATTGTTCAGGAGCAATTGAGTTGACCGATACTATTTTTATTGCGCAGAATTCACCCGATGGTTATGGCAAAGTTTATGAATATCCTATTTACACTGACAGAGAAGAAAAAGGTTATGAAGGAGAACATAATTCAGTGTGGTTAAAATTCAAAGTGCCCTCGAATAGTTTGCTTACCCTCGACATTACCCCTGATCAAAAAGAGGACGATTACGATTTTATCATTTACAAATACACAGGAAATGAAAAGAAATTCTGTGATAAGATCCGGTACAGACAGATAATTCCTGAGCGCTGGATCGTTTCAGAAAACGATACTGATATCAACAGCAAAACAGGACTTGCAACTTTAAACACCAAAATCAATCTGCCTCCGGGACCCGGTGACTCTTATGGTGCGCCACTTCCTGTAAGAAAAAATGACGTGCTTTATCTTTACATTGATAATGTCAAAAAAGGAAAAGGTTTTACACTTCAGCTTCACTATACCAATGTGGAGTTAGAAAAACCGGTTACTTTTGGAATTATTTATTTTGAAAAAGACGATGCCAATGTTCTTGCATCATCTACTCCAATGCTCGACTCGCTATATTTGATACTTCAGAAGAATCCAAAGATAAAGATCGAAGTGCAGGGACATGTTAACTGGCCTCAGAAAAATGAACAATTTGCCGACACTGCAGGATTGCGGAAACTTTCGGAAGACCGGGCGAAAATGATATACACCTATCTGATCAATAAAGGCATTCCTTCAGGCAGGATTACTTACAAGGGCTATGGCAATAAAAAAATGATCTATCCGAATGCCACCACCGAAGCTGAAATGAAAATGAACAGAAGAGTGGTGATCATACAAACAAATAAATAACCCGAGAAACCTCTCTTTTCTTGTTTGAAACTACAAAATGATGCCAGATCCGAAGCAAAATGCGGGTAGTTTTCACGCGCAATTGACACTGAAATTGCATTTAATAAATTTTTTATATCTTTGCAGCCGGATAACATTCCATTTTAAAAGATAAGCCCGTTAGCGAATAAGGCATTTATTATAATTGCGCATCTTAACAGCAGCGCCCTTTGGGCATAATAATAAAGCCTATACTGAGAGATCAGTTAAATAATTCAAGTAATACAAAACGAAAAATATGGCTCTGAGTAAGAGAAATACTTTCTTGTTATTTTTATTCATCATTTTGCAATACTACTCTTTTGCGCAGCAAAAGTTGGTGCAGTCTGGCGTAGCTACGTATTATTCTGATTATTTCCAGGGAAGAAAAACTGCGAGTGGTGAGACATATGATAAGGCATTGTACACAGCCGCACACCCCTCGCTTCCTTTTCAGACTTTTGTGAAGATCACCAACCTGGTGAACAATAAATTCGTTATTGTCAAAATCAATGACCGTTGTCCGTTTTATTATAGCCGTGTTATTGACCTTTCAAAAGCTGCCGCTGCCAAAATTGAAATGGTTGCTGCAGGAAGAGTGAAAATCAAACTGGAAGAGATCACCCCTTCAGACCTCAATATTATCAGCCAGAAGCCCGATGTGCCTGATACTACTTTTAAATGGACCTTTCCTGATAGTCTTTCAATGAAGGATGTGAAAACGAGTGGCAGTATTGATAAAAATAAAAATGGCAAAATACATTTCGTCAACAATCAGTATTCATTGTTGCCACCGAACAGATTTATGATAAAGCCTGAAGAAGTCGGATTTTTGATCTCAGGAAATGGCAGGTTCAAACAAATAACGCAGATCACTTCCTGCCAGATGCTTTGTTTTTAATGATCATCACGGTGCCATACATATCGGGCACTTCAATAATATTTTCAGGAATCCCGGCGGCAAATTCATTCACAGCTTTCATTGCTCCTTCCCACTTATGATTGTAATCGTGAATAATGATCACACCTCCAGGAGAAAGTCGCGGATAAAAATACTCACACCCATCTTTTATTGGATTGTAAAGATCGGCGTCAATATTTACAAAAGCATATTTCTCATTTTCCAGTCCCTTTGTAGTTGCAGGAAATTGGCCTTTATGAACTGAAATATTTTCATTGCCGTTGATGTGTTTGAGAACTTTTTTTTCATTGGTATCGGCAAAATTCTTTGTGGAATAAGTGGCGGCCTCACCGGTTTCCACTTTCAGATCCTCTTTCATAAAACCGGAGAAAGTATCGAATAAATGAAACTTCCGTGAACTATCCATTTCATGAATGATCTTTGCCGTTTCCCCTTTATAAACGCCAAGCTCTGCAAAAGCTCCTCTGACATTCTCTTTTTTGATACGCTCAATCTGAAACCAGAAATTGTAGAAACGCATTTTATCTTCATACGTTTTCTCAAGCTGTATCAGTGTTTCAGATATTTTTTTCTGCTTTAAAGCATGTGCCCACTGTTCGGGATGATATGACTTTTCTTTGAGCGACATCAGCAGGTATCGGGCCATAAGAATGATCACAATTCCAAAAAGCGCTATTGCGACTATTTGAAATGCCTGGTTATATAGAGCGAGAATAATGAGCATCATTTTAAAATGACCGAAGATTATTAGTTTAGCAATCTTTTTACGTTTATCTTATTATTGCCTGGAGTTTTTCAGTATAAACCTTTATCAGCTTATTCATGATGCGTTCAATTTCTGCATCAGCCATGGTTTTTTCCTCATCAAGAATTGTGAAACTGACAGCATACGATTTTTTATCATCAGCAATTTTTTCACCTTCATAAACGTCAAAAAGGTTCACCTGTTTCAACAATCCCGGCTCTGTTTTGTAAGCCAGTTCCTCAATCTCCGAGAATTTTATTTTCTTGTCAACAAGCAGGGCAAGGTCTCTGCGCACTTCAGGAAACTTAGGCACGTCTTTGAAAAGAACTTTATTCTTTCCTGATAGCTTCACAAGATCCTCCCATTCTATCACTGCATAAAAGACAGTCTGTTTAATGCCTGCCTTTTTCAATAAAGCATTTGAGACACTCCCGAATTGTGCAATGGATTTATTTTTTGAAATGTATTCAAGACCTTCGCTAAAAATATCGTTATTGAATTCCTTTATTTTAAATGACTCCATTTTAATTCCGGCTCTGTTGAAGACATTATTTACATAAGCTTTCAGAAAGAAAAAACTCACCGGGTTTTCTTTACCTGTATTCCAGTTTTCAGGGTTTACACTACCATTAACAAAGATCGCCAATTGCTCCTTTTCGTGATAGCCCGGCAATGCGCTTTTGATTTCACTGTTTTTATTGTACTGATAAACTTTCCCGAATTCATAGAATTTCAGGTTGAAATTTTTCCTGTTATGATTGTAGGCAATGGATTCCAAACCTCCAAACAGCAGGCTTTGGCGCATAACTGCAAGATCGCTGCTAAGAGGATTCAGCAACTTTACATCATACTCCGATTGGAAAGAAGTAAGACCTTCAACAGAAGAAGCGCCGGTAAAAGAATTGTTCATGATCTCCGAAAACCCGCAACTACTCAGGTAATCCGAGATAGTATTTTTTATTTTCTCCTTATCAGGAAACGGTGTTTTTGATGGTGAAATTTTGAAATGCTCAGGCTCTTCAACATTGTTATATCCATAAATGCGGAGAATTTCTTCAACCACATCAACCTCTCTCTTCACATCAACTTTGAATGGCGGAACAGAAAGTTCAAGGCTAGTCTCTGTTTCAGAAAGTATAACTATGCCAAGAGAAGTAAGTATTTTTTTGATAAGTTCTCTGTCTATTGCTTTCCCGATCAATTTGTCAACATTGACATAAGAAATATTGACCCTGAAAACGCCAATTGGATTAGGATAAACATCCACAATCTCTGAAGAAATTGTTCCGCCTGCAAGTTCTTTCATGAGCATAGCGGCGCGTTTCAATGCAAAAGGGATCATGTCAGGATCAACTCCTCTTTCAAATCTGAAAGAAGCATCAGTTTTTAAACCGTGATGTTTCGAAGTTTTACGAACATGAACCGGATCGAAGTATGCGCTTTCAATAAAAATGTTCTCCGTTTTATCAGTCACGCCGGATTTAGTTCCTCCGAAAACACCTGCAATACACATGCCTTCCGACTCATTACAAATCATGAGGTCGTCAGCCAAAAGCTCACGTTCGGTTTCGTCAAGTGTAATGAATTTTGCACCTCCCTGAAGTTTTTTCACAATGACTTTCTTCCCCTGAATTTTATCAGCATCGAAAGCATGCAGCGGCTGGCCCGATTCTAAAAGAACAAAGTTTGTAATATCCACAATATTGTTGATAGGTCTCAGCCCAACAGATTTCAAACGATTCTGCAACCACGCAGGTGATTCAGCAACCTTCACTCCTTTTACAGTGATCCATGCATATCTTGGACAAGCCTTAGAATCTTCAACAACAACACTGATTGGAAAATCATTATTGTCAATTTTAAATCCATCAACGGATGGCTTATTTAAGTTGTAAACTTTTTGTTTCAGACAGCTTAGAGCAGCAGCGGCATCACGTGCAACACCAATATGCGACATAGCGTCTGCACGATTTGGTGTTAGTCCGATTTCAAAAATAAAATCATTTTCGATTTTAAAATAATCGCTGGCGGGAGTTCCGATTTTTGCATCAGCATCAAGTACCATAATGCCTGCGTGAGATTCACCAAGGCCCAATTCATCTTCAGCACATATCATCCCTTCGGAAACTTCACCGCGTATTTTGGCTTTCTTTAAAACAAGCTCGCCTTTGGCAGTGTATAAAGTGGTTCCAACCGTAGCAACAACAACTTTTTGTCCGGCCTCAACATTGGGAGCGCCACAAACGATATGAAGTAAATCTTCTTTACCTACATCAACAGTTGTAACACAAAGTTTATCGGCATCAGGATGTTTTTCTTTAGTTTTTACTTCGCCAATAAGACAACCTTTAAGCCCACCTTTAACGGAACAAAACTCTTCTGTAGTTTCCACTTCAAGTCCGCAATTGGTAAGCACTTTCGACAGTTCCTCAGCTTCAACATCAATATCGAGGTATTGTTTAAGCCAGTTGTATGAGATTTTCATTTAAATAAAATTTAGGCCAAAATTACTCAGAAAAATTGAATCACTTGTAGGAGTTCAAAGTTTAATGTTCAAAGTTGGATACTTCCTGCCACTACCTCCTGCCATTAATTTGTCAGCTTATCCTGCTCCAGTTGATCTTGTCTTTATACAATTCAACGATGTGCCTGGCTATTGGAGCATTTTCGGGCAATTCAAGATTGGGGTCTTTTTCAAGAGTTTCAATTGCAACTTTTCTTGCATAATGAACCAATTTTTCATCCCTTACAAGATCTGTGATCTTTAGATCAAGAATTCCGCTTTGTTCAGTTCCTTCAATATCGCCGGGGCCGCGAATGCGCAGATCTTCTTCAGCAATTTCAAATCCATCATTTGTCCTTACCATGATATCTATTCTCTTCTTAGCATCCGTTGTTTGTTTATGACTGGTCATTAAAATGCAATAGGACTGGTCAGCACCTCTGCCCACTCTTCCGCGAAGCTGATGCAATTGAGAAAGGCCGAAACGCTCTGCATTTTCAATGATCATGACGGATGCATTTGGAACATCTACACCCACTTCAATAACAGTTGTAGCAACCATGATATCTGTTTCACCTCTGACGAATCTTTGCATTTCGTAATCTTTGTCCTTTGACTTCATTTGTCCGTGAACAATACTTACGGCATATTCGGGCAGCGGAAATTCTCTGACAATACTGTCGTAGCCATCCATCAGGAATTTCAGATCCAGTGTTTCCGATTCTTTTATCAGCGGATAAACAACGTAGATCTGTCTGCGCTCCTGAATTTGCTTTCTCATAAAACCAAAAACCCTCAGGCGATCGGAGTCATAAAAATGCAGGGTTTTTATAGCTTTTCTGCCGGGAGGCAATTCATCTATCACGGAAATATCAAGGTCACCATACAGCGTCATTGCGAGTGTTCGCGGAATAGGCGTGGCGGTCATGACAAGAACATGAGGAGGAGTTTCACTTTTCTTCCACAAACTGGCGCGTTGTGCAACTCCGAACCTGTGTTGTTCGTCTATCACAACAAAACCGAGATTTTTAAACTGCACCTTTTCTTCAAGCACTGCATGGGTTCCAATAAGAATATGAAGTTCGCCATTCATCAATTGTTCATGTAGCTTTTTTCTGTGAGCAGTTTTAGAACTTCCTGTCAACACTTGAACATTAATATTCATATTGCCCAATAGTCTTGAAATATTGTTGTAATGCTGCAAGGCAAGAATTTCAGTCGGCGCAACAATGCAGGATTGGTAACCATTATCAAGCGCTATGAGCATACACATCATGGCAACAATTGTTTTTCCGCTGCCAACATCGCCTTGTAAAAGCCTGTTCATTTGCTTATCAGAACCCACATCCGAGCGGATCTCTTTAATTACTCTTTTCTGTGCATTTGTAAGGGTGAAAGGAAGATGGTTCTGGTAAAAATCATTCAGATATTCTCCAACTATAGAAAATTTATTTCCTCTTGATTTTGATATTCTGACAAGCTTTAATTTTAATAATTTTAGTTGCAGAAAAAATAATTCTTCAAACTTCAACCGTAATTGCGCTTTTTGAAGCATTTCCTGACTGGCCGGAAAATGAATATTGATAAGAGCAAGTTCTCTTGAAACAAGTCTAAGGTTTTGAATTATTTCTTCTGAAAGAGTTTCAACAATTTTCCCTTGCAGAACAGGAAGCAACGCTGCCTGAAGTTTACTGATGCCTCTGCTGTCAAGCCCTCTCGATTTTAGCTTTTCTGTGGAATTATAAAATGCCTGAAGATTAAAAACAATTTTGGCATCTTCGTCCGACGGCAGTTCAACTTCAGGATGTGCTATATTGTATTTTCCCTTGAAGAATGTGGGTTTTCCAAAGATCACATATTGTTGAAGCGGATTGAATTTATCTTTCAGCCATTTGAATCCATTAAACCAAATCAGTTCAATCGAGCCTGTTTCATCCCTGAAACGTGCAGTCATTCTAACTATCCTCTTCTCACCAACAAGCTCAATTTTATCAATAAAACCTTTGATCTGTACATACGCGAGATCACTTTTAATTTCATTTATTTTATAAAACTTGCTTTTGTCAACGTAACGAAAGGGGTAATAAACAAGAAGGTCATTAAATGTAAAAACACCAAGCTCATTCCTGAGTATTTCAGCTCTCTGTGGCCCTACTCCTTTGAGGTATTCAATTGGTGTTTCAGTAATATGGGGCATCGAAGGATTTTCTGTCAAACAAAAATAAAAAAGAAACTGAGAATTTTTTTAAAGTTTCTTTTGGTACAATTTTCAAATCGAATATCAGAATAGAAACCTTAATGAAACTGCGTATTCCAGATAATTTAATTGAGTTTTCCCTGCGCCGGTAAAATTATAAAAAGGTTTTAAATCCCCACTTAAAAGTAAGGGAAGATGTGGAAGCTTCCATTCAATGCCTCCTATAACATCAATGCCTGCTTCTACTGAATTATTATCCCTGGTATCGTTCTTGTATGTATTCCTTCCTTTAGAGCGACCTGCATGAGCCCCTAATCCAATATAAAAACCAACATTGGCAACTTCAATATTTACGTTGTGATTTTTTGAATGAATTTCATAAAGACCTGTCACATTAAAACCCTTGTATTGATATGAAATAAGAAGGTCTGCCGCACCACGGCTTTTGGGTGCAAAATATTGAATCACTGTCAACCCTTTACCGGGATCTCCGTACTTGAAACCTATACCAGTACTGTACTGCGCACTGCATTTAAGAACAAAAACTGAGAAAAGAAAAATGAATAAAATTTTAGTAATAATCGCTTTCATAGTTGAATTATTTGAGGTAATAAAAGTAAGCTTTTTTGAGCAAACAGCAAATAAATTTTTTCAATAAAACTGCATAGTACACAAGTCAGGACAACTTAATAAAGATGGCATAAAAAAACTCCCCATAAGTTTATGGGGAGTTCTCTTTTTCTTATCAAAATAAATTAATATTCCCAGAGGTCATGCTCGTATAGAAAGATATTGTTCTTTATCCTTTCCGATTCAAGCAATGCATCCATGCCCTTTGCATACTCCATAATAAATCTGTCATAAACATTCGATTCTTTATAAATATAACTGTTGAACATTCTTTTGTAGAAAACATCATCATAGGACAATCTGGCTGCATCATTGAAACGGTTGAAAACTTCCGCACCTGCAAAAACCTTTCTTGCTTGTGGAAAATAAATCCAGAATAAGGCTTTAGATCCTTTAAAAGTTACACCATCAGCTTCAAATTCATCAATAATAGGGCATATTCCAAGGATTCTGACATCCATAACTGAACGCTGTTTGTCAAAAAACCAGTCTTCTTTAAGCCTGATCTTCATTATTGAAGTAGGGTCAAATTTCTTTATAATTAAAGTATCATAAGTATCATAAGGAGGTTCAGTTCTTGTCAATGTCTGATGTATTGTATCTGACATTGTTTTCGAGAATTCCTCCCAGCTATATGGAGTTAAAAACTCATCATCACCGGCTTCAAAAGCAGTTATCGTTCCTTCCTTAATTCCATCAAGTAAAACCTGCATGAAACTCTTCCTGTCGTCAATTTCCGTAACAGGATAATAGAAAGGCTGATTGATTTTTTCTCTGAAGTCAATAACACGCCAGGTACGGTGTTTCCACATAGCATCAGCTTCACGAAGTGGTGCATATGGAATCGGTTCCCTGTTCTTGATATGAATTTTGTCATACACACCATCCAAAGGTGGAGTGTCCATAACCTGAGCCTGAAGACTCAGAGTTCCAAGTATGACTCCAAATAAAACGAGTATAGTTTTTCTGATACTTAACATATAACCTCCATTAAGATTAATTCGTTAATTTTAGATTAATAGATGCCAGTGACCTTGTTGTTCCATCAGGGCCAACAGCTTTAATATCTTCAAAGTAAACTTTAAGTCCCGATCTTGCAGCTGATATTTTAGATATCATCGCAGGTGTAAGTTTATTTCCAGAAGCCGCAAATGATAATAAGTCTCCTCCAGGAACTTGGATAGTCATCGTAAAAGATGTAATATGGAAATAGAGATCAAAATCAAAATCCTTCATCAGAGGTATAATACCTGAAGCAGCAGCAAGCACTGACTTTGAAATTATCCCGCCAGTAACATTTGCAATGTAAGCAACCGGGTCCGGAACCCTTTTTATACGGAATTCTGAAGTTCCCATTGAAGTTGCATGATCACCTATTGTTGCAGACACAGATATTACTGTTTTACCTGAACCCGAAACAGTCACAGTATATTTTCCTGCGCCAGCTGCAGGAGTCAATGTACCTGTTGAAATAGAGGCATGAACATTTTCATTAGCAACACCAGGAACAGAAATTGTAACCGGGTTAGGCACTCCAACATAAAAGACATTCATTTTATCTGCTGAAATAGTTGCTGAAGGCTGTCCTACAGAGTATGCACTGTTAAAATTGTAAAAAGTTGGTGAAGTTTCACCTGGCTTTACAATGCTAATCCAACCCGTATATTTCTTCTCACCAATACCTGAACCGGATTGTTTATAAACACCCATTCCATCTTCGAACAGTGTCTTGTCAAGCAATTCTCCCCCGGTATGGTTGATTGTATCACTACCTATATATATATCAGGAGATTTTTTGCTATCGTAAGCAGCAAGGAAGATATTAGCTTTGTATTCAGAACCCATTAAAATGTAATTCGATTCTGAAACAACTTTTGCAGCAATTTTATCAAATTTGAATGAAGATGCGTCAACATTATTATAGAGTTTTGCAATCACATCACCTTCTACTGTTTTAACATCAATAATAAATTTGTTTAACAATGCAATATCTGCAGCAAGAACAGTGTGGTAAAAATTCCGCATAACCCAATTTTCAACTTTTTGTTCAGTAAAACTGTATTCATCTTTGGTATCAATAGGAAAACTTTTTGCTGCAGCATCTTTGTCCTTTTGGTTTAAAAGAAGAGCAATCATATCCGTTTTAAAAGTTTCCAATTTAGTTTTAAGAGGTAATCCAGCACCAGCCGATCCATCTTCAGATTGACCAATTAAAATTTCCATAGGTTTGTCATAGTTGTCTTTGGCTTCAACCTCCGACAAATCCAAAGTATCGGCCATTTGCCACTTTGTCGGATCATCGGCTTTTGATTTAACGCCATACTCGGTCTTCGCGATAATTTCAGTTCTAAGGTCAGAAATGTATTTGACCATTTCATCAGCAATTTTTTTAGCTTTTTGTGCATTGTCAAAATATGGTCGAACCTTGTCAGGGTTCTCCATCATAGATTTTGCAAAATTCGTATAAATTAACTCATTTTTACTAGTAGCGTTAACCTGGCTAGTTTTCAACCCTTTGTTAACTATCACAAAAGCATTAAGAATATCCTTGGATACATTGAGAGCCAAAAGGGCAGTCAATACCAAGTACATCATCCCGATCATCTTCTGACGCGGGGTTTCTTTATAACCTGCCATAATTTTATCCTGTTTTTATAATTTAAAAAATAAATTTAATAAAATTACTATTATCGATTGACATTAACATTCATGGCAGCTAACATATTGCCATAAACATTGTTCAGAGCCGACAAGTTCTTTGTAAGTGTAGCAATTTCATTTTTAAACTTCAGCGTATTTTCATTTGATTCGCCCAGGTTACTCATAAAATTATTCAGTGTTTCCTGCAGTTTATTCGTAGCCTGCAACTGTTCACTGGTACCTTTTAATTGAAGTTCATATACAGAATTTAATGCGGAAAGATTCTGAGACATTTTGCCAATCTGTTCGCCATAAGCTTTTCCATCTACAGCTGAAAAGTCAATAGCTTTTGCTGAATTTGTAAGTGATTCAGCAGATTTTGAATATTGTTCGGCAAGATTATTAGCAGACATAGTAGCTGCTTTAATGCTATTGGTATATTCCTGAGAAGCTCCCAGGTCTGATTTTATTGCGTCAGCAGCAAGGTTGTAAGTACCTGCCAATGCGCTGGCTGATTTTGTTGCTGATTTAATACTGCTAACATACTCTTCAGAAGCAAATGCATCTTTACCAAGTGTTTCAGCAGTCTTTTTGTAAGAATCTGTAAGTTCACCAGCTGATTTAGCAGCAGTTTTAATGTTTTGAACATACTCATCTGTAGCTACAGATGCGTCAGAAACATCGGATAATTTACTTGTCGTTTCGGTAAGTCGGCTTAAACCATTACCTAAACTCGCAATCAACTCCGGACCAATTTTGGCTTCTTCCAACATTTTATCCAGTTCTTCAGTAATACTTTTCTTCTGATCAACATCATCAGCTTCATGATACATACCACCCAACTCAGGGTAAACAAGACTCCAGTCAGGTTCTACGTGCGGTGGCTCGAAAGCCGAGAAAAAGAAAATTAAAGCTTCGGTACCTAATCCTACACAGAGCATAACACCTGCACCAGGATAGTGCTGAATTTTAAACAAAGCCCCAACGATTACAACAGATGCTCCCCATCCATACAGCTTGGACATAAAGTTCTTGAATTTTTTGCTTCTTACAATGTTCTTCATAATTTTAATAGATTGTTTGGTTTGTTTGATTTTTATTTATTAAGGTATTAAAAAGTCTAATTGTAAACATTGGATGCGTTTGGTCCATCACCCTTATCACGTCCCAGATATGTTTCAACACATCTGAAACCGATATAGCATTTTGCAGTATCCTGGTATTCATAAGAACGGCTACCAACCTGCAAATAATATCCAACATCCTTCCATGACCCGCCTCTGATAACTTTCCTTTTAAGAACAGGGAGGTCTGTTTCTTTTGCTTCATAGGCAAAAGACATATTCAGGTCATGTGCAAAATTGTAAGCTGATTCATCGTAAGCATCGGCACACCATTCTGACACGTTTCCGGCCATATCATATAACCCATAATCATTAGGAGCAAAGTGACCGACAACTAAAGTGTGCAATCCTCCATCATCAACATAATTACCGCGTAAAGGTTTATAGTTTCCAAGGAAGCATCCATTGCTATTTCTAATATAAGGACCTCCCCAAGGGAACGGGCTTAATTCAAGACCACCACGTGCTGCCCACTCCCATTCTGATTCCGTTGGTAAACGGAAGTCATTTACGAAAGTTTCTTCATGACCTTGCAAATAGCTATTAAGTAATTGTGATCTCCAAATACAGAAAGCTCTTGCCTGAACCCAACTCACACCTACAACAGGATAATTATCATAAGCGGGGTGCCAGAAATACATTTGAGTCATTGGTTCATTAAAAGAATAAGTAAAGTCATGAACCCATGCAAGGGTATCCGGATAAACATTGATTGTATTCTTAATAATGTAAACACTTCTGTCTTTTAAACCTTGAGGACGGTTATTCAAACCACCGGCAGTGATGTCACCAGGTGTTGTGAAATCTTTACGAGCTGCTGCTTTATAGTCTATGTAGTAATATTCATATTTCAACTGACGGGTATCAATTTCTTTCCTTCTATAAAATCTTTCCTGATCGGTCAGATACATAGAATTTAAAATTTCTCTTTCATCATCTCCGGGATCAGCCCATGGAATCTCAGTTTTCCAATTAATATAAGGTGGATCATAGGTCTCCTGGGTTTCTTCATTTTCTGTGATCAAATGATCAGAAATTGATTCACCCAATTTTCTGTGAGCAATGGAGTCTCTAACCCAGTAAACAAACTGCCGGTACTCATTATTTGTTATTTCAGTTTCGTCCATCCAGAAGGCCTGAATAGAAACTGTCTTGGATTGGGAAACCTGAGCATACGGGACATCCTGATCGCTATTACCCATGTTATAACTACCCATGGGAATAAATAACATACCATATGGATCGGGTTGATACCAATCCTCTCTATCCTGTACTCCTACCAAGTACCCTTTTCCGGAGTTCTTACAACCCGCTAGTAAAAGTATCACTGATGAGAACAAAAGCAATTTTTTCATGGCAACACTTGTTTTGGTTTTACTATTTTTTGTAACGAATAAACTCAAGGTTTATTGTGTGACGATTAATTTTTTTTTATTTTTTACGTTAAAAACGCAATTTAGTTACAAAATTTAAAATTATAAGAAACGTGTGTTTCTGTAACTTTCTTCGTGGGGTACTACAACAATTTTAAAACAATACCCTAACATAATCTCATGACTTCCGCTGCTACGGCCATTTGCACCCATTGCTGATGTAGTAATATCATAAGAATAACCTGCTCTCAAAGTACCATTTTTAAGAGGTCTTTGATAACCCAACAATACTACAATTGCATCAGTAACCCTATAGCTGAGACCTCCCCAAAATTGGTTCTTCCATTTTAAAAGAGCATTGATATCAAATTGTGTTGATGCAAAGTCAGTTTTTATAAGGAATGATGGGTCAAGTTCAAAATCAGGATTGATAGTATAATAATAACCTCCGGTGAAATACAGATGGCGTGTTAGCTGAGGGCTTGCAAGCGATGAGGAATAAGAAATACTTGACTGAAGTAATTGATCTCCTGAAACACCAAAATACAGTTTGTTTTCGATCTTGTAGAATGCTCCAAAACCTATGTCAGTGGCCATGTTCCCTTCAATTTTGGAACTGTTGAGTAAAGGGTCACCTGTTTGCAAAGGATTGAATTTGCTGAAGTCAATTTTTTTATTCAGCATACCCACATTCAGGCCTATTCCCAATACACCTTGTTTAATTGTCAGGTGATATGAGTATCCAAGTTTAAAACCAAGATTTTTTTCAAAACCTAATTGATCCTGGTCTATTGTCAAACCAAGTCCACCACGCAATGGATTTACTTTTCCATCAATTGAAATAAGTTCTGTTTGTGGCCAACCATTGTTACTATGGGAAACCCCTGATGCATCTTTGTACTGATCTTTAAATCCCACCCATTGCTGTCTTACCAGAAGGGTTGCACATATAGCATCATTCATACCGGCATAGCCAGGATTGATTGCCATATTGTTGAACATGTTTTGACTGAATTGGGCTTCCTGCTGACTATAAGTTGCGACAGCGCCAAGAAAGAAAACTAAAAGAGTAATAATTTTTTTCATATTCAATTGTTTTTTTAAGTAATGCCTGCTTTAAAAAGGAGTGTAAAATAACAAAAATAATTTTTAATCAACAAACAGTTGTTGATAATTTTTTTGTTATAAATGCAAAATAAAGAAAAATAATTGAACTTTCCTTTAAAAAAAACTACATCAACTTTTGATATACCTGCCACCAACGGTCCGGCATTTCTTCTTTCATTGCTGTTTGATAATCCCTGTAAGAGCAAGGAACAAGATAATGCCTTTCGTATTTGCTTTTTAAATTCGTAGGGCAAGGAACCTCCATCCACCAGCGGTCGCTTTTCTTGCTTTTATAAAAAACGATCTCGTACTTGTGATCAATAATTGACACGCGATATTTCACGTAAGCATCCTTTTCTTTTAACGGAAAATCATGTTTACGATTATAGAAACCATCAACAAAATACCATATCATTTGAGCCACCAAATGTGCTGTCTGATTACTGTTGTCGTAAGTCGGATTGAGTTCATAAAACCCAATTGATGTCAGCTTATCACTCATGCCTGCATACCTTGTGATCTGGCAAGCTTCCTCTCCGTAGAAACCATTCGGAGATGCATTGGCATTGCCCGGGGCATCGCACTGTCTGATGGATGAAATATCAAATGTCATCAGGTCTGCATTCCTTACAAATGGCTCCACTTCCTCAATATTTGACCTGACATAACCAAGCCTGTAAACATCAAAATAAAGGTTGCTCATTAGCTCAATGGCATCCTGATTTACAAAATAAGTTTGATAACCGATGTTCGTAAAATTGAAAAGAAAATTCGGCTGATGCATGATGATCTTGCTCAGGTAGGCTTTTGAATTTATTTCTTCATCAGCTTTTCCAAGATCGAAACACGAGTCAATTGCAGCAATATTTATGATCTGCCCGAGGCTTTCATAAGCCAGATAATTTGCAAGTGTGATATCCTGAGAACCTCCAATGATCACAGGAATTATATGGGCTTTGATAAGTTCGGCGACAACAGTTTTTACTGCAAAATATGTATCTTCAATTTCAAATCCTTTTTTAATATTACCAAGGTCGGCAATGTGTGTTTTGTAATTTCCCTGGTATAATTTATAAAAGTATTTCCGAACCTCATCAGGACCCAGAGCAGACCCTTGATTATTCAATGAATTCCTGTCTTCTTTCACACCCAGTAGTGCAATATCAATACCGTCAAGTGAAGGAAAATTATTTTCATCCTGATAAGAAGCAATGAGGTCGCCAAGCTTTCCGGGTCTCGAAACTTCGTTGGTTTGATCGCTTTTTACCGGTTCAAAATATTCAGAAATATCCATGATAAAAGATTATTTCTTTTTCTTTCCTTTAGTAACCTTAGTAG
>Ga0118677_10005375_pt1 | contig 22023 bp, 20 predicted proteins | sample AliMusrvi5mmetaG_FD_86154 | JGI IMG/M metagenome (GOLD analysis project Ga0118677, IMG submission 86154)
CCTCGAGGACGGTCGTGGCGCCGCACGAAGGGCACTGGAAGGAATGGGTCGCCGCGCTCCAGGCCGGGTCGAGGTTCTCCTCGGCCGACCGGAAGTCGTATTCGACGATCTGCTTCGTCGGCGACTCCGACAGCTCGGTCTCGGTGCCGCACTGTTCGCAACGGAGCTTCTGGGTGTCCGGATCGAACACGCGCTGGCCCCCGCAGGAGGCGCACTTCAGCACGACATCCGATTGTTTCAGAACCACTCCGGTCGTCTCGGCCATCGTTTCGTTCCCCTTTCGGATTCCAAGGGACTACGTTCGGGGCGGCGCGGGCGAGTCCGGGTCAGGCCTTGGCCCCGCATTCCGGGCAGAACTTGCCGTTCCCGAGGTCGGCGCCGCAGACCGAGCACTTGCGCTCCATCTTCGCGCCGCATTCCGGACAGAACTTGGGCGACCCGGCCACGGGCTTGCCGCAGGCGGGGCACGCCGCGACGGCGGAGGCCGCCGCTACTGGCGCCGCGGTGGCGGCGGGCTGGGCCTGCGCCAACGACTGGGCCTGCGCGCTCGCGAGGGACTGGCCCATGACCTGGCCAAGCGCGATGCCGGCGCCGAGTCCGACGCCCGCTCCGGCCGCCCCGCCGTTGGGGTTGTTGGCCGCTTCGCGGATCGCCTCCGCGGACTGGTACTGCGCGTACTTGCCCAGGTCGCCGATCACGCCCATCGACGTGCGGCGGTCGAGGGTCTTCTCCACTTCCTCGGGGAGGGAGATGTTCTCGATGTAGAACGAGGCGAGGACGAGGCCGAAGCCGGAGAATCGGGGCTGCAGGCGGCCCTTCGCGAGGTCGCTGAGCTCGTCGTAATGGGAGGCCAGGTCGAGGGCGGCGATGTTGGCTTCGCCGAGCATGTCGCTCAGGCCGGAGACGATCGAGCGCTTGAGTTGGCCTTCGATCGCGTCCGCGGAGAATTCCGCGGAGGTGCCGAAGACCTCCTTGAGGAAGACGTCGGGCTTGTCCACCTTGAAGGAGTAGATGCCGAACGCGCGCAGGCGGATCGGGCCGAATTCCTTGTCGCGCATCATGACCGGGTTGGCGGTGCCCCACTTGCGGTCGGTGTACTGGCGCGTGTTGACGAAATAGACCTCGGCCTTGAAGGGGGAATTGAATCCATACTTCCAGGACTTGAGCTTGGTCAGGATCGGCATGTTCTGGGTCGTCAGCTCGTAGCGTCCGGGTCCGTACACGTCGGCGATCTGGCCCTCGTTCACGAAGACGGCGGCCTGGGACTCGCGCACGGTCAGTTGCGCGCCCATCTTGATCTCCTTGTTGGCGACCGGGAAACGGTAGACCATCACGTCGGGCGACGTCTCGGTCCATTCGATGACCTCGATGAACTGGGTCTTGATGAAGTCGATGATTCCCATGGTGACCTCCCGCTCTGACGGCGCTCGCCGTGGCCGATGCACTTCCGATTATACCAGACGGTCCTCCACGCGCAGGGTCCCGAAGCATTCGCGCCGATGGAAATCGGGCGTCGGGGCCTCGATCGGGTTCCAGGACAGATAATGCTCGACTTCGCAGAGATCCCCGCACTTCTGGAAGTTGCCGCGGAACGGATGACTCGGGGCCATCCCCTTCGGCCCGAACTTGCTCTCGAGGAACGGGAACGGCACGCGGAACCGGATCCCCCACGCCCTCCCGTCGTCGAGACGGATCGGACGGATGCGGAACAGCGAACCCTCGGCCTCCGGGAGCCGGATGCGGTCGGCCGAAGCGCCGCCCGGTCCGTCGAATCCGAGCAGCAGAACGCCGCGCGAGTTGAACTCGAAATTCAAGTAGGCGGGCGAAATCTCCGGGTACGGCGCGAGGAAGAACTCCAGGCAGCTGTCCTGGTAGACCTCGGCGTTGGGTTCGGTCTCGACTGCGCGCGGGTGCGTCTCCCACGTCGCCAGCAGCACCTCCAGGCCATCCGGCATCCAGCCGACGGCGGCCTCGCTGCGCGGGCGGTACGCGGCGCCCCAGGGGGCCTCGTCGATCTTCGCGCGGGGGACGAGCAGCACGTCGTCGGGCGCGGCCAGATGCTTCACTTCGTAGGACTTCATTCCGTCTCCTCCCCACCCGCGTCCGGCAGGCAGACTTCGCCGCACAGGTCGCGGTGCATCCATTCCCGGACGCCGTCCGGGTCGTCCGTGCGGCCGAGCGCCCACATGAGCTTGGTCACGGCGGCCTCGGTCGTCATGTCGAACGCGGGTATGATGCCCCGGTCGAGAATCCGCCGGCCGACCTCGTAGATCGACAGGTCGGCGCGCTCATACAGGCACTGGCTGGTCACGACGACGGACACTCCTGCCTCGACCGTCTCCTCGATCGCCTTCGCGAGGTTGCGGCGGATGAAGTGCAGTCCGCCGATGCCGAAAGCCTCCACGACGATGCCGCGGTATCCCATCCGGCGGAGCTCCCGGAACAGTTCGGGCCGCGTACCGGGCACGAGCTTCAGCAGGAAGACGTCGGGGCAGATCCGGTCCTCGAGGTGGAAGGGGGCGGATGGAGCGGGCCACTCGTAGTGCATCGCGGCCCCGTGGTCCCCGACCTGGCCGGCCAGGGGGAAGTTGACGCTCTCGAAGGCGTCCACGCCGGTCGTGCGGACCTTGACGGCGCGGCACCCGTGGATCACCCGGCGGTTGAAGGCGAGGAAGACCCCGCGCGGCGCCGTGACGGCGACCGAGATCGCGGACAGAAGGTTGATCCGCGCGTCGGTGAAGGGCTCCCCGATCGGCATCTGGGACCCCGTCAGCACGACGGGCCGGTCGAGGTCGCGCAGCATGTACGAGAGCATGGCGGCGGTATAGGCCATCGTGTCGGTGCCGTGCGTCACGACGACGCCATCGTACTCGGCCAGCGCGGCCGCGGCGGCGCGCGCGAGTTCGCACCACTCCTCGGGCTGGATGTTGGAGCTGTCGAGCAGGAACACGTCGCGCGCATCGAGGCACCCGACCCCGGGGACTTCGGCGGCCTCGGGGATCCGCGCGAGCAGTTCCTCCGCGCGATAGGCCGGGTGGAGGCCGTGGGCGGACTCGGCGGAGGCGATCGTTCCGCCCGTGCCGAGGACGAGGACCCTCTTCCCCGCCATCACGCGGCCTCGATGCGCATCGCGCCTCGGAACGGTCCGACCCCGGCGAGGGCCTCGGCGGGACCTTGTCCGTCCGCGATCCAGCCGGCCAACCCGTCCGGCCTGATCAGGCAGGGCATGCGGTCGTGGAACGCCGCGATCTCCTCGTTGGGCGCCGTCGTCAGCAGCACGAAGGCGTCGAGCGGCGTTCCGTCCGGCTGGCGGAAGCGGTCCCACAGGGCCGCCATGTAGAACATCGGCTGGCCGACGAGGCGGAGTCTCAGCTTCACGGGCTTCCCGCCGCGGTGGTCCCATTCGTAGAACGCGGTCGCGGGAACGGCGCAGCGGCGCACGACGCTCGAACGGAACATCGGCTTCTCCAGCACCGATTCGCTGCGGGCGTTGAAGACCACCTGGTTCGCCCCGAGCATCGGATACCCCCACTGGAGCAGGCCGATGCCGTCCTTCGAAACCACCGGAGCCTCTGACTTCGGAAAGCGGTCGACCGAGGAGATCGAGGCGACCCGCTCGATTCCGTATCGCTCCTCGATGCGGCGGGCGATCTCCCGCAGCGTCTCCTCGTCCTCCCCGAAATCGATCCGGAAGGTCGCGCACATGTCAGCCCAGCCGCTTGAGGATGCCGCGCGCGGCCAGGACGCCGCTCGCGCCGGCCTGCGACAGCCCGCGCGTGATCCCGGCGCCGTCCCCGGCCGCGAAGAAGCCCGGGAGCTGCGTCTCGAGCTCGTTCGTGAGCGAGAGTCGCGAGCTGTAGAACTTGACCTCCACGCCGTAGAGCAGCGTGTCGTGGTTCGCCGTGCCGGGGGCGAGCCGGTCGAGCGCGTAGATCATCTCGATGATGTTGTCGAGGTGCCGCTTGGGCAGCACGAGGCTGAGGTCGCCGGGCGTCGCGTCGAGCGTCGGCTTCACGAAGCTCTGCTCCATGCGGTGCGCATTGGTGCGGGTCCCGCTGGTCAGGTCCCCGAAGCGCTGCATCAGGACGCCGCCGCCGAGCATGTTCGACAGCGAGGCGATCCGCTTTCCGTACTGGTAGGGCTCGCGGAAGGGCGACGTGAAGCGGTTGCTCACCAGCAGGGCGAAGTTCGTGTTCTCGCTGCCGAGCTTCGGGTCCGTGTAGCTGTGGCCGTTGACGGTGATGATGCCGTCGGTGTTCTCGGTCACGACGTAGCCGTAGGGGTTCATGCAGAAGGTCCGCACGACGTCCTTGTACAGCTTGGTGCGATAGTGGAGCTTGGCCTCGTAGAGCGCGTCCGTGATGTGCTTGAAAACGGCGGCCGGCAGCTCGACGCGCACGCCGAGGTCGACCTGGTTGTTGATCAGGTCGAGACCGAGCGAACGGCACTGGCTCGTGAACCACTCGGCGCCCGAGCGGCCCGGCGCAGCCACCAGGTACCGGCAACCGATCGTCTTCTTCGCGGTCTCGAGGTCGTACCCCGTCCCGTCCGTCCTCGGGTGCAGCGCGAGGACCTGCGTGTTGCACATCAGGTCGAGCCGCTCGTCGAGCCACTTGTACTGCCGGGCCAGGATCTCGCGGTTCTTCTCGGTGCCGAGGTGCTTGCAACGGGCGTCGAGCAGGTGCAGGTCGAATCCGAGGGCGAGCCGGCGGATCCGGTCCGCCTCCTCCGTGAACGTGGAGAAGCAGGCGTCGGTCGCGCCGAAGGTCTGGTTGACCGAATCGACATACTCGATCAGGCCCATCACGTGCTCGTCGTCGACGTAGTCCCCGAGCCATCCGCCGAACTGCGTCGTGAAGTTGAACTTGCCGTCTGAGAACGCGCCCGCGCCGCCGAACCCGCGCATGATCGCGCAGGTCGGGCAATCGACGCAGGAGTCCGACTTCTTGTCGATGATCGGGCAGGCGCGGCGGCCGATCGGACCTCCCTGCTCGATCAGGGCGACCTTGAGGTCGGGTTCCGCCTTCGTCAGTTCATAGGCCGCGAAGATGCCGGCGATGCCGGCGCCGATGATCGCGACGTCGTAGTCCTTGCGCGGGAGCGTCATGCGGGCGACCCTTCCTCCGCGGAAGCGGTCCCGACGACGGGAGCGGACGCGTAGCCGAGTTCCTCGGGCGTGCAGTCGCCGTGGAGGATCGCTCCGTGCTTCAGCACCGCATAGAGTTCGGACTCGGTGGCATCGAGGTAGGGCTGCAGGAAATAGGGGCCGACGGGCAGGCAGCAGGTCAGCGGCATCGTGATGCGCGCGAGCAGATACCAGCCGAGGAACGACAGGGCGAGCAGGAGGATTTCGAACACGTGTCCATGCGTCATCTCCTTGCTCAGGTCGAGGGCTCGGCGATATCCGATCCGCGGGTTGTCGGCGAGGATCCAGGGGGTCATCCGATAGGAGACGGCCTTCCAGACGACGGGAACCAGGCTCGCGAGCGAGAGTGCGACCAGGATCGCCATAATGCCGAGCAGAGCGGCGGTCGAAGGAAGACGGGAGGCCAGGAAATCCTGGACCTGCGTCAATCCGGACAGATCGACGGACCTTCCGAGTCGCGAGGCGACGGCCTCCACGACCGCGATCACGGACTTGAACGCGAGGAGCCCCGTCAGGAGCGTGGTCGGGACCGCGAAGACCGCATAGGGAAGGCCCCACAGGAAGGACCACAGGAGCCGCCATGCCGATCCGGCGACGGAGCCGCGGTATTCGCCCTTCTTGAAGAGCGAGAAGAGCAGCCCGATCTTCGAAGCGGGCTCACCCCGGCGCGAGTTGACGAACCAGCGGTGGTGGCCGACGAGGATCGGACTCGCGACGAAGATCGTATAGGCCAGCGCGACCGCGATCGCGATCGTGAAAACGACGACGAAGATGACGAGGAAGACCGCGAGACTTGCACCGTTCAGACCGCTCACGTTTCCACCGTTGAAATTGAAGCTCGATCCGGAGAGACCGGGGCTGCTCGTGCCGATCCCGATCGCGCCGAGCAGGCAGGCGATGAAGCCGACGAGCAGCGCATACCAGTAACGGGTCTTCAGGAACCGCTTCGCCTGGGTCTTGAGTTCCGCTCTCGTCCATTCCATGGTGCGCTTCCTCCTTGTGGGTCGGCCTGTGTCACCGCAGACATTATAACCCTTCCCCACCGCGAATACATCCGCGAAGCGCCCTGCGGCGGCGCTTCTTGCGCAACGGCGCGTCTTCTGATACCTTCGTGGAATCAGAGGAGGGAACCATGAAGACGATCGACGGCAGCATCTCCACCCCGAAGGGATTCCGCGCCCAGGGCGTCGCCTGCGGGCTCAAGAAGAACGGGAATCCGGACCTCGCGCTGGTCGTCTGCGACGTGCCCGCCTCCGCCGCCGGCGTCTTCACGCGCAACCTCGTGAAAGGCCATTCGCTCCAGCGGACGATCCGACTGCTGCCATCGTCCCACGTGCGCGCGGTCGTCGTCAACAGCGGCAACGCCAACGCCGCCGTCGGCCCGCAGGGAGACGCGGACGCGGATGCGATGGCCCGTGCGGTCGCCGACGCCCTCGGCTGCAGTTCCGTCGATGTGCTGACCGGCTCGACCGGGGTGATCGGTCTCCCGCTCGACATGGACAAGGTCTCGGTCGGAGCCCGTGCCGCCGTCGCCTCCCTCGAGGCCGGCGCCGCGGCCGGCCACCGCGCCGAGGCGGCCATCATGACGACCGATCTGGTCCCGAAGGAGGCCTGCGCGGCCTTCGATGCGGGAGGACATGACGTCCTGGTCGCCGGAATGGCGAAGGGTTCCGGGATGATCCACCCCGACATGGCCACCATGATCGCCGTGATCACGACCGATGCCGACGTCTCGTCCGACTTCCTCTACGGCGCGATGCGCAAGGTCGCCGACCGCACCTTCAACCGCGTCTCCGTCGACGGCGACACCAGCGTCTGCGACATGTGCGTCGTCCTCGCGTCCGGCCTCGCCGGGAACCCCCGGATCACGTCCGCCGCCAGCGAGGACGGGCGCCGGCTCTCCGCCGCCCTCGAGGCCGTCTGCACGACGCTCGCACGCGAGATCGCCCGCGACGGCGAAGGCGCCACCAAGCTCGTCGAAGTCCGCTGCGAAGGCGCCACCAGCGCGGACGACGCCTACAAGGTCGTGCTCGCGGTCGCGAAATCCCCGCTGGTGAAGACCGCATTCTTCGGCGAGGACGCGAACTGGGGCAGGATCCTCACCGCGGCCGGATATTCCGGCGCCCAGTTCGATCCGCGCAAGGTCGACGTCTTCCTCGGGGACCTCCAGGTCTGCTCCGGCGGCGCCGCCCTCCCCTTCGACGAAGCCGCGGCCAAGGCGATCCTGCACGAACGCGAAGTGACCGCCACGATCCGGCTGGGCGTCGGGGGATTCTCGGACCGGATCTGGACCTGCGATTTCTCGTACGACTACGTGAAGATCAACGGCAGCTACCGTTCGTAGTTCCCGCGTGGAGACGCCACGGAGGAAGAGCCCGCCGGGACGACGAATCGTTCCGACGGGCTCTTTCCATGTCGACGCTGCGGCCGTTCCGCGCTACTTCGTCGCGAACGTGAGCGTCGCCTTTTCAGCGTCCAGCCCGACCTGCACGGAAGCGACTCCGACGAGCCGCCCCGTGAGCAGCATGTCGGACAGGGGGTCCTCGACCAGACGCTGGATCGTCTTGCGCAGGGGACGTGCGCCGTACTTCGGGTCGTAGCCCTTGTCGGCCAGGTGGTCCTTGGCGGCGTCGTCCACGTCGAGCACGACGCCCTTCTCGGCCAGGTGCAGCTTCACTTCGGTCAGCATCAGGTCGACGATCTTGCGGATCTCGTCCTTCTCCAGCTCGTGGAAGACGATCGTCTCGTCGATGCGGTTCAGGAACTCGGGGCGGAACATGTCCTTCAGGACGGTCTGCACGCGGCTCTCGAGCGCGACGTGCCCGGTCGCGCCGAAGCCGATCCCGTTGGCCTTGAGCGTCGTGCCGGCGTTGGAGGTCATAACGATCACGGCGTTCTCGAAGCTGACCACGCGCCCGTGGCTGTCCGTCAGGCGCCCGTCGTCGAGGATCTGGAGGAGGATGTTGAAGACGTCGGCGTGCGCCTTCTCAATCTCGTCGAGCAGGACGACGCTGTAGGGCTTGCGGCGGATCTTCTCGGTCAGCTGGCCGCCATCGTCGTATCCGACGTAGCCCGGGGGCGAGCCGATCAGCTTGCTGACGGTGTGCGGTTCCATGAATTCGGACATGTCGAGGCGGATCAGCGCCTCCTCGTTCTCGAACAGCGCTTCTGCGAGGGCCTTGACGAGCTCGGTCTTGCCGACGCCGGTCGGGCCGACGAACAGGAAGGACGCGGGCTTGCGCTTCTTGCCGAACCCGGCGCGGTTGCGGCGGATCGCGCGGGCGATCGACGAGACGGCCTCGAACTGGCCGATCACGCGCTGGTGGAGGCGGTCCTCCAGCTGCATCAGCTTCTCGGACTCGGCTTCGGTGATCCGTCGGACCGGGATGCCCGTCCACATCTCGACGACGCGGGCGATATCCTCCTCCGTGATCGGGGTCGGGGCGAGTTCGGACTCGAGGGCGGCGATATCCTCCTCGAGGCGAAGCACATGCGACCGGACCTCGGCCTGGCGCTCGTAGAAGGCCATTTCCTGGGCCTTCTTCTGCGCGTCCTCGACGGACGACGACTCCGCGGCCTTCTCGATCTGCGTCTCCAGCGCGGTCTTCTCGGCCGTCGCGGCCTCGAACTGCTGCTTGAGGGACTCGAGGCGGGTCAGGCGGTCGTCGGCGAGGTTGGCGCGGGAGCCGGCCTCGTCGAGTAGGTCGATCGCCTTGTCCGGCAGGAACCGCTCCGTGATGTAGCGCTCGGACATGCGGACGGCGGCCTTGATCACGTCGTCGTTGTACGTGACGTGGTGGTGCTTCTCATAGTAGTCCTTGATGCCCTTCAGGATCTCGACCGTGTCCTCCGGGGAGGGCTCGTTCACCATCACGGGCTGGAAGCGGCGCTCGAGCGCGGAATCCTTCTCGATGAAGCGGCGATAATCGTCCAGGGTCGTCGAGCCGAGCACGCGGATCTCGCCCTTGGCGAGCGCGGGCTTGAGGATGTTGGCGGCGTTCATCGCGCCTTCGGCGTCGCCGGCGCCCATGATGTTGTGCAGCTCGTCGATCACCAGAATGATGTTGCCCGCGGCGCGCGCCTCGTCGACGACGCCCTTCATGCGGCTCTCGAACTGCCCGCGGAACTGGGTGCCGGCGACCATGGCGGTCATGTCCAGGAGGTAGACCTCCTGGCGGAGCAGCTTCGAAGGCACTTCCCCGCTCGCGATCTTGACGGCGAGGCCCTCGGCGATCGCGGTCTTGCCGACGCCCGGCTCGCCGATCAGGCAGGGGTTGTTCTTGGTGCGGCGGCACAGGATCTGCATGAGGCGCTCGATCTCCTGCTCGCGGCCGATAATGGGGTCGAAGCGTCCTTCCCGGGCCATCTGGGTGAGGTCCCGGCTGAACTTGTCGAGGTTGGGCGTGTCGGACTTCGGCTTGTCGCCGGGCTTGCCGCCCGCGGGCGCACCGCCCTTCGGACCGCCCGGGCCGCGCATGTCGGCGAGGTTGCGGTTGATCTCGTCGATCGACGCGGTCTCGTCACCGCCCCCGGAGGACCCCTCGCCCTCGCCTTCGCCGTCGCCTTCGCTCTCCTCCTCGCCCTCGTCTTCGCCGTCGCCCTGCGGCTTGGCGCTGGCCGCCTGCGCGTAGGCGCGTCGGATGTCGACGCCGAGGCTCATCAGGATCCGGAGCGCGACGGACTCGCCCTCGCGGAGCAGGCCCATCAGCAGGTGCTCGGGCTCGACGTAGTCGACGCCGCCCTTGCGGGCCTCGTACGCGGCGATCTCGACCAGGCGCTTGGTGCGCGGGGTGAACTGCGACAGCAGTTCGTTGATGTCGACCCGTCCTTCCTCGGAGGCGTCCTCGTCGTCGGAGCCGGCGGCGGCACCGCCCTGGCCCTCCGGCGCGGGGCCGAGCGCCGCACGGACCTTGTCCGCGTCGACGTTCTGGGCGGCGAGCGTCTCGAAGGCGGGGCCTTCGCTCTCCTCGAGGATGCCCACGAGGATGTGCTCGGTGCCGATGTAGGACTGGCCCGCCGCGACGGCGGAACCCTTCGCGCGGAGGAGGACTCGGACGGTGCGTTCGGTGAATCTCATGGCCATGGTGGAATTCTCCTTTCGGTGGAGGGGGTCACAGACAATCGCGGATCGTGGCCGCACGGGCCGCGTCGCGCTCGTCGGGGCCCATCGGGCGCCCGACCGTCTTCTGCAGGGTGGCGGGCCCGACCCCGAGGGTCAGGCGGTTGAGGGTCTCGACGCGGATATTGCGCAGGAGGCCGAGCGACACGCCGAGGCGGATGTCGGACAGCTGCTGCAGCGCCTCCTCGGACGAGATCTTCCGGGCGTACTTGAGGATGCCGTAGGCGCGGTTCACGCGGTCCTCCAGCGTCAGCGGCTGCAGGCGGTAGAGTTCCTTGCGGATGCCCCGCTCCTGTTCGAGTCCCTGGACCACGAGGCGCTTGAGGTCCGCGACCGTCTCCTCCTCGCTCACGCCCAGGGTGATCTGGTTGGAGACCTGGAAGATCGCGCCGGTCGCCTCGCTGTTCTCGCCGTACAGGCCGCGCACCGTGAAGCCGATCTTGCGCAGCGACTCGACGACGGCGGCGATATAGCCGGTCATGACGAGGCCGGGTAGGTGGACCATCACCGAGGCGCGCATGCCGGTGCCGGTGTTGGTCGGGCAGGCCGTGCCGTAGCCGAACTGCGGGTGGAACCCGATGTCGAGCTTCTCCTCGAAGAGGCGGGCGAGGCGCAGCGCGTCGGCGTAGCTCTCGTCGAGGGCGAACCCGGCGCGCATCGCCTGGATGCGGACGTGGTCCTCCTCGTTGACCATCATGGAGATCGATTCGTCGCGGTTGACGAGCGTGCGGCGCCCCGTGCCCCCGGCGGCGAACTCCTTGCTGATCAGGTGCTTCTCGACCATCGAGACCCGGTCGGTCTCCTCCATCGCGTCCATCTCGAGCGAGGCGAACTCGCGCTTGAGGTTGGCGCTGGCGCTGAACAGGGCCTCCTCGATGCGGTCGGCGACCTCGCGGGCCGTTGCGGGCGACAGCTTGTGCGGGAAGGGGAATTCCTTGAGGTTGCGGGCGAGGCGGACGCGGCTGCTCAGCACGATATCCCCTTCGGGGCCGGCTCCTTCGTACCAGTTCATGCCTTCGTCCCCCCTTCCTTTCCGGGTTCGAGCGCGCGGATCCGGTCGCGGATCCGGGCGGCCTTCTCGTAGTCCTCCGCCTTCACGGCCTCAGCCTGCTCGCGGCGCAGCGCCTCGAGACCGGACTCGGCGGCGGTCGCGGCGGGGCGGGTCGGTACGGCTGTCGCGGCCGGCGCGGTCTCGACGGGAGGCTTCGCGGCCGCGGAGGCGTCCGCCGCCTGCGCGTCGCCCTCGGGCCGCTTCTTCGGGATGCGGACCGGGCGCTTGAGCAGCCGCTTCTTGTCCTCGGCCGCCGTCTCCTCGGGCTTCGGCGCGGCGGGCGCGCCGTCCGGGCGGCGCCCCACGTGGGTCTCGCCCGCCTGGATGCGCCGGATCACCGGCAGCAGGCGCTGTCCGAACTCGTCGTAGCAGTGGCAGCAGCCGAGCAGCCCTCGATTGCGGAACTCCTCGAAGCTCGTGCCGCAGTAGGCGCAGCGCTCGACCTGCTGGGCCGCGCTCGCCGCGCCGGGCATGCCGCCGGCCATCTTGAAGAGATTGGTCGCTCCGCTGCCGAACAGGTCTCCCGCGAAGATCCCGGCGACGCCGTCCGGCTCCCCGAGGTACCCCTGCTCCTTGGCGCACACGGGGCAGAGGTCGATGCGCGTCGTCTTCCCGTTGACGTTCTGGGTGATGTGAATCGTCGCTTCGCGCTTCTTGCAGGACGGACAGGTCATCGTCGCCACCTCCTTCAGCTCACGTACAGGCTGGTCAGCATGTACTTCATGACATCCATGCGCACGCGGTCGCGCAGTTCCGGCGGCACCTCGGCCAGGGCCTGGTCGGACAGGGCCGCGGAGAAGATCCGGCCCGACGTGCAGTCGAGGACGCGGTGGTCGGTCAGGTGGTCGATCAGCACCTGCGCGCCGTGCGAGGACAGGTACGACCCCGACGCGTTGAGCACGTGCATCAGGAAGGCGCCCGGGTCGTTCTCGGTCACGCGCCGGATGCGGATCCAGCCCCCGCCGCCGCGCCGGCTCTCGACATAGTACCCCTGGCCGTTGCCGAAGCGGGTCGTGAGGACGTAGGAGATCTGGGAGGGAACGCAGTGGACGCGGCCCGCGAGTTCGTTGCGGGTCGTCTCGAGGCGTCCGTCGTTCTCCTCGATCATCTGCTTGATCATGCCTTCGATCAGGTCGCTGAGACTGGGCATCGGGATCCTCTCCTCCAGGTCCGCGGCACTATCGCCGCAGAAACGTCGCACAATTCTTTGTCTTTGTCTTTCCTTGTCCTTCTGACTCGATTATAGCCGCGTCCCTCTCCCATTTCAAGGAGCGGGACGGGTCCGGCGCGTTCCGTCACCTGCGTGACGGAGCGGACTCAGGGAGCTTCGGGTTCCGGGAGCGCGGGGTCGGGGGACAGGACGGGCAGGGCGTCCGCCGGCACGTTCACGAGGTCGTGGATCCACTTCTTCGACAGGAACCGCCAGAGGCTGGCGACCCCCTTGACCAGCTCGTCGACGCTGGTGCACAGGTAGACCGCGAACAGGGGCCAGCCGAACACGAGGCCGCCGAGGCTCGCGAGCGGGACCGCGATGAACCACAGCGCGCCGACGTCGAGGAGCATCGCGACCACCGTGTCTCCACCCGCCCGGAGCACCCCGACGATCGAGACCATCGTGAAGGACTTCATCCACAGCGTGGCGGAGCCGAGCGCGACGAGCACCATCGCGTGGTCGAGGACGGCCCCCTGGATCCCGAACCAGGGCAGCACGTAGGGGCGCGTCAGGAACACGACCGCGCCGATGCCGACCGCGAGCAACGGGGCGATCGCGAGGCTCAGGCCGCCGTAGCGGAAGGCGAGGTCCTTGCGCCCGGCGCCGATCTGCTTGCCGACGATCGCGGCGGCGGCGTTGCCCATGCCGACGGCGAGGACGAAGGCGAGGCGGTCGATGGTCGAGGAGACGGTGACGGCGGCGATCACGTCGGTGCCCATGTGCGCGTAGATCGCGGGATAGATCGAGATGCCGAGCACCCAGAGGCCCTCGTTGCCGACGACGGGCAGCGAGACTTTCAGGGCCCTGGACAGGAACCTCGCGTCGACCCGGAAGATCTGCCGCCAGGTGACGGCGGCGGGCAGCCGGAGCCCGTAGACGATGCCGATCGTGATGACGACCTCGACGACGCGCGCGACCAGCGTCGCGGTCGCCGACCCCTGGACGCCCATCTTCGGCGCCCCGAAGTTGCCGTAGATCAGCATGTAGTTGAGCAGCGTGTTGAGGCCGAGGGCGATCGTCGTGGGCCACAGGGGGAGCTTGGCGTGCTCCGTGCAGCGCATCGACCCGTAGAACATGAAGGACAGTCCCGCGAGCGGGTAGGACGGCGCGATGCGACGGAGGAAGACGATGCCCTGGTCGACCACGGCGGGATCGGCGGTGAAGATCCTCATGAAGAAGCCCGGGAACGACGCGGTCGCGACGGCCACGACCAGCGCGAGTCCCCCGCTGACGAGGAGGCCGAGCCCGGTCGCGCGACGGACGCCCTCGAGGTCCTTCCTCCCCCAGTACTGGGCGATGAAGACCGTGAGGCCGCTCGAGACGCCGAACAGGGCGATCGCGAGGATGAAGTAGATCGAGTTGGCGAGGCCGACCGCGGCGAGGGAGGTCTCGTCGAGCCGGGCGACCATGATGTTGTCGATCAGGTTGAGGCTGGCGCTGATCAGGCCCTGCACCGAGATCGGCAGGGCGATGCGGACGAGCGAACGGTAATAGTCCCGGTCGCGGTCCAGATGCCTGGATAGGGCCAGGGGACGGAGGGCCATCGTGCGCTTCCTTCCGGGATCCTCCGTTGCCGGAGCGGCGACGGCGGGAGGGGCCCGCCGGGGGTTCTTCCATGATACCACAACATCGCGCGGGGACTGCCTTGCAGGGCGTTCCGAATGGTATACTCCGCCTATGGGACGGACTCAGAAAGGCAGGCGCAGGCGCCCGGTGCGCCCGTGGGCGGTCGGATTGGCCACCGCCTGCCTCGTCGCGCTCGGACTCGGCGCGGCGGCCGCCTCCGGCGCGTTCGTCCCGGAAGCGGGCCCCACCCCCACCGGCCTGCCCGCGCTGCACGACGTGCCCGCGGCGGCCCTCGCGCGCGGCCGCACAGTCGTGGCCGGCGAAAGCGGCGGATTCGGGAACGTGGACCCGCTCTATGCGGCGAGCGAAGGCGACGTCGACCTCTGCGCGGCGCTCTTCGCCCCACTCGAGCGGCTCGGCGCCGACGGCGCCCCGGTCCTGTGCGCCGCCGCGACGAAGGTCGTCTCGTCCGACGGCACCTCCGTCGTCTTCACCCTCGACCCGACCCGCACGTTCCCCGACGGCACGCCCGTCCTGCCCTCCGACGTCGCCTTCACCTACCGCGTCCTCGACGACCCCACCTACGACGGTCCGCTGCGGGGACGCTTCGACGCGGTCCTGTCCGTCGAGGCCGACGACGCCGCCGGCACGGTGACCTTCACGCTGGCGCCCGGCACGCTGCCGGACGGTTCCGACGCCCGGCTGTTCACGCTCGGCCTCCTCGAGTCCTCGCACTACGCGTACCCGAGGGGCAAGGCGGACCGCCTCCGCGATTCCGAGGCGGCCCCGGCCGGCGCCGGCGACTGGCGGCTCGAGTCGCTGTCGGCCGACCGCGCCGTGCTCGTCCCGCGCGACGCTTCCTCCACCGGCGTCGAGCGCCTGATGCTGCTCGCGGTCGACGAGGAGCGCAAGATCGCCGCGCTCGCCGCCGGTACGATCGATATCGCCCGGGTCCTGCGGTCCGACCGGTCGGAGGCCCGCGTCGCCGCCCTCTCCGGGTGCTCGGAGACGCCGTACGCCGGCGCGACTTCGCTGTTCCTGCTGGTCGGCGACTCCCTCGCCGGCGACGCCGCGTCGATGACCTCGTCCGTGCGGCTCGCCCTGCTCTCCGCCGGCGACGCGCTCGCGGCCCGCTGGGCGAAGGACGACGCGACGGCGCCCGCCGCGTCGCCGGCGGATGGTGCGACGCATCCGCACCTGCTGTATTTCCGCGGCGTCGAACCCGCCGGGATGGCGCTCGCCGACGCGCGGGCCCGCGAGGCGGCCGCGGCCCTGAGCCGCGTACTGCCCGTCGGGACGCCGGCCTTCGTCCCCGTCGCCGTCGGATGGCCCGAACTCGCCGCGCTCGCCGCAGGGGGCGGTTCCTTCGACGCGATGCTCCTCCCCGTCGCCGAGGACGGGCGCACGCCGGCCGCGTTGCGGCTCGCCTCCGACCGCGCGGCCCTCGGAACGGGGTCCGACGCGGACGCCACGGTCCTGCTGCGCGCACCCGGCACGCTCCTCGCCAGCCGGCGCCTGTCCGGCCTCGCGGCCAACGCCTTCGCCAGCCCCTACCTGCCGGTCGGGACCGGATTCATGGATTCCTTGAAAGGCCTGGAATTCCTGGACCTCGACGGCTCGCCCCTGGCGACCGCGACGGCCACTCCGACGCCGACCCCGGCGCCGTCCGCCTGACCCGCCGACCCGTCAGTCCAGGTCGACGTCGCTCTCCAGCTTGCGGATCATCCTCGGCAGCGCGTCCTTCGACGCACCGGCCGGCTTATCCCGGTTCCGGTGGTCGTGGAGCAGCGTGAAGCCTTCGAGCTCGCCCGCCAGCCGATCGAAGTTGTCGCCGGTCACGCGCGCCAGCACCTTCGCGAAGTACTCCGCCTGGCCGTCGTCGAGGTGCTTCGCGGCGCCTCGCAGCAGGTCGGCGGTGTGGGTCAGGCAGAAGCCCTTGCAGGTGTCGAGCTTCGTGCGGAACTCCTTCTCCTCGAAGTACTGCCACAGCACCACGTCGACGTAGCGGGCCATCGTCTCCTCGACGCGTTCGCACATCGCGCACGTCGAGACGCGCGCCTCGATGCGGCCGGCGGCCTCGAGGAGGTTCTCCCGGATGCCGGTCCGCTTGAGGAAGCCTCCCTTGCCGCGCGGGACGGCCTTCGCGAGCGCCTCCTTGGCGGCGGTCGCCGACTCCAGCGCGTGCGTGTGGAGCAGCAGCGCCAGCCCGAGCCGGTTCTCGCGCCGGTTGTACAGCGCGGCCGCGTGCTCGCGGCAGAAGCCCTTCGCGTTCGTGGAGACGCGCACGTCGGGCTCCATGAGCGAGGCGCCGAGGAAGTACGTCACGAGGTCGTCGGACAGTTTGCGCTTCATCCGGCACAGCGCGCACTCCCCGTCCTCCGCGAAGGCGTCGTTCACCGGTATCGTGTAGATGCGCTCCCTGATCATGCGGTCGGCCTCCTCCGGTTCCCGGCCGGCGCGGGCCTTCCGCGGCGGGGGTTCCAGGGTCTATTATAGGGCAAACGGACTTGCAGGGAGGTTCCATGGAAATCAAGGGGTTCCGGGTCGCAGAATCCACCGCCCCCCGCCCGGGCGACGCCGCGCGCGTGCCCGTCCTCGTCGTCCGCGACGTCGGCGACCTGTCGCCCTTCGGCTTCGACCTGCGCGGCACGCTGGAGAGCGGCCAGTGCTTCCGTTGGCGCCGCCTCCCCGACGACGCCCCGCGCCTCTCCGCCGCCTCGGCCGGCCCGCGCTACGCCGGCGTGGTCCGCGGCCGCGCGGTCGCCGCGTCCCTGTCGGCCGGCGGGCGGGACCTCGTCCTCGAGAACGGCACGGCCGAGGACTTCGCCGACGTCCTCCTCCCCTACTTCGACCTTGAACGCGATTACCGGCCCATCCTCCAGGCCGTCGCGAAGGACCCCTTCATGGAGGCGGCCCTGCGCTACGGCGGCGGCGCCCGCAAGATACTTCCAATCGATGCCGGCCAGAAACAACATGATCGCCGTGACCCCAAACAGAACCATCGCCGTGCCCAGGTCGGGCTCGCGCAACACCAGCACCACAAACACCAGCGGCACGCTCACGGCGCGCACCAGGGTGTGTCTCCAGTCGTTGATTGCATCCAGCCGGGTGTGCAGAAACCATGCCAGGAACAGAATAGTGACCAGTTTGGCCAGTTCCGAAGGCTGAAATGTGAAGAAGCCGCCAAAGCGAATCCAGCGGTACGTGGCGTGCGACGCGGGAAAGAAGAAGACCAGCACCAAAAGCAGCGTGGTAACGCAGAGCGCGGGATAAATAAATCGCGGCGACTTGTAGACGTTGTAGTCCACGTGCATGAGGGCCAGCAGCATAAACACGCCGAGCACGGCCCAGATGGCCTGCTTGCCCACAAACGTATACGGGGAGTGATACCGCTCCTGCGCAACCACGGCGGATGCGGAGAAAACCATGACCAGCCCAACCACAACCAGAACGAGGGTGGTAAAGAACATCCACTTGTCTACCCCGACCAGTTTCGCCATAGCCTCACACTTTCCAACTCCTGCATTCATTCACAAGCTCTTTGAAGACGCGGCCCCGGTGCTCGTAACTCTCAAATTGGTCAAAGCTGGAGCAGGCGGGAGCCAGCAGCACCACCTCGCCAGGACGCGCCGCAGTGGCCGCGGCGTTCACCGCTTTCTCCAGTGTCCCGCAGGAGTGGATGGTGATGACTCCGCGCAGGTGCGCCTCAATCTTGGCCGCCGCCGAGCCGATGGTGTAGACCGCATTCACCCGCTCGCGCAGCAGTTGGTTGAGCTGCGTATAGTCTGAGCCCTTGTCTTTGCCGCCCAGAATGAGATGAATCCCCGGGGGAAATGCGCTAATAGCCTTGGCGGTCGCATCCACATTCGTCGCCTTCGAATCGTTATAGAACTCCACGCCGTTCAGCGTGGCAACATACTCCAGCCGGTGCTCGACGGCGCGGAAGTCTTCAATCGCTTTGGCGATCGCTTCTGCCGGGGCTCCAGCCAGGCGCGCCGCGCACACGGCGGCCAGCACGTTCTCAACGTTGTGAGCTCCCTTGAGCGGAATCTTGCTTAGCAGCATGATGTTTTCGATCGGCGCATCCGCGGCCGGGCGATAAACGACCGAGCCGTGCTGCAGCCATGCGCCCTGCTCCACAGGATGCTCGACGGAGAACCAGTAGACCTTGGCCGCCGACCGGGCGGCGGCGGCAGCGGTAGGCGGATTGTCGGCGTTCAGCACCAGGCAATCCTCGGCGGTCTGCGCGGCAAAGATGCGCTCCTTGGCCAACGCGTAGTTCTCAAAGCTGCCGTGGCGGTCAAGATGGTCGGGCGTAATGTTCAGGATCACGGCAATAGCCGGCCGAAACAGCTCGGTGCTCTCAAGCTGGAAGCTCGAAACTTCAAGCACCGACCACGTCTCGTCTGTGCTGTCGTCGATAAGCGCCACCACCGGTACGCCGATGTTGCCGCCAACCAGCGTGGGCAGCCCAGCGGCTTCAAGGATCTCGCCGAGCAAAGCGGTGGTGGTAGTTTTGCCGTTGGAGCCGGTAATGGCCAGCATTTTCCCCTTGAGGAAGCGAGCGGCCAGTTCCAACTCGCCGATCACCGGCAGACCGAAGCTCTTCACCTGCGCCAGTTCGGGCGTATCCAGCGGCACGCCGGGGCTCACTACAATCAAGTCCTGGCGGCGGAAAGTGAGCAGCCCATGGCCGCCGGCTTCAACCATGATGCCCGCATCCAGCAAAGCTGGAATATCCTTGGCCAGCGCCTCGGCCGAGCGCACATCGGAGACCGTAACCTGGGCGCCGCGGCGGCGCAGAAACAACGCAGCCGCCAGACCGGATTTGCCCAGTCCAACGACCAGAACTTTTTTGCCTTTGAGATCCATCACAGGGTTTTTCCTCAGGCTTCCGCGACTTCTCTATTTTGCACCGTTGGTGCAATGCGCGGGTGACTTCTAACGGAGTTTAAGAGTGGTGAGTGCAAACAATGCAAACACCAGGGCGCCAATCCAGAAGCGCACAATGACTTTGGACTCGTCCCAACCTAACTGCTCGAAGTGATGATGAAGCGGGGCCATTCTGAAGATACGCTTCTTGTTGCGCAGCTTGTAACTGCCCACCTGCAGCATCACCGAAACCGCTTCAAGGATGAAGATTCCGCCGATGAAGGGCAGCAGCAGTTCCTGGCGGATGATAACGGCCACCGTGCCGATGGCGCCGCCCAGGGCAAGAGACCCCACGTCTCCCATAAAGACCTCGGCCGGATGGGCGTTATACCAGAGAAAACCAATGGAAGCGCCCACCATGGACCCGCAAAAGACGGTGAGTTCCCCAACCAAAGGCATGCGCTGCAGTTCGAGGTAATCGGCAAAGACAACGTGGCCGCTCACATAAGTAAGCACAGCCAGCGCGCCGGCGGCGATGATGGTGCAGCCGATCGCCAGGCCGTCAAGACCGTCGGTCAGGTTGACGGCATTCGACGAGAAGACCAGCACCAGCATCACAAAGACGATGAAAGGCACAAACGCCAGCAGGCTGAGATACGGAGCCGTACTGGGCCACCAATGCCACAGCAGGTCGGGCCGCCAGGCCTTGATAAAGGGCACAGTAAGCCGGGTTGAGAAAACATGGAATTGCTGAAGGACCACGAGGGCAATTGCGACACTGGCCCCGGCCAACCCCTGCCACATCAACTTCGCCCGCGCGGTCAGTCCCAGGCTGCGCTTTTTCACCACCTTGATGTAGTCGTCCGCAAACCCGATGGCGCCGAAGGCGATGGTCGAGAACACCGTAATCCACACATAGGGGTTCGCGGGATCGGACCAGAGCACCGTGGGAAGAAGAATGGCAATGGCGATGAGTACGCCGCCCATGGTGGGCGTGCCTGACTTCTTCAGGTGCGACTGCGGACCGTCTTCGCGGATGAACTGGCCGATCTGGAAATCGCGCAGCTTCTGGATGACGTAAGGCCCGATGAACAGCGCGATCAGCAGCGCCGTGCCTGAGGCAAACGCGGTGCGAAACGTGAGGTAGCGGAAGATCCGGAACGGGTGAAAGAACGGAAACAGCTTTTCGTACAGCAGCCAGTAAAGCAAGTGGCCTCCATAGCTCGAGTGAGGCGGGATTCAGCTTGATTCTACAGGGCCGGGCGCTTCAGGCGACGAGGAAATCGCGCCAGAAGGGCACCGGCCGCTTTACTGGAGAGTGATCGAGTCGGTGTATCCTAAGGCCATGATCGATGGCTCCCCAGAGTTTGCGGATCCACGTCCTAGAGGAACCACCATGGTAAGCATTCCCAAGCATGTTCAGGATTTTCTGCCCGGCAAACTGGCCTGGGTAGCCACGGCATCCAGCCAGGGCGAACCAAATGTCACTCCCAAGGGCTCTGTCAGAATTTTGGATCAGTTTCACGTTCTTTTCGCCGACCTCTATTCTGAAAAGACAAGGCGGAATCTACTGCAGAACAACAAGGTCGCCGTCACCGTGGTTGACCCGGCTTCAGCCACCGGCTACCAGATTAAGGGAACGGCGGAGGTCATCGGCTCCGGCCCTCTGTTTGAAGAACAAGAGATTCTGCTCAAGGCATCTCCCAGGGAAATGCCGCCGCTCAAGTACGTTGTGAAGATTGCGGTGGAAGCGGTCTTTGACCAGTCGGTTGGCCCCTTCGCAGGCAGGCAGATTGCCTGAGGCGATTACGGACTTCACCCGCAGCGCCAAATCGCCTGCATCTCGCCCTCAGAAAGCCGGGAATCATGAGCCATCTGTGTCTTTGTTCGCAACTGGCCGGTCCGGAAGTTGTTCTTAACCCCGGTTGTTTTGGCCAGGCGTGGCTCTTCGAGGGCGTGCCGCAGGAGTCGTGGGACGATCTCTCAAGGAATTTCGTGCGAAGACGCCTGGCTGCGGGAGAGGATCTTTTCCGCCAGGGCAGCCGCGCAGACAGCATGCACCTGATCAAGGCGGGCTCGGTGAAGCTGTGGAAGATTACCGAGGAAGGACGCATGCTGACTCTCGATATTCGCAAGGCGGGGGATTTGCTTGGAGAAAACGTGCTCCTTGAAGAGGGCGAATACCCGGTTGGAGCCACCTGCCTTGAGCCCACGTTGACCTGCGGCATGGATCGAAAGGTCTTCGAAGGCCTGGTAGTGAAGTATCCACTGGTGGGGCTGGCGGTGATTCGCAATCTCTCCCGCCGCATCCAGCATCTCTCTGAAAAAGTAGGCGCCCTGTCGGAACCCAACCTGGACCACCGCCTCTACGAAGTCCTGATGAATGTCGCACGGCAAACAGGTACGCGTGTCTCCGGAGGCTGGACCATTGCCTTTCCGCTAACCCATGAGGAGATAGGCTTCCTGGTGGGCGCGCACCGCGTGAGCGTTACGCGGGCACTGGGAAAGCTGCGCGACACAGGAAAGGTGCGCACAGACGGCAAGCTCCTTTTCATCAGCGATCTTCTCGCCCCCGATTACCAGCCCTTTCGCCTCTAGTCTTCCCCGACGGCTTCCGCCCGCCGGCCATCCCACTCCGCGACTCTTTAACGGACAAAACGCAAACTCTGTAGCCTCCGCTACCGAGCTTGGCTTCCGGACGTGCCAAGATCGGAACAAGTTGCGATCGGGGCACAGCCGGCGCTAGAACGGAACCAGAGTCGATGTATCCCGAAATCGAAGATCGCCATGGCGGCCGAATCCACCAGCTGCGTCTGGCTACAGTCAACTCTCATAACTCCCGCCGCGGAATCGTGGCTCGGACAATCAAATCTGGAAAGCAGGAAAAAAGTCAGGCATGAAAGTCCGGTTGTTCGTCTGCTGCAAAGCGTTCGCGCGTACTCGCAGGGCCTGGCAGAGCCGCAACGGGCCGACTTCCGCTTTCTTCACGTTTCAACCGACGAGGTTTATGGCAGCCTCTCGTCCACCGATCCCGCCTTTACCGAGAACAACAAACT
>Ga0118677_10005540_pt1 | contig 22021 bp, 9 predicted proteins | sample AliMusrvi5mmetaG_FD_86154 | JGI IMG/M metagenome (GOLD analysis project Ga0118677, IMG submission 86154)
GTCGGTGTTCCCGTTCTCCACGTTGAATTCCACCGTGTTCCAGGCGCCATAACCTTGAATCCACCCACTGGGGATATTATTCACCAGTGTCTGTCCCAGGGCGCCGGGGTACATATAATTGGCGCGCTGATTCGCCGTAAACGAGGTGTACAACGGCGTGGTGGACACCTGGTCGGTGCTGAGCAGGAACTGGTCCTGCACACTCGGCGCGCTGTTCGCATCCCAGATATAACGGTTGCCGTTCAGGCTCATGCTCATGCAGCAATACGAGTCTTGCGAGAGCAGTTGCCCGGCATGCCGCAACAGGATGGACGCGCCGGTCGGCGGTCCCGCCAGGGAAAATTTCAGTTGAATCGCATCCGAGGTGGCGCCGGAGGAAGAACCGGGACGCGCGTGGAGCAGTTCCGCATTCATCCCCTGGGCATCGGCAGCTTTCACCACCTCATAGAGCTTCGTCGGATTCAGACAGACATTGTCCATGGCCAGCAACGCGAGCTTGCTGTCGTGGTCCGATCCGGGCAGGATATAGCGGGAATCGGTGGGCGGCAGGCCCGCGGTGCGCGACGCGGGACCTTGCAGGTTGCCTTCGATATAGATCGTTCCGCCGGACACAATCGTCAAATCATACCGCCGGTTGCTCGGTGAGACATAATACTGGACATTGCCGGTGGCCGGGTTCCAACCGCCCGCGTGCGTGGTGGCTTGATAACTGGCGCCGTTGGGCTCATAATCGACCGACGCGGGCAACATGCCCTTCACCACCGCGTTGCCCTCGATGAAGATGACGCCGTTGCGCGGATAGGGCCGCGTGGTATGCGTCGTCTGGTTGCCGTTGTAGTCGTAGAGCACCGGCGATTTGCTGGCCAATTCGATATACGGCAGCGTCAGGTTATTATTGCCATCCAGTTCCCAGTCATGCAGCGTTACTTCCACCGCTTTGTCATTGCTGACCGGATCGTAGACCCCATGGCTCCAGCAACTGTTTGCGACCGGGCTATCCGCGCTCAACCATTCATTGAACAGCGCGTCGGAATTGCCGGGATATTGCACCTGGTCCGGATTGTTGACATACACCCCTTCATAGCGGTCGATATAGCTGCCGTCCGATTGCTTCTCCATGTGGGCGGTTGCCCCGGTAAACAGGTTGTCCGTGCTGTCGAAGTAACCGGAATCGCGCGTGAGCACCCGGTAGCGGTCAACCCCCGTCATGCGGTCGCGCTGATCAAGCCGCGGCGCCTCCACCGGACGGAGCAATGGGTTGTTCTCGCGCGTCTGGTAATACGAGAGTACCGTGGTATTCACCTGATCCGTGATCGGATTTAACAGCAGTGTATTCCTGACGCTCATCGTCGAGAGCGTTTTATTGTTGATATGCGGATTGACCGCCGATGCGTTGAAGAGTTGATCCACTTTACCGGTCACCAGAAACTGATCGCCGCGTTTGACGGAATAATTCGTCAGGTACTTGTCGCTATTCGTTTGCAGATCATCGTCATTGGTGAGATACACGCTCAGATTGCCCAGTTGCAGATCGCCGTCGACCCGAATCGGCCCGTCATACACAGGGAGATAGGCCACGTTCGCCAGCGCCGTGATGTTCGTCGCGGCGTTAGGATCCAGACCGGTCGTCGTGGGCGTCTGATTGATGGTGGTGAGTCTCCCCGAACCGCTGGCAAAGTCGTCCTGCACATTGAAGGTGCTGCCCAGCACAATCGGGTCCGAGCCGTTCGAGTTCGTGATCCAGAGCAGATTGTCCGCCAAACCAATGGGCACCAGCGCGGAAAGCGTGCGCGTGATAAAGCGGTGCGCACTGAGGTACCCTTGCTGATAGGCCGCATAATCCGGGTTCGTCGTGTCGATGTTCGGCGGGTTCTCCAGCGCATAACGCGCCTCAACGTCGATCTTCAGGTACTTCTCCAGCGGATTGGTGAGCGACGGTCCGCCCGGCTGGTCCTGCGGGCCATAATGCACGGTGACTTTATAGAATCCCTCGCCGAAATGAATCCATCCCGGATTATTCTGATCGGGGCCGAGATCGTCCGGACGCCAATCGGCGCCATCGGTGCTGCTGAGCAGTTCGTTTTTCGTAATGCTCAACCCGGCCATGGCAATGGATTCGAGTTTATCCCGCTCTTCGGCGCGCGCCGTCTGCACCATGGCATGGCTGATCATGGCAATAAAGAGACCGCCCAGACCGATCAACAAAAACATGATGAGCACGGCCAGAATGAGCGCCTGCCCACGCGAGGCATGCCGCGGGCGGCGGAGGCGCCGTGCCGATGGTACCTGCCCTTTCTGTCCTCGCGAATCCGTGATCATGGTTCCCCCCATTGCCAGCATTATTCATCAATCTTTCGAATAATGCCTCGTATAGCCCGGCATTCATCTACATCGTCAAATAATCCGGGCGACTTTATCGGCTGCTTCTGGCTTGAATAATGGCATTTTCCGCCGTGACGCGAAACTTCGCGGTGTAGTCTTGCCGTCGTTGCCGTGCCGAGCCTCCCGTGTTGTCCTGGCGGCTCACCGTTAACAGAATATCGAGCACGCCCTTGGTGGAATAACTGGCCACCACATTATCCGAGGTCTGCAAATCGCTGATGGTATACTGCAGGTACCCCTGCGTGTTCACGATCGACCAGCTTCCACTCGCCAGACTCGCGCTCATGAATTTCACCACGCGGGATGTGTTGTCCGCCAACCATCCCGTCTTCCCGAAGTAGGGCACGTAGAAGGTGCCCTCTGCCAGGTCCGTTTCCGCGGCCACCCGGCGGAAGGTGATCGGGCTGCCCGCGTTCAATTGCATGGTGATCGTGCGCGGGATGTCCACCAGGTAGGTGGCGCTGTCCGTCCATCCGGTAACGCCCGGAGCCGTCACGGTCGGAATCGGCAGGGTGGCCGTCGAGACATCGTTCGTATCCGGCGCGGTCAGGGTCAGCGCTGTCGCCCGCATCGGTTGCGCGAAGACGACCTTCCCCTCCAGGCGCTGGCGGTCGATATCCGCTTTAGTCCAGAGCGGATTTGCGGTATCCCAATCCGGACGATCGATCGGCGGCCAGTCCATGTAGTGGCGCTGCTGCAGGAGTTGCGTGAACTGTGACGGGGTCGCGCTGTTCTGGATATTCGACCCGGCGAGAATCGCGCCGTCGCTGGAAAAGACGCGTATGCGATACCCGAAGGGGTTCATATTCACATCCACGCCATGCGTCACCGTCACCGGATAGAGTGGGAAGTCCGTCGTAATATTGCTTAAATTTACCGTGGCGTAATACTTCGTCAATTCGGACGTGACCACCTCATCGAGGTTCAGGTTGCGTCCCCCCCACATGGGGAAGCGCGCCAGCACCGCGGTAGGCACCTTGCGCCCCTGGCTGTCCGTCCCCATCACCAGCGTCTCAGTATTGACGCGCATGGGAATCGCCTGGAACTGCGGGACATCCCATTTATCGCCCACCGGCGTCACCGACACCATGCTGTTCCGCAACTGCCGCTGCAGGATCTCCTTCGGCAGCGCGCCGCTGCTGCTGTAAGTCACCCAGGTATTCATGGGATAGCTGCCGTCAATGCCGAGATGCATGGCATCCCCCGTGGTGCCGTCGTTCCAGGGGATGGCCACCGGCGATTGGTAGCGCGCCAGCACATAGGGATTCCATGGTTTCTGGTTGCCATTGGTATACCAGAACGGATTATAGTAGGTGTTATACGAAGGATTCGTCCCGAGATAGTTGGGCGAGAGCAGCGACCAGGGCGGCCCGTCAGCCGTCCACGGGAAATCCAGCACCTGAATATAGCGCACCAGTTTCACTTTGCCCGAGGTATCCAGCGTATTGCCGTCCGTGCCCTCGACGAAAGTAATCATCGACCCGTCATAGGGCATATCGAGGATGAACGGGGCGGCGGCCAGCTCATTCTTCAACCGCTGCTGCGGAGAGTCCGCGGCCATCTTGGCGTCCGTCCTGGCCTGTGCCTTGCGAATATACCCGTACGCGGAGAAGATCGGGTAGGCGAGCAACGACATCACGATCAGCACGATGCCGGCGAATTTGACCAAAGACGGGATGCGAAGCACCGCGCCCGTGACAACATGATAGGATTCCTCATAAATGAGAATGAAGCCGACGAAGCCGATGAGAATGAAGGCGGTGGGTTCCAACACCGGATATCTCCGCAGCAGCCTCATCGCATGCGGCGCGATCGCCTGGAGGGCGACGATGGCAAACAGCACTCCGGTATAGATGGGCCACATGACAGGAACCTGGGTCAGCGGGTCCTTGGGCGCCAGCCCCACGGCGGCGATGACATTATCCATGCTCAGGCTCAGATCCATCAGGCCGATCTGCAACAGCGCCCCGATGAGACTGGGGGCGATGGGCTTGGAGTTTCCCTGAGCCTCGTCATGAGGAGCGTTGCGGGTGAGATGAGAGCACATCAGCCAGACCAGATAACCCGCGCCGAGCCAGCGCACCCAGGTGTTGGCGATGAACCAGGCGGCCATCAACAGGGCCAGCACGCGGAACACGTAAGCCCCCGCCATGCCGAGCCGGATCGCCTTGCGTTGCTGGTGGTGCGGCAATTCCTTGGCCAGCGCGGCAATGCCAAACACGTTGTCAACCGACAGCAGGCCTTCGATAATGACCAGGCTGGCGATTACGGGAAGACCGGAGAGGAGATCCTGAAGGGTGAGCATGCGAGAGGGCGGTTAGAAAGCACGCGGTCGGCCAATCCCGCAGTGGAGTGGTCCGCACGGTCCTCCGTGCGGTTCTTCGGTGAAAAGGCTGCGGAAGGTCGGCGAAATCGGGCGCACTGCGGCGGGTTCGGTTGGAAGACCGCACAGGGGACGGTGCGGACTACGACTACTTCGGATCCGGCTTGGCTGGCGTTCCCATGTGCTTGAACAGGCGGAACAGGTCGCTGTCGGAGGTGAGGATGAGGGTGGTGTCCTTGGACAGGGATTTCTGATAGGTCTCGAGGGTCTTGACGAACTGGTAGAAATCCGCGGCGGAGGGGCTGGAGTTATAGGCTTGGGCATAGATGCCGGTGGCCTCGGCGTCGGCCTTGCCTTTGATCTCCTGTTCCTTGCGATAGGCCCCCGACTGGATTTCCAGCAGATCGCGGTCTTTTTTGCCGAGGATCTTGGCGGCTTCGCCGGCACCTTCGGAGCGGAAGCGCTCCGCGATTTGCTGGCGCTCGGAGGCCATGCGGGAATAGATCTTCTCGATGACGCCGGCCTTGTAGTTGATGCGCTTGAAGCGGACGTCGAGCAATTCAATGCCCCAGGGTGCCACCTTGGGTTGTGAGGCTGCGAGGATATCCTGTTCGAGCTTGCTGCGGCCAAATTCAATGGGTGGCAGCACGCCGATAGTGGAATTCGCATCGACGAGGGTTTCATCGCGCACCGTCTTGCGATTCTTCTGGCTGCGGACCACTTCGATGAGATTGTGGGCCGCGATGAAGTTCTTGGTCTCCCCGCCAATGATGTTGTTGAGGCGGGAAAGGGCGCTGGGTTCGTCATGGAGGCCCTTGTAGTAAACGATCGGATCGGCGATGCGCCAGCGGGCGAAACTATCGACGGAGATATAGAGTTTGTCGCTGGTTGGGATGTCCACGGCGGGGCCGTTCCATTCCAAGATGCGCTTCTCAATGCGATTGACCTGTTGGATGAAAGGCACTTTGAAGTGCAGGCCTGCCTCGTTATGGGCGGGATTGGCATTGATGGGATCACCCACCGGCCTGCCGAACTGGGTGATGAAGACTTGTTCGATTTCGCTGACGGTATAGGCGCTGCTGAAGATAACAATGAGCAGGACGAAAATGGCGACAAGAATTATACGGGCATTCATGGCTGGAGAAGGTTAGCGGGTGGGGGTTGGGGCGCTGCCGGCGGGTTGCAGACTCATGAGCGGGAGAAACTGCTTGGCGTCTTCATCGAGGATGATCTTGGGACCGATCCTCGGCAGTACCTCGTTCATGGTTTCCAGATAGAGGCGTTGTTTGGTGATGGCGGGGGCCTTGTCGTATTGGATCAGGAGTTGCTTGAAACGGGTCACATCGCCCTCGGCTTCATTGACGCGCTGAACCGCGAAGCCCTCGGCGCTGGAGACGCGTTGGGCGGCCAGTCCCTTGGCTTTCGGGATGATCCGGTTGTATTCGCCGTTGGCTTCATTGATCAAGGTTTCGCGTTCCTGCTGGGCGCGGTTGACTTCATCGAACGAGCGCTGTACCGGGCCTGGCGGATGCACGTTGTTGAGTTGGAGTTGCTGTGCCGCAATCCCCATGTTGAAGCGCTCGAGCAGCGTTTTGAGCTTTTCGAGGCAATCCTTTTCAATTTCGGCCCTGCCGATGGTCAGAACCTCGTCTATGGTGCGGTCACCGATGATTTCACACATGACACTTTCAGTTAGATCGCGGAGGGTGGGACCGGGATTGCGAACATGAAAGAGATACTGTTGGGGATCCGAGATGCTGTATTGGAGAATCCATTCCACCTCGGCGGCATTGAGATCACCGGTGACCATGTCGCGTTCCAGTTGCGGTTCGGTGCCGACTTGATAGGGATTGGTGGCATTGGGGGTGCCAAAGCCGAACTCGAGTTGGAGTTGGCGCTTGATGGGAATGGTGGTGGTGGAGTCGATGCCCAGCGGCAGCTTGAAGTGCAGGCCGGGCTCGGCGATGTACTTGAATTTACCGAAGCGCTGGACCACGGCGACGGACTCCGGGTTGACGGTGAAATAGCCGGAAAACAGGGTGATCAGCAACAGCAGGGCGAGGGGCGCGAGGAGGATCAGTTTGGCTGGAATCCGCAGATTGGGGAATCCGGGAGCGGGAATGTCATGGAAAATCGGGGGTTTCATGGGGATGTTAGGTGACGGGTGGCAAGGGGCGGGTGGCGTGGGAAAGAGAGCGGGGCGCGGGAAGGTGGCAGGTGGCAGGTGGCAGGTGGCGAACGGCTTGGTCTTCCCTTGCCACTGGCCACCAGCCACTTGCCCCTTTTTTACTGGGTAGAGAATTTGGTGAGCAGGCCGCGCTTGCGGGTGTAGTTGAGGATCCACACGAAGAAGCCGCCGGCCAGGGCGAGATAGACGAGATTGAGGGCGAAGGCCCAGCACAATGGCACCCAGCTCATGGTGCCGGTTTGCATCACCGCGCGCATGCCCTCGAAGATATGGGTGGCGGGAAGGGCCATGGCGACGGGGCGCAACCAGACAGGCAGCACGCTGACCGGATAGAAGACGGCCACCACCGGTTGGATGAAAAACGGCACGGCCCAGGCCAGCGATTCGGCGGCCTGGCCCCAGCGCAGGATCAGGGCGGTGGAAATCATGCCCAGCGACCAGCCGAAGAGCATCAGATTGAGGAAGAAGGGAATGAGCCACCAGCGCATGACAAACACATTGAATGAATAGGCCAGCCAGCCGATGACCACCAGAGCCACGGCGGTGACGCAGATGCGCAGGACGCCGACCGCGAAGGTGGCGGTTAGATACTCGATGGTGCGCACCGGGGCGACGAAGATGTTGAGCAGGTTGCGGGTCCAGACGTCCTCGAGGAACGAGATGGCCACACCCTGTTGGGCGCGGAACAGGATGTCCCACAGGATCATCGCGCCTAGCAGAAAGGTGATGAAATGCGGAAAGCTGCCGCTGGTGTTCTGCCGCAGGAAGACTGTTAGAAACCCCCACACCAACATGTCCACGATGGGCCAGAAGACCATTTCCACCAGGCGCACGGGGCTGCGGGTGTAGAGGAAGACATAGCGCAGCAACAGGGCGTGGACGATGCGGAAGTTCATGGTGTGGCCTCCTTGGCGTTGGCGTCTTCCAAATCGCCGCTGCGGGCGATCTTGATGAACACGTTTTCGAGGGACTGTTCGGTGGAGCGTTTGACGATTTCCTCCGGGGTGCCTTCGGCCACGATGCGGCCCTTGTGGAGGAAGATCACGCGGTCGCAGACTTCCTCGATGTCTTTCATGTTATGGGAGGTGTAGAGGATGCCGATGGCGCGCTCGCGTTGCAGCCGGCGCACCACCTTGCGCACCTTGTCGGCGATGTCGGGGTCGAGGCTGGCGGTGGGCTCGTCGAGCATGAGCAACTCCGGGTTGTTGAGAAAGGCCTTGCACAAATTCACGCGGGTGCCCTCGCCGGCCGAGAGTTGGCCGGTGACGCGATCCCGGAGGTGGGCCACCTCGAGCATCTCCAACAACTCCGCGATCCTGCGCTTCGGCTGCGCCACGCCGTAGATGCGGGCGAAAACCAGCAGGTTCTGCCAGACCTTGAGATTGCCGGGGAGGCTGACATAGGAGGAGGAGAAATTGCAGCGCTGGAGGATCTCGATGCGGTGGGCCTGGAGTGCCTTGCCAAAGGCGAAAATGTGGCCGGAGGTCGGCAAGGTCAGGCCCAGCAGGCAATTCATCGCGGTGGTCTTGCCGGCGCCATTGGCCCCGAGCAGGCCGAGGATTTCGCCGCGCCGCAGTTTGAAACTGAATCGGTCCAAGGCCTTGACCCCGTCAAACTCACGGGTGAGTTCGACGGCTTCCAGGAGGGTTTCCCGGTTGTCGGTTTCTGGCATGGTGGCGGGGACGGGAGGCACGGTTGGGAATGGCAGCCTGCATTGGCGCGGCGGGTCTTGTCAAGCAGCGTCTGGGAGTGCGTGCGCTTGCCCCAGCCTGGTGGTGGATGGAGCTTGCTCCAGGAGGGCCATGTCAAGCGGGGTCTGGAATGGGGGCCGGCTTGCTTTGATCCGCGCGGCGCTCCACGTCGTTGATCAGGTTCAGATAGAAGAAGGTGCCGATGAGATAGAGCACGGACGTTGTTAGAAAGATCTGCCAGTAGGGCAGGTTGTAGGCGCGGAGGACCTGGAACACCTTCGCGGCCAACCACCAGGAGCCGCTCCAGATGGCGCCGTTGCAGGCGCTCATGAGTTCGCGGTTGCGCTCGCCGACGTAGGTCATGGTCAGATCGCTGATGGACGGGCCGGCCATGCTCATGAGCGGCTGGCGGATGATGAAGCAGGCCACGGCCAGGGGCAGCGCCCACGCCGCGTGTTTCCACAACTCGGTGAGTCCCATGGTGGCGAGCAGGATGACGGCAACGCCTTGCACGCCGATGATGGCACCGCGCCAGCCGAAGCGCCGGCGCACTTCCGGCACAATCAGCCCGGCGATGAGCACCAACACGTTGGTGGCCGTGCCGAAGGCGGAATAGCGCGTGGCTGACACGTCAAACACGCTGTTGAAAAACAGATTGAGGTACTGGATGCTCAGGCCGGCGCCGGTGGCGATGCAAAGGGTCGGCAGCAAGGTGCGCAGCAGCACCGGCAGGTCGCTGCGATGGACGTGCAGCCAGTGCCGGGTGACTTGGCTCGGCGGCGGCGGATCGGGCAGCCGGGCAAACAGGAACGGCGCGGCAAACCCGATCAGGGTCAGCAACAGCAACGTCGAATACTCGTCGAAGACCCCATGCAGGACGCCGAGCTGGAAGTGGCCGATGCCTTGCAGGACGCTGGCCATCAGGCCGCCGCAGATGCTCGCGGCCGCCCAGGTGGCAAACAGCAGGCTGATGGCCTCGCTGGCCTGATGCGGCGGAGCCAGGCGCAGCGCCATCGGCAGGTTGGCGACGTTGAGAATGAGGCTGGCGAAGCCCATGGCGAGGAAGCAGCCAGAAGCGGCGGTCATCGCGCCGCAGCGGACGGTTTCCAACGACGCGAGTGCGGTCAGCGGAAACAGGGCGGCGCCGACGATCAGCGGCCAGCGCAACGGCTGCCCGCGCAGCCACAGGCCCGCCGGAATGGCCAGGAAAAAGGTGGCGACAAAGCGCTGCGAGGTGAGCGCGGCGATGCTCGGATCGTCCAGCCCGCGGCCCTTGAGAAACAGGTTGAGCAGCAGAAACTGCGCGGTGAGCGTCAGATTGATGAGAAACTGGCCCGCCGCAAACACGTGCACGCCCCGCGGCAGGGCGCGGTAGCGTTCCAACCAGGCGGGCAGACGCGGCATCGCAGTGGGCTTCAGGGGAGCGGAGGGAACGGGGCCACGGGCTCGCAGGTCAGCACGGCGGCGGCGCGGCGCAAAGGCGGAAGATCGACGAAGAAACAGGGCATGAGGTGGCTGGGGACAGGTTCGATGGCAGGTCGCGCAGCGCCGGCCGCGCGCGGCCGAAAACGTGTCCACTCGCTCTCGCGACGTCAAGACCGCATGCGGTCGCTGGCGGCGTGCCAACGCCTCGGGCTCAGGATGACTGCGGCTGACAGCCGGCCCCGAATAATTTTCCCGGCCGAAACATTTAACTGGTGTTGCCCTGTGGCGGGCTTAGCTTCCGCTTGAAATATGCACTCTCCGCAGTCCACTGAGCCCGCTCCAGAAACCCTACAAGTTGCTTCCTGGGACCGCTGGATGCGCCCGGCCTATTGGTTGGCCGGGGCGCGCTGGGAAACCTTGCGGCATTGCCCGCCGAGTGAACGGGAGCGCATCGCGGTGATCGGCAGCACGGTGTTGATTCCCACGGTGATGTCATTTCTGGGGATGATTTTCTATGCCAAGAGCCGTTTCGCCGAGCCGCCGTGGATGGCGGTGGTGGCCATTGCCATGGCCTGGTCGTTCGTCATCATGAACACCGACCGCATTCTGCTGGCCACCTACCGGCCGTTCCAACCGTGGTGGCGGCGCTGCATGCAGGTGATTTTCCGCTTCCTGCTCTCGGCGGTCATCAGCGTGGCCATCGGTTTCCCGTTTTGCCTGGACCAATATCGCCCGGCCATCAAGTATCGCATGCAAACCGAGTTGCAGGGCAAACTCAACGCCGTGTCCGAGGAAGAGTCGCTCAAACGCACCGAGCTGGCCGCCGAACTGCAAAAAATCCATGAGGACGAAAGCGCCGCCCGCAAGCAAATTGTCGCCAATTACACCACCCAGCACGACGCCCTCGCCGCCCAGTTGCCGGCCTTGGAAAAGGTCGGCCTGAGTCCGGAAGACGAGGCGGACAAGCGCACCGAAGAGGAACGCCTGAAGGCGGCCGACCCGGATTTCGTGGCACCCGCCAGCAGTGAGACCCGCATTGTGCTGGCATCCATCGAGGCGCAGAAGGAAACCAAGACCAAGACCAAGGCGGAGCTTGACGAGAAGCAGGATTTGCATGGCCGGCTGGTGGAGGCCATCGCGCGGGAAACCGCGGGGCAGCCGAATGAATTTTATCCCGAGCCGAAAAAGTCCGGCGTCGGCCCCCGCACCAAGGACATGAAGGACCGCGACAAGGATATCAGCGTCGATATCAGGCGGTTGAAAGCGGCGCTCGCCGCCCAATTGGAAGCACTCATCTCCAGCGATAAACAACTCGCCGCGGCGCGCCTGGCGGATCGCAACGCCTTCATCGACGGACTGGTGGGCAAACGCGAAGGGTTCATCGAGGAAGCCAAGGAGGCGGAAACCTTGCGCAAGGAGCGCCTGGCCAAACTCAACGCGGAAATCGCCGCCGTGGAAACCGAATACCCGCAGCGGCTCGCGCGGCTCGCCGAACAAACCGCCACCCTCGAGACCGCCCACGCCAGCAACGCCAAACGCCACGACGAGCGCTACCTGCCGCAAATCCAGCGGATCGAGCGCAAGATGAATGGCGTGCTCGATCCGATGGAGGAAACCATCGGGCTCTATCATGTGATCTTTGTCCCCGCTCCAGATGCCGATCCCTTGGAAACCGGCGAGAAAGACCAGAAGTGGATCGCCGGATTGTTCCAATTCCTCGTCATCTTCGGCACCCTCTTTATTTTGGACCTGGTACCCATCATGACGAAAATCTTCAGCCGTGCCGGGCCCTACGACGTGCTCGTCGAGCATCCCGAATTCATCGCCAATGCCAACCTGCAGGTGCTCTTCGCCGAGTACGGCAAACGCGCCGCGGATTGGGGCATCACCGGCATGACCGAACAACCCAGCGGGCCGGACCTCGTCAAAGGCCGCCCGCGCGTGGTGCCGACACCGCAGGATTCGCCGCCGTGAGCGCGCCTAGAATCCCAGCGCGGCCGCGCCTCAGACCCAAGACGCAAGAGTTCAGCACGCACGGCGACGAACTTGACCTAACCCGACTTTGGCTTTGGCTTCTCAAGTGAGTCGGGTGGATCATCTCGTGGCTTGCCGCCGCCCAGCCGGTCAGTGCCGCACCGCGTCGAGGATGGCTTGGCACACGTCGCTGGCAGTGGCCACGGGCCAGGCCGATCCTAACAGGACCGGGCGTTCTTCCGGCGCCACTTGATCGCGTCCGTGCGAGCCGCGCACCAGCGAGGCATCCAGCGGGATGACGTCGAGCAACCCGCGCAGGCCGAGTTTTTTGCGGAGCAGGAATCCGGCGATTTTGAGTTTGGGCATGCCAAGCTGCGGGTCGACGAACAACTCGCAGGGGTCGTAGCCGGGCTTGCGGTGGATATCGATGCAGCGGGCGTAGTCCGGCGCCAGCGCGTCATCGTCCCAAAAGTAATAGGTGAACCAAGCGTCAGGCGCGGCGATGGCGATGAAGTCGCCGGCCCGCTCGCTGGCGATGCCCGCGCCCCAGCTATCCGCCGGCGTGCGCACCTCGGCGACGCCCGGGGTGCTTTCCAACAACATGCGCACGGCCGGCCGCAGCGCCGGATCATTCACATAGACATGGGCGACCTGGTGGTCGGCAACGGCAAACACGCGCGAGCCACCGCAATCGAGGGTCTCGCGGCCGAGTTCGTCCTTGAGTTGGAGCCAGCCATGCTGGCGGAACAAGCGGTTGAGGTGCAGCGGGCGGCTGACTGGCGAGATGCCATATTCGGACACCACCAGCACGCGAATCTGGCGAGATTCAAAGTAGTCGATGAGCTCGCTGGCGAGCCGGTCGATGTCGGCCAGTTCGGCGGGGATGGTATCGCCGTGGGGGCCGAACTTTTGCAGCGGGTAATCGAGATGCGGCAGATACACCAGGCTCAGCGTGGGTGCGTGCCGGGCTTCGATCCAACGCGCCGAGGCGGCGATCCACTCCGACGAGGCGATGCCCGCCGCCGGGCCCCAGAACGCGGGGAACGGAAACGCGCCGAGCGCGCGCTTGAGCTCGTCGCGCATCCCCATCGGCTGGGTGTGGATATCGAACACCTTGCGCCCATCGGCCGGATAGAGCGGGCGCGGCGTGATGGCATAGTCCACCGTGGAATACATGTTATACCACCAGAACAACTGGGCGCAGGTGAAACCGGGAATCTCGCGGCGCAAGGTGTCCCAGAGTTTTTCGCCGCGCACCAGACGGTTGCTTTGTTTCCAAAACCGCACTTCCGCGCTCTCGCGATCATACCACCCGTTAGCCACAATCCCATGCTCCGCCGGTGAGGTGCCGGTGAGCATCGACGCTTGCGCCGTGCAGGTGAGCGCCGGAAACGCCGGGGCGTGCGATTGCATCCCGTGGCACCGCGCAAACGCCGTCAACCCCGGCATTCGCGCCCCAAGCAGCGAACCGGAAAGTCCCACAATATTGATGACGGCAACTCGCACCGCGGCATCATGACATTCCCGGGCCACCTTGGGAAGCCCCGGTATCGCACGCCGCCATGCCGCGCGTTGTCTCTCAAAAAAAACCTGTCGCGCCGCCTCGGTGTGGCATGGCGGCGGATTGCCGAGCTCGGCTGATGTGATTGAATACCCGTGATAGGTATATGTAGGTAGCGTGTTCCGCGGTTCTAGCTGCCAGATCCGACATTAGTGCTGAAGCTGACGGATAGAAGGCGGATCAGCAAAAAATATCCGATCTATTCCAGACAAATTTCTTGACGACCGGACGCTGGGTGGATTTTCTAATCCAATATTGGGGTTGGGCGCATTTCATGCCGTAACCCCTCGATGTTCGTCACAACCCGTCTACCAAAACCAGCCATGAAATCAAAATCCGCATTCCGCCTCGTCCGCACCGGTTCACCCGCCGCCTGCTTCTTTGCCGCCGCCATTGCCGCTTTGCTCTCCAGCCACGCTGCTACGGCGGCGACCCTTTATTGGGACGCCAACGGCGCGACGGCCGTGCCACCCTTTGGCAACAGTGTTGCCAGCAGCGGAACCTGGGGAACGGATAACTGGTGGACCCTGTTTTCTAGCGGTACTTTCGGCGACAGCGGTCGAATCGCCACCACCTCCCTCGACAATTTGATCATCAATGGCAGCGGGGCCACGTCCGGAGCCATCAATACGCTCGTCAATGTGAGCGGCAACCAGTATGCCAGCAGCATCTATGACTCCGCCAGCAATAGCGCCAACGATCAGGCCACCCTCAGCGGCGGCACGATCCACCTCTACAGCACCGTGTCCGGTGCCACCACCTCGGCCATCTGTGGCACCGGGGACTATCAAATGACCATCAATTCGGCGCTGGCCCTCGAGCAGTCAACCGGCAGCAACGTGTATATCGGTGGCACCGAAACCGGCACCAACGGCGGGCTGAATATCACCGGCGGAATCACCAGCACGAGCAGCGGCTTGAACCTGGTCCTGCAAACCAATCACAATCTCACGATTTCCGGCTCGCCCCTCAATTTCCAAGGGTCGCTCACCAGCACCAAGACCAACAGCTTCACCATCAGCGCCAACATCGGCAGCAATGTCACCAACGTGTTGCAGAATGGCGCGGGTGGGACGATGAACCTCACCGGCACTAACAGCTACGCCGGCACCACCACCGTCTCCGCCGGGACTCTGGCCTTTGGCAGCACCGCCGCAATCGGCGGCGCCGGAGCAAGTGTCATCGTCAACTCCAACGGCGCCGTGGTCCTGGCGGGGGCGCTCGACCCCTCGGCCATGTTCCCACGCCTTGCGACGAGCTCCACGGGCACCATTGCGCTGGACACCACCAGCGCGGCGGCCATCGATTTTAATGCGGCCGGTTTCACCGCCGCGAGCCTGGGTGCCGCAATTAACAACGTCACCTATACCGGCACCCTCACGCCCAATGGCACCACCTATCGCCTCGGCGGCGGCGGCAAAATCCTCACGCTTACCAACAACACCGTCACTGGTGCCGGCAATTCTCTGGTCATCACCGGTGCCGCCGCGGGCAGCGGAGTCGTCCTCGCGGGAGCCAACGATTTCACCGGCACCACCACGATCAATTCCGGCACCCTCACCGTCAATGGCGCCACCGGCGCGATCGCCAATTCTTCAAGCACGACCCTCAGAGGCGGCACCCTCGCGCTGGACTACACCGCGGCGAATCTCGACCGCATCAACAACGCCGTGACACTCAGCGGCGGCGGCACCCTCAGCTTGACCGGCAACGCCGGGGCCGACACCACCGAGGCCATTGGCACCCTCGGCATCGACACGGGTACTTCGATTCTCTCGCTCGCATCGGCAACAGGCCGGATCACGAAGTTGTCCGCCACCAGCTTTTCGCGGGCCAACAATGCCACGTCCCTGTTCCGCGGCACCAGCTTGAATCAGACCGCAGCCACCAATGTCAGCCAGATCGTCTTGGGCGACGCCGGCGCATCACTGACCCTTGTGGGTACCAATATCCTGGCCGGCGGCGGAATCGCCGACGCGACGCAGGCTCTCAAGGTTGTCCCGTATCTCCTCGGTGATATCACCACCGCCGGTACCGGCAGCAATTTTGTCACGTACGACACCACCCTTGGCATGCGAGTGCTTACCGCGGCAGAGCAGACCACGCTGGCGGCCGGTTCCGTCACGGCAGCAAATCCAATCAACGCGGTTGCCTTCAACGGCAGCGTCACCGCAGCCACCGGCATCACGGTCAATTCGTTGCTGTTCAATAGCGCCGCGGCACTCAACAGCAGTGGGGGTAGCACTCCGGTTCTCACGGTCAACAGCGGCGCGGTGGCGCTCGTGACCAACAACGCGGCGTCAATCGGCGCCGGCTTCACCGGCGGCTTGACTCTGGGCAACGGCACAGCCAACGAGGGCGTCATCACCGTCACCCAAAACACCCTGACCATCAACGCCCCCATCAGCGTCACCGGCGGCGGTGGACTGACCAAGGCCGGCGCAGGGACCTTGGTGCTCGGCGCTGCGAGCAACTCGTACAGCGGCGGCACGTTCGTTAACAGCGGCACGCTGCAGGTGACCACTCCTGCCGCATTCACTTCCGGCACGGTGGCACTGCTCGGTGCCGGCACCGTTAACCTGAATACCGGTGGAACGCTTTCGTTCATCCCGGGTGCGCAGGGCAAGTTCACCATCAGCAATACGCTCAACCTCATGGGCACGGGTGGCGTGATCGGGATGAGCTTCAAGGCCAACGACACGAGTTATCGGTTCACCGGCCCGATCACGACCAGCGGATCTGGTCCCACCACCCTCCTGCTTTCCACCGGCCTTTCCAGCAACGGCGACCGGGAGTCGGTCACCTTCGACTCGGCAATTCCCAACAACGGCGGCCCGCTCTCGCTGCAAGCTAATTTTTCCACCCAATCCGGGTCTCAAAGTTATATAAGCCTCAATAGTGGCGGCAGCTTCACCGGACCCATCACCTTGGTGAAGGGTAGCAACGTAACATCTGGCTATTTGACAATTGGTGGCGTGTTCTACGCCAACAATCCTGAGGGGACCATCAACACTCCCGGCACGGGACAACTCGACGGTGGTGTATACGCCGGCGCCATCTCCCTCGACACCGCCACCATCCTGAACTTCAACTCCACCTTGAACCAAAGCCTGACGGGCGTGATTTCCGGTACCGGCTCCTTGATGAACTCCGCCTCCGGCACCCTGACCCTCACCAACGCCAATACGTTTTCAGGCACCACCACCGTCACCGGAGGCAAGGTGGTCATGGGCAACGCGCTGGCGCTCCAGAACAGCGCCTATAACACCACCGGCTCGACCGGTGCCATCGGCCTCGATGTGACCCGTTACACCACACCGATTCTCGGCGGCCTCAGTGGCAACGTGGCCTTGGCTACGGCGATGACCGGATATGCCGCTGTTACCGGGCTTACGCTCAACCCGCAGGCGGCCGTGAGTGTCACCTATTCAGGCAATCTCGGCGATAACGGCAATAACATGTCCCTCACCAAGATCGGCCCGGGCACCCAGGTTCTCTCGGGTACGAACGCCTATACCGGCGGCACCAATGTCAACTATGGCACCCTGACCTACCTCAACACCAACGCCAAGCCAGGCACCGGAATCACCAGCGTCGCGGCTGACGCCACCCTTGGCCTCGGCGTTGCCGGCGCATCAGCCTTCGTTGCGGCTGACTTGACCGCCCTGTTTGGCGGCACGCTGAGCAACGTGAACAACAGCGCGACGTCCTATGTCGGCATCGACACGACCAACGGCAATTTCAACTACGCTGACTCGGTCGCCGCCACCACGCGCGGCCTTGTCAAGTTCGGCAGCAACACCCTCACCCTCTCCGGCAACAGCACCTACAATGGCCTGACGCTGGTAACTGCCGGCACGCTGACGATCACCGGCACGAACACGGGCAGCGGTGGCGTGACGCTTAACGCCGGCACCCTCAATATCAACAACGCCGGGGCCCTGGGCACCGGTCCCTTGACCATCAACGCCGGCACCACCATCGGGGCCGCCGGTGTTGGACTGATCACCAATATCAACAACAACCCCCAGGTCTGGAACGGCAGCTTCTCCACCAGTGGAGGCACCCTGCTGAATCTCGGCACCGGCGCGGTCAGTTTGGCCGCCACTCCCACGCTGGCGATCAGCCCCGGCACCCTGACCGTCGGCGGCGTGATCAGCGGTGCCTTCGGCCTGACCAAACAGACGGGAGCTGGCATGCTGGAACTCAGCGGTGCCAATACCTACACCGGCACCACGTCGCTGAATGCCTCGGGCGGGGCAGGCATCGTGCTCGTCAGTGGTACCGGCACGCTGGGCACTGGCAACGTCGCGGTGAACCAGATTGGCATTCTCGACATCACCAGCACCGCGGTTCAAAATGTCGGCACGGTGACTATGGGCGGCGGCTGGATTCTGGGCGGAACGATCAATTCCTCGAACACCGGTGCCAGCGCCTATAGCGGCAACGGCTACATCACCTCGAATTTGCAGTCCGCCAGCGGGGGGCTCACCGCTGGCAGCGCGGTGGGCTTGTTCCTATCGGGAACCAACACCTACGGCGGGGCCACCACGGTCGCTGCCGGCATGCTGGTGCCCATCACACCCGCCGCCCTGCCCAACTCCGGCGCGTCCGGCACCATTACCGAAAATAACGCCGCCAGCTTGCTGGCCCTGCGCAGCGGCGCGGGCCAGTGGGACGCGACGGCAATCAACAATCTGATGGGCAACGCCGGCTTTACGCTTAGCGCAGCCGGCGCGGCGGTGGGGATTGACACCAGCGCGGGCGACTTCACATACAGCAACGTCCTGCCCGCCAAGACCAACCTGGCCCTTACCAAGATGGGTCCCAACAACCTGATCCTGAACGCCGCGGATCTCTACACGGGTAAAACGACGATCAACCGCGGTACTCTCACGGTGGGCGACGGCACCAACGGCAGCCTCAATGGATCCACCGGTACCGCGCTGACTTTCAGCGGCACGGGTACCTTCAACGTGGCGGAAGCCACCGGCAGCACCCAGGGAATGGGCGTGCTTACCTTCAGTGCAGGCGATGCCACCATCACCTCGACGGCTGCCGGGGCTGCTTCCCCGGCCACCTTGAGTTTCACCTCCGCTGCCGCGAGAACGGCGGGCGCCACGGCTAACTTCACCCTGGCGACGAACACAACTTCAACGGGCGGCACTCCTAACAAGATTGTCATCACCCAGTTCCCCACCGGCACCACGACTCCTACTGGCACGCTCCTCGACAAGGGCCTGTTCTTTGGTGGCTCGAGTTATGCAGCCTATGACACCGGAGGCTTTGTTCGCGCCTATACGAGCGGCGATTCCAACTATGTCGCCAACGCCGGCGGCACCAATGCCATCGCCAATGCCAGTGCGTCCAATGTCGTGCTGACTACCGCGGCGGTAACGGGTCAGAACACCGCTTCGATCAACACCTTGTCGATCAACGGCGCCTTTGGCGTCGACATGGCGGCAGGCCAGGCACTTACCGTGAACGGGATCCTCAAGACCGGCGGCACCTCGGCAACCATCAGCAATACGGCAGGCACCGGCAGCATCGCTGCCGCCAGCGCCGGCGAAATGGTCATTCGCACGGATGCGGCCAGTGACGCGCTCAATATCAGCGCGCCGATTCTGCTCGGGACCGTGACCAAGACTGGCGCGGGCACCCTGACGCTCTCCGGCACCAACACCTTCACCGCCTTGCGGCTCAATCAGGGGCAGCTCAATATCAACAGCAACACCGCCCTGCCTGCCGGCGCCACGTTGACCCTTAACGAAGGCACCACGCTGGACAATACCAGCGGCACAACGGTTAGTCTGACGGGCGCCAACCTGAATGTGAATGTCAACGGCAGCTTTACTTACGTCGGAACCGGGGGCAAAGACCTCAACTTGAACGGCGACAACTCGGGCACCTTCAATTTCATCAATGATGCGACGGTGACGGTCCTCGCCGGCACGTTGAGCATGAAGAACGTCGGCACCCTCACCTGCGCCGCCATCACCAAGAATGGCGGCGGCACGCTGGTATGGGGCGGCAACGGAACCTTGAGAAACCAGGGTCCGCTTTTCGTCAATAACGGTGTGGTGTCCTGTATGACCGCCAATCAGCAGGACTACCAAGGCCTCGGCACCGGGCTCGTGTATCTTGGCGATACGACACCGTCCAACAGCAATCCCGCGACGATTAATTTCACCAATAATAATTCCGATATGAATCCGATCACGGTGCGTGCCGGTTCCAGCGGAATCATTGCCATGACCAATGACGTTGGCAGCCACAATTACACCGGGTTGCTTACCCTGAACAACAATCTGACGCTCTCCAAGACCGTCAACAACGGCACGCTGAGCTTGTACGGTGCGATCAGCGGCACCGGTGGCCTCAATATCGGCAACACCGGCAGCATCACGATTTCCAGCGTCGGAGAATCCCTCGCCAATGTGGGCACCGTGGCGCTCTATGGCGTCAATACCTACTCCGGCGACACCGTGGTGAACAGCGGCACGCTTGCCTTGGGCGACCGGAACGTGCTGCAAAACAGCACGCTCGACACCGGCACATCGGGCCCGCAGGCGGTCAGCTTCAACGTCGCCGGCAACAACACCTACAATATCGGCGGTCTGAAGGGTGCCGACGACCTGGCGATCGGTGCCAACACGCTCAGCGTTGGTGCCAACGGCGCGAGCACCGGCTACTCCGGGGGCATTTCCAGCACCGGGTCGCCGGTGACCTCGCTCATCAAGGTTGGCGGGGGAATCCTGACGATTTCCGGCACCAACACCTACACCGGCACCACGGAGGTCAACGGCGGTTCGCTGTTGGTCAACGGTTCTAACAATGGAAGCGGCGCGGTCAATGTGGGCGCCAGCGGCACCTTGGGCGGCTTCGGCACGATCGCCGGGGCGGTCAATGTCACCGGCGTGCTGTCGCCGGGGGCCAGCGTTGGCACACTCAACCTCGGCAGCGGATTGACCCTCGCCGCTGGTGGCGCCTTTAACTGGAATAACAGCACCATCAACGCGTCGGGTGTCGCCGGCACGGACTGGAGCGTGGCCAACGTCACCAGCGGCTCGACGAGCATCAGCAGTCTTGCCAGCATCGGGTCGAAGCTCAAGTTGCAGTTCACCAACGCCGCCACGAGCTTTAGCGACACCTTCTGGGACGTCAACCGGACGTGGAATATCATCACCGGCGGCTTGAGTGCTGGCAATCTGTTTGATACCAGCAACATCTCCATCTATATCAATTCGATACTGCAGAATGCCGGCAGCAACGTCATTCCCGGTCAAGGGGCGTTCTCGACGCTCGTCTCCGGCAGCAACTTGGAACTTGACTGGACCGCCGGCGCCCTCACGCCCTATCAACTATGGGCGCAGACCAACATCACCGCCATCCAGCCGCTCGCCGATGCCACGCCGGGAGGCGATCCCGACCACGACGGTGTCACCAACCTCGCCGAGTTCGCCTTCGACGGCAATCCGCTCAGCGGGACCGATCGGGGCTTCATTTTCGGCCTCACGTCGGACAGCAGCGCAGATTCGGAAACCGTTTTGAAGGAAATCATCCTCACCGTAGCGGTGCGCAAAACCGCACCCGCATTCACCACCGGCAGTCCTTCCACCTCGACGGTGGACGGCATCACCTACTCGATCGAAGGCAGCACCAATCTAACTTCGTGGACGTCTCCAGTCACTCCCGTAACCCCAATCACCACCGGCTTGCCGCCGGTCTCGGATCCGGTGAACTACGAATACCGCAGCTTCAGTCTCGATGGTTCCAACGGCCTCCCCAGCAAGGGCTTCCTCCGTGCCATGGTTGAAATGCCATAAGGAGTAGAGCCCGGCGTCTCCTGGGTGCAAAGTCAACAGCAATGGGCAGGCTGCCTGTCCTCGTGCTGAGCTGGCCGTATTGGGTATTCTGCCCGCCGCCAAGCTGCGTGTGAGGTCATAAGTTTTCGCCTGCCGTCAGTAGGTCCGGGGCGCGGGTTACCGCTCACTGCGCCACCAACCAGGTGTGCACGCGCAGGTTGAAATCCGCCAAGCGCTCCCAATGGAACGCGTGGCCAGCTCCCTCGTAGAGGTGCAATTCCGCACCCGGGATGGCGCGCGCCACCTCCTCCGCCATCCACCGCGGCGTGAAAATGTCGGCGGTGCCGCCAATCACCAGCGCCGGACACTGGATCTTGCCAAGTTCAGCCAAGGTGTCGTGGTCGATGCATGCTGCCGCCTGCGCTTCAAGCGCATGGAGCGGCTGGGGCTCTGTCGCTGTCGCTGCCTGCCGCCGCCCGTCGCGCAATCCAGCCAGAGCGGTAGGGTCATCCCATGTCGGCTTGCTGAAAATCAACAATTGGATATAGGTCATGAATTCCTCGGGCCGGAGGCGCGCCTTGATGGCCATCAAATGCTCGAAGATGCCGCGCGCATAGGCGTCGCAGCGGGCCCACGGGCACATCAGCACGAGCGAACGGACCCGCGCCGGAT
>Ga0118677_10005541_pt1 | contig 22021 bp, 16 predicted proteins | sample AliMusrvi5mmetaG_FD_86154 | JGI IMG/M metagenome (GOLD analysis project Ga0118677, IMG submission 86154)
GTTCGCGGTCGCGGTAGGCGGCGGTGCGCATCAGGAAGGTCATGCCCATCCAGCCGAACAGGATTAGAATCGTCAGAATGACCGGCAGCCCCTTGTAGCGATCCGGCACCATGCTGGAGAAAATGATCACCACGAACAAGAACGGCATGTTGGAGAAAATCTCGATGAGGCGCTGGACGATGAGGTCGAACCAGCCGCCGAAAAATCCCATCATCATGCCGACGGATATGCCGATGAGATAGATGATTGGAAGATAGATCAGGGCGGCCTTGAAATTGACCTGCAGGCCGCCATACAGATAGGCGAGCACGTCGTAGCCTTGGGTGGTGGTGCCCAGCCAGTTGCCTTCGCCCGGCATCGGCGGCGCGGGGTGGTACTTGACCGCGCGCAGCTCGCTTGCCGGCAGCGCGAGAAACTGTTCCTTGCTGCCGGCGCCGCTGTAGCGGTCGGTTATCAGTGTGCCATACTTGTAATCACCGCTATACACCGTGGCACCGGCGGTGTCATAACCATCGACCGGGCCGGAGCGCACCCCATGGCGCATGGAATAACGGATGTGGATGAGCGAGCGGGCAACGTCATGATAGCTGGCCGCCATGCCGGAGAACGGCTGGGATGCTCCGGATTCGTAGTAGAGGCCCTCGCGTTGCACCAGTGGCCGCGAGCGCTCGGGCAGGGTATCGCCCGTCGGGTCGTAGGGGATGGGCGGCATGATCACTTGCCCGTCGCCGGCGCGTTCCAGCCGACGCTTGAGCTCGCGGAAGTCCGCCGGCGCCTCGGCCAGTTCGCCGGTGACCCCATAGTCCGCATTTTTCAAGGCACCCGGCAGGAATGCCGGAAAACTCCATTTGCCGTGGTAGTTGACGGCTAGCGCGCGCTTGCCGACCACGATCTGATCGAGCCCGGCGAGGCCGCCGAGCACCAGCAGAATGACCAGCGAAAAGTAGCCCCGCTTGATGGCGCGGAACCGGCGAATGCGTTGTTCGGTCACCGGATTGCGCGGCCCGCCCAGCCATGAGCGCAGCATCAGGAACAGGCCGCCGGCGAGCAACGCCGCGGTGCTCAGCCAGCCGAACCACGGCCATACCCGCTCTTCGGATAGGTGGTAGTGCAGCCACGGCACATCGCGGCTGGTCTCGAAGAACCAGCGTGCGGTGGGGAAGGCGAGCCCGAGCAGTTCGCCGGTGGCTGCGAGTGCGCCGAGCGCCGTGAGGAAGAGGCCGAGGGTTCGCATGGTCATTCGAATTTGATACGCGGGTCCACCATCGCCACGATGATGTCGGAAACCACATGGCCTAACAGCATGAGGGACGCCTCGATGACCAGCGTGCCCATGATCACTGGCACGTCGCGTGCAATCATCGCCTGATACTGCAACAGGCCGAAACCCTGGATGTCGAACACGGTCTCCACCAACAGCGAGCCGCCAATGAAAATCTCCAACAGGCTGCCCAGGCTGGTGGCCACCGGAATCATCGAGTTGCGAAACGCGTGGCCGAATACCGCCCGCTTGAAGCTCACCCCCTTGGCCACCGCAGTGCGCACATAGTCGGCCGCCAGATTGTCCATCAGATTGTTCTTGGTCATCATGGTCAGCATTGCAAACGAACCGATGGCATAACAAGTGAGCGGCAGCACGGTGTGATGCGCCAGGTCTTTGAGCTTGCCCCAGGAGTCGAGTTGGTCGAAATCCGGGCTGGTCAATCCGAACAGGGGAAACAGTTGCATCCGCGCGCCCAGGTACACCAGCAGGATCGCCCCCAAGGCAAACCCGGGGATGGAATAGCCGAGGAAAATGAGCACCGAACTGGCGGTGTCGATGAAGGTGCGGTGTTTCAAGGCCTTGAGCACGCCCAGCGGCAGGCACACCGCGTAGGTTAGAAGCGCGGTCAGCAAGCCGAAATACATCGCAATGGGCATGCGCGCCAGGATCATGTGGTCCACCGGCTCGTTATAGGAAGTGGAGCGGCCGAGATTGCCTTGCAGCAGGCCGGTGAAGCGGGTTTGATAGGCCACCGCGCGCGGGGCGTAGGATGGCGGCTCATCGCTGCCGGGGTTGCGCCTGCGGTACCTGGCCTGGCGGTCCGTGGCGGATTCATAGCGGATGTTCCAGCCGGCGCTGGTGAGCGGTTTGCCGGATTTGGCGAATACCGCGCCTGCCACGCCATCGCTGTTGCGCGTCACGTGGACCATCCGGCCGTCGCCACGCAGCACGATGATGGCGGTGTGGTCCGGGTCGGTGCCGCCACCGATGGATTCATCGTCATCCAGGCCGCCGAACTCGCCCTCCAGCTCGTACGGCGCGGCCCAGAAGCTGCGCCCGCCCGGCGCGACGCCTGCGGTCGGTACGGAATCGAGCGGACCGACGACCGCCGGAAAGGACCCCGGCAAGTCTTGCGCCGCGGAACCCGACGACGATCCCGGCGCTGGAGCCTCTGTGCCCGGACGCCGCGGATACGAAAAGGCGCGCACTTGCGGCAGATCGGCGATGCTGAACTGCATCTTGCGTCCGATCGTCGGCACAAAGGGCATGACCGTCGGAGCCGCGGTCTGGCCGGGCACAAACGCGCCCGCGCCCGCCGTCAGCGTCTTGCGGATTGCGGCGATCAGCGCATCCCGCACGTCACCGGGATGCCGGAAGCGCACCTCACGCTTGGTCGGATGGACATTCACATCCACCAAACTGTCGTTCAATTCGAGCAGCAGATACACGTACGGAAAGCGCCCGTCCGGCAGCAGGGTCCGATAGGCCTCGGCGATCGCGTGGCTGACCACCGGCGCCGACGCGGCCCGGCGATTCACGAACACGTGTTGATCGCCGCGGTCGCCCCGGGCCAGGGCCGGGAGCCCGACAAAACCGGTGATTGCGACCTCGGCAGACTGGAACGCCACGGGTCGCAAGGCCGCCTCGACTTCCGCGCCCATCAAGTCGTGAATCCGATCCTTGAGCGTGGCGCTGCCCGCCAGCACAGCCAGGGGCCGCCCGTCCACCGTCAGCTTCATGCCGATTTCAGGCCACGCCAGCGCATGCACGACGAACATCTGGCGCACGTGAGCGGTCTCGGTTTGCGGCGAACGCAAAAACTTGCGCCGGGCCGGCATGTTGAAGAACAGGTCGCGCACCTCGATCGTCGTGCCGGGCGGGCATCCCGTCTCTTTCACATCCTGCAGCGTCCCGCCCGACACCGTCACCTCGGTGCCGGCCAGTTCGTCGGCGCGGCGTGTTCGCAGGCGAAAGCGGGCCACGGCGGAGATGGCCGCGAGCGCCTCGCCCCGGAAGCCCAGCGTGTGGATGTGTTCGATATCGGCGGCCGAGCGGATCTTGCTGGTGGCGTGCCGTTCGATAGAAAGCAGGGCGTCGTCGCGATTCATCCCGGAACCGTTATCGGCTACGGAGACCAGCCGCGTGCCGCCCGAAACGACCTCCACGTCGATCTGGGTCGCGCCGGCGTCGACGGCATTCTCGATGAGTTCCTTGAGGATCGAGGCAGGGCGTTCAACGACCTCGCCGGCAGCGATCTTGTTCGCTACGTCGGGAGGCAACAGCCGGATGTGACCGCCTTCGGCCATGCGGATCAGCCACTTTGGACGCTACGGGCTGCAGCCGGCGCGGCCCGCCGGACGCCACGACGGCGACTCAATACCGGCCGCCCAGTTTGGCCGCCCATTCGCTGTCCTTGTATTCCTGCGCCAGTTTCTTGCGGAGCGGCTCGGCCCGCGGGTCGCGCATCTCCTCCAGCAATTCGGCGGCCTTGAAGAGCGCCTCGGGTTGGACGGATTTCACGTCCTTGAACAACTCGACGACCCGCATATAGTCGAGGAAGGCGGCCTCCTTGAGACCGGCCTGGCGGTTCATGGTGCCGCGCATCAACTGGGCGGCGGCAGCCGTCTCGCGGTCATTGCCGGCGATGACGTCGTCGAGTTCCTTCTTGAGCGTGCTCGATCGGTCCGCCCCCAGCAACGCCTTCCAGTACAGCACCTGCACATCCACCGGCACCTCGGCCTTGGGCACACTGGAAAAATAGTCATCCAGCGTTAACGCCGCCTTCTTGGCATCGTTCTTCCCAAGATAGATCTGGGCCAGAACCTTGCGCGCTTCGTTGTCCCAATTCCGCATCTTGTAAGAGGTCGTCAGCCCCTCAAGCAACGGAATCGCCGCGTCGGGCTGCTTGGCCGTCACCAGTTGCATGGCCTTTGCGTAGTCCGCCGGCTTATCGACCTGAAGACGCGCGACCTGGGCTTTGGGAAAAGGCATGATGGTTCCGTCGGCCATCTCGACGCGGTATTCCTGGTCGCTCTCGCGCCACGTCACCTGCTTGGCGTCGATCTCGCGATCGTTGGTGAGGGTCACCTTGTCCGCGCGCGCCGTGCCGCTCGAACCGAAGGCCAGTACGCCGGCCACAAGGATTGTTCCGCCTCTGCACCACTGTTTCATGACTGCCTCCTGACGCGGGCGTTCACCCGCCATGCAACCCGCAATCGGCATCCGGGCGCCTACCCTGCGCGGCCGTGACGACCGTCGCGATGGCTGTGACCATGGGGGCGGGCCGGTTGGACCCGGGCCACGGTATCGTGCGGCACGGCCAGACGTCCGTCCCAAAACTCGATCACATGCCCCTTTTCGACCAGCCACCGGAGCTGGGTCGTCACCTCGTTATTCGGCACGGGGGCCGTCGCCGCAGGGGTAGCGACCGGGGCGGACGCAGGCGCCTCTCCAACCGCAGGCGGCGCCACCTCGGCCGACGCTACGGCCGTCTCGCTCGCGACGGCGGGAGTTTCTCCTTCGGCCGGGGCAACAGCCGGGGCCGGCGCTTCCGGCACCAGGTCGGGGCGCAGGCCTTTAAGCATTTCCTGCGTCGTGCAACCCGCGTGAGTTCCGATGAACTCCAGGATCTCGCGTACCAGAGGGACGGCGGCTTGCGCATCCATGGGATTGGGCACGACCGACGTCAAGAACGTATGGCCATCGCCGCTCTTGAAGGTGTGCAGCCCCAAATGACGGAATGCCAGGCGAAGCGTGATGGACAGCCGCAGAGGGAACCGGCTTTCGCGCTGCAGGACCTCGTCCAATAACCGGCGCAGCCGGGCATCCTCAAGACCGTGGACCGTGGTGGCGGGCATGATGAAATGCCGGCCTTCGCGGACCATCCCCGGCAGGCAATGCTCCCGGAAATAGGCCTCGGCATCGGCAAAGCGTTCAAACGAGACCGTCTTCTCACCTTCGCCGAAGTGGTAGACAACCTGCTTGGTCATCTCGGCTTTCCACGTCTCGATGGCCTGGGCATCGTGGATGTTTTCGATCTTCTTCCGGTACTCCTCGAACGGCATGCTTGAGAAACGCAACCGGTGGATCTCCATGACGCGGTCGTTGAACCCGTGGTGGTTGGGCGGTCCGAGCAGGGTCCCGGACAGGGTGCATCGCGCCACGCAGACGAAATTCCCCTTGGGCGCCTCGACGGCCTTCTCCTCCTTGCGGCAGACCTTGTCAAAATGGCGTGCAAAGGCGTGGACGGCCGCCGGCTCGCGATCGAGGAAGATCGCTTTGCATTCGGAGCACTGAAACAGCGAGGCGTCAGCCGGCGTGCTGTCCGGCAAGTCGAGTTTGACCGCGAAATAGTCAGGTTTGCTCAGGAACAGGGCCGAAATCTCGAACAACGAATAGGCTCGGACGGACCGGGCCAGGCGGTGGGCCAGCGGGGCGAGCCCGCGCCGCTCGGGAAGGAAGCTCACCTCGATCGCCGCCAGGCGCGGATCAGGCGGCGGTTCGTTACGCTGCGGCTCGAAGCGGTCGCGGGGCGGTCGCGGCATCGGGCGGCGTTCGCGAACGTCGCGCGTATCGCGGCGGGGGGCATCGGCCCGGTTGGACGAACGGGGTGCGCGGCGGTCGTCACCGCGGTCCGCAAAAGGACGCGCGCCAACCGGCGGCATGCCTCCGTGCTCGGAAGGTGGCTGGCGGGCCCAACTTGGGACAAAGCTCAGGTCAATCAGAACTTGGTCCTTATTCTCTTCAGCCGGCTCAGTCATAGCGGGTGATTATAGGGGCTGGCCCCGGCCGCGGAAAGGTCTTTTTCTTAATCTTGACGCCGGGCGCTGTTTTGCCGTATTGGCGAGCCCACCATGAAGGTGTCGATCGTCACGCCGAACTATAACGGCGCCCGCTTCCTTGAGGACTCGCTGCGAAGCGTTCAGGCCCAGCGCGGGGCCGGTATCGCCGTCGAGCACATCGTCATTGACGGCGGCAGCACCGACGGGTCGTTGGCCATCCTGGAACGCCACCGGGCCTCGCTCAGCCACCTGGTGTCGGAGCCCGACCACGGCCCGGCCTCGGCCATCAACAAGGGTTTGCGCCTCGCGACCGGCGAGCTGGTGGGGTGGTTGAACGCCGACGACCGCTACCGGCCGGACGCCCTGCGCCGGGCCGCCGACTGGATGGAGCGCCACCCGCGCAAGGCGTTGGGCTTCGGGCATTGCCCGATCGTGGATGAACGCGGTGTCGAGATCCGCCGCGGCATCACCCGTTTCAAAGAGTCCTTCTTCCCGGTGTCGTGCCGCTTCACGATCCAGTCCATCAACTACATCTCACAACCGGCCATGTTCTTCCGACGGCGGGCCATGGAGGCGGCGGGCCTGCTCAGGGAAGACCTGCGCTACGCGTGGGACTACGAGTTCATCCTGCGCCTGTGGCGTCAGGGCGGCGGGACGCACGTGCCGGGCCCGGCCCTCGCGGAGTTCCGGTGGCATCCCGCGTCACTGAGCGGGCAGGGATTTGTGCAGCAATTCCGGGAGGAACTGCAGGCGGCGGCCGATGATGCGGGGCGTTTTTCGCCCCAGGTAATCATGCATCGCGCCGTGCGGTGGGGAATCGTGACGATCTACGGCCTCATGGCGAGGCGGCGGGCGGCGGGTCGTCAGCCGGCGGGAACCAGGTAGATCGCGACGTCCGGATTCTCGAACACCTTGCGGAACCGGGCATCGGCTTCAAGATCACGGATAAAGTAATCCGGGTAGACGCCCAAATCGGTGATCGCCTCATCCACGGGGGCGATCAGGCGCTTCTTCACGACGATGGCGCCAACGTGCCGGGCATGGAGCATGCCGAGCCGGGTCTCGTTGCTGCCTTTCCACAAATCGCGCAGGCCGGTATCGAGAGGCCAGTCGACCGGTACGGGGAAAAGCCGGTAGTCCGCTTCGGGACACATGAGCACCGTACGGGGCGCCGGCGGGTGAGCCCGGAGGTATCCGATCGCGGAAAGGAGACCGGGCGGGACATGCCGCAATCGGTACGTCTTGGCCAGGACCTGCCCCCCTTGCAGGATCGCCAGCACCGCGACGATCGAAATGATCAACTTCGGACGCGGCAGACGCACGGCCCACTGGACGAACGGCAGCAGGAGGAACGGGATGGCAGGCAGGAAGAGACGCGCATCGGGCGCGCTCCGCACGGCGTAGGCCAGCGGGACAGCATACGACACGCCTACCAGCAATGGCCACAGGGCCGGCGTGGCGACGCCCGGCTCGGAAGCGCGCCGCCCCGCCCGGATTCGGCCGGCAACGCCCAGCAGCAGGCCAAGCCACAACACGGCTCCGCCATAGATGACGAAGTTGACGGGCTTGCGCAAATCGCCCGGATGATTGGGGATGACCGCGGCCTCGCCAGCCGGGACGGGTTGCGCGGCGGCCTGCCAGTGTTGGGTCAGCCGCTGCAATTCGCCAAGGGGATAGTATTCGGCGTGGCCATAGATCTTCAGGGACCGGGCTGTCAGCCCCATGGAGACGCCAAGGGCCGCCACGGCAATGGCCAGTGCCACGATCAGTCGCACCGCCCGCCGCCGAACCTGATTCGTGGTAAGGACTGCGTCCTGACTCACCGCGAACACGCGCCAGGCCATAAAGGCAAAGAAAGCCGGCAGAAAGAGAACGGCTGTCTCCTTCATAGCCAGCGCCACGGCCATGAGGACGGACGCGGAGAGCCAACGCCGCCGGTCCAACAGACAAAACGCCGTCAGCACCTGTGCGGCCACCGGCACGTCCTGGTAGAAAGCCACGGAGAATATGATGCCCATCGGCAGCGAGGCCAAAATAACGAGGAACAGCAGTGCCGACCGCCGGTCGCCCCCGCGCCCCCGGGCCAGGAAGAAGGCTGCGGTGAGAAACTGCAACCAGAACAAGGCCTGATAGATTTGCACCAACGCCAGGGAATGGCCGAGGGCACGGCCGAGCGTGGCCCCCAGATAATGCCAGAGGAAAGCGTGGGGGTTGCTGCGTGCTTCGATCCCGCCCCAGCCCAAAGGTATGTCGGCCCTGAAGCTTGGGACCGGCCACGTCTGCTCCTGATGCACGAGCATATAGTAATGGGCAGTTTCGTCGCCGATCATGGGCTGCGGTGCGGCCAGGCCCACAACGAGAACCGCCAGCGTTGCCAGCAGAATGATGAGCGGGATCGCCGCGGACGACCCGTGCCATCGCCGTCTGCCGGGATCGGCCGGGCGCGGCGAGGCCGACACCCGTGCAGACGAGGAGCGGGCTTCGGCGGCGGGAGGCGGCAGGCCTTTGAGGGCGGCCACTTCGGCGGCGAGTTGATCCAGACGCTCCTCCAGCAAGGCGCACCGCTGGGCAATGCGCGTCTGGTTATCGTGAAAGCCCGAGAGAACGATCGAGACATGGAACGCGACGAGCACGAGGAAGGTGAACACAACCGCGACCGCGGCGGTCGCATACTGGACGCCGAACAAGCTCGTGAGGAAACTGAGCGCCAGCGGAAAGAACGCGCACAGCAACACGATCAACCCCGTGGCAACCCACAAGAGCGCATACCGCTCCTTGAGTTGATCCCGCCGGATGGCCTCCAGCGTGACCCCAAGCACGACCACGCTCAGCAAGCCCATCAACAACCGAATGCGTGTCAGGAAATCGGTGGCCGCCAACCAGTGGAGAATGTGCGTATCCAACCCGATGACGATCAACAGGATGCCCACAACCAATCGGAAGATGCCTGCCGCCGCCCGCACCCGCCGCTCCCACAGGCCGGTCACCGCCAGGACGCAGATCGCCAGGCCGAGGAGCGTGGACGCGAAGCGCGGCACGGTGGTCCCGCACCACTGGGACACGAATAACAGCACCGCATCGATTGTCTGCTTGGGGCTCATGTTGAACGGGTGTTCGTTAATGTACCTTGGCAAAACGCTGATTTACTTCGCGAAGACGATCGACGACCAGGGCCAGGCCAACCTTGATCGCGTAATAGACCGTGCCCCACGGTTTGATCGACGACTCCCCGGCCGTCCGAAGCCGGAACAGAACCGGCACCTCGCGATAGGCGTACCCCTGCCGCCGCATCAACGCCAGGGCTTCAGGCTCGGGGTATTCGGATGGATAGTAGTTGGCGAAGTAGTCCAGCAGGGGGCGGCTCAACATCCAGAACCCGGACGTCGGATCCGTGACCGGGCTGCGGCAAATCCTGGAAAGAAAGGCCGACAGCACGCGGATGCCCACATAGCGCAATCGGGTCGAGACGCACTGCCGGGTGTTCCCGAAACGCGTGCCAATCACCAGGTCGGCGCCGCCTTCGGCCATGACGGCCATCAACTTCGGGATTTCGGCCGGAGGGTGCTGACCGTCGGCATCAATGCGAACCACATACTCGAAGCCGTTGCGGATGGCATATTGAAATCCCGCCTGGACGGTTCCGCCAACCCCCAGGTTGCAGGGAATATCCAGCACGGCGGCGCCCCGCGAGGCGGCGACGGCTTTGGTATTGTCCTTGGAACCGTCGCTAATGACCACCGCGCGAACGCCGGGAAGCACCGCGTAAAGCTCATCCAGCACGCAGCCAACCGAGGCCTCCTCGTTGTAGGCCGGGACGATGACCACTGTTTTGGCCAGCAAGGCTTCAGGTGAAACGGGGCCGTTCATGGGGTATTGAATACCACGGAAGGGGGACGCCTCCAAGTCCGCAGATACGGCGCCAACCCCAAGGACGACAGAAGGGCCGTGCTACTCGACGGCAATGTCGATGGCATGGATCAGCGCACCCAGGTCGCGACTGAAGCCGTGAATGCCCTCGGACGCCGGGTCATAAGGGGTTCGAGTATGGAGCAGATAGACGCCGGTTTGCGACGTGCAGGTCAGGTCTTCGTGAGCGGAGGCCGGACGCGGAATGCTGACCTCCACGACCGCGTACTTCGCCGGGACAACGACCGAAACCGAGTTTGTCGACCATGGGGGCTGAATCAGAAGTGTCTGTGCGTCGGCCCGCGCCGAGGCCGCCTTCAGGATGACCCGAACCGACCGGCCGACCGGCGGCACGGGACCGATGATTCCAGACCCCTCCCGGCTCCACGTGGCCGGCACTTTGCTACCGTCCGGCAAGGTCAACGACATGCCGCTTCGACCCCACCACCCGCGCAAGGCGATGGGACCGCCATCCAGGCATTTGGCCTGCGCGGCTGTTTCGCCGGGCACCAAAGGGACGACCCGCATGAAATGGTTCTCAATCACCCGGGTTCCCGGTTCCGCAGGGAAGAACAGCTTGGATCTTACGACGGTGAAACGTCCGGTTACCGCGAATGCCTCCTCGAAGCGGAAGCCGTCTTCCAGGGCACAGGGAGCCCATGAGGTCGCCACCCAGACTTCCTGGCTCCTCGCCAGCGTGGCAGCCCACGCGGCGGCTTCCGGCCAATGATCGCTTGACGCCTCGTTCAGTCCCAGCACGCGATGCTTCAATCCTGACGCATAGGGCACGCTATGCGGGTAGTAGTCGAACAGCACCCAGCGGTTCGTTCCGATCCGATCCGAAATGACCTGCGTCCACTCCATCGACCCGCGCTCGTTAACCGTGAAGAATGCAGCGGGCCAGTGAACGATGTTCCACAGTCCCGCCCCTGCTGCCAATACGACCGCCCCGCACAGCACCCCGGTGCGCCACCGGCACCGGACCTCGGCCAGACCTGCCGATAACGGAGGGACCAGCAAGGCGATCCCGAGCAACACCACCGGCAAGAACCGCCGCTGACTCCACAGTCCGACCGGAATTTCCACGCCTTTGAGAAAGATAAAGAGCATCGCCCCCCAGCAAAGCACCGCCAGCCAGAAGCGCTCAAGGGCCGAGCGCCGTCCCATCAACACCACCCCCGCCGCCGTCAGGAGCAGGCATGCGTACGGCCAGCGAATGCCGCTCCAGACGGACGCTGCACCAACACGAATCGCGCCTCCGGCGCCACCCCACGGGAATGCGACCAGCAACAGCGGCACCACGCACGCCAACAACCAGCCTGTGCGCCGCCATGGGCCGGGAATCCTCAACACCCATAACCGCGCCCTCTTTGAAAAACCGATGAACAGTGCGGACGCCGAGACCAGAAGCAGCAAGCCCACCGCCAGAGCCACGGCCCGATGTTCCGGCGCGGCCGCCGCAATTCGCCGGATCTGCGTCCAATTCGTAAGGTCGCCATACGGCTGGCACACGAACCGGATTACCGCCCAGAATGGCACCAGCCCCACCCCAAATCCGCCCAACATCAGCAGGGCATGTTTTCGCTCTCCGCGATCGAGCGCCAGGCCAAGCATGATGGGAACCGACAGCACCAACAACGTCGGGTGATAGGTTATCGCCAGCCCGAGCGCAAACCCTGCCGCGCACATCGTTCCGCCGCGCAATGGCCTGACCGACGATGCCGCAACCACGCCCGTGGCCAATACGGCGCCGACAGCCTCCGCATAAAAGCCGCGCAGGAACCAAGCCGGCCACGCGGTGCCGATCACCATAACCGCCACGGCCCAAACGCCCGGACCGCCTCCCGCGCAAAAGCCGGCGGCCAGCACCAACGCCAACCACAGCGCGCCCATCAGGGGTACAAACCGCTCGGGCGCCAGCAACGGATCCAGCCCCGCTGACGCCAGCGGCAGCACCGGCATAAAGAACGGCTCCGTCTGGATGGCGTGCCACCCCGACAGTTGGAACACGCGATCGCGCGTGGGGCGGCCCAGTCCCGCGCGGTGAATCAGGAAATCCTCGCGCAGTTCATACGGCACTTCGGCCAGCACCGTGTCAGGATCGTGGAATCCGCGACCCTCGAGAAACACGTGCGCCATCAGGCGGTAGGTCATGTTGTCGAGCCCCGTGAAACTGTCCTCGTGGGGGAAAAGGACCAGCAACCCCGCCCCCGTCAGCCACAGGCCGACGAGCCCCAGACGCGAAACCAGGCGCGCCTGGCGCCACCGTGCAGCCAGAGCGGGTCCAATCCACGCCAGCAGCGCCGCCAGCGGCAGCACGGTGGCCAGACAGAATCCCAGCATCCACACCCGCATCATCGATCACCTGCTGCCCGGTTTGGTGGCACGACACTCCGAACGACCATCACCCGCAACCGCGGAGTAACGGCGTGTTCGGCGACTCGCCAAGCCTCACGCGACAAGCCGGCCACATAAGCCTCCATCTCGCGGTTGGTCGCGTAACGCCGCTGTTGCTGTTCCACAAAGTTCTGCCGCAAGGCCGGACTGACGTTACCGAAAATTCCGAAGTCGTGCCGGGACAGGTCTTCCGGCGCATCCAGTATCACGAGAAACTGGCCCCCCGATTTCATGAATGCGGAAAGCGGATGGTTCCAGACGACCCTGTCGAACACCAGCCGCGGATTGGGTCCGGCCACGGATTGGAAAACATCCAACTGGATCAACGAGCGGGAACAAACGTCGAGCGGTTGACGGGGATCCAATCTCGGCGCCAGAAAATCGCGTAACGCCCGCTCAGCGGCATCGCCAGGGGTGCCCAATTGCGGGAAATTACGCAGCAACCGAATGGCCCGGACCAGTTCATCCTCCGCACTGCTGTTGAGCAGGGGATGCGCCGGCGGATGGACGAACGTCCAGACGCCGCTGAGCGCCAACCCCGCCACCAGTAGGAGTCTCAGTCTGGCGAACCGGGCCCACAGCTCGCCCGCGAGAACGCCGCCGAGCGTCCCGACCGCGATCAGCAGGCTCCACCCTTCGCGTTGGTACGCGGTGAACTGGAGCCAACCGGTGGCCACTTGAACGCTGGCCAGCCCGCCCCAGCAGCCGAGCAGCAGGACCAGAGGCCGGCGGCGAAGGAGGCCCAACACGAGAGCGGTCAGGAACGACACGAACAGGCCGAGCAAGGCGGCATCGAACAACGGCTCATGCAACCCCCATCGTTTGATGCTGAAGAAATCGCGCAGCAGCATGCTCATTGCGAACGGCAGCGTCATGCCCTGCGGCTGTACGGACGCCGAGCCCGGCATCGCGTCGGCGCTGGTCAGCATGATGATGGTCTGAGAGCGTTGCCAGGCGCTCATGTGCGCCGCGTAAATGGCGAGCAGGCCGGCGGCGGCCGCCAACAACAGCAGAATCGGCGCGCCCCGCCGCCACACTGCGGCGCGCGTCCAAGGACCGTCGAGCAACACCACGAGCGCCAGCACGCCGCAGACGTGCAGCAGCATCATGGGCACCGTCAGAGCCACACACGCGAACCCGATCGCCAGCCATAGCGCCCCCCGATTGCGCGATCCCGGAGCCCGCACCAACACGTAACCCACGAGCACCGCTGGCAACAGGGCTATGCCGATGTGGTTGGCAACCGCGCCAACACCGGTCTTGAGCAGCAGCATCAGGCCGGGAAACCAGGCCACCAGCGCCGCGCCACAGAGCGCGGTAACGCCGGCCCCGCCGCCGGCCCGGACCAACGCATACACAGCCAGCACCATGACCGCGCCGAAGAAGGCGCCGCCAAACCGGGCCAGATCATAAGGGTCAAGGCCGAAGGTGGTGGACGGCAGGGTGATGGTCCACGCGAAGCCTGAGGGATAGTTTCCGTTATCGAGAAAGCCCCAGGCCAGGATCTGACGGAACATGGTCAGGTGCGTATAAGCATCGGATTGCCCCAGGGCCGCGTGCTGCCAGGGGTGGATGCTACGCACGATGACCGCGGCCAGCAGAATCGCGCCAAGAAGCAGGCTCTCGCGGGCCGGCAGCGGCTCCACCGACGGTGCCGGACGGCGGGGCCACAGGATAGTCAGCAGCGACACCATACCGAGGCCGCCCAGAAACCAGCAGCCTTCGGCTTGAGGGGCAACCCGCACGTGGCGTTCCCAATACAACCCGATCGCCATCTGCGTCAGCCAGCCCAACAACAAAGCCGCCAGGGCTGTCAGCGGCCACGGCCTGCGGGCCAGCCAGCGTTTCGCGGGCAGCCAGGATGGCAGCACGTAAAGCGACACCAGGGCGGCGAGTACGAGCAGTTGTCGGATGACGTCTTCCATCGACAGGCTATCCGATCAACTCTTCCGGTACCGGCTTCCGCCCGCGAGCGGCATCCGCCGCCCCGCTCCAGTAGATCGCCAGCAGCATAATCGTCCAGCGCAGCGCCCGCGTGTGCCGGAATTCCGGATCGGTCCGGTCCGGCAACCACCGGCACAACCGGCGTAACGGCGGAAAGGCAAAGAACGCGTACAGGGCGCGCCGCGCCAACGCGCGCGCCGTCGAAGAGGGCCGCACGCCGGTGCTCCAGAAGCGAACCGAGCAATAGCCGTTACGGTACACGCGGCGGGAAACCGAAGGGAGATCCATCCAGTGCCTGTGATAGGCGACCAAGGTGGGGTCGTAATGCAGGCGCATGCCCTCTCGTTCCATCCGCAGACCAAGGTCGAGATCCTCTTGCGACGGGAACGGGAAGGCCTCGTCAAAACCCCCGGCCTGTTTCAGCAGGGAACCTTTGAACGAAACGTGACAGGTGTAGAAGAAATAGCCGGAGACTGGCCGATCGGCGGTCAGATCGCGGTAGTTGAAAGCAAATTGCCGGCCGCCGTCCTGCAGCCAGCGCATCAGGGCGTTCGGCGGCGGGGTCTCGGCCCACGTCGTGTACCCGAGCAGCGCCTCGGTCGGGCCCGGATGCGCGGCATGCCAGGCAACATGCCTCGCCACGAGATCCGGCGGCGGCAGAATATCGTCGCCGAGCAGCAGCACCACCGGCGCGCGCACCAACTGCAAGGCCGCATTGCGCGCGCGGGCCGGCCCACCCTGCTGCGCCAGACTCAGACACGCCATCGGGTGCGGCATGCGGGTTGAGGCCTCGCGCAGGACCTGCGGCGTAGTGTCGCCGGAGGCGTCGTCGCAGACCACGATTTCGATCGCTCCCGGCGCCAGTTCCGTCTGGGCGGCCAGCGCGTCGAGGACGCAGCCCAGCGTGTCCAGCCGGCGATACGTGGGGAAGACGACGCTGAGGCACGGCGTGGGCCCGGTGCGCCAGGCTTCGTTAGTCCAGGACGAGGAGGGAGGAACCGTCATGTGCGACTCCGTCACGACCGCCCTGCGGGCGGTTGACGATGGAGGTGCCACCGGACCACACCGGCAAAATGTCCCGCAACATAGGCGTAGTAGATGCGCGCACGAATCCGTGCCTCCGCCGATCCCAGGCCGCACAGCGCGAGGCCGTTGTGCACAAGGCGGCGGAGCCGCACGAAGACCGAGGAACTCTCCGCGGTGTGAGCGGAGGGCAATTCGGCGGCAGCGCCGCCCAGGCCCCGCTGGCGCATCGTGCGCCGGATCAATTCGTCTGTAACCCCGCCCCAGTAGTAACGGCGGAAGAAGAACTTGGGCAGGGTGCGCTCGCGCGGCACGTAATGCAAAATCCGCACGCCGGGCTCGTAGTAGAGGCGATGTCCGGCGGCTTGAAGACGCAGTTGCAGTTCCGTTTCATCGCCCGAAAGCAGGATGTCGCCCACGCGGCTGAGATTCTCGTTAAAGCCCCCGGTTTGCTCGAGCAGGTCACGCAGGAAGAAACTATTGCCGCCGCCCAGGCGCTCGCGCCGTTCCAGCCAGCGCGCCTGCGTGCCCAGGTCCAAACGACCCAGGCATTCCTGCAGGCTGACGTCCAACCAGGCCGGGCCCGGCACCTCCCACTGCAGGTCGATCGGTCCGCCGACCCAACCCGGTTCCGGCCGCACGCGGTCGAAGGCCGCCAGCGCCGACTCCAGCCAGCCCTCGACCGCCTGGGCATCGTCATCGAGGTAACCGACATACCGCCCGAGGGCGTTGCGCCAGCCGGTATTGCGCGCCCGGGACAGGCCTTGCACGGGTTCGTAAAGATAGCGCACGCCCTGCGCAGCGTAACGCGCCACCACAGCGGGCGTCTCGTCCGTGGAACCATCCACGACGAGTATCTCGTAGTGGTCCCGGGGCAGCGTCTGACGCAGGACGCTATCGAGACACGGCGCCACAAACGCGGCGCGATTGCGGGTGCAAATAATGACGGTGATTCGCGGAGCGGTCATGACGTTGTGTCAGGTAATCGCAAATGTCGCGGGGTCCAGCTCGCAGCCTGCCTGACGCAGGAGTTCTTTCGTTTTGCTCATGTCGGCATAGATCCTGGGAACATCCGGCTTGCCGGCCGCCAGGCGCGGATCGCTGCGCACCGCGTGTTCCGGAACGCCGGCGCGCGCCAGAATGGCCCGCAACACATCGATCATCTGAACCGGCTTGCCCGACCCGACGTTGTAAACCTCGCCGGGGCGGCCATGCTCCAGGATAATCTTGTACAACTGCACGGCACCCTCAACCTTCATGTAGTCGCGCCAACTGGAGAGGTTGCCCATTTCGATCGCGGAAGTTGTGCCATTCTTGAAGGCCTCGATCTGCTGATCGAGCCGGCCCGGAAACAACTGGTTCGGAACCCCGCGGCCGAAGAGATTGAACGTCCTGGCCACGCACACCGGGACCTGATGCTGGCGCGCATAAAAAGTCGCGACGGACGTCTGCATCATCTTGGCCAGACCATAGGCGCTGACCGGCTGCAGGGGCCGATCTTCGCGGATCGGGTTTTCCGCCTCCTCCACCAACCCGTATTCCGCGGCACTGCCGATGACCAAAACCCGGGCCCCCAGCCCGAGCCGATACACGGCTTCCAGAATATTGCCGGCGGCCAGACAATTGGCCGCCATGACCGCCGTGAAGTCCTGACTGTAGTTGCCCACCAGATGGTAAATCTGATCGGGTCGAATCCGTTCCAACTGCCGGCGAACTTCCGCATAGTCGGAAAAATCGGCGCCCGACACACCTCCCGCCGCCGGTTGGCGGTCCACCCGGAAGACCTCGGCGTCCGGAGGCAGAATCGGCGCCAGGTACCTGGCGGTGAACCCGGCGGCGCCTACGATAAGAATGCGCATCCTATTCGAGTCCTATCAACTTGCGGATTTCCTCGAAATGCTCATTACAGTAGTCGTAATCCTCCGGCCGGCCGATATCCAGCCAGAATCCGGAAAACGGTTTGACAAAATAGGGCCGCCCTTGCGCCAGGCCATCCAGCAGCAAGTGGTTAAGCCCGTAGAACGTGCCCCGCGGAATCTTTTCGAGGACCGATCGTTTCAGGCAGTAGACGCCCATACTGACGTCGAAATGATAGGTCGGCTTTTCCTCAAAATGGCAGATCCGGTTGTCGTCCGTATACCGCAGCACGCCGTAGTCGATCGGGTTATCGCGCTTGCACGTCGACACGGTGACGTCATGACCGTGCTCCACGTGGTGGCGGAAGAATCCGCGGTAGTCGAGATCGCACAGGACGTCGCCATTCATCACCAGAAAATTCTCGGGCAGATCCGGAATGAGCGTCAGGGGGCCGATGGTGCTCAACGGTTCATCCTCCATGGAGTAGTCGATCCGCAGATCCCACCGTTCGCCCTGCCCGAAAAAAGCCCTGATCAGTTCGGCCAGATGGTTCACGGTGATCGTGATGTGCGTGAAACCGGCCTTCTTCAACTGGCGGAGGATTACCTCCAGAATGGGCAGTTCGTTCCCGAGCGGCACCAGCGGTTTGGGGATGAGAGTGGTATAGGGCCGCAGGCGCGTGCCCTTGCCGCCCGCCATGATTATCGCGCGCATAATGAGGCTCCTCTAAACATTGTACAGGCCCGAGTTGTAACGCTTCAGGTTCTCCTTGCGGGAGAACCACCGGAGGGTCTCGCGGAGGCCCTTGTCGAAGGAATAGCGCGGCGTCCACCCGGTGAGCCGCCGTATCTTTTCATTGGCCCCCAAGAGCCGCTCCACCTCGGAAGCCGCCGGCCGCAGTCGGGCTTTTTCGCAGACGAGTTCGGCCTTCGGGTTGATGGCGTCGATAATCTTCCGAGCCACGTTACCCATGGAAATCTCGATGCCGGTGGCGATGTTGACCTGCTCGCCGGTTGTCCGGTCGGACTCCGCAATGGCGATGAAACCCGCGACGGTATCCTTCACAAAAAGGAAGTCGCGCGTAGGCGTGGTATGGCCGATCCGGATCTGCCGGTGCCCGTCCAACAGTTGGACGATAATCGTCGGGATGATGGCGCGCGCGGACTGCCGCGGGCCGAATGTGTTGAACGGGCGCACGATGGTGACCGGCGTGGCGAAACTGCGATAGAACGATTCGGCGATCTTGTCGGCGCCGATCTTCGACGCGCTGTAAGGCGACTGCGCCTGCAGAGGATGCTGTTCATCGATGGGCACGTACTGCGCCGTGCCGTACACCTCGGACGTCGACGTGATCAGGGTCTTCCGCACCTCGAATTCCCGGGCGGCGAGCAGGACATTGAGCGTCCCGGTAATATTCGTGGCCACGTAGGCTTCCGGCGCCAGATAGGAATAGGGAATCCCGATCAGCGCGGCCAGATGGAAAACCCCGTCGCAACCCCGCACGGCCTGCCGCACGCTTTGCGCATCGCGGATATCGCCGGCCACAATCTCCAGTTGCTCCACCTTGGCCGCCGGCAACGTATCCAGCCACCCCCTGTGATTGAAGGAATTATAATAGACGAAGGCGCGGACACGGCAGCCCCGCTCGAGCAGGGCCTCGACCAGGTGACTGCCAATGAACCCGTCGGCACCGGTGACGAGGACTTTCATGTTGCGTATGTTCATGGCGCGTCCTTACTGGGCTGCTGGGCGGCGATCCGCCCTATTCGATGAAGATGATCTTGCTGCCCTGCGGCTCAAAGCGGAAAGGGATGGGCCGCAGTTCGGGCAGTGCGCGAGCGATGTCCGCATGCCGGTCCGGATGCGCGTAGAGCAACAGGAACCCCCCGCCGCCGGCGCCAAGCAGTTTTCCGCCGACCGCGCCGTGCCGCCGCGCCAGATCGTACCAGCCGTCGATGGCGGGACTGCTGATCCCGGCCGCCAGCGTGCGCTTGAGCATCCAGCCAGCGTGCAGCACCTCGCCAAAGCCGTCCACGTTGCCGGCGCTCAGACTGTCGCGCAGTTGATCAGCCAAGTCACGCATCCGGCGAAGTCCCTCCGTTGCCGCGCCGTTCTGTTCGGTGTTCTTGCGCTGCTCGCCGAGCACGTCATTGGCCGAACGCGTAAGGCCGGTGTAGAGCATCAGCAGGCAGGACTGCAAGCGCTCCCGGAGCTCCCGGCGGCAGGGAATCGGATCCACGAAGACGGACTCGTCCGGGTTAAACTGAATGTGCTGCAGTCCGCCGTAAGCGGCAATGTACTGGTCCTGCTTGCCGATCGGCTTCCCGCACAGTTCAATCTCGATCCGGCAGGCCTCGTCGGCCAGTCGTTCCGCGCCCGCCACCCTGCCCGTGAACGCATAAAGGGCGTTAAGCAGGCCCACCGTGTAACTGCTCGACGAACCGAGGCCCGTGCCCTGCGAGGGCACGTCGGAAATCGAGGTAATCTCCACGCCGCCCGCGATGCCGACAAGCTGAAGCGCCGCCCGGATCAACTCGTGCTTCAAGTCAGCCGCACGATCCACAATCTCGGTCACCGAATAGCTGGCACGGACCTTGTTGTCGAACTTCCGGTTCACGGTGATGTAGACGTACTTATCGATCGCCGAACTGAGCACGGCGCCACGTTCGCGAGCGTAAAACGCCTGAAGGTCGGTGCCGCCGCCGGCAAAACTGATGCGCAATGGGGTGCGGGAGATGATCATACGTCGTAACCCTCCGGATGCGCCTGACGCCAGGCCCAGGCCGTGGCGACCATGGTGTGAAGGTCGGGAAACTGCGGCTGCCAGCCGAGAACCCCGCGGGCGCGTTCCGCGGCGGCGATCAACACGTCAGGATCGCCAGCGCGGCGCGGGGCCGCCACGAAAGGGATGGGCCGGCCCGTGACCGCCTGAACGGTCGCCATCACTTCCCGATTGGAGTAGCCGCGTCCGAGACCGAGGTTGACGGCGGTTGGCTCCACGGTGTCCAGCCGGTCCAGCGCCAGCAGGTGCGCCCGTGCGATATCCACCACGTGAACGTAGTCCCGGACGCAGGTACCGTCCGGCGTGTCGCGGTCGGTCCCGAAAAGCCGGAAGTCCGATCGCTGGCCCAGAGCAACAGCGAACAGCAGCGGGATGATATGCGTTTCCGGCCGGTGATCTTCGCCGTGCAGCACGGTGGCGCCACAGGCATTGAAGTAGCGCAGCGAAAGGTGTCGCACCCCGTGCGCCCCCTGGTACCAGCGCAGCGCTTGTTCGAAAGCCCACTTGGATTCACCGTAGGAATTGCACGGATGGCCGGCCATGTCCTCGGTGATTGGCGTCCGCTCCGGCTGGCCGTAGGTCGCGGCCGTGGAAGAAAACACGAGACGCCGGACACCCGCCGCCACCATGGCATCGAGTAGATGGATGCCACCCACCAGGTTGGCGCGATAGAACCGGCCCGGATCGCGCATGGAGACATCGACCAGCGCCTCCGCCGCCAGATGGACGACGGCGTCGGGGCGGAGCGCCTGCATACATTCCCGCACAGCCGCCGCGTCCGACAAATCCACCGGTTGAAACCCGGCCCGCGCATCCACGGCCGCGCGATGGCCGTTCACCAGGTTGTCCAAAACCGTGACGTCATGGCCGGCGTCACAGAGCAACTCCGCGACCACGCTGCCAATGAAGCCCGCCCCTCCGGTAACCATGACTTTCATGAAATCCCCTGAAATTGCCGCATCCGAGCGGGCCAGTCGTGATTGGCCTGAGCGTATTTGGCGGGGGTGCCCATGTCAATCAGGTAGGCGGATTCCGGCAGACCCCACCCGAAGAGCGGCACACCCGTAAGCAGCCAGTCGGGCAGCACGTCACGCCCGAAATCGCAGAACCGGTCTGCCGGAATCCGCGCCAGCAGCGCCCGATCAAGAAGCATAATGCCGGAATTGACCCACGGCGAGCGAATCTCCTCGGGTTTCGGCTTTTCGACGAATCGCGTGACTCGGCCGGTCGCGTCAAGTTCCACGACCCCGCACTGGGCGGCGTCGGGGCGCTGGTCGAGCGTCAACGTCGCATGCGGCACAGGGCCGCGGGCGTGATGGAAGACTGCAAGCGCGCCAAGATCCAGGTCCGTCAACACGTCGCCATAAACAATGACACAGGGATCCTCGAAAAAGTCTTCGATCCGCTTGACCCCGCCTGCCGTGCCCAATAATTCCGCTTCTTCGGAATAACATAACGACATACCCAGCCAAGCGCCGTCGCCGAAATACTCGCGAATGACGTCGCCTTGATGGTGAAGATTGATGGCGACCCGGGTGATGCCGTGCCGATGCAGCCAATTCAGCGTATGTTCCAGCACCGGCTTGCCAGCCACCGGCACCATCGGTTTTGGCATCGTTTCCGTCAACGGATACAGCCGCGTACCCTTCCCTGCCGCTAGTATCATGGCATTCATTTGGATACGGTGGCGACGTGCACCAAAGCCAGCCATTCCTTCACACTTGTCGCCCGCGCGCGGCGCAACGTCGAACCGGCGTAGCGGCGGAACATCCACGAGCCCAGGGCGCCCGCGTGGTAACAGGCCCGGAACCAGATGTCGGCGACCGTGCGCCGGAACGGCTCCGCCGGATAACGACCGGACTTCTCATTGGCGGCCAGCAGCGCGTAGCGGGCGGCCAAATCGAACAAAGTCTTGTAGCGTTCGAGTTTCTCGTCGCGGAAGAGGCGGAAAGCGGCATCGCGGGTGCGATAGCCTTGGACGATCGTGGCCGCGCGCTGGCGGAAGCTGAGGCGTTCATCCAGGATCCGGTCGCCTTGGGCCACCAGCCCGCGGTATCGGTCATAGGC
>Ga0118677_10005542_pt1 | contig 22013 bp, 18 predicted proteins | sample AliMusrvi5mmetaG_FD_86154 | JGI IMG/M metagenome (GOLD analysis project Ga0118677, IMG submission 86154)
CCTTTATGCGCTCCATTTCCACGAGCCGCACCCCCGGAATGGCCTTGAGTATTGTCCGCGGCGCTTCATAGATGCCGTTCACGCCCCGGTTCATCTCCCGCGGCGGCTCGGTCAGGCCGAACTTGACCCGCTTGCCTTCCCAATGTTTATACGGCTCGCCGCGTCTGCCGAGATGGCACGGGTCATGCCAGGTAACGGTCATGTCAACGGGCTTGGTGAACTTGAGCTTGCCGGACTCCAGCAGCTCGGCGATAAACTGCGTGGAATGCAACACCCGGTAGGGCAGGTCCTTTGTGTCGATCTTCTGCAGCTTTGCATACTTCTCGGAAAAAGCCATGAAGCAGCCCGGGCAGTTGGTGACAATGGTTTTAACGCCCGTTGTTTTGAACATATCCAGATTTTTCCGTGCGATTTCCTCGAAGCTTTTTTTGTCTCCCACATTGTCGGCAATGCCGCCGCAGCAGATCTCCTTTGCTCCGAGTATGCCGAAATCAACGCCCGCGGCCTTAAGGATTTTTGCGGTATTGACGGGCACGGTTTCCATGCCCGGCTTATAGGCATAGGTGCAGCCGACATAATACAGCACGTCTGCGGTCTCGCCAGCCTTGCCGAGGTCCTTTATATTGAGCTTTTTAGCCCAGTTGGCCCGCCTCGTGCGCGGCTGCTTCCACACATTGTCATAGTTCATGATGCTCTGGATGAATTCCTTGTGGGCCGGCAGGGGACCGTAACCCTTTTCGCAGGCCTCTTCCCGCAGCGCGTCCAGTACGCCGATAATGTCAAGGTCCATGACGCGCTTGCAGCTCACGTCGCAGGCCGCGCACACCGGGCAGCGGTAAATGATCTCCAGGAGACGGTCTTTGGATTCTTCCCAGTTCAGCTCGCCTTTTAAAAGCGCGGTCGCAATATCGTTTTTGCCCTGTGCGGCATAGGTGTCGAATTTTCCGTAGACCACCGACGGGCAGTTTCTGGCAAACCGGTGGCTCTTTACCTCCCACAGGTGGGACCATTTGCAGGTTGAACATCTCTGACAATGCGCTGCATCATATTCTATTTTTTCAAGCGCCATAGCATTCCTTTCTCATAATGGATTTGCGGCCGCTACAGCCTAAAATCCTAATTTACCGGGGTTGAGGATATTGTTGGGATCAAGTGTGTGCTTGATCCGCTGCAGGGTTTTCTGCAAATTGCCGGTGCGGCCGTAGACAAGCTCGGTCCAGGGGCCATAGACCCGGTAAAAAAACGCGCCCTTGTCGACCAAGAGCCGGCTGGCCCCGTCCTGCACTCTTTCTGCTCGGGCCTTATCGGCAGGATCATCGGGGCTGTACGGAAAGCCCGCCTCCATATAAAATGCCCGTCCGTTCTGCTTGGGCTGAAGATAGAGCCCCATGTCGCAAACCGGGTACCCCTGCGCAGCCGCCGCGCTTTCAAGCTCGCGCAGAAACTCAGGCGCCCGCTGCAGCTGCGTCAGGAAAAACACCTCTCGCGAGGCGCCCCTGCCACGCCACTTCCAGTACTCGGCGCCATCGGCCCAGGGTTTGCCAAATATAGCGAGCAGAGCAGAGGCCGCGTCCTGCGCATGCGGCAGAGTCTCCAGGGGCTGCAGCTGAAAAATACGGCTGGCATCCTGCACTGCTTTTTCAAGGTAGGCCATTTTTTCCTCCGGCCGGTGCTCTCCTGCCGTGAGATTCAGCACTATCGTATAGGCCGGCAAGGCCGCCTGCAGCCGGCTGATGTCCTCGGAATCTTTCGCAAGCAGCAAGGCCAGATACCGGCTGTTCAGGAGCAGGCACTCATCGCCGATGAGCTTGCGGAGCAGGTAATACCAGGGCTCAACAGCGTCCTGAAGATTTTTAAAGCCGAAAAAGACGAGCTTCTGCACCGTGGGCTTTATGGCGATTTTCATATTCATCGCCGTAACGATAGCGTAGGCGCCAAGGCTTCCCGGCAGGAGCCTGAACCAGTCAAGGCCCGGGCCCATGAAGTTGCACAAATCAGTATGCGACGCCGCCTGCACCTTTTCCGCCGGTTCCTGCGATACGGCCATGGATCCGGTGTGAAAAAACCCGCCTGTCGGCAGCACCAGCTCCATGGTCATAATCGTCTCGTCCAGGTGGTGCTTGGGCGTGAGCTTCGGCTCGCGCTCAAGGCAGCTGGTGATCGCTGATTTATCAGGGTGGGGCGCCAGGGGCAGGAGCGCTGTCATGCCCTTGCCGGCAAGCTCGGCCTGCAGCTCGCCGTAAGTAACGCCGGGCTCGAACAGGGCCCAGCGGTTTTTAGCGTCAACGCGCAGGATTTTTTTCATGCCGCTCATATCAATAATGATGCCGCCCTGCTCCGGGACTGACCCGCCGTAAAAGCCGGTGACGGAACTGCGGGGCACGACCGGCACCCGCCACTCATTGGCAAGCCTGACCAGCGCCTGCACCTGGTCCCTGGTAAAAACCTGCGCCACCATATCGGGCCTGCCGGTCTGGCTGCAGCCCGCATTGGCGCCGTATTTGTCCAGCATGTCGCCATCGGTAAAAACCCGGCCGCTCCCGACAATGTCGGCGACTTTGCCGCTCAGCTCACGCACTGTTTGTAATGCCTCCGCCATATACTTGCCTCCCTGTCAATTAAGGTTTCCGCACACCGTTATTGTTTTGTATCGATTTTCACCATGGCCGCTTCCTTCCGCGAATATGGTTGAATATAGTTCATGCCTTTTTATTCCGCCTGCGGCACAGCGGGCAGCTTTCCAAAAATCCCTCGGCAACGGGATAGCGGGCTGCAAAATGCTCAAGCATTGCCCGGGGCGCAAACGGCCTGCCGTCAGAGCTGCAGGCCTGAAGCGCCAGTCGCGTTTTCCAGGTTTCCATGAACCGCTCCGGGTTTTCCCCACCCGGCATATCGCTTATTTTTATATGCCCCGTGGGGCAGACGAATGCGCAGGCCCCGCAGCCGATGCACTCGCGGGAATCCTTGAAAAACGGCACGCCGACTTTCCTGCCCGGGCCCTTGCCGGCAAATGAAATGGCATGGCTACCCACGATTTCGGCGCAGGTGCGCACGCACAGGCCGCACAGGATGCAGGTTCCGTTTTCCTCGCGCCCCTTCTTTTTTGCGGGGGCGATGCCCATCTCCCGCGCAAGCTGCTGCACGGGTGCCGCCTCGGGCGCCTGGGCAAGCAAAAGGGCGACCAGCGTCTGCCGCAGTTTTTTTATCCGGCTGCTGTCAGTCCAAATGACCATCCCCTGCACTGCGGCAGTCGAGCAGGAGGTCACGATGCGCCGCGCGCCTTGTTCTCCAAGCTCAACGATGCAGAGCCTGCAGGAGCCGTACGTCGACAGCGCTTCATGGCTGCAGAGCGCGGGGATGCCGATCCCAACGCTGCGGGCAGCATCCAGTATGGTTGCCCCGGGCCGGACAGCCGCTTTTTTGCCGTTAAACGTTACTACTATGCATTCGGCTTTCATCATCGTATCTCCACGGCCCCTGCCGGACAGGCCTCATGGCAGGCCCGGCACTTGATGCAGGCTTTTTGTGTAATGGCATGGGCCTTTTTCCGCTCGCCCTTCACGGCGCCGGCAGGGCAGGCCTTGCGGCACAATCCGCAACCCGTGCATTTTTTGGTATTAATCGAGAGCTGTATCAGGTCCGTGCATACGCCGGCCGGGCAGGTTCCGGCCAGGTGCGCATCGAATTCTTTTTTAAAGAACCGCAGGCTGCTCAGCACCGGGTTTGCCGCTGTTTTCCCCAGGCCGCACAGCGCGGTTTGCGACAGCGCACCGGCAATGTCCCGCAGCCGCGTGAGGTCCTGCTGCGTGCCCCGGCCGGCGGTGATAGCCTCCAGTATATCGTACATCACCTGCGTGCCCTGGCGGCACGGCAGGCATTTGCCGCAGGATTCCCCGCGCAAAAACCCCATGAAATATTTGGCCACGTCGACCATGCAGGCCGTGTTGTCCATGGCGATCATGCCGCCCGAGCCCATGATGGATCCGGCTGCGGTAAGGCTTTCATAGTCGGCACCCAATCCGGTCAGACGGGCCGGTATGCAGCCGCCTGACGGCCCGCCGGTTTGTACCGCCTTGAGGGTGCGGCCGCCGGAAAAGCCGCCGCCGATATCGTAAATGATTTTCTCAAGCGGTGTTCCCATGGGCACTTCGATGAGGCCCACGCGGTCCACGGCGCCGACCAGCGAAAACACTTTCGTGCCGCGGCTTTTTCCCGTGCCGGTCCGGGAGTACCATGCCCCGCCCCGGCTGAGTATGACGGGAACGCTGGCCAGGGTCTCGACATTGTTGATGCACGTGGGCATTCCGTACAGGCCCTGTTGCGCGGGATAGGGCGGCTTCTCCACCGGCTCGCCGGCGCGGCCCTCAAGCGAGGCGATCAGCGCGGTTTCCTCGCCGCAGACGAAGGCGCCTGCGCCGCGCTGGACCGTTACCGTGAAATTAAAATCCGTGCTGAAAATCCGCCGGCCCAGAAGCCCGGCTTTTTTCAGCTCGGCAATCGCCCCGGTCACGCGGGTGATTGCCAGTGGATACTCTTCCCGGACATAGACTATGCCCTGCGCTGCCCCTGTCGCCCTGGCGCCGATCAGCATGCCCTCAAGCACGCTGTAGGGATCGCTTTCAAGAAGGCTTCGGTCCATGTATGCCCCGGGGTCCCCCTCGTCGCCATTGCAGATAAAGTATTTCCTTGCACCCTTTGCCGCGCGTACGGCCTGCCATTTAGCGGCGGTCGGGAATCCGGCCCCGCCCCTGCCCCGCAGGCCCGAGCGTTGCAATTCCGCGATGACGGCTTCGGGCTTCATGCCGGTCAGGGCTGAGAAAGCAGCGGGAAAGCCGCCGCTGGCGGGATACTTCGGCATTGAGTGCTGCGTCCCGGCACGACGATTTCGAAGAGCAATCCGCTTTTGGTATTTGAAAAAGGGCAGGCTCTCGCGCGCCGCAATACCGGCGGGAATGCCGGCCGGTTTGCCGCCGGTAAAGGACCGCATCTCTCCGGCCATGATATCTTCCTGCCTGTCTGTCCGGCAGAGGATTTTATCAAGAGGAATTTCGCCTTTTTTAAGCCCCCGTACAAGGGCCCGCGCATCCTCGGGCGTCATATCGGCAAATGTCAGCAGGGGCGCCCCGGGCATCTGCACCGTGACAATGGGCTCTCTGCTGCACAGGCCGTTACAGCCCGTGTCCTCAAGGGCCGCCTGAAATCTCTGGCTCTTCAGCTCCCGCTTGAGCGCGCCGTAGACGTCGCGGGCGCCCTTTGCGATCCCGCAGGTCGCAAGGCCGACGGTGATCCTCACGCCCCGCGGAAACAGCTGCTCGTCACCGTGTTTTTTAAGTTGCGCCAGATCTTTGCGATTGCGGATTTTCATTTGTAATTCTCCAGAATTTCGGAGATGTTGTCCTGCACGGCCTGCGGATGTATATCGTCATTGACCTTTACCACCGGCGCAATGGCGCAGCAGCCAAGGCAGCGCACCTCGTGCAGGCTGTACCGGCCGTCCTTCGTGGTGCCGCCTGGTGCGATGGCAAGCTTGCGGGCGATGCTCCCGGCAAGGCGATCGGCGCCCTTGAGATGGCAGGCCGTGCCCGTGCACACGTGTATTTCATTGCGGCCCCTTGGCTCGAGGCTGAAAGCGCCGTAAAAGGCGGCAACCGAAAAAGCGCGGCTCGCGGGAATGCCGATACCCCGGGCGACCGTGCGAACGGCCTCTTCGGACAGGAAGCCCCGCCGCTTTTGAATATCCTGAAACACCGAAATCAGGGCTCTCTCCGACGCGCCATATTTCCGCAGGCTGGCCTCAATGTGTTTTTTTTCTTCAGCTTCCACTGAAAAGCTCCTCATACCGATCAATTATCCTGAAACGGGCATTCTTGTAAATTTTGCCCGGCAAAAGACTCAAGCTCCGTCATTTCCTTCGCCCCGGGCTTGGGCAGCGCCGGCTGCAGCTGCACATAGGCGCCGACCGGAACCGGCCCGGCATCAATCGATTTTTTACACCGGCCCTGCCGCAGTTCATAGAGCGGAAAAAGCCCTGCCTCGACAGCGCTTTTTCCGGCAGCAATGCTCACTGCCGCATCATACAGGCAGCCCGTGGGGCAGGGGCACAGAACGCCTATGAATGCCGGCCCCCCGCAGGCCAGGGCCGCGGCTGTTTTTTCGATCAGGTCAAACGGATAGGCCGGGCAGGCCGTTGCAAAATAGGCGGGCTTTACCGCCCTCGCCCGCGCAAGGCAGTCTTTCATGTGACGAAAGCGCGCGAGGATGCCTGCCGGCGCATCGGGCATGGGGCAGTCCTTCTTCTGTCCGGCATGCCGCTCCACGCCCGACTCATTGAACAGGCAAAAATACACCAGCGCTGTCTTATCGCGCCGTACTACAGAAAGCATTTCAAGGCCCTGCTGCAGCGCGCTCGATTCTCCGGCAGCTGCAATAATTTTATTTTGTTTCGAAATGGCGGGGGCAGGCTCGAGCGTCTTGCCGTCAAACAGGGGCCAGTTCTCATAGGGAAGCCCGCCCGCATGCGGGTCCACGGCTGTGGCGCCATACGGGAAGCGGCCCGCATTGGCCATGGCCTTGGCAATAATCCGGACGGCCATGGCCTGGCCGCAGCCAGGGCACGAGCGCAGCCCGGCGACAAAGTCCTCTGCTTCGGGTAACAGCCTGGGCACAAAAACTGAATAACGGTCCATTATGCCACCTTGCTCCCGCGTTTGCCTTTGACAGGCGGCGCCTGCTCCGGCGCCATGGTTATCGCATCATTGAGGCAGACTGTCGCGCAAATGCCGCAGCCCTTGCACCGGCTGTCCAGGCTTGCGTAGTAGCCCTGGCCGTCGGGCGCGATTGCGCTGTCCGGGCAGGCCAGCCAGCACATGCCGCATTTGAAGCAGCGCTGAAGGTCCCAGGCAGGGCGTTTTTCGCGCCAGGCAAAGCCCGTTTCGCCGGCCGGGCAGGTCATGCCGCCCGCGGCTGCCCGCAGGCGCGACTGCGGCCCTGCTTTGACGGACAGCTTATTTGCCTTGTCCACGAATATACTCCCCTTCAAATTTGACCGCCTCGATGTACAGGCCCTTTACGCAGCCATAGCCAGGGTACACGATGCCGAGCACTTCGATTTCCCTGCCCACCAGAGGCGTCAGGGTTGCCCAGGGCAGCACTTTCCGGTCTTTCTGGTCATAGCTTATCATCCGCTCGAACCGGTATCCGCCCATGCTTTCCGAATCGGCCTCGCCCTGCTTTACCGTGGGGTAATACAGGGTGCCGTCCTTTGTGATCAGGAAAACCTTGCTGTTACGCTCGGCGCTGCGGAGCGCATTTTTCAGCTCCGCCTCGGTATACGGCTTGCCGTAGGGCTTTGTCCGGATGTCGACCGTTCCGTTGAACAGGGAGTTTCCTTCAATGAGCACGCCCTTTATGGTTTTGCCCTCCTGGGATGCCGCGGCAAAGCGCTCTTCAAGCGCCATAATGCGTTCAGCCCGCTTCTGGCTATTGCTTTTTTCCTGTTCCTGGGCCGGGCAGGCCCGGGCCATGATGAAAACCGCAAGTAAACAATATAGTGCAATTTTAACGTATTTCATGGCAGCTCCCCTTAATTGTCCTTCATGGTTATGTCTTTTACCTCGATCATGCCCTGCTTTTTCGTGCGCAGGTCCTTCACGATCAAATAGGTGGATATGACGAACCCGCCGATGATCACGCTCATGATGGGCCAGTTGATGTGCACCCAGGGCTCCTTGAGCATGCCCCATTTTGAAAGCACCTCCACGTCATTCCACAGGATCGTCACCGTCGGTATGGCGTAGCGCAGGTTCGCGCCGAACCGGTCATAGCCGAGCAGCTTGTACGTGAGATAGAAGAACAGGGAAAAGGAGACGAAGAACAGCGTGTAGATGTACCAGGAATACATGCCGAAAAGGTTCTCGTCGTAGCCGATCATCAGCAGCACGTAAAAGGCCCAGGTGACCATGACGTATTCGAAAAACGTCCGGGGGCCGTAATTATCGATCTTGCCGGTGGCGATGGCGCCCCGCATGAGGCGCAGCTTGCGCCGGAGATAAAATATCAAATTGCACCGCACGCTTTCCTGATACAGCAGGTACAAAAAAACTATGATGAACAGCATATACGTCCATTTCATCAGCCGGTATTCCGGGTAGCTGCCGTTCCAGGTATAGGTGACGCCCATGTCGTGGCCGCCGTACATGAGGCTGTACTCCATTGCAAACCAGACGGAAAGCCCCGCCAGGCAGCCGGTGAAGCTCTGCCAGCCGTCCGATTTCATCCACCGCGTCGAATACAGGGCCAGGATGCCCACAATCGCGCACCACCAGGCGAAATCGTACTTGATGGCAGGGTTGTTCTTTTCGATCAACACCATGGTGATATGGCCGATCGCCGACAGGCCGAAGATCCAGACCAGCGAGACGACCGTATAAAATATTGATTTCATCGATATGATTTTCTTTGTTGCCACAGAGGGGTCCTCCTTTCTCGAAGTGAGCTTTTATTTAATTAATTTTTACTTTTGTTTTATCCGAGCCTTTGACAGGCACTGCGCAACATATTCTATCGAGGAGACGAACTTCCTCGCCTCGGATGCCGAAAGCCGCGCCAGAAACCGCTTGAGGGCCTGGTGCCGCGCTTTAAAAAGATCGGCCGTGATTTTTCTGCCCTGCTCCGTAAGGCCGATCTGCACGATGCGGCGGTCGGTGGCATGGGCCTCGCGCCTGAGCAGCTTTGCCTCGATAAGGCGGCTCACCACGCTGGTCATGGTCGAGACCGACACCCCGTGCAGCCTGCTGAGGCTGCCCATGCTCAAAAGCTCCTGCTCCGCAAATCCCATGAGCACCTTTATCTGCGGCGTGGTCAGCTGAATGTTCAACATCTGCCGCGGGTTGATGCTGCGGGATATTACGTTATAGGCCGCCGCGATGCGGTCCGTGTCGGTTAGCGGTGTACTGCTGTTTTTCATATCCGCTTGCATTGCCATGTATCAGCCCTTCAGCGTCTGCGCGAGCACGTCTGCCGGAAACATCGCCATGGTAGGCCCGAGCTGCTGCAGGATATCGGGCCGCTCCGCCATTATTTTCGGGAACAGCGACTGCATGCGCTGCCCGATGAGCCCCACGGACCGGTACGGATTGAACGTGGCCGCGAATGGCTCGGTGCCCATGATGGAGAAAATATAATCGATGATCTCGGGCTTCACCATGGTATAGGCCAGCCCGAAAATCGACAGGTAATCCTGATAGTCGTACTTCTTGATATAGGTGTTCAGCCACCAGTCCTCATAGGCCGCAAGGGCCTGGGGCGCCAGTGCCAGCTCACGCTCTTTCAGAGCGGTGGCCGCGGCGCAGCCCGCCTTCCAGCCCGTAACCATGGCACCCAGGCATTCAAGCTCCTGGCACGATCCCGCATCGCCGGTAATGATCACCCCGTTGCGCACGGGCTTGATAATAGGTGAGTAGATGTACTCCACTGCCGCGGTTTCCTGCAGCACCTTCACGTTTTTGAACCACTGCGCGTACCGGGGGTCCTTGCGCAGGGCAACAAATGCCTGCTGCAGATCGACCGCTTCCTCAAGGGAAAGCACGAGCAGGTTCCAGGCATCCCCGTCGGGCCGGGGAAGCAGGAACATATACACCGGCCCGTCAGCCAGAAAGGTGCAGGCGGTCACGATGGACTGGCCGCACGGCGAATTGAACCCCTGTATGAAATAGGACTTGGCATAAAGATTTGCAATATGGCGCCGGTTGTTATTGTAGCCGAGCTGCTGGGCGATGCGGGAGTTGGTGCCGTCGGCCGCGATCACCAGGGAGCACATGCTCTGGCCTGCGGATGTCGCGACCACAAAGCCGGCCGGCCCGGGGCCGATGCCCAGGCATTCCGTATCCGCCAGAAGGTCCACCTGATAGCCCGCCAGCTCATCAACCAGGCAGGACAGCATTATCTGCTTGTCGTAGGACAGGGCGATGGGGGCTGTCTGGCCGCCGCCGAACTGCATGCTCTGCATGCCCGGCGAGTACATGTGCCATTCGTACAGATTTTTGACCGGCCCGGTATAGGGAAACGAAAGCCCCATAACGGGAAAGCAGAACCGCTTGTCCGTGGCATTGTAGTGGAAGAGATCGCCGAAAAAATATTCATTGGGCGGCAGCAGCGACTGGCCGCATGCGCGCGTGACCTCTTTCATATCCGCCTTGCGCTCGATAACCGCCACGCTGTATCCGTTCTGTGCAACGGCCTTCGCCGCCAGGAGCCCGGCCGGGCCTGCGCCCGCCACTATCACGTCATACTGCTGCTTCATCGCTGTCCTTTCTTTCATCATTGCGGTTTGGCCTCAATTCCTGCGCACGACCGGGTCGCCGGCGCGAGCACGTCTTTCATGGGCTTGCCCATGCCCGCGAGCTTTTGCAGCAGGGCCGGGTTTTTCTGCTGAATCGCCGGCCCGATGTTCTGCATGAGCCCGCCGATCAGGGCAATGGCGGCATAGGGGTTCCAGCACGGCGCAAGGGGCCCGGAAACAAAAGAAAAAAGGCTGTTCAAATCCTGCTCCGCATCAAGCACATAGGGCAGGGCGAAATTCATAAGATATACTTCATGGGGGCATTTCTCCAGATACGTCGTTTTCCACCAGCCCGCGTATTCATCAAGCGCCCGGGGCGCGATGCCCGCCCGCTCCTCCTTGAGCGCCGCTGCTGCAGCCAGGCCCGCCTGCCATCCGCACAGCATGGCGCCGCTGTTTTCCAGCTCCTGGCATGAGCCGGCATCGCCGGCAAGCAGCACCCTGCCCCGGCAGGGCTGGAGCACGGGCGACAGGATGCGTTGGCTTGATGCCAGTTCACGCAGCGTTTCCGCGCCTTTAAACCAGGGCGAAAAAAACGGGCTGTCCTGCATGAAAGCGCGGGCCACGCCGTCAAGGGGCGCCGTGGGCTCCAGTGCCAGAAAGGTCACCATGTACCTTCCCTCGTAGGGCCGCGGAAAAATGAACATGAGCCCGGGCGCGGGAGTAGCGTAGGTAATGCCGGAAATGAGGATATCGGGCTCGGGGAGCTTGAGGCCCTGCATTTCAAAGCCCCGCGCAAGCAGGCAGCAGTAAAAGGTTCTGCCCTGATTAAAGCCCGCAAGCTCGGCAATGCGCGAATTGGTGCCGTCGGCGGCGATCAGGTAGGATGCCTCGACCTGCTCGGCCCCCGTCGATACCGCAACCGTATCCTGCCGCAGCTCGATTCCCTTCACGTCCAGGCCGGAAAAGGCGGTTACCCCGGCGCTTCGGGCGTCTGCGAGAAGGTCTTTCAGCAGCACCTCCTTGTCATAGGCAAGCCCCACCGGGCCGAAGTCGCCCTTCTGCCGCGTTTCCGCCGGATTTCCAAACGGCATGCTTCCGCCATCGGGCGAGTAAATACGCCAGCTGTAAAGATTTTTTGCCGGCCCCGTGTACGGGAAGCTGAGGCCGCTGCGCAGAAAACTGATTCTGCCGTGCTCCCGGGAGTAGCAGGCCAGGTCATCAAAATAATAATCGTTCATCGAAACGATGGTCTGTCCGCACAGGCGCTCGATCCTGCAGATGTCCGTCTTGCGCTCGAGAATCGCCGTGCGAAAGCCAGCCCGGCCAGCGGCCGTGGCTGCCAGCAATCCCGCGGGGCCTGCGCCGATTATAACGATGTCATAGATGTGCGCCATAAATCCATCATTTCGCTGTTACAGGTTTGGGGGCGGTTTTTTTTGCTTTTTGCGACAGTCTGCGCGCCGTGGCGCCTGCTGCTTTTTTACCTTTGCCGCGGCCTGGAATTTCATAGGCAAAGGCGTGCTGCAGTATTTCGCACACCGTAGCCAGGGACTCCTGCAGCCTGGCCTGCTCGGTCGTGCTGATATGAGCAAAAATCGTCCGGGCAATGCGATGCCGGTGCGCCAGAAAATCCTTTCTGAACTTTTTGCCCCTGGCTGTCAGCGTCACCATGACCTTGCGCCGGTCCGCGGCATCCCGCTCCCTGGTCACAATTCCTTCCCGCTCCAGGCTGTCCGCCAGGACAGTTGCCGTGCACAGTTTCGTGCCGACCAGGTCCGCAAACTCTTGGGCCGAATGGCTGTCAGCATCCCGGAAAGCATACATGGCCTTTACCTGCGACAGCTTGATGTCATTTTTCTGCTCCGTCGTGCCGCTCAAAATTTTCTGCGTATAGATACGGCCGAAATCCCTTAAGAGCGCCAGATACCCCAGAATCTTTTCATCCATATCCACCTCTAGTATGCAGGAAATCCAAGCCGGGTTGCCGGCTTCATCAGTTCCACGGCGGCCTGCGGCGTGAATGCCGCAAGCTTGCGAGCTAGCTCGGGCCGCTCGGCTTGAATACGCCCGATATGGGGTTGCATCCCCCTCATGATATGGCCGTACAGGTTGAACGGATTCAGCGACCAGAAAAGCTTTTGGGTAATGATGCCGTGCAGATAGTTAAGCTCATCCTCGGTGAAAATGCGAAAAAAAACCGCATAGCAGAGAAAGTCTTTATAGTTGTGCGTTTCCGGCCAGTTGCGCTTCCACCAGTTGATATAGCTCATAATGCCCTCGCGGTTGGGCTGCCCTCTGTGCAGGGCCTCAGCCACGGCATGTGCCGCCCTATGCCCCGACATAAGGGCGCCGGTGTTTTCCGCTTCGGCAAACCAGCAGCTGTCTCCCGCAAAAATGATATTATCCTTAAAGGGCTCCGGCGCAGGGCTCCAGGCGTTGATGACAGCGCATCGTTTATTGGTCACCTCGATATTTTTAAACCAGTGGCTGAACCTGCTCCTTTTTGTAAAATAATCAAGCTTCTCATCGCCGTTGATGTAGAGCCAGTATTCATCCTCCCGGTAGACGCTGGGGAGCATGCAGAAATGAACGGCTCCCAGGCCTCCCTTATGATCATAGGCATTGCCCATGCAGATCATTTCCGACCGGTCAAACTGCACGCCCGTCACATAATAGCTGACCGAGCCTGAGGTAAAAAGGAATGTCCGCTGCCGGTTGAGTCCGCTTATCCGGGCAAGGCGCGAGTTGATGCCGTCGGCGGCGATACAAAACGTGCCCGTAAGCACATCGCCTTCGGCGGTCTTCACCTGCACGCCGCCGGCGGCCCTGCTGACCGCTGTCACATTACGCTCGAGGAAATAGCATACCCCCGCCCCTTTGCCCTCCTCAAACAGGCCTTCAAGCAAAGCGTTTTTATCGAAAACAACCGCCGCAACACCCTTTTCTGTTGCATTTGCCTCATAATCGCCGATCTCGATTCTGTCCCGGGCATTGGGGGCGATAAAGTGGCAGCCGTAAAACTTCCGGTAGTTTCCCTCGTAGTTTACGGAAAAATTATTTACCGGGAACACCCATTTCTTTGTGGCTTCGGAAAAATACATCCGCTCATTATAAAATGAATCCATGTTCATCAGAAACATCTGCGCGCAGGATCGCTGCACGAGTGCCGGATGGCTTTTGCGCTCCACGAGCGCAACGGAGAGGCCGTTTTCCGCGGCAGTCTTGGCCGCCTCGAGCCCGGAGGTTCCTCCCCCCACCACTATCAGGTCAAAATTGTTCGACATTCAACACCCGTGCCTATTTTGAATTTTGGATTGCCGATTTTGGATTTCCAAAACCACCTGTATCTTTGCCTTATCGTATTACCCTGATCCCTGAACCCCGACCCCTGATCCCTGCGCCCTTTATCTGTTCGGAAACCCCATCCTCGCCGCCGGCTTTATGAGCTGCAGCACCTGCTCGGGCCGAAACATGGCAATCTTCTGCGCCAGTTGCGGCCGCTCCTGTTTTACACGCTCAAGGTGGGGCTGCAGGCCTGCCATGAGCCTGCTGTACAGCTTGAACGGGTTAATCGTCCAGGGAAGCTTTTGAGTAACAATATTGTGCAGGTAGTTATACTCATCTTCCGTAAACATCCGGTTGAACAGGGGGTAGCAGAGAAAATCGCGATAATCATGCGTTGCAAGCCAGGTCTCCTGCCACCAGGTGATGTAGTTCATGATGCCGTCCCGGTTGGGCATGCCCCGGTGCAGAGCCTCTGATACGGCATGAGCGGCCTTATGGCCAGACAGCAGGGCACCCGAGTTTTCCGCTTCGGAAAACCAGCAGCTGTCCCCGACAAACAGAACATTGTCCTTAAACGGCTCGCGCGCCGGGCTCCAGTTGTTGACGACGTTTGCGCGGGTATGGGTTATCTCGATCCGGGGGAACCAGCGCTTAAAATTGCTTCGCTTGGTGAGAAACTCAAACTGCTCGTCTCCGCTCACGAAAAACCAATATTCATCCTCCCTGTACACGCTTGGCAGCAGGCAAAACGGCACGGGCCCGAGCTTTTCTTTGTCCCAGCTTATGCCGAGGAATATGGCCTCGGAGCGTTCGAATTCAACGCCCGTCACATAGTGGCTGATGGACTTACGGGTATTGATAAACAGCCGCTCTTTGTTCAATCCCGTTATCTTTGCCAGGCGTGAATTAATGCCATCGGCTGCAATACAAAAGGTGCCGTCGAGCACATCGCCTTCGGCGGTCTTAATCTGCACTCCGCCGGCGGTTTTGCTGAAACAGGTAACATTTCTTTCAAGAAAATAGTGCACCCCGGCCCTTTTCCCCTCTTCATACAGCCCGTCAAGCAGCACGCCTTTATCAAAGACGACCGCGGGCGTGCCGGACCCGAAGGAATTGAGCTCGTAATCTCCAAGCTCAATGCGGTCCTGCGCATTGGGGGAAATGAAATGGCAGGCATAAAACTCGCGGTAATTGCCCGTGTAGTTGACGGAAAAGTTGTTGACCGGGAATACCCATTTTTTCTTTTCCTTTGAAAAATACATGTGCTCCTCGTAGAAGGAGTCCATGTTTAGAAGAAACATCTGCGCGCAGGAGCGCTGGATTATGGCGGGATGCGTCTTGCGCTCAAGAAGCGCCACCATCAAACCGTTTTCCGCCGCAGTCTTTGCCGCCTCAAGCCCCGAGGGCCCGCCGCCTACCACAATGAGATCAAATTTATTTGCCATTCCCGTCTCCGCCAAATTTCACAATATGGTCAAAAATCTGCTGTGCACGCTTCGCTTTGCCCAGCCTACATTTCCTGTTGGGTGCGCACCGCGCACCGTAACAATCCAAAATCCTCATTCCAAAATCCAAAATCAGAAGTCCGCCAGGCCGAACTCTTCCATGTCATAGCGGAACCCGGAGATGATATTCCAGGTTGCGCCGCTGTCGTTTGACAGCACGATGGTGCCGCGGGCGCCACCGATAATGCCATTGTGATCATTACAGAAGGCCACATTGCGCAGCCAGAACTTTGTTTTTATGGCGTCGCGCTGTTCAGCCCAGGTCATGCCGCCGTCACTGCTGGTGATGTAGGTTCCCTTATTGCCCACTGCCCAGCCCTTTGTTCCCTTGACGACCAGAGAGTACAGGGGCTTATCAGTGCCCGAATGTACTTTCCGCCAGGTCATGCCGCCGTCGCCGGTGTGCAGGATGACGCCGTCCATACCCACGATCCATCCCCTGAGCTTATCGGCAAACGAGATGCTGTAGAGCGCGGGCTTGGGCTTGTCCCAGCCTTCATCAGCCTCATCGGATCCCAAGTCTTTACACTGCTGAGGCTGCCAGGTCCTGCCGCCGTCGCCGGTGCGCATAATAGTGCCGAACTCGCCGACAATCCAGCCCGTGCTGGCGTCGATGAAATAAACGCCGTTATACATCTTGTCTTCGCCCTGGCTTGCGGGAAGCCATGTCGCGCCGCCGTCTTCCGTGCGCAGAATCATGCCGAATTCGCCCACGGCCCAGCCAAGCCGGGTGTCCAGAAAAAACATATCCAATAGATATTTCTCCGTGCCGCTCTTCTGCGGGGCCCAGGTTTTGCCGCCATCCAAAGTATGCACGATGGTGCCGCCGACGCCCGCTGCCCAGCCGACATACTCGTTTGCAAACCGAATCGTGCTCAGGAGCTCCTCTTTAACGCCGCTGTCCTGCTTGGCCCAGGTTTTGCCGCCGTCGCCGCTGAAAAGAATGGCGCCGTAATCACCGCTTATCCAGAGGTGTTCGGGGTCAAGGTAGGCAATGCCCTGCACGTTTGAAGACGTGACAAAAGTAAACTTGGGCATTTTGATCTTCGAGCGGTCAAACTTGTTGCAGCCCGTGCCAAGGCAGCTCACGAGCAGGCACACCAGAGCCGTTATGTGCGGTATTTTTTTATGCATCATACAAGCTTTCCTCGCGAATCGCGCAGCTCATTAGTAGGTATGTTCCTGCAGAGCTTTAGTAGTAAACTGCTTGTGCGATATATCCAAACCAACGCCTTTTATTTCACGGTTGCCCGGGCTGCCGTGCCGGCGGATAAAATCGACGATATGCTCGGAGCTTGGTATAGATACTTTAAAGCCCCCGACGGAAGTAACTTCATTATAGGTCAGCTCATACATCTTCCACAACTCGCCCTGCCGGTTGTACATGACCTTGAAGTTCATCTGCCAGGTTTCGGGATCAAGATACCATATCTGCTTGCTGTAGATATAACTCGGGTCCTTGTTGACGACCTCCACCACCCAGTTATTGACCCGCTCGCGCTGAAACCCGTTCCAGAAACCCTGGCCGTGCTCGCGCTGCACGTTCTTGGGGTCCTGGTGCCTGCCGACCAGCAGATCGGCCCTGCCTTTGGCGACATAGGTATTGCGGGTGGGGTGCGTGTACCAGCCCTCCTGATCGTCATAGATCATGTCCGTGCCGTCGATGGTGTCGGTGCGCTGGCTGGTGGCATAGCGCCGGACCCGGCGGAACATGGCCGTGTACACCCAGAGGTCCTCTTCGCGGTTGTCCAGATACCGAATCTCAAGCATGGTGGTATCTGCGAAATCGGGCGGGGCCGTATGCCGTTGAAAAAATGACCGGGCCATGCCGCGGGTGTTTTCGCTCTCGGGAATTTTCGGTATGGGCTGCACATCATAGCGCCCCACCCAGGAAAGCTCCCAGCGCAAATGGCCGGCTTCGCGTTCATGGCCGGTACGGCAATCAACGACCGTGCCGCCGTGAAAAAGATAGCTCGAATCGCCGCGGTTGTTGGAGTCGAAGTTCCAGGCCATTTCTGCGCCCGTCCTGGGCTGGGGAAAAGGGTAGCCCGCCACATTGCCGTAGTTTACCAGACTTTCCTTTGCATCAAGCTTGCTTTCAGGGGCATATTTCTTTGTAGCCTCCATGAGCCCTTTGGACAGCTCATAGGGCCGGTACGCTACGATATCAAACCACAGGGATTTCGCGCCGAAAATGGTGGGGTCTTTCATGGCCTTGTACACGGCTTCGTGAAGAAAGTCCTTCACCTGGTCAACGTTCTCGGTGGTCACCTTTTTGCCGGCCCAGGTTTTTTCCCATTCCTTCACCTTGGCAAGCTCGGTGCCCGCATAGGACGGCGTCGGGAATATCACCTCTGCTGCGCGGCACGGCAGGCTGCAGCAGAGAGCCACAATGATAAGATACGGCAGTAAAGCTGCGTTTTTTTTCATGCTCTTCTCCTTTGTATTAGAATTCATAGCCTATACGGAAATAGGCGAAATCCTTGTTTTCGCAGTATGCCTCCGGAGCGTCCCAGGGGTTGTGCGCGAAAAAGTATGTGTAGCCCACTTCATAGCGCATGTGCTTGCCCGGCTGGTACCGGAGGGCCGCCACGGCGTAGCCCCAGTTCTGGGCATTGTAGAGAAAGCGCACAACGGGAAAAAGCTCGCTGTGCCACATATTGGCCCGCATAGTAAGGGTCCAGTTCGACTGGCTGCGCTCATAATAGCCGAAGGTTCGGCGAATATGGGTGATATTGCCCTGCCGGCGCTGGGCATACCACCCGAGGGTGGTGTCTATAATACCGCTTGAGGCCATCCAGGTCTGATTTTGCAGCCACTCCCATCTGAGGGGCCGGTCAAAGGTGATGCCCACATTTACCTGGTTGCGCTCGGTGGTGCCGGTTATGACCTTCGAGTACGACGGGTTCTTGTCGATTTCTTTTGTAAAGGCCGTGTTTTCGGGAACGCCCATTTCATAGGACACCTCGCCGCGCAGCACGCCTTTGAGCCAGGGGATAAAGGACTGGCCGCTTACGCCAAGGGCGTCGAAATATTTATATGTCCAAAAGCTATTGTGGTTTAAGCTGGGTAAATTTTGCCCGCCGAACACGCGGCTGATGGCCAGATTGTTCAGATAGCCGTTCAGAGTATCGGTGTTCAGATTCAGTGTGCTGGGATAGCCGACCTTGCCGTGGCGCGCAACCGGTGTTGTGTTCATGCCGTGATACCAGGAGAGCGACCAGTCCAGAGTATAGTTGCCCGGCAGATCCGACGTGCCTTTTGTCCTGAAGGCAAATGTCGTATTGTGCAGAGAAATACGCGGCGCATCCCTGCGGAACATGTCGTCGACAGCGGCATTCTGCCCGAAGGGAACGATTTTTCCTGCTTGTTTGCCCATCACTATCGGAGGAGCCGGGTTGCTTCCCAGGAGGGTCCCCTCCATCGGCGTTCTGACCCGCTGAAAATCAGGCGTCCAGATGCCTTCAAACACAATCTGCCCCGGCAGGTCCGTAGTATAAAAACCCCGCACCATCCACAGCCCCAGTTTCATCTCGTCAAACGGATCGATGCCGGGTGTTGTGTACCGCAGGTCAAGTGGATTTATGCGATCGATGGTGCGCACCATCTCAACCTCGCTCCAGAAAACGATCTGTTTGCCGACCCGGATGTTCCACGGCCCCGTATACGCATCGATGTACGTTTCATTGATCCAGTCATCGGCCCGCTCATAGGGCCCCTGGTAGTGATGGCGGTCCCGCGAAGTCATTGACCGGTGCGCCGCGGCGTCAAAATCGGGCACGGACTCATGCCACCACTGATAAAAGCCGAACAGGTTGATACTGGTATCTCCCTGCTCATAGGCATTATACAGAAGCTCCAGGGTGCCCTTTGTCCGCATCAGGCCCCAGTCATTGTTGGTGTACTGCTCGTCTTCTTTTGCGAGTTTAGGCATGTACGTACCGAATTCGTACACCGACCCCTTGACCCGCAGCTTGTTGTCAAAAAGCATAATCTGGCCCGCTGCAACCCGTGGCAGGCAGGCCACCAAAACCACGGCGGCCATCAGCCCTGCTAGAAACGCACTTTTTTTCATAAGTATTCCCCCTTATGATTAATTGTTACCGGCTGCTTGCGCAGGAACGGCTTTTGAAGCGCCCGAAAAAAATTTCGGTTTTATAATACACAGCATAGCCGGAATGAGCAGCAATGCCCCAAGCATGTTGAGAATCAGAAGTATTGCGAGCAGTATGCCCATCTCGGCCTGGAATTTCAGGGGCGAGAACACCCACATCCCGAGGCCAATCGTGAGGGTCGTGGCGATCTGAATGATCGATTTGCCATTGGTGACCAGGGCATTGCCGACTGCCGTTTTCAGATCAAAGCCCCGGTCCCGCTCTTCCAGAAGCCTGCCGATATAGTAAATGCCGTAATCAACGCCAAGACCGATGCCGATTGAAGAAACCGGAAAGGTATTGACCGTAAGACCTATATGATAGGCGCCCATGAGGGCGAACGTTAGCACGTTTGATATGGCAAGCGGTATGGTGCAAAGAAACCCCGCCGTGACCGATTTAAAGGTGATGGCGCACAGCAGGAAAACGCCAGAGAGCGCTAGAATCAGGTTCAGGGTCTGCGAATCGGCTATGACGTCGCGCACCGCAGCCTGCACCCCGACAGCCCCGCCCGCCAGGAGATATTTTCCGCCCGGAGGCCCCGGGGTGTGCTCCAGATACTTCTGTATGTGCGCGACGATGCTTTCAACCGTTGCGGGCATTTTGTCGCGGCAGTAGACCACGATATTGCCGTACTTGTCCTGCATGTCGACATACTTGTCCCAGGTTCCGGGCTCACCGGCATAGAGAAGCCTGCGGCAGATGAAGCTCAAGACCCGGTCCTCCCGCGGCAGATGGCACCAGCGCGGATCATCTTCATTAGAGGACATGAGAAATCCGGGAAGGGTGTTGGCGATGGAATAGGTGAACATCACCCGGTCATGCGTGGCAAGGTAGCGCTGAAACCTGTCGATCTCCCGCAGCGTCGAGCCCTGCGAAATATAGCCGCCCTCGTTGCCCTCCACAATAATGTACAGGGGGTTTAACAGCGGAATGCTGGTGGTGATCCTGAAGGCGTCTTTATTATAGCGGTGAAACGGCCACAAAATCGACGATCCGGGAAAAAAATCGCCCACCTGCATCTGGCCGGCGTAAAAGAGGCCGACGGACGTCACCAGTATTGTCCCGGCAACAACGAACCATTTACCCCGGACGGGAATCCACCGGCCGAGCAGGGCCAGAAGCCTGATACGGTAATCAGATTTATTTCCATTGCACTGCTTTTGCGTAAGACGGATAAACCCTTCCGAGGCCGGGGTTAAGGAGAGTAGAAGGGGCGTTACAATGAGCGACATGATGATGGTGGCGACGAACCAGAACGTGCAGACTATGGCCATATTGACAAGTATCGGGATAGTAGCCAGGGCGATGAGCCCGATGCCGATGGCGTCGGCGAGTATGCCCGATAATCCCGGGATACTCATTGTCTCGATAATATTCTCGGCCGCCACCCGTACGTCCAGGGTTTTATTGAATTCCTCCATGTAGCGCGCCACCAGCTGAATAGAGTGCCGCGCCGTCATGAGGGCTATAAGAAACGGTAGAATAATAATGAGCGGATCAAGGGAAAACCCGATAAGCGCCATGAACCCCAGGCCCCAGGCCGCGCTTGCCGCGGCTGACACCAGGGGGACGAATATCGCCCGCTTGGACCGGTAATAAATATAGAGCATGATGCATATGGCCAGCACGGTGAAGCCGATCACGCGCAGCACCTGGCCGGAATAAAAATTTATATACCCCAGATGCATGGGCTCGCCGGCTATATTGATAATATGATTGGCGTCCTCGGTCTTCTCCCGGATCCGCTGGAGATCGGAAAATACCCGGTCGTAATCTATGTCCTCTTCGAAAAAATCAACCTGGATGAGAGTCTTTTTGCTGTCATAGGATACGAACTGACCGTAATAGCGCGGATTGCTGTAAATCTTGTCCTTCAGGTCCAGCATCTCGCTATCGTTGTTCGGGATATCGGGAAACATGAGGGTGGTAATGGACATGGCGCCCGAGCTGAACTTGAAATCCTTGAGCTTGGAGGAGGCAATAGAGCGGATTTTATTGGGATCGACTCCCGGTATCTTTTCCACTTCACGGGTGATCCACTGGACCTTTTCAAGCGTCTTCTGGTTAAAGACATCCCCGTCGCGCACCTGGACCATGATAAGCACCTGATTGGCGCCGCCGAAAATACCCCGTATCATGTTATGGACTTTGATGAAGGGATGCTTCTGGGGCAGAAGGTTGTTGAAATCGGTCTTCATGGTGAGCCGGGTGCACTCGAAGAGAAAAAAGACCGTTATCAGGCCAAGGAGCGCTAAAATCGCGATCCTTTTTTGCACAACGAATCTGGCAAAGTGTTTCACCGTAACTCCTTCACGCAGTCTTGCAGATGAAGTCGCCAAAAATATTCGCGCTGTTTCTCAGACCAGGTATCAGGCCAAGTGGTGGAGGTTCATGCTGTTAAGGTTCATTGTAGTACGGAGAAACCGCAATTGCAAGAGTTTTTACCTTCAAATAGTTTTATTTTAAAACTATTTGAATATTGTTGCTATTTTCCTGAAAACCGCCAGGCTGCGGCAGCTGTGGAAATATATATTGGCCCGTCTACATGATTTTTTCACAAATAATACAGGTTCTTTTTCGGACGGCGCCCTGTGCAAAAAAAATCGCGGCCGGCAGGGCAGACCCAACAAATAGTATTGAAAATTGCCTGTAAATCATGCATATTGCAGCAGTAGCGACCCGTGGTATAAAAATTGAGAAGCCGGGCAAGGGGCGCGGCAGTAACCCGGGCTTGTAAGAATCAACGAACTAATAAAATAAAAGGAGCAGGGCATGGCAAAAACA
>Ga0118677_10005543_pt1 | contig 22011 bp, 16 predicted proteins | sample AliMusrvi5mmetaG_FD_86154 | JGI IMG/M metagenome (GOLD analysis project Ga0118677, IMG submission 86154)
GCCTATGGAATTTGCCTTGGACTTCTTGGATCAACGGATAGCAGTTGGAAAACCGTGCTGGCCGAATCGGCCACTTACCTCAAATCCGCCCGTCCAACTGCCGTCAACCTCGCCATCCTCATCGATGAAATGTGCCTTGCACTTGTCAACTGCGCATCGAAAGAGCAGGCAATCGAATTCGCCTACCGGAAAGCCGCCAGACTGAAGGATCGTGAGATCTCCTGGTCGGAGGCAATCGGCGAGCATGGATTGCACCTCATCGAGGAAATCAGCCGGAAGAAAAACGGCCAGCCTGTCAACATCCTCACCCATTGCAACGCCGGATGGCTGGCCTGCATCGACTGGGGTACCGCCACCTCACCCATCTATAAGGCATTCCACAAGAATATCCCTATCCACGTATGGGTCGACGAGACAAGGCCCCGCAACCAGGGAGCCCGTCTCACCGCCTGGGAGCTCTCGCAGGAGGGCGTTCCCCACACGGTGATTCCTGACAATACCGGTGGCCACCTGATGCAGCACAGTTTAGTCGACCTCTGCATCGTCGGCAGCGACCGGACTACGCTGAACGGGGATGTCGCCAACAAGATTGGTACCTACCTTAAAGCATTGGCCGCATTCGACAATGGAGTCCCATTTTACGTGGCACTTCCCTCTTCCACCATCGATTTCACCATGTGCGACGGGGTGAAGGAAATTCCCATTGAGCAGCGCGAAGTAGAAGAGGTAACCACCATGGAAGGACTCCAGGATGAGGGTCAGATAACATCCGTCCGTATCGTCAATCCCGGTTCACCGGTAGCCAACTATGGCTTCGACGTCACTCCCGCCCGCCTTATCACCGGACTGATTACCGAACGGGGCGTCTGCAGGGCCAACAAGGAAGGGATCGGTTTGCTCTTTCCTGAGATGATTGAATGGACTAAGGGACTAAGAGAAGGGGCGAGTGGTTCTGAAGAATAGGAAAAGTTGAAAGTTAATAACTGAAAGTTGAAAGTTAAGAATGTCTGAACGACTTGGACGAGTGGAACTTTGGAATATGAAGCTTTGAACTGAGAATGGAAAGGACTTAGGGACTAGGAGACAAGGAGACTAGGAGACTAGGAGACTGGGAGAGTGGGAGAGTGGGAGAGTGGATTAGATGAAACGGTGAAGTTGAACGATGAGAACTGAAAGTTGAAAGTGAAAAATAGAAAATTTGGAAGCAGTAAGTAGGAGAGTATAACATAGGGCAATCTTCTTTGATCACTGATTAGAACCGATTCAGAACCTTCCCCGAAGGGGATAAATGTTAATAGCCCCGGGTGGAGCGAAGCGGAACCCGGGGTAAAAGAATGCGAGTAGATCATCGTCTGCGGCAACGAAAAGGCAAAGAAAAAAAAGTAAACCCGGTCCCTGAGCGAAGTCGAAGGGCAGACGGAAGGCTCGAATCCCGAAAATTGTTTGTCAACCCTGAAAATATTAAATTCATCATCCATCATTCATCATCCATCATTCATCATCCATCATCCATCATTTTTAATTTTCCATTTATGCCCCCAACCCATCCCACCGAAGGCTACCTCAAATTTACCTGTCACCGCTCTCAGGGAAGGATCGGTATTCCCGACGAGCTCTTTGCATCCCTGAACTACTGGCGCAAGGTGATGTGGGAAAAAGGACTGATTGGCATCTACCCGGATGGGATCGGTTACGGGAACATCTCGGTGCGGATACCGGACAGCCATCAATTCTTTATCTCTGCTACCGCAACCGGAGGCTTGAGTGATTTGGAAATCAGGCATTACGCTTTGGTCGAACGCTGTGACCCTGATTCGAATTCCGTATGGTGCCGGGGAGAGTTTAATGCCTCCGCCGAATCCATGAGTCATTCGGCCATCTATACTTCCATTCCCGAAGCTGCTGCAGTCGTTCATATACACAACCGACCCCTCTGGGAAAAATACCTGCACCTGCTTCCCACTACCTCCCTTGAGGCCGAATATGGAACTCCTGCCATGGCTGCCGAAATCGACAGGATCCTCTTGCTGCCAGATACCCTCCACAAAAAAATCATAATCATGGGCGGACATCCGGAAGGGATCATCGCATTTGGTACGAACATCGAAGAAGCGGCACTGGCCATATTGCGAATCACCTAAGGATCATCTGCGTTAATTTTATATCGAATTTTGAGAGTTCAACCTTCAAGTCAGAGATACTCCCGATTTGGTGTTTTATTGTTGACTTAGCGTAGCTTTTTGCGTATTACCGGGTCATATCCAACGATCCAATTGGCTGAATAAAGTATTTCATTCCGTATCTTTGTGCCCAAATCAGATCGTCAGTTGTGTTGAAAAAATTGAATTACGCGATATTCTTCCTTTCTGTGGTTGGGCTGGTGTTGTCAGGGTGTAAATCCCTGTTACCACCCATGCCAGTAGAAAGCTACAAGTTTGCTCCGGTAAACCCTTTGCCTTCAACAGTAAGTCTTTATGCCAATTTGGATATTGCCAGACTGGAAGCAGTTGTCAACAATCATACAGACAGCGTACTCTACGATGACAACAGTTTCGTTGACAACGATAACGACAATCTGATGCTCAAAGCCTGGAAGAACGGGGAGATAAAATTTACTTTGCAGGATGATCTGCTCTCGTGGGAAATCCCGCTCCGGGTGAACATCAAAAAGACTGTGCTGATGGTGGCATTCAACCATCCTTTCGGAGATTTCATGGAAGCCAACGGAGAAATCAACCTGAAATTCAAAACCCGGCTTTCTGTCAACAGCGACTGGAGCATTCATACCGAAACCTCTGCCGACGATTATGAATGGACAAAGAAACCAACCATCAAAATAGCCGGTATTACCATTCCTGTTACACCCATTGCCTCAATTTTGCTGAAGGTAAACCTGAACAATTATGCACAAAAGATTGACAAGACCATCGCCGGTAGTTTTAACTTAAGAAAATATGCCGAAAAGGGCTGGCAAAGGTTGTTTGAACCCTTTAAATTTCCCGGCAGTTACAATGCCTGGCTTTCTTCGAACCCTCATTCCGTTTCCCTTCTCCCGATAAAAGGCTCCAACGGAACGATCCAATTTGGAGTGGTTGTCTCATCGGATGTTGAATGCATGATGGACCGGCAGCCTCAGTCAAGGCAGGCAACCCCACTTCCGCAGTTGCAGCCGCTCGTCATGCCAAGCGACACGTTCCGTATCAATCTGCTCACCGATATTCCCTATCCGACCATCGAAAGGCTCACCTTCGAAGATCTTCGTGATTCATCCTACACTTTTGGCGACAGGCACCTGATCTTCCAATCCCTTCATGTTTATGGTACCAATGGTCATCTGGCCATTGAAACAAAGGTCAAGGGAAGCATAAAAGGCACCATGTACCTGACCGGCACTCCCTATTTTAATTCCGCAGATACTACCTTGAGGGTCAAGAATCTGAAATTTGACCTGAAAACCAAGAATGTCTGGATGAAATCGGCCAAATGGCTCTTTACTGGAAAGATTGAACGGACCATTACCAAGGCCTTTGCCATTCCTTTCAATACAGATATACACTCAATAGAACAGAACCTAACCGGTTATTTGAACCATCAAAAGTTGGGATATGGATTTGAATTGAACGGAAAGCTGGCTAAAATCAGTGTGTCCGACCTCCTGTTGACTCCCGAATCCGTCAAAGCCAATATCGTCTTTTCAGGCAGATTATCTATTGGTATCGAAGAAAGCGAAATGAAGAAAAAGCTTTAATAAGCTGTATAATAACAATTTGTCTCACGAGTCAGACAATAGCAAGATCGTGGTCCTATCCTGAGAGGCCAATCGAATTGGTTATTCAACACCTCGATGTTTGTCAGCAAAATTTTCTTTTCATTAAACTAAAAGTTCTGTTATTAGTCAAATGACCTATGAATTAAGCTTCTCAAGTTTCACAGCATATTGATGGTTGAATGAACGGCCAAATATTCAAGACGTTAACGCTGGTAACCTTTCTCTCTGTTCTGGGAAACCACAGGGCATCCGGACAAGTGGAAAACAAGGAGGATCAGGATAGTACATCCGTTCGCCAAAAAGACATTGTCGATATTTTTCAGAATGGCGTTGCAGCCCACATTCGCAAAGAGAACACTTTAAAGAAAGGGAATGGTCCGTTTGTTTCTATCATGCCTGTGGTGGGTTATTCGCTCCAATCCGGATTGACGGGGGCGATTGTTTCGAATACTTCATTCTATACAGATGAGAAGAGAGAAAAATTCTCCAGCCTCCTGCTAAATGGTTATTATTCTCAATATCACCAATACTGGTTCACTGCAAACAGCAATATTTTTCTGGAAAAGAAGAAGATTCATCTTTTTGGAGACATCCGTTATTACAATTTTCCCACCCAAACCTTTGGGTTCGGCATCAAAAGTTCCATTTCTGATGGATTGAATATCAAATATTCCTACTTGCGGGTTTACCAATACCTGTTTCGTGAAATCAGGCACAATCTGTTTGCCGGTGTTGGATTCAATCTTGATTATCACTGGAACATCAAGCCTGACTCCATCCCTGGAAAGGTATTGAACGATCTGATCAAATACCAAAAGGATGACCACTCTACCTCGTCGGGTGTCTCCCTGAATTTTATGTTCGATGACAGGGCCAACGCCGTCAATCCTGATAAGGGCAACTATGCCTATCTTCAATTCCGACCCAACCTGACCCTCCTCGGCAGCGATAGCAATTGGCAATCGTTGTTGATTGATCTCAGGCACTACCTGCATTTCCCGGCTTCATCCCGAAATGTGCTGGCCTTCTGGAATTACGATAATTTTACCCTCAAAGGGATTCCTCCCTACCTGGATATACCGAGTATAGGCTGGGACTATTATTCAAATACCGGCCGGGGTTATGTTCCCGGGAGATACACCGGAAGAAATTTTGTCTACCTGGAATCTGAGTACCGTTTCTCGCTTACCAGGAATGGTTTGCTGGGAGGAGTTGTGTTTGGCAATGCAGAGTCTTTCTTCAAAAATTGGTCGGATAAACATTCGGCTATTCCTGGCGGAGGATTGGGATTGCGGATCAAAATCAACAAATTTTCCAATACCAACCTTGCCATTGATTATGGGTTTGGGGTAGAGGGTTCACGCGGATTTTTCTTCAATCTGGGCGAAGTTTTCTGAATGGGAAACAGCAGGCAGATGTACAGTCTGCTGTCTAAAAACAGATTGTTGAGGATGAATATCCATCTGTTGGCAATAAATGGTCACGATTATTAAGATTATCAAAGATTTAATTATTTTGCACCATGAATTATCTTGCGCATCTCTATTTGTCGGGCGATTCTGATGAAATCAAATTGGGCAACTTCATCGGTGATTTTGTGAAAGGGAACAAATTTCAGCAATATCCCGACCAGATTGCCTATGGGATTCAGCTGCACAGAAAGATAGATTCATTTACGGATGGCCATCCGGATGTTAAAACTTGCATTCAATTGCTCAAACCAGGATACGGCAGATTCTCAGGTGTCGTCGCAGATATCTTCTTCGACCATTTTCTGGCCGCCAATTGGAGCGATTATTCCAATGTCACCTTGCGCCAATTTGCTAAACAGGCCCATTCAATTTTCTTGTCCAATTTCTTCCTTCTCCCGATGCGGGTGAAGCAGTTTCTACCCTTTTTGATCCAGCACAAACGATTTGAATCGTATGCGCAGAAAGAGAATCTGTTCCACGTTCTCGAGATCATGTCAAGCAGGACTTCGCTACCCTCCAACAGTGAATGGGCGATGGAGATGCTGCATCAGGAATACGACCAGTTCGGGAGTCTGTTCATGAGTTTTTTTGGAGAGATAATCGATTATGTGGAGGTAAAATGTGCCATTTCAATATCAAAACCGGTAGCTCTGATTAGGGCAATCTGAAATGATATCGGGAATTCTCATGATCTCCGGCACCCTTTTTTGAGTTTTAATAAATATTAACTTTAAAATTGTCGTAAACAACCGGGATACAAGGGTTTTACATCAAATTTAGAGGTTGAGGATGAATCTTTCCCGAACCATTACAGTAAAAGAGTTCAAGGCTCCAAACATTTGGAATTAAAAGAACAGAACGATTCAATTCAGTTACTTTCACCATGAGAAAGCTGTTTCTGTTACCACTCATATCCATCCTGCTAATTGCGGTACACCTTTCTGTTTTGGGGGTTTCGGCTTACCCGTTGCCGGTGGAGATCACACAACCGGATGGAACAAAGATCACCATTCTATTGAAAGGAGATGAACATCTGAAATGGGCTCAGACGGTTGACGGATACTCCATTATGCGAAATGGCTCAGGTGTTTTCGAGTACGCAAGGCTTAGTTCAGCCCAGGATATGGTGCCTTCAGGAATCCAGGCCAGAAATGAAAAAGAGAGAAGCAATTTTGAGATTCAATTCCTGAATACTATCCCCAAGGGATTGACCTATTCCAGGAGTCAGGTAGGAGCCCTGAAAAAGATCTCCCGGATGGTTCAGAAAAACAGGATGAAATCTGCCCCGGCTACAGGCACCAAAAAATTATTGTGCATCCTTATTGGTTTTACCGACAAAGCATTTGTAAAGACCAAAGCCGATTTTGAGAATTTGTTTAACCAGCCTTCCTATACGACCGATGGAGCCACTGGGAGTGTGTACGATTATTACAAAGAAAATTCCTATAGCCAGCTCAATCTGTCGATCACCATTGCCGGACCCTATACGGCAGCCCATAACATGGCCTATTACGGGGCCAATGATGCGAGTGGCAATGATGTCAATCCTGAGGCATTGGCAACAGAGGCAGTAACTCTGGCAGATCCTGACGTTAATTATGCCGACTTTGACAACAACAACGACGGAACCATCGACGGAGTTTATGTCATTCATGCAGGGTATGGTGAAGAGGCCGGCGCACCTTCCTATACCATTTGGGCCCACGATTCGTCCATCCCTCCGTTGACCCTCGACGGCAAAATTGTCAGTGATTATGCCTGTTCCTCTGAACTTCGGGGAGTTAGCGGCACTGGAATTACGCGTATTGGGGTCATCTGTCATGAATACGGACATGTACTGGGGGCCACGGACTTTTATGACACCAACTATTCGACCAATGGCACTTACGATGGTACCGGCAACTGGGATATCATGGGAAATGGCTCCTGGAACAACAACGGAGCGACCCCTGCACATCACAATCCCTATACCAAAATATATGTTTACGGCTGGGCGACGGCAAAATCATTCACGTCGGGGGCAATTGTGACCTTGTCTGATGCCGAACTGAACAACAACAGTTTCTATTCCTTCAATACAACGACTGCCAATGAATTCTACCTGATTGAAAACAGGCAGAAACAAAAATTTGACAGCTATATTCCAGGCCACGGCATGATCATTTACCATGTGGATGAAAATTATATCAATACTTCAAGCGACTTGATCAATGCAGGAAGTCACCAGGGGATGTACCCTGTCTGCGCAAATGCCACCGGAGTTCCTCCGGCTACCTATGGGGTCATCAATGGAGCAGGATTGCCATTCCCTGGCACAGGGAGCAAAACATCTTTTACAGATACCACCATACCCAATGCCTTGTCATGGGCCGGTGCTTATTCCAAAAACCCTATTACTGGTATAACAGAAGATAATACCAACAAAACTGTATCTTTTACCTCACCGATCCTGCCCGATCGCCCTGTTGCTCCCAAGGCCAATCAGGCAACAGCTGTTCTCCAAACGGTTTTGGATGCCAACTGGAGTCCTTCGGTCAATTCCGGGGGTTACAGGATTGACATTTCCACCAATTCAGGGTTCACTACTTTTGTGTCAGGATGGAATAACAAGGATCTTGGAAACGTTATTACCTTTCATGTTACAGGACTTAATGCCCGAACATCCTATTTTTACAGGTTACGGGCTTACAATACGGGAGGAATATCCGACAATTCCAACACAATTGCCTTTACGACCCTCTCCAATGCTCCTGCTGCTCCGGCCAAACTTACAGTTGTCTCCTGTAACAATATAGTTACCCTGAAATGGAACAAGAACAATGATCCCTATTTTCTCCGGTACAGAATATATGGCGGCACCTCAAACACTCCGACCGCCAGAATAGATTCGAGCAGTACCAGCAGGGCCGATACCACCAAGGTCATTTCCGGGCTTACCCATGGGCAAACTTATTATTTTCGCGTTACGGCTACCAATGACGACGGACCTGAAAGTGCTTTTAGTGCGCAGGCAAGTACCATTGTTAAGACCGGTGCAATTCCTGTCATCAAATCAAAATGGGGCGATGTGCTGATCTGTTACAACGTGGGAGATTCCATCATTAGTTACCAGTGGTACAAGGATCAATTAATCATTCCGGCTGCAACACAGCAGTTCTATGCCACCAACAAACTCCCGGGGAGCTATTCAGTGGAAAGCACCGATTTCCAGGGATGCGTGAACTCCTCGAATATTATTTCATCTTTGGGACTGAAATCACTCACTATCTATCCAAATCCCGCAACGGAAAGCTTCACTTTGCAATTGAATGATCCGGCCGAAGGAGAGGCCATCGTAAGCATTCTCAATTCCAGGGGAATTAAAGTAATGGAATTTCAATCGGTTAACATCAATGCCAATTGGCTCAAAGTTATCCCTGTCAGCAATTTGGAGGCAGGCGTCTATGTGGTTCAGGTGTTGTTGAACCAGAAAGAACTTTATACGGCTAAATTTTTAGTTGTCAAATAACTTATCAGGGGATACCATAAAATATGAAAATAAAGATTTCCAATGGCTTACAGATCCTGACTGCCGCTATGCTGATCTTCCTCCTTCATGCAGAAGCTTTCTCACAGGTGAGCGACAGCCTGAAAGTGAAAAAGCCCGGACTTTTTGTTGGCCTTTCCCTGGGTGCTGGCCAATCGCAAATTGTCAATTCGGCTTCCGCCTCTGTTTCTGGACTTAATTCCATTGGTAAAAACAGTCTTATGGGAAATTTGGAGGTTGGATATTATTTTTCTGATTATCTTGGACTATCGTCGGGAATCGGGTATTCCTATTTCACAGGCCAAACCAGTCTCAATGCCTATCAAAGCAAATTCAATACCACCGATTCGGAGAACGAGACCTACGAAAGGCGGGTTTCCGGCACCAAAATCACAGAAGATCAGAAGATTGGTTTTCTTAGTATCCCCATTCTTTTGAACCTTCGGATACCCTTCAATAAAAAAATGGGAATGTTCCTGCAAACGGGTGTAGACCTGGATGTTCCGGTTCAAAAAACCTACCACAGCAGCGGAACATTCACCTATAAGGGATATTATCCTGCCTACAATGTCCTCCTTGAAAATCTTCCGGCCTATGGATTCCCAACCAATGCAGCCATCTCCACAGATGGCTCCTTGCAGCTGAAACCTTTCTGTTTGGATGCTACAGCCTCGGCAGGATTTGATTTTCAGGTACAAAGGAGGGTAAAACTGGCCTTTGCTGCCTGTTACATCCGCTCCTTGACCAATATCTCTGCTTTTCCTGCTCCAGACAGTTTTCAACTATCTTCAGATATCAGCCAGATCAACAGCCTGATGGGCGGAAGCAGTCAGGCAGCTGTGCAATCGCTGGGGTTAAAAATTACCCTCAGGTATTTTCTTGGAAAATAATTAATTGAATTGCAGTTGTCAGTATGACTGCAATTAAATTAGGTAGTTCAGGATTATTGTACCTTTCTTGCTTTCAGCTCTTCGAAGAAGATATCGTTGTTGGGGACATCAAAATCGATGCCGGTAATTGCCAGATTATTTGTCATGTTGAATTTAACGGTACCAAAGGTGAACCAGGGCTGTTTGGTGACCCAGTTGATTTTCCAGACATCGTAATGCCAGTGCTCCAAAGTAGCCGACAGATCGGGTGAGTGTTCGAATTCGACCCTTAACTGACTATCTTTCAAAGACACCTTAATGGCTCCATAGATATCGGAAAAGTAATTTCCTACATACGATTCAAGTGGCAGCGATGGTTTGGTTCCCTTCACTTGTTTGGCAATCCGGTCGGCAATGCGCGTGTCCCGTTGGGCATTGGCCCTGGAACGCTCCAGCATTTCCATCGACCAGTCTTTTTCCTTCATCCCGAGAAAAGCGTCAAGGAGGTAGTTGGTGATGGCAGTAGTGGGAGTCTTAAGGCCATTGGTCAAAACTACGATCCCAAGTTTCTCATCAGGAATCATGGTCACCAGCGAGATCATTCCGTCATAGGCACCACTGTGACTAACTTTCATTCTTCCCTGGTAGTCGCTCAGTCCCCAGCCGAGGCCATAACCACTGAAATGGGTCTTAGAATCACTTTGGCGGGTATAATCAGTACCAAAATTGTTGTGCATTCTCCATAGGGTATTCCTCGACGCGGGTGTCAGCAGGGTGTCTTTGCCGTTGATTCCATTGTTTAGGTTGAAAATTATCCACTTGCACATATCGTTGGCCGATGAGATGATGCCACCCATCGCTGCAACCTCTTCCCAGTTGGTCCATGGGATCGGGATGTTCTTTTCATTTTCCAGGGCATGAGGCGTAGCGAAATTTCCCTCCTTCGTCATCTGTTTCAGGGAACAGGTAGTCCGTTCCATGGTCAGCGGGTTAAGTATCCGTTCCTGCACATTTTCTGCCCAGGTTTTCCCGGTAACCTTCTTAATGACTTCACCTGCAGTGATAAACATGACATTCGAATAGCCATATCCGGCACGGAAATCGTATTGTTTCGGAAGATATTTGACCCTTTTGATGATGTCTTCTGCCGTGAGGTCCGACTTGTACCAGATAATGTCTCCGCTGAAAGTACCCAGACCCACCCGATGGCAGAGCAGGTCGCGGATGGTGGTCTCGTTGCTGACCCAGGGATCGTACAATTCAAAATAGGGAAGGTATTTCTTTACCTTGTCGTCCCATTTGATTTTGCCCTCCTGCACCAGCATGGCCATCATGGCCGAGGTAAAAGCCTTGGAATTGGATGCAATTGCATAAAGGGTGTTGCCATCCGGCACCGCCGTCTTGCCTGTTTCCAGGACACCATACCCCTTTGAAAAGATTATTTTCCCATCCTTGACGATACCAACACTGATACCCGGCGTACCCCAGGCAGCGGCGGTCTTGGCCATGTACTGATCCAGTTTGGCGAGGTCTGGCTGCTGACTGAAGGCAACCAGCGCCAACGAAAGGATTAACAGGAAGGAAGAAACAGTTCTTTTCATAATTGGAGAATTTAGAGGACTAAAAATAAGCAATCCAATCAGATTCCGAAACCGGTAAAATGCAAAAACGCCCGACTGGGCGTTTTTGCATTCAGCAAGCCCGCTTGCCATCAATGTCCTTGAAATCAACTTCATATTTTTCACCATTGAACAGGGTAATTTCTGCCCCAAGTGCCGACCAGTTGGTGGTGACCTCCGAAATTTTCAGCTCCCTGATCGGGGAAAGTTCCTCTTCCGTCCATTCACCATCGTCCGTCTTGTGCAGAAGGACAGTGACCAACAATTCCATGGCAGGATTTTTGGCCATCCGCTTCATGGTGGCATAGATGACCGTGCTTTCATCCGCTTCCGCATTCCGGTCGGAATGAACCAACGTCTCAAGGCTATCCCAGCCATGATAGGTGATCAGGGCAACCCTTCTCCCCGGAATGGATGCCGTGATGACCTTTTTATTCCCCACTTCAAACTGTTCCACAACGGCTTTCACTCCATCAATATGTGGTAATCCAAAGTGGCCGAGGGTCAATTCATGTTCAAAAGCCAGCCGGGTACGGTCTACCCGAACCACCCCTCCCGGGATGGTAATCTCAGCCAGGTCGATGATGTATCCGACCCCATTGTTCGGTGGCTTCCGCATGATGGCCTGCCGGTACAAGACCTCTTTTCGCACGCCGTTGTATAACATGCTTTGGGAAATTGTAAAAGACTGATTTCGGTCGGAGTCGTTGTTGACCGTCTGCCCGGTCAGGTAAAAATTGACATCATCGCCTCTTACATCCCGCGGGTCCCAGCTGCGGAAACTGTATTCCATGGCGGTTCCGCCCTGCGGATTGTGGTCCTCCCAGGGGAAATGCGTATTGTAAACCAGCTTGGAATAATTGGGATCGTCGTAATAGACTTTTCCGGGAATGATTTCGGAAGCGCCGGTCTTGCCATGATTGACCAGGACAAGCCCGGGATTCTCGAGGACCGTCCTTGCTGAACGATGGCCCAGCTTTGCCCAGGCGCCATCATTTTCAGTGGCGGTCCAGAAGGGTGAATCATCCGGCAAGGCCAGACAGATAAAGGGCAGAAACATCAGGAACGGACTACCCGCGCAACTGTAATTTTGTACCATGTATCCCTTCGTACCATAAAAGCCAAGGCTCGGAATGTCGTTGTGAAAGAACTCCTCTTTCGTGACAAACTGCAACAGGGACCCCGAGCAAAGTCTTCTGGCCCAACCTGCATTCAGCCCGGAGTCTTCCTTCAGCATGAAGGCCACGGGGAAAGCCCCCGAGACCCAGGTCCGGTAACAGATGCTCCTCGACCACATGTTGATGTATCCGTTTCTGCCAAAAAAATTGCTGACCGATTCCATCAGTTTGACAGCAGACTTCTCTATGATAGTAGCTATCTCCGGATAATATTCGTCCCCAAAAGTGCGGTTCCAGATGGTGGTATAGACAATGAACAGGCTGATGGAATAATAGTTGTAGGTCTGCTCGAGGTACCATCCATCGCCCGAATGGTACGAAACAACCCAGAGCAGGTGGCTCCTCAACATCTCCTCATCGATCTCATAGCCATATTTTTTAAGGAAGGATAGCGCCATGATGTTGAAGATCCTCCAGTTGTTCTGGGTAGTCCGGTGATGGGCCCATTTGGAGATGGTCACAACCATTTCATCCTTCTGTTTGTCTGTGTATTGTGACCAGATGGTCTCGGGCATCAGCAAAAGGGTCTTAAACAATCCGCCAAATTCGCAGGTAAACTGGTAGTTGGAATCGGGCAGCTCCTCTGGCAACGGCAGTGAATTGGCATGCCCCGGGGTAAATGCACGATAGAAATGTAGGCTATAATACGCCTGAAGGTTGATGCCACGAATGGATGTAGAAGGATCGAGATGGATCAGTGGTCCTGCCAGGGTAAAGCTTCTTTCGAGTGCCTCAAAATCGGCTGAACGGTACCGCCAGTCCGGAGCGCCCGGTTGCGGATAGGTCTTCCCGGGAACAATGGGAAAGGTCATTGGCGTTTCAAGCGAATCAACATGCGTAAACGCCCTTTCCAACAGGTATTTGGCAAGTTCTACATAATGTTTTTTTGACATCCCTGTAAACGGACTCAGGCCAAAATCCGGATTCTTCACTTCAAAAGCATTCATCTGTTCTATTTTTTAATTGCCACATCGATTTCCCGGACAATTCATCCGGACTTAAGTACAAAAATAACTTTGCCTCAACACATCTACCAATATTATTTTAACAGGCATTTGTACTAATTTTGCATATATCTAACGAAGTACAAGATGAAAATCATGCACGAACAGGTGAGCTTTGCTCCCCGTACCCTTTTGAAAGTCAAGTGGGACGATTTTCCACATTTTACCTATCCCTGGCATTTCCACAGTGAATTTGAAATCGTTTACGTCCTGAAAAGCTCAGGGACACGTTTTGTCGCCGACAGCATAGAGGCCTTCAACGAAGGAGATATTACCCTGATTGGCAGTAATCTACCCCACTTTTGGAAGAGCGGAAATTCAGACGGAGCGGTCGGCAATGATCGGGTAAATGCCATCGTGGTTCAGTTTCACACTGATTTTTTCAGGGACGAAATCAACGCTTATCCTGAATTTTACAAGATCAGTGAACTGTTGAAAAGAGCCTCCACTGGTGTCCATTTCCTCGATCCTGCCAGTGAAAAAATTGGAAAAATGCTGAAACGGCTGCTGAAACTGAACGGAATGGAACGAATTCTCTATTTCATTAAACTGCTGGATTTCATGGCACGAACAGAAAATTACAGGATCCTGGCTTCCAACACTTACCTGCTCGAAGATCCAAAAGTACTGAGCAGAAGACTCGACAAGATCATGCATTTCATCATCACCAATTACCAGCGAAAACTCACCCTGGATGAGGTTGCCGGGAAAATAGGAATGAATACAGCCGCCTTCTCCCGCTATTTCAAGGAGAAAACCGGCAAGAATTTTATCTTCTTTGTCAATGAAATGCGCATTGGCTATGCTTGTAAGCTTCTGATTGAAAACATCCTGCCAGTAACCCAAATTTGTTTCGAATGTGGATTCAACAACGTCTCAAATTTCAACCGGATGTTCAAACGGCAAACAGGTTATACCCCAGGAATGTACCAACAGCAATTTGTTCACAAAGACCTATTTTCCTGATTGTTCTGACATTGAAATCTCTTTTGGAATTACTTCAGTAGTAGTTTACAGGATTGAGAATGATTTTGGTCTACCTAAATGATCAGGAAAAATGTCACTTAACCTGCCGAAATAACTTCTACTTTTGGCAGGTGGTTTTCATATTTATCACGGAACGGCAATTGATTCCTCAGAATAAACGGAAAATGAAAATTCTGGTCAGATTGACAGGTTTGTTTGCGGTCATTTTTTTAATCCTGAATGGTTGTAAAAAAGAGTCCGCCTCCGTGCCCGTTTTTTCGGATACCACCGTCAATGGTCAGCGGATCCTCCGTTTTTCAGGATACGACTGGCTGGTTGGAACCTCCTCTGATTTGACACAGGGTCCCGGACCCAACTATTACTCCGATTCCAAAGAGAATGTCTGGCTCGATCAAAATGGCCGGCTCCATCTCCGCATCACCCATATCAACAACAGATGGGTTTGTGCAAGAATTTCCATGCTTCAGTCTTTCAGTTACGGCCGTTATCTGTTTGAACTGGACAGCCGTATCGATAACCTGGATAAAAATGTGGTTGGAGGATTATTCACTTATGCCAGTGATACACAGGAGATCGATGTCGAATTTTCCAAGTGGGGAGTGGATGGAACCACCAACAGCCAGTTCACAGTTCAACCGGCATCTGTAAACGGTAACAAAAAGAGTTTTTCTTACAATTTGGCCGATGCCCAATCGACACATTGGTTCAACTGGCAACCCAACCGCATCGATTTTGCAAGTTTTGCCGGACATTCTACCTCCTTGCCTGCAGCAGCCAAAATAATGCAGCAATGGAGCTACTCCGGTACGAGCATACCACCCGATTCGAACGAAACGGTCCACCTCAACCTTTGGCTTTACAAGGGAGTTCCCCCTTCCGACCTCCAGGAAGCCGAAATGATCATCTCCTCGGTGCAAATATTATAGTTCGTCATTTGGTTCGCTTCCCAATTATTGATAGTTTCGGTTTCGATTCAAGATAAGATTCTCAGCGAAACATAACGTTTAAGCATATTTTTTCTTTCTCTGTGTTTCTCCGTGCTTCTCCTTCTTTCTCTGTGTAATAAATTATTGTTTGACAAGGAGGAGCTACTAACTATTAACATCATCTACAATGACTAACTCCAAAATTTCTCTCACCTTTCTGCTGTTGCTGGCATTTGCCTTTTCAGCTTCCGCCAAGGGGGGATTTTACAATGTACTCGATTTCGGGGCCAGGGGCGATGGCAAGACCAACAATACAAAGGCTATCAATGCCGCTATTTCGGCGGCAGCCAAAAACGGAGGAGGAACAGTCTTCTTCCCTGCCGGGAATTTTCTCTCCTACACCATCCGGATGAAGAGCAAAATCACACTTCACCTCGACCAGGGTGCAGTTCTTATCGGTGACCGGGAGGTCAGCGGAGTGGGCTATGACCTGCCCGAGGCAGATGCCTGGTACAAAAAATTCCAGGACTTTGGCCACAGCTACTGGAAAAACAGCCTGATCTACGGGGATAGCTTGCGCGATATCGCCATTACCGGCAACGGAATGATTTGGGGAAGAGGTTTGTACACCTTCGATAAGCCCGGCATCAAAGGCTCCGGAAACAAGGCGATCGGACTGAAAAATTGCCTCAACGTGACCATAAGGGATGTTTCCATTTTGCACGGGGGTCACTTTTGCATCCTCGCCACCGGGGTCGACAACCTGACCATCGACAATGTCAGGGCAGATGCCGACCGGGATGCCTTCGACATCGACTGCTGCAAGAACGTGCGGGTCTCCAACTGCAATATCAACTCCCCCACAGACGACGGACTCTGTCTCAAATCCTCCTTCGGACTCGGGTACGCCCGTGCCACGGAGAATGTCACCATTACCAATTGCCAGGTTTATGGCTACGACCACGGCACGCTGATGGATGGCACCTTCAAAACAGATTTTAAGGACGAAGATCTGAAGGCCAACCACAGCATTACCGGCCGACTGAAACTGGGAACCGAATCGAACGGCGGATTTAAAAACATAGCAGTCTCCAACTGTGTGTTCGAACACTCCCGTGGCATCTGCATCGAAACCGCCGATGGCGGGATCATCGAAGATGTCGTGATCGACAATATCACCATGCGGGATATCACCGACACCCCCTTCTTCATCCGGCTGAATGCCCGCATGCGTGCTCCTGAAGGTACGCCAATCGGCGTTTGCAGGCGCATCACCCTCAGCAACATCAATGTATACGACGTAGGCGGAAGGGCCAAATTTCCGGAGGTCGGCGCAGGAATGGTGATGGGAATCCCCGGCCATTACATCGAAGATCTGACCCTGAGCAACATCCGCATCTACTTCCGTGCCGGTGCATCGAAAGAGGCAATTGGAAAGGAAGTTCCCCAAAATATTGATGTCTACCCCGATCCCTACCGCTGGCACTCCTTGCCTGCCTACGGCATCTATTTCAGGTATGTGAAAGGACTAAAGGTTCACGACGTGGTGTTCCGAACCCTCAACCGTGACGAGCGTCCTGCCTTTGTGCTGGATGACGTGCATGATGCCGATTTCACATCCGTGGATGCCCAAAAAGCAGAGGGGGCTCCCCAGTTTATCCTCAAAAACGTGACCAATTTCACTACCCACCAGGTAAAAGGCCTTGAGGATACCAAAGTGGAAAAAACTGAAGACAGGGAGTTTTAGCAGATATTATTTTCTCTGTGTCATATTTTATCGGCTCAAATTTGATTTAGTTTCAGACAATTTTGTATTGGAAAAGTGAACTACAAAGGGAATAAAAACCCTTTTCCTTAGAGCACTTCGAGGTGCGAAATGTACCTCTATGAAACCCATTCCCCTCATCTGCGTAACCGTCTGTGAAAACATTTACACAGCACGCAATGCCACTTCACAACGCCATCGACCGAAAAATACTGATTGAAAACCTGATGTCGGAGACCTTCACCAGGAGAACAATCTCCTTTTACCGATACTTTATCTTGGATAACCCGCAGGAATTTAGGGACCAACTTTATAGGGAATGGTCCTCAATGAACTGTTTTGGCCGCATCTATGTAGCCAGGGAAGGCATCAATGCCCAGATGAGCGTTCCGGAAGAACAATTACCTGCTTTCCTGGAATCCCTCCGGCGATACTCGATTTTCGAAAAGATTCCGGTCAAATATGCCATCGAAGACAACGGAAAATCTTTCTACAAACTCTCCATCAAGGTGAAGAAGAAACTGGTTGCCGACGGACTGGACGACGATGCCTTCGATGTGACCAATGTTGGCACCCATCTGACAGCCAGGGAATTTCACGACTTAGCCGGCACCGGAGACTCTATTTTGGTGGACATGAGAAACCATTATGAGTCGGAAATTGGCCGCTTCAAAGGGGCCATCTGTCCGGAAGCCGATACCTTTCGCGAAGAGCTTACCCTGATGAGGGATCTGCTGGAGGATAAAAAGGATGCTAAATTGCTGCTCTACTGCACTGGAGGCATCCGCTGCGAAAAGGCGAGTGCCTACCTAAAGCACCATGGATTCAGCGATGTGAACCAACTGCACGGCGGAATTCTGGAGTATGCCAGGAACATCCGGCAGTTGAATTTGGAATCACTTTTTACGGGAAAGAATTTTGTCTTCGACGAAAGGATGGGTGAATCGGTTGATGGAAAGGTGATCTCCCAATGTCACCAATGCGGAGCAGCTTGTGACGTCCATTCAAATTGCGCCAACGACGTCTGTCACTTGCTCTTTATCCAGTGTGAAGCATGTGCTGAAAAATTCGAAAAGTGCTGTTCGAACGAATGCGTCGACCATAAAAATGCCTCCGAAGCGCAGAAAATAGTGCTTAGGAAGAACAACGATTATAAATTCGGAAACAGCAGCGTTTACCGGAAGAGTTTCCGGTTAGCCAAAGCAACTCACACTTCCTTAACGGAATAATCCAGAAAGTGCTTCATCTCCTCCAGTTTACTGCGCATAATGGAGTAACCGTGCCCGTACAACGCCATCCGTTTTTCGAGGCTCTTTTCGGTTCGGCCAATCGAAAATTCCGGATCTGGAATAATCAGGAAAAGCTCTCCCTGCCGTTCCATCTCTTCGCAAAAGTCCAGTGTTTCGTTGTAGTCTTCGTTTCTGCGCAGCAAGGTCTTTAGGAAATCCGGATGTTTCCGGAACACGAACTTCAGCAGTCTGGTGTTGCTGAGCTTTCCTTTCCGGTAGCCTCTCGGGCGGGTCAGCACAACAACCGCTTTCTTATGCTTTGACAGGGCATAACGAATTGGTATGGAGTCCGACACTCCCCCGTCGAAATACAACTGATCCCCCACCGCAGCCGCCCTGGAGATCAGCGGGATACTACAGGAGGCTACCAGCACCTTGTCAATTCCGTTGGCTGACAATGCATCCTTGTCAAAGACCACAGGTTGGCCGGTCTCCAGCGAAGTGGTGACCACATCGAAGGCAGTTGGGTTCCTGTAAAATGCAGGTTCATCAAATGGAACCAACCTGGTGGGCAGTTCGCCGAACACAAACTTCATGTTGAAATAGGATCCGGTCGTCAGGAGATGGCGCAGTCCCATGTAGCGCTTGTCGGAAGGCATTTCTACATTGACCTTCCGGTTTCTTCCCTTCTGTCCGGAGACAAACGAAGCACCCACACAGGCACCGGCAGAAACACCGACAATCCTGTCAAAACCAATCTTCTGCTCCAACAGGAACTCCAGCACACCGCTGGTAAACGCTCCACGGAGTCCGCCACCTTCCAGGACCAAACAGGTATTCTTCATCTCAACGAATTTGAACCATGTACCCTGCAAATTTAGGAACTATGCCCGGCTTTGGTGCCACAGAAGTTGTGGAAAGTTGAGAGTTGAAAAATGAAAGTTAAAATTGAGAAACTCTTGAACCAGACCTTAATTCCCATAATATACTTTAACCACCATAATCATTCTCAAGGAATCCAGCCGCAGAGCGGCGTCAAGTTGGTAGCCAGGGGTAAAGCGACGAAGGAACGATACCCCGGGTAAAGGGATACCGGGAGTTCACCGTCCGCGGTAGCATGTCAAAAAAGGCGATAAAGATTTTTTCGGACGGAAGGCTCAAATGTCTGAGAATTGATGGGTCTTGAAGCAGATAAAAAATGAAACTGTGAAACGTAGAAAGGGTATCAATTAGATCAAATTTAAAAATTCACCCGGATTTTATGAGATCTGCATATTTCTGACTAAATATACCAGGAATTTCAACATCCCTCCAAAGGGGGAGTCTACTAGCGGGAATTAACGGAAGAATCCTAATCAAATGATCTCTACTTCGATTTGAACTGCTGGTTAGGCGACCAGAGTTGCCTCTTCTTTACCTCAGACCGACGATGGAAAAATGAACTTTTCGTCTACATTCCCAAAACCGGGGAACAGGTTTGCTTCAGTCCCGACCAGGGAGAAAAAAATACTGGTTCGCCACGGTCGATTTCAAGTTCCACGATGTCTACATGACTGCCCCAACACCATTATCGCCTGGCACATCGATATCCGAACCTCACATCTCTGGTTGCTGACAACCAACCACCGCAGCTACAGCCAAGGAGAACACCCCCATGTGTGTTGGGTCCCTGATAGCAAAAGTGTGGAATCTACCTCTAACAAACGTGGAAATGCGGATGTTGTCATCGCCTTTCTGCCCCTCGACAAGTGGACAGATCCCTTTGCCTGGTAAATTGTATCTTGGTTATCAGAAAGTAACTGAATGAAATCAGAATTTCACCACCCTGTAAATCGCAACTTGGTCGTTAAAGGAAAATCGCATGAAATAGACTCCGGGCGTAAGTCCATATTTTGAGGAAATAAGTTCGCCATTGTGAAACCCCCCGGCTTGGGGTTGATTGCTGACGAGCCTTCCATAAGTTTTACCGGCCATGTCATACAAGTCAATGGAAATATTCATGGATTCGGGCAGCACATAGCTGTAAATGAGCTGGTCAACAAACGGATTGGGTGAAATTGCAACTTTTACAGCAGATTTTACAGGAAGAACTGTGGAGGCTGGAACGTCAGACCCTATGGTTCCATTTTTTTCATAAGGCTGTAAGGTATTGAGACTTGCCGTTTTGGTAACTACCGGAGCTCCCCCATTGGTGCGGTACTCAACGCTGTTCAGATTTAAAAGCGGATACCTGTAGCCGGTGGCATACCAGCTGTATTTTACGATCTTAAACTCTGAAATTCCGCACATATTGATTTGTTGTCCGGTTTTGACAAATTTGACTCGCAATGCTCCGGTTACAGTCAGGTCAGGCAGAATCAAAGTCCCATAGGCATCGGCAGTAACAGTCATGTCGCCGGAGACATCAATTTTGTTCATCCCATCGTACAGGGCAATTCCGGCGAAGTGATCGGTAAAGGAATTTCCGTAGGAAAAGGGATATTTCATTTTAACCACTGGATCAGAATAAAGGAGAGTCATCTTTTGAACACTGTTTTCATACCCCAACTCTTCCAATTCATTCGTCTTCGAATTCAACAGATATTCGTAATCGGTTTCATCAAGTAACAGGTTGTAATTACCGGCCCCGGCCATTTTTGGAAGTGCAGCATCCCTTAGTGAACTGCATTGATTCAAACCCGTAAATTGTGCATGCGAATAATCCCAGGTCTGGTTGGCACCCGGAACTCCCGGATCAACAAACTGGATCTCCTGAAAGGTATTGACATCCCGACTCTTCAACGAATTATTCTGAAAGGTCAGCGTGGTTTGTGCATGCATCACTGCTGAGACAAATAGCAACAGGACAAAAATTAACCGCATTCGCATAAGATTCTCTTTGATTTGAAGGACAATCGCCCAACCGTCAACAATTGAAAGGCCTAAAAATAATGAAATTAGCTTTAAAACCCGCTGAATTGCTGCGAAAATTAGGTAACCGGGGAAAATGTAGCAGAACAGCTTTAGGCACAAAAAAACACCTGCACATCGCTGTACAAGTGTTTGATTTCGTTCTGAGCCTGATCAGACAGGCACACCCTGAAATTAAAGAGGGATCTTAGATCTGGTTGATTTCGGCATTGCCGCCCTTGACCTTCACCTGAACTACAATTGTTTTCTGGTTGTTGGTCAACTCTACCAGGTAGTTTTCTTCCTTCAGCTGTGTACCATATACCAGTTTTGAAAGGGCATTGGCTTCATTCTTGTCAAAGAAAATCACGGAACCAACCGAGAAGTCCTTGTACCTGCTCTTGAGGTCGGCCATTGCCTGCATTGGAATTCCGGAAGCGGATTCTGATGAACCGGTTCCGACCAGTCTGGAAGCCGCATTGTAATAGGCTACTTTTTTGGATCCACCCTTGGTAAACGTCACCTTATCCAGCGATTTACTCTTTTCCCATACGGTATTGGCACCAGAACCAAAGTTCTGGTTGAATTTTTTAATCGTTAATGCAGTCACACGACTTGTTTCAGTCCCTTTGGAGTTGTTACCCGCCAATCTGGTTTCCTTGTTGATAGCTTCCTTGTAAGTGGCGCTATTGGCATTCAGGTAAGTGATGCCAAGCACAAGAGCCAGTGCCACTACAGCTATTGAAAACTTGTTCATTTTTTTTGTTTTGATAAATAC
>Ga0118677_10004337_pt2 | contig 22010 bp, 11 predicted proteins | sample AliMusrvi5mmetaG_FD_86154 | JGI IMG/M metagenome (GOLD analysis project Ga0118677, IMG submission 86154)
GAGCACTGCTCTTGCGGGTACCTTAAGCCTTCGAAACTGCGATAGAATCATCAACATACGTAATAATGATCGTTTTTTATCGCAGTTTCGAAGGCTTAAGGTACTAAAGGACGTAAAGGACAAAAGGACCTAACCCGGATTATTCATGAAATGTAAGGATTGCCGGGTTAGCTGGGCATTATTCGAAATAGTTATGAATAATGCAGGCTAAAGGACGGTCTTTATTTCTTTTCGTCATTTCGGTCCTTTTTTCACTCTTTACTCTTTACCCTTCCCCCTTTAATGTGGGTGCAACGCCCAGCCAAGCATGAAGGTGCCCACGGTCGCGGCGAGGAGGCCGAGAGCGAGGGTACGCCAGTGCGTGGGGACATGCACTTCGTGGAAAAAGGCGATGCCGAAGAAGACAGCGGGAACGGTATTCAAATTTGCCAATGCCCAGGCTACTGACATGTCGATCATTTTCATACTGGCTGCAAGGCAGAGCAAGGCAATTGTCCACGCCGCCCCCCCGAGCAGCGAGGCAGCGAGTACGCCGGCGGAGTAGTTGCGAAAGGCGCGCAGCCCGCCCGGACGCAGAAGTACTGCCGACGTGGCGGTGATCAGGATGCCCAATCCCATCCACGGGGTGAACTCCCAGTAGCCGACGGAGCGCACGACTATTTTCATCGGGCCCAGATAGCTGGCGTAGCACACCGCTGCGAGCAACGAGAAGCCGATGCCGCCCAGCACCGAATTGCGCGGGGTGTCAGCATGACCGGTGCGCCCGATGATAATGGCTGCGGCGACAATGAGGATACTGCCGCCCACGGCAAGCCAGGGATCGGTGGACTTATATTCCTGAAATACCAGCAGTCCGACAAGGGTTCCGATGATCCCCGTCGTATTTTTATACGGTGTGGCGAGCGTCAGACCGATGCGCTGGATTGCGGTGGCGAAAGACAAGGTGCCAATGCCCCAGACCACACCGCAAAGCAGCGCTATTTCGCGCTGTGACCAGTTGCTGGCATGCGGGAAATTCGTCCGCGTCGGCGCGATGAAATGTACGAGATGATACGCTAGCAGCGAGGTGAGCAACACGCCGATGCCCATGCTCCAGATATAGGTGGTATGATCAACTTTGCCGAATTTCTGTGGCAACATGTATAGCGCGAAAAAAAAGGCGCTCAAGATGCCGAGGATAAAACCGGCGATGACTGGGATAGGCATTTATGCTCCTAACTGGCATGGGATAGGAATTATGGGAAGAATGGGAGGTATAATGTTCATCATTCCCATACATCTCATTCGTCTCATCCTTGAATCCTGAATTATTATTTCACTATCGTCCAGAGGATAACCTTTGTTTCAACTGACAATACATGCGAACGCGGGGCGGGCGCGGCGTGGGGTGCTGGCCATGCGCGCCGGGAACATCGATACGCCGACCTTCATGCCGGTGGGCACGCAGGCCTCGGTGAAGAGCCTTACCCCCGAGCAGGTGCGGCAGACGGGCGCGCAAATCATCTTGAATAACGCCTACCATCTCTATTTGCGTCCCGGCGTTGAGCTCATCGAGCGGTTGGGCGGGCTGCATCGTTTTCAGGCGTGGGATGGCGGCATCCTCACCGACAGCGGTGGGTACCAGATTTTCAGCTTGTCACCGCTACATAAGGTGAGCGAAGAAGGACTGGCGTTCAAATCGCATATTGACGGTTCCGCGCATTTCATGACCCCGGAGAAGGCAGTGGAGGTGCAGCAAAGGTTGGGAGCGGACATCTTCATGTCCTTCGACCAGCCTATCCCCTGGGGCGCCACGCACGAGCAGACCGCGGAGGCTACGCAGCGCACGCATCGCTGGGCACTGCGCGGAAAAAGCGCATGGCGGCCTGAGACCGGGCAGGTGTTATTCGGCATCGTGCAGGGTGGTTTTGCGGAGGAGTTGCGCCGAGAGAGCGCGGAAACTTTAGTGGCGACTGACTTTCCCGGTTATTCCATCGGCGGATTGTCCGTAGGTGAGCCGAAAGAGGTGATGTGGGAGATGCTCGATCTGGTCACCGCGCTGTTACCGCAGGAGAAACCGCGTTATCTCATGGGAGTGGGCACGCCCACCGATCTGGTACGCGGGGTGCGGCTGGGCGTGGATATGTTCGATTGTGTGCTGCCCACGCGCATGGGTCGCAACGGCACCGCCTTCACCTGGGAGGGGCGCCTGAACCTGCGCAACGCGCAATACGAGATGGACGCAGGTCCGCTCGATCCGCACTGCAGTTGCGCTGTCTGCCGCAGCTTCTCGCGCGCCTACCTGCGCCACCTGCTGAAAGCCGGCGAAATCCTCGCCATCCATTCCCTCAGCTACCATAATGTCGCGTTCTACGAACAGTTAATGTCCCGCATGCGCGAGCAGATCACTGCGGGCACTTTTACCGAGTGGGCGGAGCAGTTTGTGCGGGACTACCGAGACTGAGCAGTGAGCATATGAACCACAGAGTCACGGAGACACAGAGGAACCATGTTAATTGATGCCCATACCCACGCTTTCTCTGAGAAAATTGCGGAGAAAGCGGTGGAACAACTGATCAACTACTACCAGTTGCCCACTTCGAATGGTGGGAGTTTGCCGGAACTGCTGGCGCACGCGGCGAAGGCGCGGCTCGATGCGCTGCTGCTGTTGGTAGCCGCGACTAAAGCAGAGCAGGTGCGACCGGCGCATGATTGGATCCTTGCGCAACCCTGGCGTACATTTCCCGGTTGCCCGCGCATTATCCCGTTCGGCACCTACCATATTGATGACCCGCACTGGCAGCGGGAGATAGCCCGATTGCGCGATGCCGGCATCATCCGCGGGATCAAATTGCATCCGGAATTTCAAGGCATCGACCTGGCTGATCCGCGCCTGCATCCATTGTTGGAAGAAATCGCCGGCGACTTTGTGCTGATGGTGCATGTGGGGGACCCGCGCGTCACTGACAACAATTTCAGCACTCCGAGGAAAGTCGCCGCGCTGCTTGACCTGTTCCCACGTCTTACTATCATCGCCGCGCACCTGGGCGGGTATTGTTTCTGGGAAGAAGCCTGTGAAGTACTGGCCGGGCGTGAAATCTACCTGGATACCTCCAGTGCAGTGCAATTTATCGACCCGGCTTTGCTCCGGCGACTGGTGGATAAGCATGGCACAGAACGCATCCTCTGCGGCAGCGATTATCCGTTGAGCTCTCCGCTGGCAGCACTGCAGGCGATAGAACGCCTGCCCTGGCTGAACGCAACACAGAAAGCCGCCATCATGGGGGAGAACTGCGCGCAGTTGTTCGGGCTGTAGCGCGTGCCGTGGGGTGGTCATTCTTTCCTGCTCTTAGCCCCTGCTCTTACTCCTAAACCGGCCAAGCCGGAACCAATCGATCGATCAACTATATCGAGTGTGTATCTTACACAGTTGATCTGGTCTTGTTGGTATCTATTCGGTGAAATGCTCCTCGGTCATACAAGTGCACTGGTCTTTATTTGAGGCTAATTCTATACTAAACGTTGAGCATTTCACCGAGTAGATACTACTCCGACTCTTAAACCGGCCCAGCCGGAACCAATAGACCGATCAACAGTACGAAGTATGTAATATCCAAAGCTGAACTGGTCTTGTCAGGTACCTTATCAGGCAAATTAGACATGTCCTGTGTCGAATTTACCTGATAAGGTACTCAACCGGCGTAGCCGGAACCAAAAAGCGATCAACAGTATAGAGTGTGTAAAATTAATAGCTCAACGCGCTAAACGGGTCTAGCCTGCATTATTCATAACTATTTCGAATAATGCTCAGCTAGCCCGGCAGTCCTTACGTTTCATGAATTATCCGGGCTAGTTGGTCTCTACTCGGTGAGAAGGATTTTCAAGAGGATTTTGCGAATAGTATTATATTGTACTGTTGGCTCTAATGTTACTCTGAACGACAACTCAGGATTTTACAAGGTGTTCCTAAGGCCAACATCGGAGTATGACCACACAACGGCAACGCAAATTTACAATATGTTGTCGTTCAGAGTAACATTAGAGCCTAACCCGGCATAGCCGGAACCAATAGACCGATCAACGGTACAGATAGCTTTTTTAATTAGCTAAACCGGTCTTGTCGAGTACCTTATCAGGTAAATTCGACACGTCCTGTGTCGAATTTACCTGAAAAGGTATTAAAGGGGGAATTACTCGTGGAACATTTGTTGAGCAAGCGCATTATTACGTTTCGGGAGCGGCTGGAAATGTCGCAGGAACAATTGGCGAAAGCCGCGGGACTCGACCTGGCGCTGGTGCAGGCCATCGAGAGCGAACAGGTATATCCTATGCTGGGGGTGTTAATCAAGCTCTCCCGCGCACTCGGTCAGCGTCTGGGCACCTTCATGGACGACCAGTTTCGCGAGGACCCGCTCATTGCGCGCAAGGAAGAGCGCCTAGAAGCCAGAGCGCAGCATAAAGGCGAGGCGCTGGACCTGTACCATTATTATCCGCTGGCACGCGGAAAAACCGACCGGCACATGGAGCCCTTTTACGTCGAAATCGCCTCCGACCCGGGAAAAACGCCTTCCTCGCACGAAGGGGAAGAATTCATCATCGTTCTCTCCGGCGAGGTGGAACTGCTTTATGGCAAGAAAAGTTATACCCTCACCCCGGGTGATTCAATGTATTACAATTCCATCGTACCGCATTACGTCGGCGCCGTCGGAGAAGGGAAAGCTGAGGTTTACGCGGTGATGTTTATGCCGTTCTGAGCGTAGATTCAGGCGCGACCTTGACCTTGAACATGACGGGTTCCCAGGAAGCGACGATGCGGAGTGGGAATCTGAATGGCGCGGGCACGACGATCAATCTGGGCAACTTCGCGTTCAACGGTGGCCAGATCGGCGACAGCACGGGCACCGTACTCAACCAGGGCAGTTTCCAGTGGACGGGTGGAAACGTGCTGGGCAATGGTGGACTGACGAATCAGGGCAGTCTCGCAATCACGGGCAACGTTTACACTGGCGGCAATGCTGTTGTCCAGACCCTTGGGGCCCGATACGTTGGCGGCTTTGAAACTAGCGGGGTTTTGAGCAACGCCGGCACGATCAGCACGCCGGACGGGCAGACAATCCTGGCCGCTGGCCTGCAAGTGGGCCTGACTGCGCATTCAAGCACGGACCCCAGCCTGCGCGGGCTGGACGTGTATGTCGGCGCCGTGGTTGATCCGGCTTCCAGTCTCCCAGCATACGCAGGCACAGTGACGAATACGGGCATGGTCAACGCCCTGCGCGCCGATGTGACAATGACCGGCAAGACAGTGAATCAGATGGGGGTGATCGACAGTTCCACTTCGGTGTCCCTGAACGGGCGCATCGACCTCGACGCGAACTACGGTGCGGTGAGCAATACCGTGTACGACCCTACGATCCCCAGCCAGGGGCTGCCGTTCCTGTTCAAGTCTGCAGGCGTGGTTACCCTCGGTGCCGACAGCGTGACACGCATCCTCCCCGAGCTGTCCAGCATCGAGCGTGTGGTGGGGACAAGTCTGGCGCTGCCGTCGCAGATCAATGTCCAGGGCTACGTGGTTCATCTCGCCAGCAATGCCAGCGTGCTTGCGCCCAATGCGAAGGTCACCATCAACACCGGAGTATGGGACCAGGTCAAGGCGGCGACGGGCGCTTTACAGAGCACCTTTGTCCATTCCAGCGGCCAGGTGTACCTCGACACGGGTGCCATGATCAACGTCGCCGGCACCACCGATGTGTCTGCGCCCATCTCCGAGAACATTCTCACACTGCAGTTGCGCGGCGCGGAGTTTGCCGATTCGCCGCTGAACCGCAACAACCTCACGGTGCGCGGTGTGAATCTCACCATCGACGTGCGCATGCAGGGCATGTTCAATGGCTTGGCCTGGGTGGGTACGCCCTTGGCGAACGCCGCCGGCTTTGTTGGCTTGATCCAGCGCGACGTCGGCGAACTCACCACAGCCGGCGGCACGGTGAATGTGAGTTCGGGCGGCTCGGTCATCATGCAGGCGGGCTCCAAGATCGACGTTTCGGGCGGCTGGATCAACTATGCCGGCGGCATGGTGCAGACCACGCGCGTGATGTATGGCGGCTATCTTTTCGACATTTCGCAAGCCACTCCGGACCGCGTGTATAGCGGCGTTTATACCGGCCAGTTCACCCAGAGCAGTTCGAAATGGGGCGTCACCAGCACCTACAACGTGCCGTTCATGCTTGGCGCGCACTTCGACCCCGGGTACATCTATGGCATGAGCGGCGGCTCGATCTCAATAACCGCGCCTTCGGCCGCCCTCGATGGCACATTGAGCGGCAATACGCTGTCTGGTTCCCGGCAGCTCGACGTGCCGGCCACGACCAGTTCCTTGTCGCTGACTTTCCAGGCGCAGATGTTGGTGGCCTCGAACTATCCTACCTATTCACCGACACCGCCCACAGTGGTCATCCAATCAGGGGTGACGCAGACCGCAGCCGACGCTTTTTCGCTTGATTCATCCGGCCATCCGCTGGCGCTGAGCACCGAGCGCCAGAACAAGGTCGTGCTCTCGCCCGCCTTGATGAGTGAGGACGGTTTTGGATCGCTCAGCGTCACCAATGTTGATGGCAGGATCATCCTCCCGGCAGGCGAGACCTTGACCGCCGCGGCCAAGGGGGCCGTCACGCTGGCCGGTGCGAACATCGACATCCTGGGCTGCATCACGGTACCGGGCGGCAGTGTGACCTTGAACGCCTATGACCTCTCTCCCTCCGTCGTCACCCAATTGCAGCTCGATCAGTCGGCGTCGACGCCTCCCCCAACGCCTCCCCCGAACCTGAATCGGGGCAATGTCACTCTTGGAAGCAATGCCTCCATCAGCACCGCCGGACTGCTCGTCGATGACATGCTCAACGGGATAGCTCCGCTGACCCAGCCACATGTGACCACTGGCGGTAGCGTGAACATCAATGCCTGGTCCGCCAATCTGGCGACTGGCAGCGTGATCGACGTGAGCGGCGGCGTGCAGGTCAATGCCTTCGGCAAGCGCACGTATGGCAATGCGGGCGGCATTTCAATCAAGGCAGGGGCGGATTTGAGTCTGCCCTCTGTGATTGGCGGCCACCTGACCCTGGGTTCCACCTTGGAGGGCTTGTCAGGTGCCATCGGCGGCGCACTGACCATTCAAGCCCAGTCGATTCAAATCGGTGGCACCACCAGCAATGGCAATACGCTGCTGCTGAATCCTGAGTTCTTCAACCAGGGTGGCTTTGCTAGTTTCTCGCTCTCGGGCATCGGCGCGTCCGGTGTCGGCCACAGCACCATTCCCGGTATTGCGATTGCCCCAGGCACGGTCATCGCCCCCACGGTGACAAGTCTCGTCGCGGTGCTTGATGGCAGCGGTTCCGGCAGCGTGGCGATGAAGGAGGTGCTGCTTCCCGCCAGCCTGCGTACGCCCGTGAGCCTGAGTTTCAAGGCGCTGGGCGTCACGGATGACTTCAGCCACCAATTGGTGATCGTCGGCCAGACCATCGAGGGCTCCGGAGCCAGCATTCAGGCGGGACCGCTGGGAAGGGTCTCGTTCAAGGGCGACACAGTGACCCTGCTGGGTTCAGTGATTGCGTCTGGGGGCTCCATCAGCGTTTCCGGAGCCAAGGTTTTCCCTTCGGACAATCCGAGTCAGACCGAGGCTTTAACCACCGTGTACATCGGCCCGCAAGCGAGCCTTTCCACTGCTGGCACGGTTGAATTCACCCCTGACGCCTATGGCCGCCACACCGGTTACGTGCTGCCGGGCGGGAACATCAGCGTCTCGGGTAACATTGTGGCGGAAGCCGGCGCGGTGCTGAATGTGTCGGGGAGCAGTGGTTCGCTCGACATTGCGCCCGCAGCCTTGGGATTGGCGACCACGCTCGATCCACTCACCGGGGCTCCGGTAGTGCCCGTGAGCAGCGGGCTCACCACGCCGCTTTACTCGCGCGCCGTGGTGCGCACCCAGATCGACAGCAGCGGTGGCGGCATCGCCCTCACGGGCACACAGGAATTGTTCACCCATGCCACTCTGCTGGGCAATGCCGGCGGCGTCAGCGCAACGGGAGGCAGCCTTGTCATTTCATCGGGCCGCTTCTACGCGCCGGGCCTGGTCGCTCCCCCCAGTGACATCAATCTGGACGTCACCCAGAGCGGATCAAATTTGCCCGCACTATTCTTTGCCAGCGCCCAGCAGGCGATCGGCCAGGCGGTGCTCGATGGCACCGGCCACATGTTGGCGCCGATGGGCCATTTTGCGGTGAATGACTTCGAGCGTGGCGGCTTTGACTCCCTCTCGCTGGCCGGAAACGTGAGTTTCTCAGGGGCGGTGACAGTGACCGCCAGGTCGGGAATCAGTGTCGCCAGCGGCGGCTTCCTGACGGCCGATGGAGCCGTGCGGCTGACGGCATCGTATGTGGCCCTTGGAACGGCGTTTCAAGCACCCCTGCTGGTCACCGAGGTGCAGAATCCGTTTTTACTCCAAGGAACTCCCTATTACTTCAAACCCACGTTTGGTCCCGGCAGCCTTACGGTTACAGCGAAACTCATCGACATTGGCAACCTGTCCTTGCAGAACATCGGCAGCGCCAGCCTGATCGCAGACCAAGGTGATATCAGGGGTGATGGAACGCTTGATATTGCGGGCAGCCTGTACTTGCGCGCCGGCCAGGTCTATCCCACAACCGGCAGCACCTTCACCATCGCGGCTTATGATCACACCGCAGGCGGTGTGACCACCCAGGGCAGCGTGACAATCACCGGCTCCGGCACCCAATCGCTGCCGCTCTCCGCTGGCGGCACGCTTAACATATTTGCCTCGAACATCATTCAGGGCGGCGTGCTGCGCGCGCCGTTTGGAGTGATCAATCTGGGGTGGGATGGCACCGGCACGGCTCCGCAGGATTTGATCGCCGGCAGCACCCTGGCCTTGCCGACAACACAGCAGATCACCCTCAAGACCGGCAGTGTGACCTCTGTTTCCGCAATCGATCCCATCACTGGCCTGGGTGTGATCATCCCTTATGGCACGAGTCCCAACGGCACTTCCTGGATCGATCCCGCAGGCAATGACATCACGGCCGCCGGATTGCCGCAGAAGCTTATCCATTTCTCCTCCAAGGGCATCCAGACCGATGCTGGATCGGTCATCGACATTCGCGGCGGCGGCGATTTGTATGCGTATCGCTGGGTACAGGGCCCGGGCGGCTCGACCGACATCCTGGCCTCCTCCACCAAGTTTGCGGTGCTGCCCGGCTACGGGCAGAACTACTCGCCCTTTGGAGCCTTCAATCCGTCCTCGGATGCGGTTAATCTGGCAGGTGATCCTGGCTATCTTAACAGCAGCCTCAGCGTCGGCGACCGCGTGTACCTTGGCGGTGGCAGTGGTCTGGCGGCGGGTGTTTACACCCTGCTGCCCGCACGCTATGCCCTGCTGCCCGGTGCCTTCCTCGTCACTCCCTCCACCGGAGCTCCGATCGGCCAGTTTGCGCAGCCCGATGGGTCGAGCTTTGTCAATGGCTACCGTTACAATGATCTCAATGCCAGCCGCATTCTGCCTGGGATCTACTCGCGCTTTGAGATTGCCCCTGGCGAGGCGGTCAGAGCTCGGGCGGAGTACTCCGACTTTTTTGCCAACACCTTCCTGACCGCGTATGCGACGAAGCACAATCAAGCTGTGGTGCGCCTGCCCCAGGATTCCGGACAGCTGGTGCTTGGGGCCACCACTTCCCTGGTCCTGGATGGTTCGGTGCTGTCGCGCTCCATGGATGGCGGTCGGGGCGGACTGGTGGACATCAGCAGCCCGCAGAACATCCTCATCGCTTCGTCTGAGCTGATCAGTCAGATCGGTGCCGCTGGCATCAGCGGCACGCTGATCCTGGATTCGGCCCAGCTCAGCGCCTTCGGAGCCGAGAGCCTCCTGATAGGTGGCGTACGCACGGTGGGTCCGGCCGGAACCACGGTGGCGGTGCAGACTGGCAACCTCGAGGTGAACAATCAGGGTGAGGCGCTTACCGGGCCTGAGATCATCCTGGTCGCCAACAAAAAACTCACGGTCGATGCGTTTGCCCTGATCCAGCAGGCCGGCTCGCTGTCAGAACCGGCCGCGACGTTGCTGCTGGGCAGCGCGAATACCCCTGGCAGTGGCGATGGCACACTGTTGCGGGTGAGCAGCGACCCGGGCGCACAGATCATCCGCGCCGGCGTGAGCAGCACGCCCACCTCCGCCAACATGGTGATCGGTGCGGAAGCGGGCATCAGCGGCACCAGCGTGATCCTTGATTCCACCTATGCCAGCAAGCTGGACTCGAGCGCGTCCATCACAGGGCACTCCCTGTCGCTCGACAGCGGCCAGATCAGCATTCAGCTCGCCAATCCCGGCACCCTGCAGCCTACCAGGGGCTTGGTGCTCACCGGCACTGCCCTGGATGGCTTGCAACAGGCCAGTTCACTGTCGTTGCTCAGCTACTCGAGCATTGATGTATACGGGACGGGCACCGTGGGAGCATCGTCCCTCGTCAACTTGTCCCTGCACGCGGGTCAGATCCGCGGCTTCAGCTCCGCCTCGTCCTCCGGCAACAGCGCAACCTTCTCCGCTCAAAATATACTCATCGACAACAGCGCTGGAGGCAGCGTGATTGATACCTCACCGCAGCCGCTCAAGGGCACTCTCGCCTTTGATGCGCAGACCCTCCACCTCGGGGTCAACCAGTTGAACATCAGCCGGTTTGCGAACCTGGTGTTGAACGTCTCGGACGGTCTCTACGTGCAGGGCTCCGGCGGCCTGACCATGCAGGGCTCGATCACCGCAAGCACACCCTTTATCGTTGCCTCACAGTCCGCCACGCAGTCGATCACCGCAGTCGGCGGTGCTTTGACTCTCAACTCAACCGGCGGCGGCTCGTTGGCGCAGGTCACTACCGGCTTGGGCGCCAGTCTGAAGCTTCAGGGCACCAGCGTAACCGCGAACAGCGACATCATCCTGCCCAGCGGCGAGATCGCTATCAACGCCACGGCGGGTGCGGTCACCATTGGCGGCAAGTTGGATGTCGCTGGCACCGCACAGCACTTCTACGACCTCACGAAATACACCAGTGGCGGCAGCATCACGTTGTCCTCCGCCACCAGCAATGTGGTGGTGTCTGCAGGGGGGCGTCTGGACGTCTCAGCACAGAGCGGTGGCGGCAATGCCGGCAGCCTGACGGTGAGCGCCTCGAACGGGGACTTCACCCTGGGCGGCACTCTCGTGGGGCAGGCGGGCTCCGGTGCCAGCCAAGGCTCGTTCTCGCTGGACGTTGGTGCATTGCCCGCATTGTCGGGGATTGAAACGGCGCTGAACAACGCCGGCTTCACCCAGTCGCAGTCCTTCCGCGTACGCACCGGTGACGTGACCATTGACGGCCAGACCACCGCGCACTCGTTCAGCCTTTCCGCAGACCAGGGGTCAATCGATGTGACCGGCCTGATCAATGCCTCTGGCTCCACCGGTGGTACGATCAGCCTGGTGGCCTTCCAGGGGCTCACACTCGCGTCGGGCTCCAGGTTGGATGCCTCTGGCGCGGTATTCAATAGCGCCGGCAAAGGCGGTGCGGTCACGCTGGAAACACGCGGTGATGGCGGTGCGGTCATCGACATCGCCGCCGGCTCCACCATAAATTTGAGCGTGGCGCAGACCGCCGGTCTCGGCCAGTTCAGCGGCACACTGCATCTGCGGGCACCCCAGAACAGCACTGCCAGCGACCTGCAGATCAGCGCGATCCAAGGCACCATCATCGGTGCCTCCAGCATCGTTGCGGAAGGCTACAAGGTCTTCGATCTCACCGCCACCTCCGGAGCCATCACCAGCGTGGTGGAAGGCAGTGTCTTTGCCAACGGCACAGCTTTCGGCGCGAACTACGGTGCCATCACGAGCAGGCTGCTCGCGGGCACCACCGGCCTGGGTTCCATTTTTAGCGTGCAGGTGGGGGCGGAAATTATCAACACCACCGGCGATCTGACGCTTGGCACGTCGACCTCGACGGCCTCAGCCGACTGGGATTTGTCGAGCTACCGTTTCGGCCCATCCAGCACCCCGGGCGTGCTGACACTGCGTGCGGCCGGCAATCTGGTGTTTTACAACACGCTCAGTGACGGCTTCTCCTCCAGCGCCTATGACGCCACCCTTCTTGCTCCTAACCATAGCCTGCCTGCCAACATGCAGTCATGGTCCTACCGGCTGGTGGCGGGTGCGGACCTGAGCGCCGCGGATGTCAGCCAGGTGAAGGCTCCGGACTTGACGGCGGTGGTGAACCCGCTCGATCCGTATGCCGCCCCCGGCGGCTCGCTCCTGCTGGGCAAGGATGACGGCATCGGCATTGCCATTCCTTATGGCGGGACCGCGCTGACCAGCAAAGCCGTGAGCGGATTTTACCAGGTGATCCGCACCGGCAGCGGTGACATCAGCATTGCCGCCCGAGGCGATGTGCAGCTGCTTAACCAGTTCGCCACGATTTACACCGCCGGCACCCAGGTCGCCGATCCCACGTTGGGAGGCACCTTTGACACGCCCGTGCTCAATGCCAGCGGTAGTCAAGGCGCCGGGCTTGGCCTGGTGCAGCAACCCACGCCATACCCTGCGCAGTATACTTCCGCCGGCGGCAGCGTCTCCATCAGCGCGCAGCTCGACATTCTCCATCTGACGCGCAACACGGCAGGCGTGCTGATTGCCGATTCCGAGCGCGAGCTGCCCATCAACTGGTTGTATCGAAGGGGCTACGTGGATCCGGCGACCGGCCAGTTCGGCAAGGCCCAGGGCGGTGATGTCGCTTCGACCACCTGGTGGGTGGATTTCAGCAACTTCTTTGAAGGCGTGGGCGCCTTGGGCGGCGGCAATGTGACGATGAACGCCGGGCGTGATATCCGCAACGTGGATGCCGCGATTCCGACCAATGCACGGATGCCCAAGGGTACTCCGAATGCGGGCGGCATGGTGGAACTCGGCGGCGGCGATCTCCGCGTGAACGCCGGGCGCAATCTCGATGCCGGGGTGTACTACGTCGAGCGCGGCCAGGGCTCGCTCATTGCCGGTGGCAGCATCACTACCAACAGCACTCGCTCGCCATCGCTCACAATTCTCTCAGGTGCGGCGCCAGATGCCCCTGAAACCTGGCTGCCCACCACCCTGTTCCTGGGCAAGGGCAGCTTCGACGTGAGCGCACGTGGCGATGTGCTCGTGGGCCCTGCCGCCAATGTGTTTCTGTTGCCTGAAGGCTTCAACAACACCTACTGGGACAAGACTTGGTTCTCGACGTTTGCGAGTACAGATGCGGTCAACGTCAGTTCCCTCGGCGGCACGGTCACCCTGCGTGAAAGCGCCACATTGCCGACTCTGGGGTCGGGCTCCGCCAGGCCGGTGCTGGAGAACTGGCTGCAGAACGTGCTGTTGTACAATGTCTCCACGCCCACTGCCTCCTACTACCAGCCCTGGCTGCGGCTTGATGAAACCAAGGTGGAGCCCTTTCTCACCACCTCGTCCCTCATGCCTGGCACGCTACGGGTGACCGCTTTCGCGGGAGCGGTCAATGTCATCGGCAATCTCAACCTCACCCCCTCGCCCACAGGTACGGTGGACATCGCCGCGCGGGGCGCCATCAACGGCCTCCAAATCAGCGGGGTTACGACCATCAACGGCACACTCACGAACGGATGGGGCAGTGCACGCATCAATCTGTCGGATGCTGACCCAGCCGGCCTGCCCGGCGTTGCCTCGCCCTTCGCCTACCAGTCAGTCACCGGCCTGGTTCCCGGCATTGCCACTACCGGCGATAATTTCCTGCTTTTCATTGACAACCAGTTCACTGAATCCGGCTCCACCCTGGGAGTCTTCGGCGTGCTCCAGACCAAGCAGGCCCTGCATGCCCAGGGCGTGTTGCACGCGGCCGACACCAGCCCCGTACATCTGTATGCCGGCACAGGAGACATCTCCGGCGTGACGCTTTTCTCCAGCAAGGCCGCCCGCATTGTCGCGGGGCGTGACATCACCGACATCGCCCTCTACATCCAGAACACCCGGGCCAGCGATGTCAGCGTCGTGGCCAGCGGACGCGATCTCATTGCCTACGATGCGAACTCCGTCCTGCGCAACGCTGCCAGGCTGGCCGGCAACACGTTGAACCAGGGCGAGGACCTCCTCGCCGGTGACATCCAGATCAGCGGTCCAGGCACATTGGAAGTGCTTGCCGGTCGCAACCTCGATCTCGGTGTGGGACTCAAGAATGCCGACGGCACCGGGGCGGGCATTACCAGCATCGGCAATGGCCGCAACCCGAGCCTGCCGTTCGCCGGCGCGGCCATCATAGCGGCGGCTGGCGTCGGCCCCGCCTTTGACCTCGGTAGCAGCGCCCTCGGTTTTGACGCATTCACCCGGCTTGCCCTCGCGGGTGCCGACGGTGTACGCTACTTGAACGAGCTGCCCGCTTCCTTTGATGTCACAGGAATCGCGAGCCTGGCAGATTTTAACAAGCTGCTGCCTGAGGAGCAAAAGCAGGTGGCTCTGGATTTGTTCTTCCTTGTGCTGCGTGACGCAGGCCGCGATCACAACCTTGCAGGCAGCCCGGGCTTTGGCACGTATGCCGCCGGCTTGAAAGCCGTTCAGGCCCTGTTTCCTGGCACGGGCTGGACGGGCGAAATCAATACCGAACTGCGTGACATCCGCACCAAGAGCGGCGGCAGCATCACGTTGCTGGCCCCTGGGGGCGGCCTCACCCTGGCCCAGACCGTGCCTGACACAAACTCCAATGTTCCCCCTCCTGGAATCATCACTGAAACCGGTGGCAGCATCTCGATTTTCACTCACTCAAACGTGGACATCGGCGTCTCGCGTATCTTCACCTTGCGCGGCGGCAACGAAATCATCTGGTCCTCCGCCGGCAACATTGCCGCCGGTTCGTCCTCCAAGACCGTGCAGTCCGCGCCGCCCACTCGCGTCATCATTGATCCGCAGAGCGGCAATGTGACCACCGACCTTGCCGGCCTCGCCACGGGCGGCGGCATCGGCGTGCTGGCCGCGGTGACAGGCGTCGCTCCCGGCAGCGTCGATTTGATCGCCCCCAGCGGCACCATTGATGCCGGCGATGCGGGCATTCGAGCCACCGGCAACCTCAATATTGCCGCCATCACGGTCTTGAATGCCGGCAACATCAGCGTCGGCGGAATCAGCGCCGGAGCCCCGGCAGCGCCGGCAGTGGCGGCACCGAACATTGGTGGCCTGACGGCAAGTTCGAACACGGCGGCGGCAGCCACCACCGGCCCCGCAGCCCAGGCTGCGGCGGGTAGCAAAGCCAGCACCGCCCAGGCGGGAGACGTGCCCTCGATCATCAGCGTAGAAGTCATCGGCTACGGTGGCGATGACGACGGGCAGACAGACGAAGAAAAGAAAAGGAAGAAGCAGGCCCAGGGGGTGCAGTAGCAGCCCGGCCGCCCTATGGGTCCGATCTGTCCCATAAGTCCTAAGTCCTGTTTCGTGACAGCGTATACTGGGCGAGGGCACCGTGAATGTGAATCGCCAACTCTGGTCCTACGAGCCAGTCTTCACCGGAATCCGCATGGTGAATACCGTCTCGGTTCCCGGCGTGCTGCGCAGTTCCACACTGCCACCGTGGGCTTCGATGGCACGTTTGACGATCGACAGGCCCAACCCCGTGCCTTTGATTTCCTGGGAGTGATGCTTCGCACCACGATAGAAGCGCTTGAAAACGTAGGGCAGGTCGTGCGCGGCGATACCCACGCCATTGTCAGCCACCGTGAGCGTGATCGCATCAGGCTGCCAGTCACCGGAAACACTGAGATGCAGGCCCATGCGGGAGTTCTCCTTGATGGCGTTTTCAATCAGGTTGGTGAAGATCTGGTCCCAGTAGAACCGGTCGCCGTGCAGGGTGCCGCCATCCTCGGGGAAGTTCAGGCTGATGTTCGGCTGGCGCGCCTCGATGATGGGGGTCAGATGCTCCAGCACGTCCTGCACGCACTGGCGCACATTGAAGGGTTCGATCTTTAGCTGGGCCGTGCTGCTTTCCAGGCGTGAGATGGCGAGCATGTCCTCGACGATGCGGGCGATGCGGTTGCCGTGCTTCTCCATCACATCCAGGCAGCGCCGGGCAAAGGCGGGGTCGTCGATCGCGCCGTCCTGCAGCGTCTCGATATAACCGTTGATCATGGTCAGCGGCGTGCGCAATTCGTGCGAAGCATTGGCCACGAAATCCTTGCGGATCTGCTCCGTGACCACGCGGTCGGTGATGTCCTCGATCATGATCCACACCCCAAGGCCGAGCGGGCCGGGCAGGGGAGCTGCCTCGGCCACGTAGATACGCTCCTGCATGGCCCCGGTGAGCCGGCGAAGCTGGCGGGTGCAGGGCGTGTTGAGGCGTCGCGCCTCATGCGCCAGGGCGTCGATTTCGTGATCGCGGAGCTCCTCGATCAGCTTGCGGTGCGAGCCGGGCGACGTACCGGGAAACAGGCTGCCGATGGCGCGGTTGGCGAATTGAATGGCGAAGTCCGGACCGGTGACCAGGACACCGTGCCGCAGCTCATTGAACATGGTCTCGTAAAGCACGCAAAGCTGGGTCTGGCTGGCGAGCGCCACCTGGTCCGCGTGCAGGGCCTTGACCGGGGGAAGCAGCGTGGCGAGTACGCTTGGCACCCGGGTGTCCGGTTCATCAATGAGCTCGCGTCCGCACAGGGCGGCTTCCAGCGCCGCCATGCCCGCCTGCCAGGCGCGACGCTGCCTGCGCTCGCGCACCGCCAGCCAGGCCGCAGCAAACATGGCGCCGGCAGCTAGCAGTTCCACTGTCATGCCGTGGCCGGTGGCAGGCTGAGCTGGTAACCCTGGCCGCGGATGGTTTCGATGTGCTCACCATGCTCGCCCAACTTTTCACGCAAGCGCTTGATGTGGGTGTCGAGCGTGCGCGTATTGGTGTCGTCGTGATAGCCCCATACGCTGGAGAGAAGTTCGCCGCGGGCGTGCAGGACGTTCGGATTGTCCATGAACAAGGCCATGAGTTTGTACTCCGTGAGGGTGAGTTCCATCGTCTGGCCGTCAACATAGAGGGCCATGTTTTTTTTGTCGAGATGGAACGGGCCCAGGCGCAGTTCGTTCACCGTGGTGACCTTTTGCGAGCGGCGCAGCACCGCCTGGATGCGCAGCAGCAGTTCGCGCGGGCTGAACGGCTTGGTCAGGTAGTCGTCGGCTCCGGTCTCCAGCCCGGCGATGCGGTCGCCCGTCTGGGATCGCGCCGTGAGCATGATCACCGGAATGCCGCGCGTCTTCGGCTCTGCACGGAGCTGGCGGAAGACGTTGATGCCGTCAATCCCGGGCAGCATGAGATCGAGCACGATGAGCTCGGGTTCATGCTGGGAGGCGGCGGCAAGCACCCGCAGACCGTTGCCCACCGCGAAGACCTCATGGCCCTCACGTTCCAGGTGCAGGGTGACGAGATCTATGATGTCGCGTTCGTCGTCAACCAGTAGGATGCGGCTCATGGGTGGAGATCAAATCAGAGGTGGCGGAAGTCACGCCCAGAGCGCTGCCGGATAATCTCCCGCGCTCACCAGTTTCTGGATGCTCGCCACCACGTCCTGCTTGTCTTCAGGGTAGGTCACGCCAAACCACTTGCTCGTGGTGGGCAGCACCCGCACGTCGGCCTTGCCTTCGCGGATCAGCACATCCACCACTTTGGGCACATAGCACTCGGACTTCTGCTCCTGACCTTCTTTCTTCAGGAATGCCACGAACGCCTCGCGAAGCTGGCCAAAGATCTCCGGGGTGAACCCCCAGAAATTCATCGACACTGGCTCATCGCCCGTGAGCGGCACATAGGCACCTTCCACCTCGCGGTTTTCGGCTCCTTGCGGCGTCTTGAATATCTTGGTCATCTCCGTGACGGAAGTGAGCAGGTTGTCAGAGTCCGCTGTGCATACGCCGCGTGCGACGCTGCCATGCTCGGAAAGCGTGTTGCTCAGCTTGAAGCCCACCATGCAATACTGGTCCTTGCCATTGACCTTCTCCGCGGCGCTCTGCAGGTGTGCGCAGATGGAAGCAAAAGCATCCCGGCCGTAGAAGTCATCCGCATTGATCATCACGCAGGGCTCATGGATCAGGGGCTCGGCCGCCAGCATCGCATGCGTCGTGCCCCACGGCTTGGTGCGGCCTTCCGGCACAGAGAAGCCCTCAGGCAGGTCATTGATGTCCTGGAACGCATATTCCACCCGGATCACCTGGTCGAACTTTGCGCCCACCTGCTGCTTGAAAACGGCTTCAAAGTCGCGGCGGATGACGAAGACCACCTTGCCAAAGCCGGCGCGGATGGCGTCGAAAACGGAATAATCGAGCACGGTTTCGCCGTTCGGGCCCATGGGATCGATTTGCTTGAGACCGCCGTAACGGCTGCCCATGCCGGCAGCGAGGATGAGGAGAGTGGGCTTCATGTGGAATTTGAAAATGAGGTGCCAAAGGTTCCTTGGAAGCGCGAGGCGTCAAGGGGGCAAAAGTCCTCGCCGGAGGGGGCGATATGTGGCCTCTTGTACACTTTCCCCTTGGCTCATCAGGACGATTCCGCTAAATCTGACGGCTCTCCTCCTTCAATTTTACCACCTCTCTCCCTATGCCCCACGTCCAGACCAACGGTATCAGCATGTATTATGATGAACGCGGCGCCGGCGATCCGCTGATCTGCATCATGGGGGTCACCGCCCCCGGCGGAGTCTGGGATGCGCATGCGCAGGCCTGGGAGAAGCACTTCCGCTGCATTTTGGGCGACAACCGCGGCGTCGGGCTCACCGACAAACCGGAAGGCCCCTACACCACCGCCATGATGGCCGATGATTACGCCGGTCTCATGGATTCGCTGGGCATCAAAAAAGCCCGCGTGGTGGGCTGCTCCCTGGGCTCCGTCATCGCCCAGCAGCTTGCCCTGCGCCACCCGGACAAGGTGCAGTCCGCGATCCTCATGTGTACATGGGCGCGCCAGGACCGCTTCGGCCTCTACACCTGGCAGCACCTGCAAAAGTGCAAGGCCAGCATGCGCCCGGAGGACTTCATGCACTACGTGCAGATGCTCATCTTCACCAAACCCTGGTTCGACAACGACGACTGCTGGAACAACATGCAGGCCGGTCTCAAGGAAGCCGCCACCAATCCCGCCCCGCAGCCCGTGCATGCCATGGAGGCCCAAAGCGCCGCCGCCATCAGCCATAATACTCTCAACGAGCTCAAAAACATCAAGTGCCCCGTGCTCGTCATCGGCGGCAAGAACGACGCCTTCACCCCCCGCTGGATGGGCGAGGAAGTCGCCGCCGCCATCCCCGGTGCGGACCTGCACCTCTATGACAACGCCGGTCACGCCTTCCACTGGGAGTGTCTGGCCGATTTCAACCCGCGCTCCACGGAGTGGCTGTTGAAGCATTGACGTACAGGGCGGAGTTCCCGGTTCAGGGTTTCCGGTGCCCCGTGCCGGGCGCGCGGGCGTGTGGCATTGAGTTCGCGATGGACGAGGAAGGCACTGGTCACAGCTGCTCCAATTCCCAGGCCCACCCTGCGATCCTTGCGTTCTTTGCGGTTAAGCTTCCTCAGGAAAGAGGTTACTCCTCATCCAAATCCGCTTCGCCGGCCTTCCTGCCGCGCAGCTTGGCTTCGATGAAGGGATCGAGCTCGCCGTCCATGACGTCCTGGATATTGGAGGTCTTTTCACCGGTGCGCAGGTCCTTCACCATCTGGTAGGGCTGGAACACGTAGCTGCGGATCTGGCTGCCGAAGCCGATGTCGGACTTCTCGCCATACTGGCGGTTGATCTCGGCGGTGCGCTTGTCTTCCTCGATCTGGAACAGCTTGGCCTTGAGCATGGCCATGGCCTTGTTCTCGTTCTTGAGCTGGCTGCGTTCGGCCTGGCAGGCGACCACCACACCGCTGGGAATGTGCGTGAGGCGCACGGCGGTTTCGACCTTGTTAACGTTCTGCCCTCCCTTGCCGCCGGAGCGGTAGGTGTCGCGGCGGAGGTCTTCGTCGCGGACGACGATGTCGATGTCGGCCTCGCTGTCCGGGGTCACGTCCACCGAGGCGAAGGAGGTGTGGCGCTTCTTCGCGGCATCAAACGGGGAGATGCGCACGAGGCGGTGTACTCCCCGCTCGCATTGCAGGAAGCCGAAGGCGTTTTCGCCGATAACTTCAAGCGTGACGGACCGGACGCCGACGTCGTCACCAGCTTCATAGGTAATGGTTTCGACCTTGTAGCCCTTGCGTTCGCACCAGCGGGTGTACATGCGCAGGAGCATGTCCGCCCAGTCGCAGGCCTCCGTTCCGCCGGCACCGGAGTGGATGGTGATAAAAGCGTTGCCCTTGTCAAATGGACCGGCGAGCAGGAGTTCAAGCTCGAAGCGGCCAATGACCGCATCCATTTCCTCATAGGCCCGGGAGACCTCCACCCAGGACTCCATGTCGCCCAGTTCCTGGGCCACCTGAATGTCGTCCTTGAAGGCCTCGACCTGTTTCTCCAGGCGCTCCAGGGGTTCCACCTTGCGCTTGATGGAGTTGACCTTCTCGATGGTCGCCTTCGCGCGGTCCTGGTCGTTCCAGAAGTCCGGATGGGTGAGCTGGTGTTCCAGCCCGTCGAGTTCGCCCTTTAGAGTAGGGACGTCAAAGATACCTCCGAAGCGCGCTCAAGCGCGACTTCAGAGCCTCGATGTCATAGGATTGCAGGTCAGTGAGAACAACTTTGGCCATGGGGCGCGCAAACTAGCGATGATCACCGGCAATGCAAACTAGGAACGCCGTTTTTCGGTTTTTCGGTTTTCGTGTTGCTGTTGTTGGGGGGCGGATTCGGGTGTCTCGTAAGCTGCGCTTCGGGCCTGCCGATTGGCGGTGGTCACAAGAAAAGAACCAACCGACCAACCGACCAACCGATAAACCGATAAACGTTCGTGGAAAAATCCCCCGCCATCCTCATCGGCAAACATCGCCTTACGGAGACGAGTCTCATCGTCCACTGGTGCGCGCCTGAACTGGGCTTGTTTAAGACGGTGGCCAAAGGAGCATTGCGGCCCAAGTCCTCGTTTGCCGGGCGGCTCGACCTGTTTGTCTCTGCGGAGATTCGTTTCACCCGCAGCAAGGTGAGCGATCTGCACACCTTGGCGGAGGCGGACTGGGTGGACCCGCGGCTGCATCTGCGCGATAGCTACGAACGGGTGCTGGCCGCGACCTATCTGGTGAAGCTGGTGGAACTCATGGTCGAACGCGAGACCCCCCTGCCGGGCATCTATGATCTGCTGCACAAGGCGCTGGACTACCTCAACACCCACGAGCCTTCCCGGGCGCTGGTCGAGCGCTTCGAACTGCGGCTCGCCGAGGATCTCGGCGTGAGCGGCCAGCCCGGAAAGGCCTCCGCCTCCCTGCAAATGGCCGTGCATCAATCACTGCCCGTGCAGCGACGACAGTTGTTCGATCGGCTGCCGGGGAGTTAAGAACTGCCGAAAATTTGACCGCAAAGAATGCAAGGATCGCAAAGGTGGGCTTGGGGCAGGGTCCCCGCGCCTTTCAGCGCAAGAGCTGCGCTTGCGCGCGTTCATAGTCACACCGGGCATGGCAAGTCCAAAAGCCTGCCTTTCACCCTATCAGCAGCGCTGCCACCCAGGCCCAACTCTGCGATCTTTGCGTTCTTTGCGGTCAAATGCCTCCCTCCTCGCCAAGCCGACGGGAACCTTCCCCGCGAAACTCCTAGAGCATTTTCTATTTAATTTGTCGCATAATTAGCATGACGAAAATAGTTCGCGCATTGGGCGGCTGAGAAGCTGTCCAATGCGTCAACGACGGCTTTATGCAAGCCTTCGAAACTTCGCTGTGCGGCCTGGCGCATGTGGGCCTTGAGCTTGGAGAACACCATTTCGATCGGATTGAGATCCGGGCTGTAGGCAGGCAGATAAATCAGGCGTGCGCCCCGCGCCGCTATGGCCTGGGCCACACCGCTGACTTTGTGGCTGCCAAGGTTGTCGCATATCAC
>Ga0118677_10005545_pt1 | contig 22006 bp, 11 predicted proteins | sample AliMusrvi5mmetaG_FD_86154 | JGI IMG/M metagenome (GOLD analysis project Ga0118677, IMG submission 86154)
CGGCCAGCTCACCGCGCTGGGTCTGACGCTGTTTGTCAGTCTGCTGCTCCTGACGTTGTTCGCGGGCCTGCAGGTGGGCAAGGAATCCGCCCGTGAAATTGCCTCCTCGGAGGGCCGCTTCCGGGCTTTGTTTGAAAGTGCGCCGGAGGCGGTCTTCGTGTTTGAGGCGGAGACAGGGTGCATCCTGTCCACCAACCCGTTTGCGGCCCACTGGCTGGGGTTTGCGCCCGATGAACTGAATGCCAAGAACATGGCTGACCTCATGTTGGCGGAAGGCTACACCACACTGCAGGCGGCGTCGAGCTCGGGGCAAACCGGAACGCTGGACGGCCTCTTCCACAAGCAGGACGGCACGGCGGTGCACGTGGAAATCACCCAGACCTCGACGCGGCTGCACGACCGGATGGCGGTGCTGGCCTACGTGCTCGCTGACATGGACGAACGCATCGACGCGTAGGTGCGGTGGGCAGATGTCGTAGAATACACAGATGATCCGTCGCAGCTTGTTTGCCTTCGCCCTTGCGGCACTAACGACCGCACCCTATCTGCTGGCCGCCGATAAAGCAGAAGCCGGCGTTATCGCTGCCGAGAAGGGCTGGTCCGCAGGCGTGACCGGACCCGACTACGCCCTGCTCGAGAAGATCCTTGCGGATGATCTCACCTACACGCATTCCACGGGTGCGTTCGACACCAAAGCGACCTACATCCAGAAGTTGAAGGACGGCAAGGCGCGCTACTTCAAGGCCGAGTATGTGGCCGAGCCGACCGTCAAACTGCTGGGCAAGGATGCCGCAATCACCACCGGCAAAGTCAATGTGGTTACGCTGGGCGCGAACGGTGCGCAGAATCCTGCAACGCTCTCATTCCTGCACGCCTTCGTGAAGCGGCACGGGCAATGGCAATTAGTCGCCCACCAGTCGGCCAAAGTTAACTAGTTTCCCCTCTTCCCGCTGTTTCACCATCAGCGCCAGCGGCGGCTTTCTTCCGGGGCGGCCCCACGGCCCCCCAGCGCCGTGTCGTCACTGCCCAATCAGAAAGCCGTGATACCGGCCCATCCAATACGGCAAAAGAAACGCCGTTCCGTCGTCTTCACTCAAGCCGCCGGAGCCCCCATCCACTTCGAAGGGGTTGGAGTTCCACTTCCGCGCAGGTAGCTCATCGTGCGGTAGCAGAGTCTTCGCCTGCTTATGCTGGAAGCGGTCGATGTCCGTGTCCATCACAACGTCCCGCCGGTGCGAGTTGTGCACCGTCCACTCAATTGTGTCTACCGGCATCCGGTAAAGCGTGCGCGCCGAACTGGCGAATTCAATCGGCGCCGCCGGCTTGCCCGTAGCGTAGATGAAGGTCCATAAGGGGTTCTCTTCCCGCACGATGTTGTCCCACCAGCCGTCCATCGCAGGCCTGTAGTAACGATCGAGGAACTCCTCGTCGTGCTCGTAGCGGAACAGGCAGTACAAAGGCAGCATGGCCAGTTCTTCGTCGGAGTAGTTGATCTCCTCGCGGAGTTCCCTGTAGCGGGTCGATAGTCGCGCGTATCCCATGTCCAGCGCCACCTTCCTATACGCCCTGTCGTACTTGGGGTCACCCGTGATGTGTGCAGTGGACTTAAGGAAACTGAGCAATTCCATGCTGTTCAGCGGGCTATCGGCCGGCTCTTGCTTGAAGTACTCCTGGGACCAGCGGCCCCAGGTTGTCGGCTTGCCGGTGACATCGATCAGGTAGTATCCATGGTCGAGGATATGGTCCATGATCCTGGCCGCCGTCGCGGCAATGCGGCGCTTCAACTTCAAGTCGGGCAGCAGGTCAGTTGCGACGCTGTATAGGAACATGTGGCCCACGATTTCGTCCGAACTCGTGTCACCCTTCCAGCAGTACAGGCCGTCTTCAGTCCAATGCCACTGACCGTCGGTAGGCATTGGTTCGCCTTTGCGGATGTAGGAGCGGGCGGGGAAGCCCCGCTTGCCCGCGACCTCCTCCAGGAACAGGACCGCCTCAGTGGCCTTCTCCGCCTTGGCGAGAGCTTCCGGCGACTTCGTGACGGCATAGCGAAAACACTCGGCGGCTGCATACATTGACGTCCAGAGGCCATCGTTATCGTCATCCCTGGTCCGGCTGGTCGTCACATCGCCCGCGATGGAGAGGTTCGACGAGGCGACCAGGCCATGCCGATCGTGCCGTTCCCGTATTCGCTGCTCGAAGAGTTCGGCTTTCGCGGCGAGCGTCATCCGCAGCATCTCAATGTGCGATACGCCCGTTGAGGTCCGCGCCCACACCCCTCCGGACGAGTCGGCGAGGAGTTGCAGAATCGCGTCGTCGGGCAGGTACCGTTTGCCACCGAAGTACTGATTGCGGTCGCGCGAGCCTGCTTTTGAATCGACGCGTACGAGGCCCTGCGGTGTGCCGTACCAGACCGCTCCGTCTGAGGCCACGGCGAGTGCGGTGAGATCCCCAACGGGTAGCGGCAGCGGCGGCTGCTTCAAAGCATCCGGGACCTGTGGGTCGTTGAGCGCGTAGAACGTCCTGAACTTCTGTGGGTATGGTGTGAGCTGGACCGGCTCTGTTGCCAGGCACAACAGCGTGAGCGTTAGTAAGTAGAGAATTCGGCAAAGCATCGATTCACCTTCCGGAAAGAAACTCGCGGGCACCGGCTGCCAGAAAATCCAAGTCGGTCGGAGCCTGGAAAAAGGCGAACCCCTGGTCACGATAGCTTGCCAGCTGCCTCGGCTCGCGCAATGGGCGTCCAATGTGCTTGCCATGGCGCTGCGCCGCGCTCACGATCCGGGCCACCGCCGCTTCCAACTGGGGATGATCTTGCTGGCCCCGGAGGCCAAGTGAGAACGACAGATCGCTCGTGCCGATGAAAAGCACATCGATGCCGTGGGTCGCCGCGATTTCGTCGATGCATTCGACGGCAGCGGCTTCTTCCACTACGGCTATGACCACCACGTTCGGGTCCGCTGAGTCAGGATAACTGCCGGCATCCGGCCAGGAACGGGTGGCCAGTCCAGCGCCAGAGCCGCGGCGTCCGGCCGGCGGATAGCGGCAAGCGTCCGCAGCGCGACGGGCTAAGTCGGGTGTAGTCGTAAATGGGAAAATGACTCCGTGGACCCCTGAGTCCAGGACTCGTTTTGCGGTCCAAAGTTCATTGACTGGTACCCGGGCGAACGGGATGGCGGGCAAGCCTCGCGTGACCAACACGATGTTGCGCAGGGTCTCCAAGGTCACCGGCGAATGCTCCATCTCGATCCACAGAAAGTCGAATCCAAGCGACGCCGCCAGGGCGGCAGAGTCGAGACTGGATATCGTGATGGTAAGGCCGAAGACGGGTTCGCCGGCAGCGAGGCGGGCCTTTACGGGGTTCGTCCAGCGGTGCTGGGAGGATTGTTGTTCTGTTTGATGAGCCATACTTCTGAGACCTGATTGCCGCGGCCATTCCCACCGAGTCCGGGAGTCCTATACCACTTGAGACTCAGACTCCCATTCGACGTAGCCTCCCTAGGGATACTGAATTCCAGGCGGTGCGGCGGGAACTCCTTCTTCCTGAACGGGTGAATCTCGAAGCGGTCGTTCGCCACAAGGCGTATCTCGATAGGTCGACGCTCCCCCCCATAAATGACACGGACACGGTAGTCGGCATTCGGATCGAGCGGGCTGTAACGCAACTCAAGCGGCGCGTCCAGTGTCGACTCAGCATAGGTCCAGGTGGACTTGCGCCAGGCAAGCGAGGCGGAGTCCTCGTCTCCGAATCCGGTGACCGCCGTGGTCGAGTATGTCGGGTCGCTGAGGAATCCAGGTCCCCTCACCAGATGGGGTTCGTTCGCCGGATCTCCGAGGTCGTCGTAGTACCCTCCCGGCCCAGGATTGGACCAATTCACGATCTCGTCGATCCTCTCCAGGCGTTCACGCTCGGTCGGCAAAGTCCGAATCTCCTTGAACCGAGCCTCCATCCAAATGCGATCGTTCAGTGGAAGGTCGATCGCGTCCAGATTCGCGCCTCTTGACAGCGCGATCGCCTTGTACTTCGGGACGCTCAATTGCATGCGAATGCTCTGGAACAGCGCTTCGGCCAACTCAAGAACCCGCTCGCGCAGGTCATGGCCAACGTGCATTGATTCCGCATTGTGCAGCGTCGCCTCGGCGTCCGCCATGGCACGCATCGAACCGACTTGCCGTGAGTTCGCAAGAATCGCAGTGGCCTCTTGCTCAAGAGCGTCTTCATGGATCAGGCGACCGCGCACGAAGGCGTCGTAATGCGCCCTATAGAGCGCCTGTTGAAAGCGCCAATTCGTCAACTCCTGCGGCGATGCGTCGCGCTGCAAAGCCTGGAACTGATCTAGTGTCTTGAGCACGCCGGCGTTGGCGGCCAGCGGCCCGCGCCAATTCCGCTCCAACGCCAGCAATCCCTGTGCAAAGGCATCGGCGTGACGCGCGCCGATGAAGAACCGGGCGAATTCGCGGAGAATGTCCGTTACATCCGCATCCGGATTCCAGCCCAGTGAGGACCACAGGAACTTATTGACATCGTCGTTGCAACCCTCCGAATAGGAGATAAAGCCAATCGTGTCCCGGTACGTATTGCGAAAGATCAGCGCCTCATCGACGGGCCGCGGGTTAATCGTCTCCCGGCCCAACGTGACTGCGAACGCGGCGTCCCAATCGGGTACCGGATACTGGCAGTGCAGGCTGTGGGTGATGTCGGGGTAGTTTCGGATCGGGTAGCGCGCTGGGACCCGCTTCCGCATCGCTGCGATGTAATCGCGAACTTGCGGCCCATGCACCACCCCGGTCAGCCACCGTGGTTGCCTTGCGAGAATCGAGTAGAACTCCTCCAGTTCCGTGCGGTTGAATCCCTGCGGAGAGACCCACATCCCGGCCTTGGGGTGGTACCGGCGCAGATTGGCCGCCTGCTTCTCCAGCAACGCCATCAATGTTGCCGGTGGAGCGTGGCCGGGGTCGCCCCCAGGCACGAAGACATCGTCCACGCGGGGCAGTTTCCTGAACACGTCGCCCCACTCGCGCAGCGCGGATTCGACCGTCTTGGCGTCAGAGTAATCGTGCTCCATGGCCGGATACCAGACCCATACATCCATCCCGTATTCGCCGGCCAACCGCGACATCTCGGTCATCATGCGCATCTGCGGCAGCGGGAAGTGGGGACTGTCCGGATCGTCGTCCGAGCGTGGAGGAATCAATTCGACGGCGTTCGAACCGAAGATCGCTAAATCGCGAATATACTGCTCCCATTTCACCAAGTCCCAACCGTCATAGGAGTTGGTCTTTGGGCGGTAACCCAACTGATGACCCCGCAAACGTAGCCTGGGCGCCGAGGTAACGTTGATCGAATTGGGCAGTGAGACCTTCTCGCGTTCGATCTCCAGAGAGCGCAGCAACCGACCAACTCCGTAAAGGATTCCGCGCTCGTCGCTGCCAGCAATGACCACAACCGCCTTCGCCCCTTGAAGCGATGCCCGGAGTTGGTAGCTTTCGGGAGCGCCGGAGCCTCGTTTGAGCTCAATTCGCGGGGCCTCGCCTGCCGGCGACGAGTCGATCCGCCACTGGGTCCAGGAACGCCTTTGCACTTCCTCCACGAGCACCGCTGCGGCTTTCAGTTCCAGTCGCGAAGCGTGCGCCGGGGGCACCACAACCGCCTCGGTGAGAATCAGTTCCGACGCCCCAATCGAGCCGGTCGCTGCGACGAAAAGTGCAGCTAGCATACGCTTGACCGCGATTGGCGGGTCCACACGCTGAAGGGGATTGCGACTCTGGCCACGTTTGGTACGACTCATTTGGTAAGGCATCGCACGCTTAGAGTTCTGAATTAGTGAAATGAGGTTTCATTTTATATTCACATGATTCATAAATTAACGTGTAGGATACTGCGCTTCAACGCGCATGTCAACATCGCTGCGTCAAAGAACTAGCGTTGTTTGATTCACGGGGTGATACGATATGGCATAAAATTGGATCAATTATGGATAAACCGAAACGCCGGTTCAGCAAAGATACGGTGGCTGAGGGTCCGGTCGAGTCCAGGTCGGTAGCCAAAGGCTTGCGGATTCTGGAGACTCTCGCGTTGGCCCCCGCGCCGATGGCACTCAAAGATCTTGCGGATACGGCCGGCCTCGGCAAGGCCTCGACATTGCGGCTCCTCCGGACGCTTCAAACGACGGGCTATCTGGTTCGCGATGCAAATGACAATTACCACCTTGACCGCGATTGGCCCTCTGCGCGGCAACACCACCTTTTGCGGCTCTTGTGTGAGTCGGCAATGCCGCCTCTGGCGAGTCTGAACGCCGAATTCGGCGAGACCGTTGCACTCGCGTTCTTATTTGAAGATGTCATTCGCGTGGTGGAAGTAATCGAAAGCACGCACCACATTCGAATGTCTAACTACAAGGGTGGAATTCTCCAGCCCTACGCTTCCTCTCTTGGGAAGTCCATCACTGCCTTCCAAACTCCGGAAAACGCACAGAAGCTGCTTTACACCTATGGCATCTTCCGGCTCACGTCCGCGACATTGACCGATTTCCGTGCGATTCAGGAGGACTTGGCCGAGGTCAGGGAACGCGGCTATGCCTGGGACAGGGAAGAGACGGTACCGGGAGGAACCTGCGTCGGAGCACCGATCCGAAGTCCAGGCGGAGACGTAATCGGGGCACTTAGCATTTCCATGCCGAAGGATCGGTTTACTCTGGAACTGCAGGAGATATTGCCTGGACGAGTGAAGCAATACGCCGAACAAGTGACAAAAGCAATGCGGTCGTCAGAAGACGGCGGAGAAACTCCGAAGAAGACGCCCCGAACGACAGTCAAGAAAGCGTAGGCGAAGGAGGCGCGTGCACCGCGCTGCTACTTACTTGGGCCACCGATGAGCCCGTAGTAGCGGCCCATCCAATAGGGGAGCAGCCAAAAGACGCCACTGCTTTCCGACATGCCGTCTTCTCCCCGGACCGCGCTATAGAGATTAGTATCGGTGCGCATAGTAGCCCGCTCGCTGGGAGGTAGGATCCGATCCACCTCGGTGTCATCGAGCATCGGCTCATGGACGATTCGCACATCCTCCCGCTTGCGGCTATCCACGGTCCACTGAACCAGGTCGAGGGGTTCGTCGCGCAGAACGTCTAAACACTGCTCAAGGTCGATGTCGGGAGGATTGGAGGATTTCCGAAATGCGGCCCAAGTGAAAGCGAATAGTGGGTTGCGTTGCTCTCCGGTGCGCTTGCGCCAGAAAGCCAGCCCCTCTTCGAATATTTTGCGGATGCTGGTGTCTGGTTCGGTCAGTGCTACCGGCAAGACCATCGCAGCGAGTTCTTGATCGAAACCGGTACGCTCCGATGGCTCGGTCCCGAGCGGTCTGCGCGCCAGTTGGTCGTAGTGGTGATTCTCCAACAGGTCGATATATGCACGACGATATTTCACATCGCCAGTCATGTGATGGGCGAGCCGCAAGTAACTCAGAATCTCGAGGCCATTCAACCATCGCTCGGCACGCCAGTCCGTATCTTCGTTCAGTTTCTCCGGAGACCAAACGGCCCACAGAGTCGGCTGGCCGTCGATATCGCGGAAGGTGTATCCGCCTTCGATCATGTGGTCTACGATGTGCCGGAGATGCTCGCGGACAATCCTCCGCTCGGCTTCATCGGCCGCCAGGGTGTAATAGATGTAATAGGCGTAGAAGTGCGCACTGGTTTCGTCGGAACTCGTATCTCCCTTCCATAGCCACTTGCCGTCCGCGCTGCGCCGCCAGCGCTCCTCAACCGGCTTGTCCCGTGGGTTGCTCACCAGGCGGTCGGCCCGTTCCTCGGGGGTGAAAGTCTGGTTCGGATCGTGCATTTTCGTCCAGTCGGAAGGAATCACAGTGCGCGCGAAGAACCCGCCTGTCCCGGTCACCTCCTGCAGAAACTTCATCGCGCGAAACGCTTTCCTGGCGTGATCCAGGGCCTGCGGGTCCTTTGAAACTGCGTAGCGGAACGACTCCATGGCCAAGTACTCGCCGGTGTATCCGCCTTCGTTGTCATCGTCGCGCGGGAAGAAGTGCTCCGTATCACCCGGCGCCTTTAAGTCACATTGCTCAACAAGATAGGGCGGCCGGACGTGACGCGCGTGACAGATCTGCAGGTAATGGTCTGCCTTGTCGGCTAGGGTCATTTCTCTGCGACGGATCGCACTCAAGCCTGCAGACGTTGCCACCCAAACGGTTCGGTCGGGACCCACAGCGATTGCGAGCACGTCGTCCGACGGCAGCCATCGCCTGCTGTACCGCAAAGACCACCGGTTGTTAATGCGGCGTATGGCGCCCAATCCAGTGCCTGCCCACACCGTTCCATCGGGTTCCGCCGCCAGGCACTTCACATCTTGGTTAGGCAATCCGCTCGTGGTGTTGTAGTGCTCCGCACGCAAGCCCCGGCGGTACACGTCGAGGCCACCGATGCCACCGAGCCATACGTCGCCGACGGACGAGATGGTAACAGCCCGCAACTCACCGGCGAGCAGATCGCGCTCCTTGTACAACTCAATAGTTGAATCTCCACGCTTGCAGTAAGCGCCCATTGCAGTCGCAATCCACAGCGCTCCGCCGGCTTCGCGAGCGAGGGAACGTATAGCCTTTGAACCAGTCCAAGGCGAACTTCGCCACCGAGCGCCATTCCACTCGTAGAGCACGGTCTGACTCGCAGCGACTACGCCTGCACGATCAACCCACACAGCGACGACAGGCAGGGAGGCAACAGCTTGCACTCGCTCGCCTTTGCCCGATTGAATGCGGTAAAGGCCTTGCCAGGTTCCTGCCCATACGTCGTTCCCTTGTGTTGCGAGCGCGTACGCGGAGCCTCGCAGCACTTCGGTCCAAGCGCTGTTCGCGAAACGATACACACCGGCCTTCGACGCGACCCACAGACTGTGGTCCGAGGTAACAGCGAGTGCGCGAACCTGCCTGGCCCCCTCACTTGATGAGTAGGCGACCTCCTCGCGATACTCCTGAACGAAGGGCGTGTCGGGGAAAGGTGTAAGGACGGCCGGCAAGGCCGGTCCACACACCGACAGCGTTAGGGCAAAGGCAGCTACCGCGCCTGATCGCCTCCGCGCCGCGGACGGGTATTCAGTAGCCATGGTGAGATTAGTTCTTCGCCCGGTTAATGGACCATCAGCGACGGCCACTCAGTACTGATTGAAGTCGGTCGCATAGCGGAAGGTCTCGACACTGTGGCCGTCGCGCTGTCTGAGCATCGATTTCACTTCCGCCTCGGCCTTCCTGCGGTCGTCAGGTTGCCAGTCCGGACGGTACTTGTGGACACCCGGCTCGAACTGGCTCACGTGCGAGAGCGAGGCGTCGAGTTTCTTGTCCATGACACTGTCGATGTTCACCCAGACATTGGCCGCGCTGTCGAGCACGTAGAAGAACAGAATCTCCGGAACGCGCCAGGGTTCGAGTCCTAATTGCAGCCGCTGGTTCGGGAAGTAGAGGTGCCACTCAGCAGCGCGTATGGCATCCAGCGTATTCATGGCAGCCATGCGATGATCGGTCTTATGCCACCGGACGTTGTCGGCGCCCGGATCCACCGTCATTACGATGTCGGGCCGGTATTTTCGAATCACTCCGGTCACTTGTTCCACCAGGCTTTTGCTTTCGACGTATTCGAGCATGCCGTCGTGATGTCCGAGCCAGATCAGGTGATCGCTGGGGACTCCGACGACACGGTTCCCGGCCTCTTCTTCGGACTTGCGAATTCGGGCCAGTCGTTCGCTGGTCATTTCGGGATCGTAGGAGCCCTTGTCGTCGTTCGTGTAAATCACGACATAGATCCGGTTACCATTCTGCGCTAGGAGCGCCAGCGTGCCGCCGCAGCAGAACGCATCGTCGTCGGGATGTGGCGTGAATAGCAGGATTGTCTTACCTTTGATTTGCTCCACGCGAGGAATTTGCGCCGAGCAGATAGCGGCCAGACAGAGGAAAGGCAGGCAGGCGAGGAAGGCACGTCTCATTAAGAAACTCCATTATGCAGCGCAACTTCACGCAGAGGGCTCCCACTCCATCAGACTGCGCCGGGAGCCCTCGTGAACGCCTTATCCTAACTCAGAACACGATTTTCATGACGAATACGATCAGTCGCTGCTCATTTCCCTCATCGTTGACGAGGAAGCCGAACTGCGGATCGGTGACCTTGTTAGTGAACGAGGTATCGTACTGTCCAAACCAGGGGAAATTCCCGATGTTGTGGCCATCGGCCCTAACCTGTAGACGGGCCCGCTCGCGGAGCTTGAATTCCTTCTGCAGGGAAACGTCCGCTATGTTCATCGGTTTCGTGCGCACGTCCGGGAACCAGGTGGGGAAGTTGCGCAGTGTGAAGGGAGACTGCGCCGTGGTGGGGAAGATCGACGTATTGAAGTACGGGTCGTTGGTGACGTCGTACTGCTTATCACCGTTCTTCCGGGCATTGGCGTCGCGCTGCGAGTCGGTCCAATTCGCCGTCCCCTTGGTCAGCGGGGCGGCGTTGGGGAAAGGAATCGGGAATCCGGAGTGCGAGTTGAAAGCGCCAGAAGCCGTCCAACCACCCACTACGGCATCCAGCCACTTGTTCATGTTTCGGCCGAAGTAGCGGTTCTTGCCGAGCGGGAGGTCGTAGGATCCGATGATGGAGAACTGCTTGGGAACGTCGTACTGGGTGAGATGCTTTTCAAGCGGCGTGCTCAGTACATTCCCGAGATTCGTGTCCTGGGCATTCAAGACATTCAACTTCTGCAGATTCTTCGATCCCGTGAACGAGATCGACATGCTGAGCCCATGCGAAAAGCGATGGCTCACCTTCATCTGGAGGCCGTCATATCGCTGCGAGCCGATCGGAACATCGGTCATGGTCACACTACTGTATTGCGGATAGGCGACCAGAAGTTGTTGAAGCGGGATGGTTGCGCCGTTCAAACCTGAGTTGGGCAGCAGACCCGCCATGGGGTTCGTAACCGCTTGGGAGAAGTAGGAACTGCGCTGATCGACCGGCACGCTTTCGAGCACGCTGGCTGGGATGAAGTTCAGTCCCAGGCTGACGGGCAGGCGCTTGGTTTGGTTACCAACGTAAGAGGCATCCAGCACCCAGTTCCCGGGTAGCTGATACTGGAGGCCCGCCGAATACTGTTGCGAGTAGGGCAGCGGGCGATCCAGGTATTGGAAGCTGATCCCTTGCCCCAGATTTGTGGCAAGCCCGTGTGTATTGCCGATCGGTTTGAGCAGGCCGCTCGGGTAGATGTTGCTCGGGTATGGGTCGCTGAGGGTCACCGCCGGTGTGATGCCGCCGTCGAGAGAAGACACCAGGCCAGTTGATTGGCTATACCCGGTCTGTGGCCCATTGGAGTTCTGGCCCAGATAACTCATCGCATAGCCGCCCCGGAACACCAGCTTCGAACCGACGCGATACGCAATGCCAATGCGAGGCTGGAAGTCGGCCTTCTTGGGATCGAACGCGTAAGTCGAATTGCCGCCCGCTCCAGCGTACAGCAACCCGCCCTTTAATCCGGTCTGGCAAGCGGGACACTGTGCGGCTCCCGCCGCGTTCTGAACGGCGGAAGCGATAGCACTGGATTGACTGAACGCAAATCCCCGAACCATTTGGTTATAGCGCTCGTTACGCGGGGTCTCGTAGTCCCAGCGCAAGCCGAGATTCAGCGTGAGCTTTGAAGATAGCTTGAAGTCATCCTGCGCGAACAGCGAGTAATAGGAAGCACGGTAAGCCGGGCTCACGTTGTTGTCCACGTGACCACCTGTCGGATAGCCGAGCAGGAACGAGGCGAAGGAATTCCCGGAGGTGTCGCTGGCCTGCAGCGGGTCGCCCTGAGTCCAGCCAGGATCGAAGTTGTATTGTCCACTAGCCAAACCGGGGTTTACTGAGTTGTCATTGTATCGGCGGAACTCCGCGCCATAGTGAAACAAGTGCCGTCCGTGCATCCAACTCAGGCTGGGCTGCAGGGAGTAGACGTCTTGTGTTCCATAGTTAAAAACGCCAGTGGAGCCGATGTTGGAATAGTTAGCGATGACGAAGCTTGGGTATACCAACTTCCTGAATTGGGATACCAGGGAGCTCGGGAAGCCCAAGGTCGTGGGATCGAAATTGTCCCCAAAGGTGTTTCCACCCTGGCCCTCATACCGTCCAAGGCCCGCCCGCAAGTCGAATACTAAGGACGGACTCAGAGTGTAGGTCCAGTCTGCCGCCCACGTCCGTGGGATGCGGGTGGAAGGCCACTCGGTACTCGGCTCCGCTGCGTTGTTGCCCCACACCAGCTTCGAATAGTTCAGCCAGGGAGTCTGACCGTAGTGAAACGAAACCCGGCTCTTCTCGTTGAACACATAGTCCATCTTGCCGAGCCAGGAGTCATAACTGTTCGTCGACGGCAGCAACTTCTCGTAGTTGTTGCGCTGTGCAGGCCCGATGCCCGGAAGGTTCGGTGCCGGGTAGTAGGAGGCAACCTTAGCTGCCACCGGGCTGAGGCGCGCGGTCGGGATGACGTTGCCAGAGAATACGGTGCGCTGGTAGGTCTTGCCATCCGAGCCAAGTACCGTGGTCAATGGATCGTAGATCAGAACCTGGTCCCCGGCATCATTGAAGAGCTTTGAGAAGTCGCCCTTTAATTGCTCCGGCTGAGGTAGATTCGTTCCTACCGGACTGCCAGGGTTGTGCTCGCGCAGTCCTTCCAGGGAAATCAGGAAGAACATCTTATTCCGGCCGTTATACAGCTTCGGTATGAACACTGGACCATCCAGTTCGAAGCCAAATGTATTGTTCTTGAAGGGCGTCTTGTCCAGCCCGTTGGCGTTGTCGTTCCACTCGCCCGTGCGGAACTTATCGTTTTTGAAGAACTCATAGAGTTGTCCGTGCGGTGAGTTTGAACCCGACTTGAGGTTGATCATCATTACGCCGCCGCCCACTCGTCCGAACTGCGCATCGTAGGAGTTCGTCTGTACTGTGAATTCCTGCGTAGCCGCCAGATTTGGAACGAATGCCACGCCGCGGTCGCTCTTCGTGTTTGTCACACCATCGAGAACAGTCTCGTTCTCACCCTGCTTACCACCGCTGATCGCGACACCATTTACGTTGCCGAAAGCGTATAACTCCATCGAGCCCCAGTAAGTGCTGGTTTTGACGACACCAGGCTCGTTGTACTCAAGCGCATACAGGTTGCGCCCGCCCGACGGGACCTCTTCCAGGAGCTTATTCTCGACGGTTGATTGGCGCGTAGCGGACTCGGTCTGAAGCGGCGAGAGCTCCCCCGACACAGTAACGCTTTCTGCTTGCGCTCCGACTTCCAGTTTGATATCCAGTACGGCCTTGTCGGAGGCCAAAAGGACGATATCCTCCCTGGAGTACTTCTTGAAGCCGGCTTGTTCTGCGCTAACCGTGTACTTTCCGGGAAGTAGGAATTGAATGGAGTAGCGTCCCGCACCATTCGTAACCGTCTCATAGGGGGTATTACGTTCCGTGCTCAGGGCGACAACCTTGACACCTGTGACGATTGCTCCCGTCTGGTCCGTGACTTCACCGGAGATCGTTGCGCGGAACTCCTGCGCCAACACACTGGACGAGACGAACAGGCAAGCGAAACATGCGAACTTGTAAACTGCCTTCATCGGACTCTCCTGATTTTGTCTAACCTAGCTCAAGTCAAATTGTTGAAACTGGCGGCCGAAATCGCTCCCGGCACGCCAAAAGCGCTGATCCGCGGCTCGAGATTGACGCGCCCGCTCCAATCTTCCAGGAGGCTTGTCAGCGTCGATTGAAGCCGCGTTTCGTTGAACCCTTCGTTTAGGCCGCGAAGAACTGCCTCCGGGTCCTAAACGACTGAACCGAAAGGCTAGATCCTGCTTGCAGGTCGGCGTCTTCAACACCAGACCGTAATTGCCCACGAACTAAGGACCGTCGCCGTGTCTGAGCCAATCACGACACCCGCTAGAGGCCATTCTGGATGGCTATCAGCGCCCCCGAGCACTAGGCAAGCTGTGCCGCGTTGTGCAGCAAGCTCCAGGTGGATTCAAAAACTGAAATGACATTTCATCTTCGTTACTGTGCGAAGAGTGATTTCTTCGTTGGAGTATACTTCTGAAACGGGGGGTTGTCAATCGGACTATTCCGCGCATGCTGAGGGTCAGAGAACACCCGAATCCATCCGGTTGTGGCTTAACAGGAAACGAACTCCGGAGTTCACGGTGGTAGACGCCAGGTGATTTCGGGGTTGCTAGTCGCCGCCCGATGGGAACTAACGCTGTCCCTGACCCGCGGCACTAGGGCAGATTAATGACTCAATTCGAAGTTGAATCGGATACGCTCAAGAAACTTACTTTAGTGCATCACTTTCATATGGCTGCGCTCGTGGAGCGCAACTGCCGGAATGCGCGGTTCGGGCCGGAAACTCGTCGGGCCAATTGGCCGCCGCAACGTCAACGGGTGCGCCCACAGTAGAGCACCGTGAATAGGCAAGAGGCATGGGATGTGGCACTTTAGTTTGACCGGAGCAAGGCGGTGGCTCGCGCCGATCCTCGCAGCTGGAGCGCTTCTTAGCGTGCTGGCCCCCGGCGGTGGACGGATCGGTGAACGCAAGGAAACCATTCCGAATGCCGTCCAACTCGCCCGGATCACCGTGGACTATCCCGCCGAGGGCGCCCTCTTTCCGCCGGACATGACGGCTCCGACGCTACTCTGGCACGACCTCACGCGCGAGCGTCCCGACGCCGCGACGCGCTGGCATATTGAGGTTTCGTTCGCCGACGGCAACCCGCGAATCAAGTTGGAATCGGCCGGAGATACTCCACGACTTGGCCCAATAGATCCGCGCTGCGTCTCGTCAACCAACGAGCTCCCACGGCTCACCGCCGAGCAGGCCACCGCGCACGCGTGGAAACCGGAGCCGCTGGTTTGGGCGACGATCAAGCGACACTCGTTGGAACACGCGGCCACGCTGACCATTACCGGGCTGCGCGGCGAGACCCCGGTATCGCAAGGGCAAATGACGCTGCGCACTTCGAGCGACCCGGTCGGTGCACCTATCTTCTACCGCGACGTACCGTTAATGCCGTCGGAAGGCGAGGAGGGCGTGATCAAGCCGCTATCGGCCCAGGCGGTGCGGCTGATCAGTTGGCGTTTGCGCGACGTCGGACGGGAGGACAGCCGCATTCTGATTGACAGCTTCCCTACCTGCGCTAACTGCCACTCGTTTTCCGCGGATGGGAAGACGCTCGGAGTGGATGTGGACGGTCCGCAGAACGAGAAGGGACTCTATGCGCTGGTTGCGGTTGGACCGCAAACCACGATTCGTGCGCAGGATTTGATCGAGTGGAGCACGTTTCGCGGGAAGCTGGGCGGTAAGCTCCGAGTCGGATTCATGTCCCAGGTCTCGCCCGATGGCCGGCACGTCGTGACCATGATCAACGACCCCGGCGCAGAGACGCCCGAGCGCATGGGCGATGTACGCAACAAGTACTACGCGACCAATTTTAAGGACTATCGTTTCCTGCAAGTGTTCTATCCGACGCGCGGAATTCTGGCCTGGTACAGCCGCGAAAGCGGACATCTGGAGCCTTTGCCTGGCGCCGACGACCCGCGCTATGTGCAAACCGGCGGAGTGTGGAGTCCGGACGGTCAGACCGTCGTGTTCGCCCGCGCCCGGGCGAAGGAGCCCTATGCCGCGGGCCAGCCCTTAGCCCTGCGTGCCAACGACCCGAACGAAACGCAAATCCAGTACGACCTTTACCGTTTACCCTTCAACCGGGGCCGGGGTGGTCAGGCGGAGCCGATTGCGGGCGCGTCGGCCAACGGCATGAGCAATTCGTTTCCCAAGATCTCGCCCGATGGCCGCTGGATCGTTTACGTGCAGGCGCGTAACGGTTTGCTGATGAGGCCCGACAGCCAGCTCTATATCGTGCCTGCCGCCGGCGGCGTTGCACGACGCCTGAAGTGCAATACACCCCTAATGAACTCATGGCACAGTTGGTCCCCGAACGGCCGCTGGCTGGTGTTTTCATCCAAAAGCAGGACACCTTACACGCAGATGTTCTTAACCCACATCGACGAGAACGGTAACGACACTCCGGCGATCCTGATCGAAAACGCGACGGCAGCCAACCGCGCAGTGAACATCCCCGAGTTTGTGAACATTCCGCCGGATGGGTTGTTGAAGATCGACTCGCCGGCCACTGAGTTCTACCGGTTAACTGACCTGGCGCGGGAACTTGGGCAGCAGGGACGCCACGAGGAAGCCGTCCAAGAGTGGCGGCGCGCGGTGGCCCTGCAACTGGAGGATGCAGTTGCGGAGGGCAATTTAGGGGTTGCGCTGGCCAAAACGCAGCGCAGGCGCGAGGCAGTCACTCACTTGGAGAAGGCGGTCGCGCTGAATCCGAACGATGCACTGGCGCATAGCAACCTGGGTGGGGTGCTTGCCGGATTGGGGGAGGTTGATTCAGCCATCGCCCACCTAAGAAAGGCCACAGAGATTGCGCCTGACTCGGCGAGCGCTCACTACAACTTGGGAATGGCGCTCTCCGACGCTCGCGGTGATGTCCGCGGCGCTTTACTTGAATGGCGTGCAACCCTGCGGCTGAATCCAGATTCGGTTCCGGCGCTTACGCGCACGGCGTGGGTGCTCGCGACGTGTGCCGAGGAGGATGTGCGCTCAGGAGCGGAAGCCCGGCAACTCGCCTTGCGAGCTACGCAATCGTCGTGCTGGCGCGATGCCCGGGCACTCGACGCCTTAGCCGCGTCCGAAGCCGAAAACGGCCAGTTTGCGGAGGCAATTCGCGTGGCGCACCAAGCCCTGGAAGTTGCCACGCAGGAGCGCGACCTGCCGCTCCTGGAGGGCATCCGCCGGCGGATTACGCTGTATGAAAAGCAGAAGCCGTTTCGGGAATCACGCCCGGCCGCCACCCCGAACGGCGGTCTTTGAGGGGCGCAGCAGGAACCGCCGCCGGATGATGGAAAGTCGATGGGACTGGTGTTGCCCGGCAACAACCATTCTCGAATCGTTGACCCGGCTCTGAAAGCGAGTCCTGACAAGTGCGCTTTTCAAGGATTGACGGCAATTCCTATCGACTTTGCTTTATTATGAGACTTCAAGTTGCCCCATGCTCCAGACCTTGCTTTGGGCGGCTGAATTTTGGCACGCGCCTCGTTGCCTCCATGCCATTTCGTGGGTCACGATGACGTCAGGGAGAGGATGGTTACGGTTATGCTTAGACGCGAGTTTCTATATTCCGCCGCCGCCGCGGCCGCGCTTGGGCCGCAGGCTGCATTCGGCACTGCGCCATTGAGCCACAAGGAGCGCGTGGACCGCGCGTTGAAAGGTGCGGATGTCGATCGGCCGCCCTTCACGTTCTGGCATCACTTTGGCCTGAAGAGCGCCGAAGCGCATTCGGAGCGGACACTGGCCTTCCACAAACAGTACCGCACCGACATCGTGAAAGTGATGAGTGATTTCCCGTATCCCAAACCGCAAGGGAAGTGGTATGAACTCAAGCCGCTCGAAAACCCGTTCCCGGATCAGATCCGTGCGCTTGAACTGATCCGCAATGGGCTCAATGGCGATGCGTACTTCATCGAGACGATCTTCAACCCCTTCAACGTCGCTGAGAAGCTCTCCTCGAAGGAGGAAGTGCGCAAGCTCAAGCAGGAGAATCCCAAGGCGCTTCTGGCCGCACTGGACGTCATAACCCAGTCGGAGATCAACCACGCCAAGCGAGCCGTCGCTCTTGGTGCGCGCGGCATTCTACTCGCGGTAGCCAACGCCAACTCCAAGGAGCTTTCCACTGCGGACTACACGCGCTTCAACGCGCCGTTTGACAAACGCATCCTGGAGGCGGTCAGCGGAGCCCCGCTGAACTTCCTGCATCTGCACGTGGAGCGTGAATACCTGGATCAGTTCCGCGCCTTCCCTGCTGCGGTGGTGAACTACTCGCAGCACGTTACTGGTATCCCGATTGCGGAGGTGCGCGCGAAGTTCCCGCAGCAGGTGATCGCCGGCGGAGTGGACGAAGTGAATTACAAGAAACTGAGCGCGAAGGAAATTCGTGCGCAATGGGAAGCGGCTAGTCATGGTGCCGGCAAAAAGTACATCCTGACACCCGGTTGCTCGGTGCCGAACGACAGTTCCGCAGCGGAACTGTCGTTGTTACCGAAGACACTGGGCGCGTAGGCATCCGATTGCGAATGCCCTGCGACGATTCGCAGCCGCTGATCGTCCCCGTTTGATCCGGTGGCTCTGTAGGTCCTGCGCGGCCGGCGCGGCGAACCCGAAAGCCAAATCAGTCAAGCTTCCTAGAGTGGCTGCCGCCCGCCATGGACGGCAGGCGCGCACTCGGATATTAGACGACTGGCCGCCGTTGCTCGTTCTAATCGACTCTCACCAAGCCGCCGGACGGAGCGGTCCAGCGGTGCACGCCCGCCGTCTGATAATGTTAGGTCATTCAAAAGCAAACGAAAGCATAGAGAAATGACTTCGGGCCGATGGGGGACTTCATGAGAAGCGCTGCAATCGCGTTTATGGTCGCGCTTGAGGCCTGCCTGTGCTTCGGGCAGGACGTCGCGATGGGCGAGAGGAAGGGCAGCGGCAAGCGGTTCGAAGCGCCCTACACTCTCGCCGTGGAGACGCCGCACGTCAAGTGGGCTAAGCCGCTAGCGGGTGGGCCGATTCACCTGCTGGCGGTGCCGACCGTGGGTGAAGGGCGCACGCTGGTCGAACTCGCGCAACGACTCTCGCTCGATCTCACGACGGTCAGCATCGACCCGGACTGGGACGTCAACAAATGGACCATGTCGTTTGGCGACGACTACGGCGCGCGCGCTGAAAAGGGCGATCTGAAGCTAGTCTATTCGTACCTGGAGCGGGAACTCACCAGCGACAAGAAGTTCGATGCTATTCTCCTGCCTTTGAACCACGGCTGGGGGCAGCTGACTCCGAAATCGCGCGAAGCCCTAGCACGGCGGGTACGAGAGGGCTGCGGGCTGGTGTTGATCCGTCCGTTCGCAGGCGAACTGTCGCCGCTCGCGCCCACGGATCTGAAGCCCGAAGACAGCGAACTGGAAGAGCCGCAGCAGCCCGGCCGAACCGAGTCCTCCGCCTGGAACCGAGTTGGCCGTCACTACATCACGCGGGCCATTCCGGTAGAGAGTTTCCCTTTCGCCGACCTCGAGAGTTTTGTGTACCGTGCCGAGCCTGGAGCCACTGTCCTGATCCAGACGGCATCGGGGAGTCCCATACTCGCCGAGCGCCAATTCGGCAAGGGGCGCGTGGTCGCCTTCGGCTATCGCAATCAGGGTTTGAGCTGGCACATGCCGATGTCGGCGCGCGGCCATCTGGTCGATCCCTATTGGGAGTACTTCTACGCACTGCTAAGCCGCTCGCTGATCTACGCCGCCGGTCGCGAGCCTGCGTCGCAAATCGACTGGGAGAAGGCTCCGGCTACCTGGCGTCTGAAGAACGCACTCGGCTCGATTGAGAAATCCGGCCAGGGTCCACGCCCACACTTTACCAACCTCGGCCCGGGCCGGCACTTTCTGGAACAGCAGATGCCCGCGGACTGGAATATCACGGTGATCGACGTCGCGCAGCCGGACAAAGTGGAGCATTTGACCGCCTCCGCTGCGGTGATAGGTGAAGGTCAGTCCGTCACCGTGACCTTCCATTCGACGAAGCCCGCGCGCATCGAGTTGATCGACGGCTTGGGCCGCGTGATCGCCCGTGCGGAGGGCTCCGATTCGGTGGTGCTGAAAGCCGGGCGGCCGTTAACCCACTCCGGTTTTGTGCGCGCGACTTGCGGAACCGCCATCGAACAGAGCCCGGTTCAATTTGCAGCATCTTCCCGCGTCTGGAACGACTACGAGGTGATGCTGCCCTGGTTTGGTCCCAAGACCTACCAACCCTGGATCTCCGCCGTAGACGCACAGTTCCGCAAGATCGGGATCACCACTTTGGCCGATCCCCAGCGCAACTTCAAGATCATGGCGAGTGCGCACCTGCCCGGGTTCGGAATCTACTGGTACCGGCGCGACGCCTATCTGAAGCGCAAAGCGGACTACGCCCGCACCAAGGACCCGCAGTACCTGGTGCGCGAAGTCGAATTGCAATCGCCGGAATTCGACGCCGGCTTGCGCGCCCAACTCGACAAAGGCCTGCGCCCGATCGTGCCGCTCAAGCCGATGGCCGTATACTTGGCCGACGAGTCCTCGCTGACCTTCTATGGCGACTCTTTCGACGTGAGTTGGGCGCCCGCGGCGCTGGCCGGTTTCCGGTCGTGGCTCAAGACGGAATACGCCGATCTACCGGCGCTGAACGCCACCTGGGGCACGAGCTTCGCAAACTGGGAAGCGGTAGTGCCTATGACCACGGAGCAGGCGCATTGGCACGGCAACTACGCGCCATGGGCTGACCATCGCGCCTACATGGAGCAGGAGTTTGGCCGAGCCTTCGGCAAAGCAACGGCACTGGTCCACGAGATGGATCCGGGCGGGCGCGCTTCGATATCCGGCACACAGGTTCCCGGCGCGCACAACGGGTGTAATTGGTATGAAATCGACCAGCAAATCGACTACCTGCAGCCGTACTCCGACGGCAATCAGGATGCCATGCACCATTTGTTCCGGCCGGGCTTGACCATCACCGGTTTCACGGGCTACGGCTCGATCGGCGACGAGGCGCAGTACCAACAGTGGCAGCGCCTGTTCTACGGGCATAGCGGCGCGTCGATCTTCTGGCACTACACGCTGATGAACCCCGACCTAACGCTCAGCGAGCAAGGGAAAGCGCTGTCTGAGGCGTTCGGACGCATCCAGTCCGGTATCGGCCGGGCCTTCATGAACTCGACGGTGCGGGAGGATGGCGTCGCGATTCACTTCTCCATGGCGAGCATTCGCGGAGCCTGGATCACGGACGGGAAGATCAATGCAGGGCTGGACGGCGACGAGGGATCGTCGAAGAACTACTCGGAATTGGGCAAGCGGCGCGGCGACTGGGTGAAGTCGCTGGAACAGCAAAACGTCCAGTTCCGATTCCTGGCGACGCCGCAAATCGAGACGGGCGCGCTCGACAAGTACAAGGTTCTGATCCTGCCCTATTCCATCGCCATCGGCGACAAAGAGGCTCGTGAAATCGAGCGCTTCATGGATCGTGGGGGTATCGTCATCGGCGACGACCAGACTGGGCGGATGGATGCGCGCTGCCGCTGGCGCACCCCAGGGAGGACCGCTTTGTGGGCTGTGGGCCTTAGGGGATTTGAGGCAAGTGGCCCGCGCGATCTTGGGATGAAGCGCGCCTTTGACGGCGACTTGCTGGTGACCATTCGAGACTTCGGCGAGTCCCGCCTGACCGGGGTGCTACCGAAGAAGGCGACCACCGTTCATGCGCCGGCGGGCGCTTACGATCTGCTGCGCGGCGGTCTGGCGAAGGCGGACGTGACCGCGTCGCCGTCGCAACCGGCGTTGTTCGTCGAAAGAGCCACCAAGATCAGCAAGCTGAGCATCGATAAGAAGCTGGATCTGCGCTTGGAAGATGTGACTGGAGCGCCCGTGGATCTGTCAGTCGTGAAAGTTGAAGTGTTCGATCCGGCCGGGAAAGTCGCCCGGCAGTACTCGGGAAACGTGACCATCAAGGACGGTCGCGCGTCTTACCAGATTCCATTCGCGCTGAGCGATGCGGGCGGGATTTGGAGAGTCCGCGCCAGAGACGTCGTCAGCGGGCTGTCGGCGGAGGTGCAGGTGGGACGCTGACGGCGACCGGCGCCTTTCGGTTGGGCGCTAGGCGCAGGATGCCTTGCTTTAGTGCGAGCGAAGCCGCCGTGACCTGTCCCTCTCAGCTTGACCGCCGTGACGGAGGCACCTCGGCTTGTAGAGCTTCCCCTCGCCAGCACGCAGAGGATATGAGCTAGCCGCGATTTCTCACACAGCGAGTAGCAAGAAGCCGCCAGCTGGGGCATAACTGAGTTTCCAGGCTACAGTTACGTTCCGCAGGGAGGCGGCTTTCGCTATGACAGAGTGTACCCAAG
>Ga0118677_10005546_pt1 | contig 22006 bp, 20 predicted proteins | sample AliMusrvi5mmetaG_FD_86154 | JGI IMG/M metagenome (GOLD analysis project Ga0118677, IMG submission 86154)
CAAGTTGGTATGCCCAGTATTAACTCACTATGGATTAGCGGCATCGGCAAGCTGAATGATGTAAAGACACCAGACATATTGCAACAATCTCAACGTCTTTGCGGAACACACCCAATCCTCGCAGGATTAGCAAAGCTACTTCATCTCCCCTACGAAAAAGAATTTCATATTCAGATAGCGCCTGGGTCCTTTGCCTGGCTAGATCAACCTGAACTCATTTGGCCTGAACTAAGCAACGCACTTCTAAATAAAGAGTTGGATGAAGTCCTTCTCATCGACTTTCCTAAAGGAAGATTGCGTGAACGGGTCCTGACCACCAAAGATCTTTATAGAAAATCTTGGGCCTTCTGGAAAAAAACAGAACCGCTCACCTGGAAAGAGATCATTCTCTAATGGGATTATTTTCACAGCGCCCCTTCTCTGAAAGGACCGCTACCTGGTTGCATCAAAGCGGTCTTCATCCATTGCTAGCGAGATTGTATGCAGCGCGCGGTCTTGAGTCTCCAGAAGAGCTCTCGCTGGATTTGAAGCAATTGCTTTCACCAGTAGAGCTCAAGAATTGCATCAGCACTGCGTCTTTACTCGCAGATATTCTTGAACGAAAAGAACCCATGCTCATCGTTGCAGACTATGACTGCGATGGAGCAACCGCCTGCGCCGTAGGTCTGCGAGGTCTGCGCATGCTGGGCGGACCTGATACACCAATTACGTTTCTAGTTCCGAACCGCTTTACGATGGGGTATGGCCTCACGCCTGAGGTTGTTGAGTTGGCAGCACAGCAAACGCCTAAACCAAAATACCTGATCACTGTCGATAACGGTATCGCCAGTGAAGCAGGAGTAGATCGCGCCCGTGAACTGGGTATGGAAGTGATTGTGACCGACCATCATCTACCCGGAGATAACTTACCGAAGGCGCTAGCAATCGTTAATCCCAACCAACCAGGTTGCAGCTTTCCAAGTAAAGCTCTTGCTGGTGTTGGTGTGATGTTTTATATGCTGGTGGCATTACGCGCTGAACTTCGCAAGCGCGGTAAATTCACCAATGAAACTCAACCCAAAGTAGAAAACCTTCTCGACCTTGTTGCACTAGGAACCGTTGCTGATGTAGCGCAACTCGATCGCAATAATCGAGTATTAGTTTCTAATGGCTTGAAACGGATCCGTGCTGGGATATCTCAACCAGGAATCCAGGCGCTATTTCAGGCGGCGGCTCGAGACCCACGCAAAGCAAATACTTTTGATCTAGGTTTTGCCATCGGCCCCAGACTCAATGCCGCCGGGCGTCTAGCGGATATGACTTTAGGTATTCGCTTGCTCCTCACTGACAATACAGATGAGGCACTCAATCTTGCGCATGAACTCGATCGCATTAATCGCGAACGCCGCGTAATTGAAACAGGGATGCAAGAAACTGCCCTCTCTCATCTTGCCGAAGATCAACTTGACGGCACTATGACTGAGCGCTCCAGCATTTGTTTATGGAATCCCGAATGGCATCAGGGTGTTGTTGGCATTGTGGCTTCACGACTGAAGGAAAGTTTTAATCGCCCAGCGATTGTGTTTGCTCCTGCCGATGGAAATACCGGCGAAGAATTACGTGGCTCAGGTCGTTCGCTGACAGGATTTCATTTAAGAGATGCTTTGGATCTCGTTTCAAAGCGTGAACCTGGGCTCATTCTGAAATTTGGCGGACACGCCATGGCGGCTGGCCTGACGATTCGAAAAAGTGATTTTGAAAAGTTTGATGCCTGTTTTCAGGATGTAGCAGGCGGCTTGTTGACAGATGAGTTACTAGAGCGTCGCCATGTCCACGATGGCACCTTGGAGCTCTCTGAATTTACCCCTGAAATAGGTGACCTACTAGCCGAAGAGATCTGGGGTCAAGGTTTCCCTCAGCCTGTTTTCTATGGGGAATTTGAAATTACCCAGCAAAGTCTCATGAAAGAAAAGCATTTACGACTGATGGTTCGCCCTATCGGCAGTTCTGAACTCAAGCCGACCAATAAGCCAATCACCGCCGTTTGGTTTAACCGCACCCAGAGCCTGCCGGCCAAAGCCAAATTAGCTTATCGCCTTGTCACTGACCGTTATCAGGGTCAGGCCCGTGTGCAGTTAATGATTGAAGCCCATGATGAGATGGCTAACACCTAAGAGCCCAGGGCAATAACCCCCTTATAATTAGGGGATGGAAGCTGAACAACTAAATACTATTTCGAATACCTTGTCCGATCTGCTCACCCGTGAGCAAGCTCTTCGGGGGTATCTTTGACTTCGAAGTAAAGTCACGTCGCCTTACCGAAGTTAACTCGATTCTTGAAGATCCCACCATTTGGGATGATCAAAAGAAAGCACAAGCGCTGGGCAAAGAAAAAAAATTGCTCGATGGCGTAGTGGCGACCCTTACCGATCTCAATACCAACATTACTAGCGCTCTTGAGCTATTTGATATGGCTAAAGAGGAAAGCGATTTTGAAACAATTGGCGCTATTGAGAAGGATGTTGAGAGTTATAGCAAGACTATCGGTGACCTAGAGTTCCGCCGTATGTTCCATAACGAGATGGATTCTTGCAATTGCTTTATCGACATTCAAGCTGGAGCTGGCGGTACCGAAGCCTGTGATTGGGCCAGCATGCTCTATCGTCAATACCTCATGTATTGTGAGCGCAAAGGTTATAAAACAGAAATCCTCGAAGAGTCTGATGGTGATGTTGCAGGCATTAAGAGTGCGACGATCAAAGTCGATGGCGAATATGCTTACGGCCACCTCCGCTCAGAAACAGGCGTCCATCGCTTAGTACGTAAATCCCCCTTTGACTCTTCAAATGGTCGCCACACATCATTTGCTTCTATCTATGTGTATCCAGAGATTGACGACTCCATTGAGATCGACGTTAATCCTGCCGATATTCGTACTGATACCTACCGCGCTTCTGGTGCGGGTGGTCAGCACATTAATAAAACCGACTCGGCTGTCCGTTTAACCCATATTCCAACGGGGATTGTGGTGCAGTGTCAGAACGACCGTAGTCAGCACCGCAACCGCGCCGAAGCAATGAGCATGCTCAAGTCTCGCCTCTACGAAAATGAGATGCAAAAGCGTCGCGCCGAACAAGACAAATTAGAGGCCAGCAAAACTGATGTGGGCTGGGGACATCAAATCCGCTCCTACGTTCTAGACCAAAGCCGTATTAAAGATTTACGCACTAACGTCGAAATCTCAAACACTCAAAAAGTATTAGACGGTGATCTCGATGCCTTTATTGAAGCCAGCCTGAAACAAGGCGTGTAAAAACTAACTCCCATTACTGCACCACTATAGACATGAACGATAAAACCCATTCAGATACTGCCCCAGCTACCGAAGTAGTTGATGAGAATCACATCATTGCGGAGCGCCGTGAAAAACTGACCAAGCTTCGTGCGGGCGGTGTTGCATTTCCGAATGACTTTGTTCCCACCCATTTAGCGGCTGATTTGCATGCGCACTATGACAGCCTCACAAAAGAAGAGTTGGCTGAGAAAAAGGTTCACGTCAAAGTAGCCGGTCGCATGGTTCTCAAACGCGTGATGGGTAAAGCCAGTTTTGCCACTATTCAAGACCGCAGTGGGCAGATTCAGTTCTATATCAATGATGAGCTCAGCGGTGCCGACGTGCATGGCGCCTTCAAGCATTGGGATATGGGTGACTTTATCTCTGCTGAGGGTAATCTCTTTAAGACCAATAAAGGCGAGTTGTCTGTTGAGTGCAGTAACTTGCGCCTTCTCAGTAAATCACTACGTCCATTACCTGATAAGTTTCACGGCCTCTCAGACCTAGAGACTAAATACCGCCAGCGCTATGTAGACCTCATTGTGAATCCAGAGAGTCGCAATACATTTAAAGCACGTAGCAATGCAATCGCATCATTACGTCGCCATATGTTGGATGCAGACTTTATGGAAGTAGAGACACCAATGCTCCACCCGATTCCTGGTGGTGCAGCAGCGAAGCCCTTCATTACTCATCACAATGCACTCGATATGCAAATGTTCTTGCGGATTGCTCCAGAGCTTTACCTCAAGCGTTTGGTAGTTGGTGGTTTTGAGCGTGTCTTCGAAATCAACCGCAACTTCCGTAACGAAGGCGTAAGCCCACGTCATAACCCTGAATTCACCATGATGGAATTCTATGCGGCATATACAGACTATCGCTGGTTAATGGACTTCACGGAAGGCTTGATTCGTGCAGCTGCAATGGATGCCCAAGGCACTGCCGTATTAACGCATCAAGGTCGTGAACTCGATCTGAGCAAACCATTTCAACGCCTAACCATTACTGAGGCCATCCTCAAGTACTGTGGTCAATCAGGCAAGAGCTATGATTCATCGCAGTTGGATGACATCAACTTCATTCGTGCTGAATTGAAAAAAGGTGGCGAGAACCCAGACGCCCCAACCCTCAAGAATGCAGGCATTGGCGCACTTCAACTTGCTTTATTTGAATTGGTTGCTGAGGAACACCTTTGGGAGCCAACTTACATCATCGATTACCCAATTGAAGTCAGTCCACTCGCCAGAGAATCCGATACCCGCCCAGGCATTACTGAGCGCTTCGAACTCTTTATTACCGGCCGTGAAATTGCAAATGGCTTCTCTGAGTTAAATGATGCGGAAGATCAAGCTAATCGCTTCCGTAAGCAAGTAGAACAAAAAGAAGCCGGCGATGAAGAAGCTATGTATTTTGACCATGACTTCATCCGCGCTCTCGAGTACGGCATGCCTCCAACTGGTGGTTGCGGTATTGGTATCGATCGTTTAGTCATGCTGCTGACCGATGCACCTAATATTCGCGATGTGATTCTATTCCCGCACTTGCGCCGCGAAGAAGAATAAATTCTTCAGCAAAGAAAAAGGGAGGCAACTGCCTCTCTTTTTTTAACTTCTTTTTAGTTGCCACACCAGCAATCACTTAATTGCCATAGACCTCAACGCCACCTTTAATAGTTTTAAGGACCTGTATGTTCTTAATATCATCTGGCGCAACCTTTAAAGGGTTTTGATCAAGAACCACTAAATCAGCCAGCTTTCCTGGTGCTAGCGATCCCTTGCTAAGCTCTTCCTTGTATTGATAGGCTGCATTGCGAGTAAAACCCTGTAGAGCCAAATATGGAGTAATCCGCTGTTCAGGCCCCAACACTGCACCAGAGAATGTCTTACGGTTCACGGCACTCCAAACTGAAAAGAGCACATTCGGGCCAGACGAAGGGGTGTCATTATGAAGAGCAAGTGTTATACCTTTTGCATTAGCGCTATTCGCAGGGCTTAAATTAGCAGCCCTTTCACCACCCAAGACCTTGTTATAAACATCACCATACAACCAGGTATCGTTTGGCATCATCACTGCCATAATATTTTTCTTCTTGTAGTCATCCAACTGATCATCGCGCGCAAAGAACGAATGCGCAATCACGGTGCGACGATCCTCTGTAATGCCAGTCTCAGAAATTGTTTTAGCCAAAGCAGCTAGAGTCATATCAATACCAGCATCGCCATTGCTATAGCCAAAGTATTGAATATTTTTCTCGTAAGCCAACTTGGTGTACTTATCAAATAAGGCCTGTGGATAGTAGGCAAAGCCACGCCAGTCTTTTGGAAAACCGGTGGTATCTAAATAAGGCTTGGAAAAATAAGCCAAACGTAGTTGCGGCGCTCCATCAGTAGGCACTTGAATTCCGGCAACCTTAAAGCCTCTATCACCCTGGCTATAAACGCCAAACTGAAAATTGGGATTAGTCGCCAACATTTGATCAACAACATCGAAGGTTGGTAACGCAATTAAATCGATGTCCACAATTTTTCTATCAATAGCTAATCGCATATTACGCATATCCGCAATACTGGCTTCATAACTTTGTGCCGTTGTAAAACCATTGGAGACGTAGATCTTCTCAGCTTTGCGGTAAGTTTCAAACGTCAGATCTTGTGAATACTTGCCGACCGCCTTAGCAACCGCCTCTAAATAAGGCATGCCGATCAATTCACCTGTGAGTTGATCAGTTTTGGGGTCTACCGGAATAAACCCAGAAACGGCTTTAGTAGCTTTTGTGATTCCCAGCTTCTTGAGGCCGGCAGAATTCACCATACCGGTCAACGTAGAAATATTCTCAAGTAATACTGGTTGCTTTGGAAATGCCGCATCCAGATCAGCGATTGTCAATCCACCATCAGACAACATCGCTTCAGCGTAACCCGTACCAATAATCCAACCATTAAATACCTTTTCTTCTGAACGCAGCCTGCTAATCACATCCATCTTAGTCTGCGGAGGTTTTCTGGAGAAGTAGGCAAGATTTACACCGAGTGTATCTTGGGCGATTAATGCAAAGTGGCCCCAAGTATCAATAAAGCCAGGCAATAGGGTGTGCCCTTTTAAATCTTGTAGTGCGGCATCGGATCCAGCCTGAGTCAAGGCTTCGCGTATGTCGCCGGTATAGGCAATCTTGTTGGCTTTGACAACCAGTGCTTCAACATACCTAGGGGTATCACCCTCCATCGTGAGAATGTCCCCGTTGAAGTACACGGTGGGCGCAGTAACATTAGCGGCCGAAGCCAATGAAAATGTAGCTAAAAAGAGGACAAGAAATTTATAAGTATTTTTCATAATCTCTTTATAAACCATTTAGGCTAAAGAGCCTACCGAGTATTCCGCTTGGAGACCAATTATGCAGCCAAGCCTTTTTCGTCAAACACCCCTTCGAATAAGGCAGAGCTTAAATAACGCTCAGCTGTATCTGGAAGCACCACCACGATGGTTTTACCCGCGTACTCAGGCTTCTTAGCTAAACGAACCGCTACTGCAGCTGCAGCACCACAGGAGATGCCCACCAAAATACCCTCTTCTTTAGCAATACGGCGGGCAAATTCAATGGCTTCTTCGTTACTTACTTGCTCAACTTTATCGACTACTGATAAATCTAGATTCTCCGGAATAAAGCCGGCACCAATTCCTTGAATCTTATGTGGGGCAGGCTTGATTTCTTCACCATTGAGTTTTTGCGTGATGACTGGACTTGAAGTGGGCTCAACCGCAACCACCTCAATGTTTTTCTTCTTAGTGTTCTTAATGTAACGGGCAACACCGGAGATTGTTCCGCCAGTTCCAACGCCCGCCACAAACACATCAATCTTGCCATCAGTATCCTCCCAGATTTCTGGACCAGTGGTCTTTTCATGAATCGCTGGATTCGATGGATTGCTAAATTGCTGCAGCAAGACATATTTAGGATCTGACTCTGCAATCTCTTTAGCCTTAGCAACCGCACCATTCATCCCCTTAGGGCCTTCGGTCAAGACAATCTTTGCACCTAAAGCCGTGAGCAACTTGCGGCGCTCAATGCTCATGGTCTCTGGCATGGTCAATGTCAAAGGGATGCCGCGAGCTGCCGCTACAAAAGCCAATGCAATGCCAGTATTGCCACTAGTTGGCTCAACCAACTCTTTACCTGGCCCCAAAATACCTTGTTCCTGTGCATCATTAATCATGGCCACACCGATACGACACTTCACCGAATAAGCTGGATTACGGCCTTCGATCTTGGCGAGCACGGTTGCCTTAGCGCCATCCGTTACGCGATTTAGGCGCACTAAAGGTGTCTTGCCAATGGTTTGGGAGTTATCGGTATAGTAAGTCATGAGGATTCCTTAATGCGAAGAGATTAATAGAGATCTTATGGGTTAAAGTAATTCTTGTAAAAGAAATGATGGTTATTAGCTAAATACTAAATACTATTAAGACACGCCCTGAGAGCGAAGCAAGGTAATAGCCTCTTGCGCCGTCATCACACCCTCATCGGTAGGGACTACCCATACCTCAACACGACTTTGTGGAGCGCTAATTTTCAACGTTAGATGCTGCGTTGCCTCTTGATTTAGCTTTTCATCTAACTCAACCCCAAGCCATGCCAGTTTTTTACAAACCGCTGACCTCAAAATAGGATCATGCTCGCCAATGCCGCCACTGAAAGAAATCAGATCGAGGCCACCGAGACAGCCAATCATGGCCCCGCCCTCGCGAATAATCTTATAGATAAATAAATCAATCGCCTCCTTAGCCAAGGGATCTGAACTGCCTCTCAGTTTTCTCATATCCGCAGAGATGGTTGAGACCCCAAGCAAGCCACTCTTTCTATAAAGAAGATCTTGTAGCTGATCATGGGTATAGCCACGCTCGACCAAATACATCAATACACCGGCATCCAGAGAGCCGCTGCGAGTCCCCATCATTAAGCCATCTAATGCAGAAAATCCCATCGTGGTCGCCACACTCTTGCCATCAATGGCAGCACACAAACTTGCGCCATTACCAAGGTGGGCCATCAACACTTTATCTCTCGCCTTGTTCGAGCTCTCCATCAACTCACCAATAATGTACTGATACGAAATTCCATGAAAACCATAGCGCCGGACTCCTTGATCGGTAATCTCCTTAGGCAATGCTAGAGATGTTTCGAGAGTGCTCATGGTTTTATGAAAGGCGGTATCAAAACAAAGAACTTGGGGAATGCCCGGAAATACTTGAGAGAAAGCTTTCACGCCATCCAGGCTATGGGGCTGATGCAATGGTGCTAAGGCACTCATCGCCGACAATTTCTCTAGCGTCGCTAGATTTGAAACGATGGGCTGAAAAAACTCAGCACCGCCATGAACAATACGATGGGATACAGCCCGAATGGGCGGAAGATCTTTAATTCCGAGAAGCAATTCCTTGAGGTGCATTAGGGCCGCAAGAAAAGGATCTTGATCTATATCTACAAAATATTCAGCATGCTCTATCCCTTGATAGGCATAGCGTAGTTCGGTCTTTCCGCCTGGCTCAAGACCCTCAAAACTGCCAGCCAAAATAGAAGGCAAGACTGCTCCATCGAGGGTTGGATAAATCGAAAACTTGAGAGATGAAGAGCCGGCGTTAACGGTCAGAATTGCCATAAGAATAGAAAGTATATTTAATAAAGCTGGTCAATTAAGGGCTAAGCGTTGGTGCATTATTTAGTTTTGATACGCTTAAAAAATGTCGCGGCGAATAAAATCAATAAGACACAAAACCAAAACAAGGACCATTCCGGAATCTGTAATCCTAAAATCGCAGGTAACTTAGCAGAACAAAGTCCATCCGCCTTAAACAACCAAGGCAAATCTTGGACAAACTGAAATTGATTGATCCAAACCTCTAGAGGGTCTATGCCACAAGAAGCTTCTGGATGCGACAGGAGCCAGACCTGCTTGCCAGCAATGATGACCCCAAAACAAGAGGACATTGCCGCCAATAAGTGAAATAACTTTTTCAAAACAGGAATACCAGCCGCTAAAAAGCAACTGATAGCAATTCCAAGGTAGCCAATTCTCTGCAAGATGCATAGAGGGCATGGCAAAAAAGGGGTGTTCTGATAGCCAAATTGCTGAAGTAAGACGGCAAAGACCACCAAGCTCAGGCTAAATAAAGAAATAAAGAGGTATTGAGTGCGGCTCATCCCTAGATGATAGCGAGATCGCCCTACAAAAGACCCAAACTCAGGCTTTTATAACTAAAAGTGCATAACTTATAAGAAGTTAATTGCTGGCTGAGTCATGGATAGTCCCTGAAGCAACCCAAGATTGAGGATAATTGAGGTTTAGATAACCTCAACAAGATTAAGCATTTATGGCAGCCTATAACACTGAAACCGTTCTGACCGTTCACCATTGGAATGACACCCTTTTTAGCTTTACCACCACCCGCAATAAAGGCCTGCGCTTTCGCAGCGGTCACTTTTTGATGATTGGTCTTGAGGTTGAAGGTAAACCACTTGTGAGGGCCTATAGTGTTGCTAGCCCCAATTACCAAGAACATCTCGAATTTTTAAGCATTAAAGTCCAGGATGGTCCGCTGACATCGCGCCTGCAAAAAATTCAGGTGGGTGACCCTATCCTTGTTAGCGAAAAATCTGTTGGCACTTTAGTCATTGATGATTTAAACCCTGGCAAACATCTTTACCTTTTCAGCACCGGCACAGGTCTTGCGCCATTCATGAGCATTATTCGTGACCCAGAGACTTACGATAAGTTCGAAAAGGTCGTTCTCATTCATGGTGTTCGCCTGGTCAGTGAACTAGCTTATGGCGACTATATTAAGAATGAGCTTACCCAAGATGAGTATCTGGGTGAGTTGATCAGAGAAAAGCTGATCTACTACCCTACCGTAACCAGGGAAGCTTTTAAGCATACTGGGCGCCTAACTACTGCCATCGAATCCGGTCAACTGTTCAAAGATATCGGCTTACCCCCATTAGACCCTGCGGTCGATAGAGCCATGATTTGTGGAAGCCCTTCCATGCTCAAAGAAACCGCGGAAATGCTTGATGCCAAAGGCTTCAAGGTATCTCCAAGTCTAGGTCAACTCGGTGACTATGTATTCGAACGGGCATTTGTAGAGAAGTAATCTACCGATTTAATATATCTAAAAGTAGTTTAGTTATCGCTATATATTCCTTGCGAATATATAGCGGCCTTGATACAGTGTTTCTAACGAGATCAGTTTCAAGGAATCAAGATGTCACCTATCAGAGAGCACTACAACCCGGCCATTATTAGCCTGTTGCGTGAACACGATCAGCTGCCTCACGACAAAATTGCTGAAAGAAAAAGTTTTCAGCGCCAAATTCTTTTTTTAATGAACGCTATTAAAACAGCAGAATTTGAAAGTTCATTTTCTTAAGCCCTCAATCCAAATCAATAAGACATAAAAAAACCGCCTATCTGGCGGTTTTTTCTTGAGATGAAATATGACTAACTTCAGGTCGTCATATTCCAGAATCAGGCATTAATCTTCTATTTGAAAATACACTTCGGCGCTAGCTTGAGCATTGACTTGAGCGCCAGAAGATTTCTCGGCAACATGAGATGCGGCAAAAGTTTTTTCAGTCGTTAGCAAAACTGATTGAACAACTGCGTCTTGTTTGTTTTCAATTGTGTAACCCATATTGCGCTCCCTCTTTTAATCTAAGCTGGCATATTTATCCAATGAGGTTACAGAATAGGGGCTTTTCTTATATCTGAGAAGAACATATATTTCATTTACTTATATCTATTTAAATATAAGTAAAAAGAGTAAATTAAAGCCTGCATTTGTAATCAAAAGCGCTAAACAGAGCCTCTTTAAGGCATTGTCAGAAAGAGCGTGCATCCCCAAAACCCACTGCGCAAGACTTAGACCAAGCCAATATGCAGGAATAGCGAAAAGAAGATAGGTAAGCCAACCCAATCCCCCGCCCATCAAACTTGCGGCAACAATCGCAAATATCGAGATGCCAGATACGAAATGAGATAACAAAGACCTCGTTCTATCGAATGCTTGATTGGTTGAATTGAGGTACAGAGCAGCTGGAGGGCCGCCTATCCCGCAGGCTCCCAACAACAAGCCTGACAAGCCACCAGCCAATCCATCTAAAGTACTAGAACTGTTGAGTCGCACATGGGGCTTAGATAACAAGTAAGCAGCGAAAAATAGAATAACTGCACTAGTCGCCGTCTTGAGTGTCACCAACGGAATAAATCTTCCCAACCAAATACCAAGCGGCAAAGACACTGCAGAAAAAATTAACATCAACCAAAGTCGAGGGCGATCTTCTTCATGCACCTTCCACTGCCGGGAAAGCAATACGCCCCCAAATACTTCAGAGCACATCACAATTGGAATTAAAAAAGGGATGGGGAAAACCCACATTAAAAGAGGCGTCATAATGAGCGCCCCTCCGAAACCACTTAATCTTCTGATAAATCCACCAAAAACTGCCGCGACTAGCAATAAACTGATCGAGGCTAGATTTTCAGGAATCAAACGGCCTCGCTGACATCATGTTCGCCAGCAATAAGATCCCGAATCTGACGACGGATTTCTAAATAAGCGGGGCTATCTTCAACCATTCTACGAGGCTCGGGAACGCGGATAATTTCCTTCACCCTGCCAGGACGGCGCGTCATCACGACAATAACATCCGAAAGATTGATAGCCTCCTCAATGCTGTGGGTTACCAGCACTACCGTCTTGCTTTCTTCATTCAGAATTCGAATCATTTCAGCCTGCATCATGGCGCGATTTTGTGCATCTAAGGCCGCAAAAGGCTCATCCATTAAGAGGACTGTCGGATCCACAACCAGCGCTCTGGCGATTGAGACGCGTTGACGCATGCCACCTGAAAGTTGATGTGGGTAGTGAGTTATAAATTGGCTTAAGCCAACAAGCGCAGCAAAGCGAGTAACAATTTGCTTAATCTCTGCGGCATTAGTGCCTTTAATTTTTAGACCAAAAGCAATGTTGTCAAACACAGTCAACCAAGGGAATAGTGCGTAGTCCTGGAACACCATAGAGCGATCTGCACCAGGGCCATTGACTAGTTTTCCAGCACACTCAATACGACCAGCCGTTGGTACTTCAAATCCGGCAATTAAATTGAGTAAAGTCGTTTTCCCGCAGCCGCTATGTCCCAAGATTGAGCAAAACTCATTCTTGCGGACCTCTAATGAAATGTCCTCGATTGCCAAAACCTCTTGGCCTTTGGCGTGCATCGACGGATATATTTTTCGTACGTGTTCTACTTTAAGTGCTGGCATTGGATTATCTATTTGTATGTTTAATGATTATCAATACTTCTTACGCATTTAGCGCTCTAGACCACGGCATCAGTTTCTGGGCCGTATAACGAATCAATCTATCCAGGCACAGACCAATCAATCCAATAGCCAACATACCAACCAAAATGTAATCCGTTCTTAAGACAGTACGCGCATCATTAATTAAGAACCCAAGACCAGAGTTAGCGCCGACCAATTCAGCCGCTACCAAGGCCATCCAACCCACTCCAAGACCAATACGAATACCAGTCACAATCTGAGGAAGGGCTGCACGCAAGACAACGCGAGTAATCACACCCCAAGAGCCAGCACCTAAACAACGCGCCGCACGAATCAGGTTCGGCTCTACATTCTTCACGGCATCAATGGTATTTAAAAGAATTGGGAAGAAGATGCCTAAGAAAATAATGAATTGGTTTTGGGTGTTGCCCACACCAAACCACAAAATACTCAACGGAATCCAAGCAATTGGTGGAATAGGTCGCAAAATTTCTACGATCGGATCCACTTGCTCATTGACCCATTTAAAACACCCCATCACGATTCCCAGAGGAATCGCGACAGAGGCATAACAAAAAGCAATAAATTCTCTGGATAAGCTATCGAATAAATGTTTCCAGATTTCGCCAGATTTCATTAATTCGAAACCGCCTTGTGCCACCCCCGAAGGAGGTGGCAACAAGGTAGATTCTGTTTTATCCAGAATAAACCGACTGGCATACTCCCAGGCGGCAAGCAAGATGACTAATAAAGCTAGGCGACGAAATTGCTTGAAAAAATGAATGATTGGCATAGCGCTTTATTTTTTATAAACCTTACCGTCAAAAGACCAATCTCTAGTGAGATCGCCCTTTTCCGGGAAGGCCTGAGGCTTAGAAGTATTCAATGGATTCATGTACGTTGGGTAAGGCGTTTTATCCATTGGCGCAGACCAAGTAGATGGCAAGAATGGAGGGCGAGTAATCGTTGCCCAACCCAATTTTTCAAAAGTCTTATCCATAAAGCGTGTATCAACGGCGCGGGCGAAATCAATACCCGTTAACTTATTCTGAATACGCTTGTTTTCATAAAGCCATGTATAGATTGGTTCATTTGCACGACCCCAGAACACTGGAATCGGGTAAATGTAATTCGGCTTATACAAGAGGTTGTAGGCAGAAATCTGCTGACGCAAGATTTCTTTTGAATAATTCTTGAGGTTTGGATCTTCCTGCATAACATCTACAGCAGCATCTGGATTCTTTCTAATCCAAAGTGTTGCTTCTGCAATTGCATCGGTAAACGCCTGAACAACATCGGGAGCGTTATCAATCACCTCTTGGCGCACATAGAAAGTGCCCTCATAAATATTGTATGGATAGCTGTCGCTAATAATTCTGGCGTTCTTACGTTCCTTAGACATGATGGTTGGGGTTGGATCCCAAGGCACTACTGCATCAATACCCTTAGGCATCGCCATTTGCTCACCCGGAGGCATATTTTTCAAGATGATGTCTTTACCAATCTCAATACCGTTGGCTTTCGCTGCAGCTTGAATATAGAACTCGGCCGAGGAGCCGGTCACAATACCAATAGTGGCTGGAGGATTTGATCCCTTGAAGTCTTTAAAGGATTTGATTTTGGAGTCCAACGGCACCAATACCGCATGCATCAAATTAGTATTGATCACCGCAATCGTTTTAACGGGAATATTTTTATCAATTAATGAAGTAAATGGGAAATTGCCACCATTACCGAACTGGAATCGACCAGAGATGATCACTTCATTGATTGCTGGCCCAGATGGAAATGCTTGTAATTTTGATTCAATACCGCGCTTGGCCAAGAGACCTTTTTTATCCATCACTAAGTTAATCGTATTTTGACCTGACCATGGTGGCTGAAATGCGATCTGCAACGGCCACCAACCTTTTTCTTTGAGCCAGGCTACAGACTTAGCGGAAACCTTTTCATCAGCGCCTTCTGGCCATCCATAGTCATTGAATTTAGTGGCGTTTTGAGCCATTGATAGCATTGGAGCGCCCGATAACATGGCTACAGCGAGCACTGAAAAGATACGGCGTGATGCGCTAAATTGTTTCATTACGATCTCCTTGAGAATGGAACTTCTTAGATCTAATACAAAAAGCAAAGGTCAAAAAAACTAACTGCTGAAGCTTAACTCTATACCGCCCAACTTAGTCCTAATTTTTCTATATTCTTTTTTCATAACTAAATACTTCACCAGCTCAGTAAAGGGTTGCAAAGCGGGCCCCTGTTTTAAAGCTTCCTGAGCGCCATCTCTTAATCCTATTGCAAGGTTTTCAGGATAAAAAGCGTGCAAGCTCAACTGCTCCTTACTTATTGAACGTCCCCATTTTTTTCTTAATCCCGGCAACGCAGGTTCAATCAGCTCCCCAGGCCTACGAGAGGCGTCGTAATCTACATTGGCACGATTCATTACCTCAGCACTGGGGGTGCCAGCCAATCTTCCGTAGTGACCTTTGAGATACAACTTAACCTCATCAGGAATCGTTTTGTAGCGCTCACCCTGCATCACATTCAGAACAGCTTGTGTCACGATATATTGGGCAAATGGGCTGACCAAGATGGGGTAACCCAAGTCTTCGCGAACTCTGGCCGTCTCTTCAAGAATCTCAGATTCTCTATGGGCTATGCCCATAGTGGCCAACTGAGCACGTAAATTGGAAATCATCCCGCCGGGGATTTGATGTTCATATAAAGCAGGGTCGTAACTGGCTTTCTCTCCGCGAGAAAAATTATCACGCGCGCAAATCCAATCAAAGTATTCGTCCACCTTTTGCAAAGCAGAATGATTCATCTTTGGCGCCCGACCCAGTCTCTGTGCGCTCGCATATACATCTAGCACCGAAGGCAAGGAGGCACCATTCGCTAAACAGTCGGTTGCGACATATCCATAAGCAAATCCAGCCTTGATAGCCTCTTCGTATACCAATGGAGCCAAACCAGATTGGCAATGGGAATGCAATTTAATCGGGATACCAGCGGCTGCAGAGACTACTGCAGGGAAAAGTGTTGCAGCCCGATCGGGAGTAAGTAAGCCTGTTGGATCTTTTACCGAAATAAAATCGACGCCTAGTTTTACCAACTCACGTGTGCACGCAATAAAGTAAGCATCATCATGCACAGGACTTAAGGCATAAGTCAGCATGGCATTGATCGACATGCCGTATTTTTTACCCGCTTTAACAGAGGATTCAATATTGCGGTTATCGTTCAGCGCATCGTAAACAGTGAGCACTTTCACGCCAGACTGGGCCAATAACTCAACATTGAGTTCAACCACGTCATCCGGGAATAACTCAAACGTATAAATACTTTGACCACGAGTTAAGGCGTCCGTAGGCGTACTGAGTTGCTTACTCAAAAACTCCATACGCTTCCAAGGATCTTCACGCAAGAATCGCACCATCACATCGAATACAGCTCCGCCCAATATATTGATGTAGCCATAGCCAGCCTGATCTATATCAGCCAAGGCTGGATACATATGGGGAGTAGTCATACGGGTAGACCAAAGGCACTGATGCGCATCGCGCAAAGTGACATCAATCATTTCGAATGGCGTCTTCTTAGTCATCACGCAAGCTCAATCACCATCAGAGGCTGCCCAACTTCAATCGTTGCTCCATCCTCCACCAGAATCCTAGACACCTTACCAGCACACTCTGCAGGAATCGTGTTGAGTAATTTCATTACCTCGACAATGCATAGGTCCGTAGTAGGCGTAACGCTATCACCCACCTCAACAAATGGCGGAGCGCTTGGGCTTGGCCTACGATAAAAAGTACCGATCATCGGACTCACAATCATGCGCTCTGAAGATGAAATAGTCAGTGCCGCATTAGGAGCCGGAGCAGCAATAGGGCTTGGAGCTAACACAGCAACTGGAGAGGCAGCGTAAGCGATCGGAGCAGAAACATTGGGAGCCCCTACCGAAATCTCAATCTCGAATTCTTCAGTCTTATAACCAAAGGTCGTAAACGCACCCGCGTCCTTGATGAGGGCAACAATTTCCTTTACCTGCTTCATTGTGAATTCAGGAGGGATCTTCACCTTGGTTGCAGCTTTTGTTGCTGGAACTTTTTTAGAAGTCTTTGGATTTGCTTTCGCTTTAGAGGCGACTTTCTTTTTTGTTTGCACTGTCTCGTATTTTTAGTTAATATTTTCTCTAATGAAATTTAAAGTATCATCAGATGAAATGCTTTAAGGGTAAACACTTAAAAATGCAAAAATCTTCAAAAAATCCTTAATAAATGCCGCAAAAGCTCTCCCGCATCACTCCTCCGGCCGAAATATTGGAAGAATCCGCCAAATCCAGCATGGCGGAAAAGGTGCTGCTCATTCTGGAGACAATTGCGCAATCAGAATTTCCACTCACCCTTGAGACCATATCGACTGGCACTGGCTTAGCTAAGCCCACTGCATTTAGATTACTCAACACACTGGTTACCCAAGGATTTATTGAGCGCGATCCCAATGGCAGGCGTTTTCAACCCAGCGCAAAACTCAGAATCTTAGGGATCAATATTCTCTCAGTGGACTCCATCCGGTCACAACGCGTAGCAGTAATGAAACGTCTTGTAGAAGAAATTGGCGAAACTTGTAACTTCAACATTTTGGATGGTAACAAAGTGATGTATCTAGATCGGGTTGAGACAAGCGCCCCCATTCGACTTCACGTAGATCTTGGTATGCGCGTTCCGCTTCACTGCACCGCTAGTGGAAAATTATTTCTCTCCGGTATGACTGAATTGCAGGTTCAGCGCTCACTTGGAAACGAGCCTTTCGAAACTTATACACCCAGAACCATTACCACTTACGATAAATTATTTTCTGAGCTGGAAAATATTCGTCAAAATGGCTACGCCCTTGATGAATCAGCCTTCCTAGAGGGATTTATTGGTATTGCCGTGCCAGTGATTAACTCTAAACAGAAAACATTTGCAACGATTACCGCTCATGGTCCAGCGCCTCGCATGCAAGAAAAATCTATTGATTTTTATATCAAACCTTTAAAACGCGCTGCGCAAGATATCCAAAGCAGCCTATCTGAAACTAGCAATTAATTTCTTGGAATTTATATGAGCACACCAGTAATCATCACAGTAGCAATGACCGGAGCGATTCCTAGAAAAAAGGATTGCCCAGGTTTGCCAGTAACCCCTAGTGAGCAGATTGAAGAGACTCAGAAGGCTTTTGAAGCGGGAGCTTCTCTTGCACACATTCATGTGCGCAACCCTGATGAAACCCCAAGCTCTGATCCTGATTTATATGCAAAGGTACAAGAAGGCATACAGAAATATTGTCCAGGAATGATTGTTCAATTCTCTACCGGTGGTCGGGGTCGTGATCAAGCGGCACGTGGTGGCATGCTATTTCATCGGCCTGATATGGCTTCTCTAGCAACCGGATCAGTCAACTTCCCAACCGGTATCTATGAAAACCCACCAGAATTTGTAGATGGCCTCGCAAGTGAGATGCTTAAATATGATATCAAGCCAGAAATTGAGATTTTCGATCTGGCTATGCTCTACAACGCGGCAAATCTGATTGAACGCGGCCTCCTAAAGGCGCCGGCTCACGTGCAATTTGTGATGGGCATCCCAAATGCAATGCCAGCGAGACGCTCGATTCTAGAATTTCTCATTTCAGAATTAAAAGCCGTCATACCAGACGCTACTTGGACTGCAGCCGGTATTGCGCGCCACCAATTGACAGTCAATGAATGGACACTTGAATTAGGTGGCCACGTTAGGACGGGGCTTGAAGACAATACTCGCTTTGATAAAACCCGCGCAGCAAAAGATAATGCAGAGCTTGTTGCGCGCTTAGCTGAAATAGCTCCTAGATATAACCGAACAGTTGCAACACCAGCCCAAGCTCGCGAAATCTTAGGATTAAGAAAGCACTAATCAGTATGTCAAATACATCGTTCGATTACATTGTTGTCGGAGGAGGATCATCTGGCTGTGTTTTGGCTAACCGCCTCTCAGAAGACCCTAAAAATTCCGTTTGCTTAATTGAGGCCGGGCCCAAGGACCGCTCTCCTTGGATCCATCTACCAATTGGTTACGCAAAAACGATGTGGGACCCAAAACTGAATTGGAAATTTCAGACAGAACCTGATCCTGGCGTCAATAATCGACAAATTTATTGGCCTAGAGGAAAGACACTAGGCGGCTCTAGCTCGATCAATGGCTTAATTTTTATTCGTGGCCAAAAAGAAGATTACGATACCTGGCGCGATCTCGGAAACCCAGGTTGGGGTTGGGATGACGTACTGCCCTACTTTAAAAAAGCAGAAGGTAATGATCGCTTGGGCGAGCCATTGCATTCAAAAACTGGGCCATTAAAAGCCTCATCCATTCCAAAGAAGCATCCATTGGTTGAGGCGTTCAAAAAGACGGCCAATGCTCTAGGAGTGCCCGAGACAGATGACTTTAATAACTTAACGCAAGAAGGTGTTGGTTACTATCAACTCACAACCCACAAAGGCTTTCGTTGCAGCACTGCCATTGCTTACTTAAAGCCTGCTAAGCAACGCAGTAATTTACAGATCCTGACAGATAGTCATGCTTGCAAAGTTCTTTTTGAAAATAAAAAAGCCGTTGGGGTTGAGATCATTCGCAATGGCATTAAGAGTGAAGTTCGTGCGAATAAAGAAGTCATTCTCAGTGCTGGCGCCATCTTAAGCCCACAACTCTTGCAATTATCAGGAGTAGGTTCCGCAAAACTCCTTCAAGAATTTAATATCCCTGTTGTGCAAGATTTGCCAGGGGTTGGAGAAAACCTACAAGACCATCTGCAACACCGACTCATTTACGAATTAAATCAACCCATCTCCACCAACGACCAACTCTCGTCTTGGTTCGGACAATTAAAAATGGGTTTGGATTGGCTACTGTTCCGTGGCGGTCCGCTGTCTATTGGCATCAATCAAGGCGGCCTATTTACACGGGTCATGAAAGACTCCAAAACACCTGATATTCAATTTCATTTGGCAACACTTTCTGCTGAAATGGCTGGAGGCAAGGTGCACCCATTTTCTGGATTCACCATGTCAGTATGTCAATTACGACCAGAATCTCGAGGTCACGTCCGCATTCAATCTTCGGACCCACTCGTGCCGCCAAAAATGATTGCCAACTACATGTCGACACCCTACGACCGCGATATCAGTATTGCCGCAGTCAAGTACGCCAGAAAAATTGCGCAGACTGAACCGCTGCGATCCCTTGTAGTCAGAGAGGTCAAGCCTAATAACCCACAATCGGATGAGGAAATCTTAGAGTTTTGCCGCAACAATGGCGCAACGATTTTTCATCCTACTGGCACATGTCAAATGGGTCCTGATAGTGATCCAATGGCGGTGCTTGATTCCTCATTAAGAGTTAGAGGTATACAAGGTTTGAGGGTAGTTGATTGCTCTGCCATGCCAACACTTCCCTCAGGCAATACCAATTGGCCTGCAGTGATGCTAGCTGAAAGAGCATCAGACCTTATTCTAGGAAAGATTCAATCTCACTAATGCATTACCTTATCTTTTCCTTAATTGGGGTAATGACAGGCTTGCTAATGGCCCTTTTTGGTATCGGTGGCGGTGCATTTATTGTTCCGGCATTAGACGCTGCCTTTTTAGCAGTGCCCAATTCTGCTCATCCGCCTTTTCAACTGATAGTCATTGGTAGCTTATGCACCATTGTTATAGGATCCCTACCTCGCGCTATTAAAGTTTTAATTGGCGATAAAAATGAACGCGGTATTGCAAGATTATTAATACTCAGTGCCCTACCATTCATATTAGTAGCCAGCCTAGCAGCGACTCAATTGGCTGATCAAGCACTGCGCCTAGGATTTTCTGGGACGATTGTTTTAATTGGGCTATGGACTCTCTTTGGTAAAAACCCATCTAGCAAATCAGCTACTGCCCTCGTCAAACCTAGCACTTATAAACTCATTACCGTAGGGGCAATTTCTGGAATTTCCTCAGCATTATTTGGTCTCGGTGGAGCAACCCTCTTGATGCCACTCTTAACAATGTGGGTGGGATTACCGATTGCGATTTGCGTTGATATTTCGATTCTATTTGTATCGGCGACCTCCATTGTGAGCTTAACTACCCTTAGCTCAGCATGGATAGGAATTCACGGGGCAGATAGCATAGACGGCACGATGTTGATATTGATACTCATTCTAGGAGTAAGTGCTGCGCTGACGCAAACACTAGCAGCGGGAAAATTAGTCAGAATGAAAGATGGTTTAAGGCAGCGCTTACTGGGTTGCTACCTTGTTAGCCTGGGGATCTGGGTAATTGCCCGCTCGCTTAGCTAAACCTTAAAATCTAAGCTGCTTTAGGAATTACATCCATCAGTTTTAAGCGCTGAACTTTACCAGACGGTCCACGCGGTAGATCTTCCATAAACAGAATAATCTTCGGCGTTCTGAATTTGCCCAATTCTTTTAGGCAAAACTCGCGCATTTCCTCTTCGGAACATGTAGCGCCAGGCTTGAGAACAATGCACACCATGATCTCTTGACCATAGTTACTATCAGGGATACCTACTGCTGCCGCATCTAATACTGCGGGGTGCTTTAGGACGGCCTCATCGATCTCTCGCGGAGCAATGTTTTCACCGCCTTTAATAATGAGTTCCTTTAAGCGCCCTGTGATGAAATAAAAACCATCGTCGTCACGCATTCCAAGATCGCCCGTCTTAAGCCATCCCTCACTATCGAAAGCTTTCGCAGTTTCTGCCTCTGCTTTGTAATAGACATTCAGAACATTGCCGCCACGCAAGCAAATTTCACCAACAGTATTATTTCCCAGGGGTCTGCCTTCTGGATCAACAACCTTTGCCTCTACCCCACAAGGTTGACCTGGGCTGCCATAGCGCCGGCTTTCGTCATGCGGGTTACAAAAGACCATTGAGGCTGACTCTGTCATGCCCATGCCTTCAATGACGGTAATTCCAAACAACGCCTCGAATTCACGATGATGCTCAGGGGGTAAGGGAGCAGAAGCAGATCGACCAAATCGAATCGATCTCAACTCCTCGCGACTCGGCAATGCACCACCACTCTTGGCAGCATTAATTAAATACGCAATGATGGTTGGGACCATATTGATCCACGTGCAGTGGTATTGAATGGCCAAGCTCCACCAATTCTTTACAGAGAATGAATGTGGAGCCACAACAGATCCGCCAGATACAAACGGAGTGATAGTAGAAATTACCTGGCCATTAATGTGATAAATCGGCAAAGAGCTCAACACAACATCTGCTTGCGTCAATGAATGCCATGCAGCCATAGATCGAGCTGCATGCAATAAATT
>Ga0118677_10005547_pt1 | contig 22004 bp, 18 predicted proteins | sample AliMusrvi5mmetaG_FD_86154 | JGI IMG/M metagenome (GOLD analysis project Ga0118677, IMG submission 86154)
CATGGGACGCCTCCCTGCTGCCCCAGGCCCTGTTTGTGATCGAACGCATCCTGCGCGTGCCGGGAGACCGGCCACACACCTTGTGCCTGCCTCGCTCCTTGCTGTTGTGTTACACCCTCTTCCGGATGGGACTTTCGCCACGATTGAATGTCGGGGTGGACACCTCGGCACAGGAACACGGCCACGCGTGGGTGACGGTGGACGGCCGTCCCTTCATGGAGAGCCGGGACCAGCCGGCGGCGTTTCCCTTATTCCTCCACGACTCCGGGTGGGTGTCCTACTGGACGAATTAGGTAGGGGCGAATTGGCGGTCACAGAGTCCCCGGTAAAGGGGGCTGCGCGCGTACAACTGCTCGTGGGTACCTTCGGCCTCCAACCGTCCGCCGTTGATCAGCAGGATGCGGCCGGCCAGGCGGATGGTGCTGAAGCGATGGGCAATGATAACGACCGTCCTCCCGGGGACAAGATCGCGTAACGCTTCCTGGATCAGTCGCTCACTGTCGGGGTCCAGCGCGGAGGTCGCTTCGTCGAGAATCAGGATGGTGGCCTTCTTGAGGATGGCTCGCGCCAGCGCAACTCTTTGCTTCTGTCCTCCCGACAGACGGACTCCGCGCTCGCCGACGAGGGTGCTGTATCCTTGTTGGAGGCGGCCGATGAACTCATCCGCGTGGGCCTGGCGGGCGGCAGCGATGACATCGGCGTCGGTCGCCTCCAGTCGGCCCAGCCGGATGTTGTTGGCGACGGTGTCGTCAAAGAGCACAGGATCTTGCGGAACCAAGGCCATCGCGCGACGGAGGTCGATCTTGCGGACCTGGCGGACATCGGTTCCGTCGATGGCCACCATGCCGCGATTTACATCGTAAAATCGGAGGATTAGTTTGGCCAAGGTCGTTTTACCGGACCCGCTTGGGCCGACCAGCGCGGTCACTGTTCCTGGGGTCATGGTTGTCGCAATCCCTTGAAGCGCCAGAGGTCCGTTCGCGTAACGGAAATCGACGTCTTTGAATCGGATTTCTCCCCGCTCGCCCGTAAAGGGACTTGGGGCGACCGGGTCGGCGACATTGTCCTCGGCATTGAAAACTTCCTCAAGCCGATCCAGCGAGGCCTCCCCACGCTTGATGTGAACATGCAGCGACGCCAGGCGTTTGAGGGGGGTGTAGGCCATGTAGAGCGCCGTCAAGAGGGGGATGATGGCGTCAAGCCTGATTTGCTGAGCGGCGGCGTAGGCAATGGCAGCCCCGACACCGGCGGCGGTTAGAAACTCGAGAACGGAAGGAAGCATCACGGCATAGCGGGTGACCTGCAGATTCGCCTGACATGTTTGTTCCAGCAGTTTCATGAATCGGTCGACGGCCCATTGCTGCAGACCAAAAATCCGGATCTCCTTGGGGGCTCCAAGCTGTTCGTTTAGGACAGCGGAAAGCTCACCAGCCTTCACTTGCATGCGTTTAGCCTGGTCCCTGAGTTTCTGGCCCGCAAAACGTACGGGCAGGATGATCACCACTCCCGTCAACGCGCAGATCAGGACAAATGCGAGGTGTTGTTTCTGGAACGACAGATAGGCTAGCGCCCACAACGCCCCCAGCAAAGTAATCGGCTGGCGGATAAGATCGTTGGTCACTCCGGTCAACACAGCTTGGACAGCAGTGCAATCGTTTTGAGTTCGGGACATGAGATCCCCGACGTGGCCGCTTTCGATGAAATCCAGCGGCAATTCCTGGAACCGCACGAAAAGCTTCGTTTGCAGGGCGGCCAAGACGCGCAGCCCCGTGTAGGCCGAAAGATAGGTGTTGGAGAACTCCAGCACTCCTCGGACGGCGAAAGCGACCGGCAGGAAGACGGCACCGCCTACGATCATCCAAAAGGAAGGGGGGGGGACGGAGAAGACGACCGGCAAGACCTTGTAAACCATGAAGGGCATGCCAAAGCCGCTTACGGCCCCGCACGCCACTCCGGTCACGAGTGTTCCGATGTAAGCTATGCGGACTGGTTTTAGGAGGTATAAGTAAGGCCAAAATCGTCGCAAGTACATGGGCCTTTATCCGTAGTCAACGCCCACAAGTCAAGCCCACACGTCAAGAACGCTTCTACTGCAGGATGCATTGTGTGAGCTTCCCCCATCCGTTGGACAGCGCTCCGCCGGACTGTCTTCAATGATGCAAGAGGCACGCCTGTGAAGCGCTCCTCTTCTTCTTTATGTGTGCCTCGCCTGCCATCCCCACCTGGCGGCTCATGTATAGTCGCGCCACATATTGCGCTGGGTCCGGACATAGCGGCCCGTCATCCAAATAATCTTCACAAGTTCCCGAAGCTTGACCTTCGTCTTGTTCACCCGCACAGGGTTCCGGCTCAGGGCACGAACCGTAAGCTGCGCGAAGTGCCGGTAGAACTCCTTCAGCGGCAGACGGGTCGGCAGAATCGTGTGCATGCAGTCGTAAAACCGGATCGGGTCGCAGATGAAATCGTCGGCATGTTTCTTCCAGTCATCAGTTCCCGGCGACGGCGAGTAAACCGTAAACGTCGCCTCCACGGGCGGCATGGACTGAACGTAGGCATTGAGCGCCTGGAAATCCTCGGCGGTGAACTCCGGCATGACCATAAACGCGGGGTGGAGTGTGATCCCACACGCGTCCAGAATCCGTATGGCTTCCTCGTTCTGCGCGAGAGTCGCCTTCTTGTTCAAATTCTTCAACGTGGCGTCATGGATGCTTTCCAGGCCCACGTAGACGATATCGAGCCCGATCTCATGCCAGAACTTGAACAGGTCCGGGTTCGCAGTCACGGTATTGCTCCTGGCCCAGGACACGTAGTGCTTCTTGATGCCGCGTTCCTGAATCTTCCTGCCCAGGTCCCACATGTGGCGGGGCGAGAGAAACGTCTCGTCATCGATGAAGTAGATGTAATCCGTGGCAAGCGATTCGAGTTCATCGACAATGCTGTCGATATTCCTCGGGAAGTACTTCCGGCCGCAGAGCTGCGGCACGATGCAGAAACTGCACTGATAAGCGCAACCGAAGGACGTTCGCATGCTTGTCACCACCGGCAGGATGGACGCGTTGGCGGCCTTGTTAGGTGTGCTCCAAGCGCAAAAGTAGTTTCTTCCATCCACGAGATCACGCCGGGGCAGCGGCAAAGTGTCGATGCCGGGATATGGCGGCACCTCCCCGAAGTCCCTTGCATCCGGGGCGTAGACATTGGGTATCGCTAGGACCGCGTCCCTGCCAGCATCCAGTAACTCAATCATCTTCTGGAAGGTCGCGCACCCTTCGCCACGCACGATCGCGTCGAGATGTGGAATCCGGCAATCGTGCGGCATGATGGTGGCGTGGTGACCGCCAAGCACGATCAACGCATCCGGGGCTTCCTCCCTGATGATGCTGATGCAAGCGGCGACCCGCGCCCGCTGGTTGCTGTAGGCCGTCACCCCGACCAGGTGTGGCCGATCCCGACGGACGGTTCGTCGCAGAGCCCGCAGAGGCCAGGTCTCGACCGTCATGTCGAGGATGCGCACGTCATGGCCCGGCGGCACAGCGCCGGCCAGGAGTTCAAGCTCAAGCGGCTCGAGATGAAGAAAAGCGCGCAGCCGCTTTACGACAGTCAACTCGGAATCGGGTTTTACCAAGAGGATTCTTTTCATAGCGCATTGCCTCGATCGCAGCGGCCACCCCACCGGGCAAGTGCGCCCTGCTCACCGTTCAGGGAGCAAATCTTGCATTGGTTGCCGCAATGCGGGCAGGTGCTTTGGCTGATGCGAAAGTCCCCCTCCTGCCAGCCACGAAACTTTGTCCGCCCCTCCCCGACGGCCTCGCGAGCCAGCAGGGCCGCGCCGATGGCGCCACAGCCGGTCGAGTGCGGCGGGGTCACGATCTCCCGCCCGGGCAGCGCGTCCTGAAAGCACTTGAGGATGGCGCGGTTAAACGCCACCCCGCCCTGAAACGACACCGGCCCCCGGATTGCTTTCCCACGTGCCACGTTATTAAGGTAGTTGCGCACCAGTGCCTGGCACAGCCCCATGCAGATATCGGCCTTCTCGTGCCCTGTTTGCTGGTAATGGATCATGTCGGATTCCGCGAACACCGAGCATCGACCCGCGATCCTCAATGGACTCGCCGCCGTGAGCGCAAACGGACCGAACTCGTCGATTGGGATACTGAGTCGGAAGGCCTGCTGGTCGAGAAAAGCGCCCGTGCCCGCGGCACAAACCGTATTCATCGCAAAATCCCGGACCATGCCATCGCGCAGGTGGACAATCTTGGAGTCCTGCCCGCCGATCTCGATAATGGTGGCGATGTCCGGCCGCCAGTGCAGCGTGCCCACGGCATGAGCCGTGATTTCGTTTTTCACAACATCGGCGCCCAGGAACGCACCTGCCAGAAACCGACCGCTCCCCGTCGTGCCCACGGCGCCGATCTCCGATCCCTTCGGGAGTTGCTCCCGCACTTGTCGCGAGCCAGCGGCTAGCGCATGGACCGGCGAGCCCTCCGTGCGAGCATACGAATCGTATTGCACCTTTCCGCCTTCATCCAACAAAACGAACTTGATGGTGACCGACCCAATATCGACGCCAAGACTCCAGGACGGGGGACCCCATTTCGGCCGTTCGGTCAGCTCGGTTGTGTCGATCATGACAGACATCCTGCGCATCGGGTTCTGGTGCTATACGGGTCGCGTCTTTGCGTCGTTCGGTTGGGCAAGCCGGGCATTGACGCAGTCAAGAAAGGCTTCCAGTCGAACATTCAGGTACGAGCCCTCCGAATGCTCATCCATCGTGAGTATGCAAAGGGGAACGTCGTAGCAACGTTGACAGGCAGACTGGATAATCGGGGTAATCAGGCTGTCCACGCCACAGGCAAAGGACGAGCAGTAGACGACCGCATCCACGTCTCGCGTCTTCAGCAACTCCTCCAGCGCGGCGACACTCATGCCCGCGAAGTTCCAGTAAATGGCGTACCCCTCAATCATCACTTCCCGCTGTGCGAGCTCCGGCACTCGCATCATGGGCGTGGACACCCGGCATCCAAGACTCTCAAGGGTCGACAAGATGCTCTGATTGACAAAAGGATCGGCGAGCACGTAGGGCATGCCCAACAGAAGAATGTGTGGCCCCGTCTTCCCTGGCGTAGCGGCGGCGCGCGCGGACGCCGCCGGGGCCCCGGCCACGAACCGGTCGATCGCTCGATCGAGGTGTGGCTGGTCAGGCAAGGAATCGACGAAAGAACGATAGTTGTCCTGCGCGTTCCGATAGGCCTCTTTCACCTGCGCTGAGGAACAACCCAACTCCCGAAGCCGCCGCCGATCGCCGCGGTCCGGCAATCGGAAAGGCGTCAGATTGATCATCAACAGATCCGGCAACTGGGGCACCCTGTGCATCACCACGTACGGAAAACCCGCACAGGCAGGACACACATACGTATCCCTGTGGATCCGGTTGTTGCGGGGAAGGAAGAGAATATCCACACGGTCTTTGATGGCCTCGACATGATAGAACGCCGATTCGATGGGAAGACAGATGTCTCCTACGAAATGGCGATGGCGCCGGTCGAAATCCGCCTTCGACAAGGGCGGCGACACGACGATGGAGAATCCAAGATTCTCAAAGAACGTGTGCCAGAACGGGTAGAAGGGGTAATAGAGCAGGCTGCGCAGTATGCCCAGGGAACGTGGCAAATTACCGCCCCCCCTTCATGCGATTGTGCTTCCGGCGGAACAGGTTGTCCACAAAGGCCTGAAGTCGGACATTGATCCGTTCCTCACCGGACAAATCGTCAAGCGTGAGACTGAGAATGGGGAAGTCGAGATCTTCCTCAACTTTTTGAAGGAGATTCTCGGATACGAACTCGAGCATACAACCAAAGGGCTTTACGTGAACCATGCCGTCATCGCCTCGCCGATGAGCCAGGATCGCATGGCCGATGTTGGAGTTACAGTCGCCGCCGATGTCTTCCGCCATGTACTTCCTGGCCGCGCGCACCGCGCGGCCGTGGCTGATCTTCCGGAAATGGTCCAAGTGCAGTTTATGGCGAAGATAGTTCACCTGCCAGATGACGCGCAACGGTTCCGCCCTCAGGCGCGCCAATCGCATCTCCACATCAGAATTGGCGAAAGGGTCCACCACGCAGTACACCTCGCCGGTAATGGCCACGCGAACCGTATCCCGAGACAGGTCAATCGGCACGGCATGCAGCTTCTGCATCGCCTTCCGGACGGCCCCCCGCATGGCAAGCGGGGATTGCACCGCGCGAATCAGGGCAAGCCCTTCTTCGTAGGCCGCCTTGATGCTGCCCGCCTCCCTTTCGTACGCCAACAGACGATTTCGCTCCTCTTGAAGCCTCTCCACGGCGGTGATGCGGATGAAACCCACCATGAAACCCTGGCCAACCTTCCACACGCTGAGTCCCTTCCCATGGGTCTCCCGGTACGCATCTTTGAAATACGTGATGTAACCCCGGCTTACACTGGCATTGTCGAATTCCAGCCACCCGTTACCCAAGCCCAGATCGCTGAAGATCAATCGCATCCCAAGGCTATAGAAGCCCAACCGGCAAGGCCCGTTTTCCGTGATCATTCCCACCGTGTTGGCGCCCCGATTCAGGGATTCCATCACGTTGCCCAGAATCAACTTGAACGGAAGACACGCCCCCTCGGGGGCAAACTGGGTTCCCAGATCCAGCGTCGATACGCCGTTGGGTCGTGGCCGGACGAGACGTCCCTTGAAATCCACCACCTCATCCACACCGTCGACCAGTTCCGACATGACGCCAATGCCGGGATACGTGCCGATCACATTCTTCAGGTGAGGCCCGGGTGCGATCAGATTGTCGAACTGGACTTTGTGCGGTTTCATCGTTCCTCATGCCCGGTCGCGGCCAACGCCTCTGGGCAAATCTGAGTGGAGGCAAAGCCCTAATCGATAAGGAATCGCTTTCCGTGCGGTTTGGGCGCACGCCCCGTGAGGACGACTGTAAGGAATGCTTTCGTGTTGGAATGCTACGAAAGCTCGGGGATGGGCGCAAGCAGGGAGTCGTTCCCGGCATCCGCGGAAAGGCCAAACGGGCGGCGAAAGGGGGCCACACAGCGTTGACTGTCACCCTTCGGATCGTGTTATAGTGCAGCATGCCGTTTGATCAGAATCGCATTCTGCTGGTCCATCCGCTGGGCTATCGTCCAGAAAAGGCGCGTGGTGACATCACGCGCATCGCCAACCTGATGCCCCCGCTGGGCATGGCCAGTATCGCCGCCTACCTGGAGGCAAAGGGGCTGCACGCGGATATCGTCGATTGCGTGGCGTGGCCCGATTCGGGCGGACTCATCCGCGAACTGCTGCGCGACCGGCGACCGGGATTCATCGGCGTCGGTTGCACAACGTTCGGTTTCCACGACGCAACGCAGATCATCAAGCTGGCCAAGGCTGAGATACCTGAAATCAAGGGGATTCTGGGCGGGCCGCATGTGTCGGCGTTACGCGAACGAATCCTGGAGGAGAACCCGGAGGTCGACTACACCGTCGTCGGCGAGGGAGAAGAAACGCTCGAAGCGTTGATGCGCAGCGGTCATTCGAATCTCGAGCTCATTCCTGGCTTGACCTACCGCGACGGCCACGCGGTCGCTTTCTCCGGGTTCAGGCAGCGCGGAATGGATCTGGACAGCCTCCCCTTCCCCGCCTACGAGAAGTTGGCGGGGTACCCAGACGTTTACAAGCTGCCTATCTTCAACTATCCGCGGGCTCCGAATGCGAGTTGCATTTCAAGCCGGGGCTGCCCTTACGAGTGCAGCTACTGTGACCGGTCCGTCTTTCGGAAGAGTTTCCGCTTCAACTCGGCGGAGTACCTGTACGAGCACCTCCGCTACCTCAAAGATCGCTGGCACATTCGCCACGTCAACTTCTACGACGACCAGTTCACCTTCCATCGGCAGCGCGTCCGGGATTTCTGCAGCCTGCTGCTCGACAAGCCGCTGGGCATGACGTTCAATTGCGCCGTGCGGGCCGAACACGTTGACCCGGAGCTGTTGCGCCAAATGAAGGCGGCGGGGTGTTGGATGATGAGCCTGGGCATTGAAACCGGCGACCCTGATCTACTGTCGCACCATCGCCAGAACGCAGATCTTGACTTGCTGGCACAAAGGATTCGTGACATCAAGAAGGCGGGAATAAGGACTAAGGGCTTGTTGATGATGGGGTTACCCGGCGAAACGGAAGCGAGCATCAAGCGCAGCATGAAGTATGTTTTCTCGCTTCCGGTAGACGACTTCAATCTGACGAAATTTACGCCGTTTCCCGGCTCGCCCATCCACAAAAACATCCGGGAGTTCGGAACCTTCGAGGAGGATCCGACCCGGATGGATTGCATGCACTTTGTTTTTGTACCCACCGGGTTTACCAAAGCGCGCCTCGAGCAACTGTACGGCAGATTCTATCAGATGCATTACCGGCGGCCCAAGGTGTGGCTAGGGTATCTCGCCATGCTCTGGCGCTCGCCGGACAGTTGGCGGCGATTCGTGCTAAATCTGGCCAACTTCGTTCAATTCGCCATGGCAGGCAGGGAAATGGCCAAGGATTGATCGGTAGAGGGAGCGTTGACCCGGGCGCATGTGACCTCCGTAGGGGTTTTTTGCGTCAGCCCATGCGGGCAAGGGCACCTGCGATTATCTGGACTTACGGGCCTGGGCTTTGGCCGCTGGCGTGAAGAAGTCGATCATGCCCCGGCTGACGGACAGCTCGATCCATTTATCTACGAGGGATCGGAACGTCTTATAGGCGGCGAGTCGGGTTTTTATTTCGTCGGCGCAAGCGGCGCGTACGAACCTGCAGACCGGCTTGCCCCGATGCACATACGCCAGTTTGTAGTAAGGCCCGTGCTTCTGCGGTTTTGTGGGATGCAGACACCGGCAGGCCGGATTTCCGCACACCTGGTACTGACGCGAGACACTACCTGATGCATGGGGCCCAATGCCAAAGCATACGACCCTGGTAATCGAAATCGACGCCTGGAACCTTCGGGAACGTGACAACTGGGGTAAGACCCAAGCCCTGCTGAAGGCGGGAGAAGAGACCGGGCGATGGCCTTGGGTCTATACGGGGACGGTTTTCCGATTGGACCAGCGCAGCACAACCGAGTCGGGCCGACCCATTATTGCAGACAGGGGCTATGTCGCCACCCGCCGGGGCATCGACAGTTTCCAACGACAACTGTACGCCGAGGCGCTTCAACGTGGGTTGCTCACGGCTGAAACGGTGCTGATCCTCGCTGGTGGAGCCATCTGGATCTGGAACCTGGCTGATGACCGGTTCAAAGACGCCAAGCAACGGGTGGATCTCTACCACGTTCAGGAACACCTCTGGAAACTGGCCGGCGAACTGTACGGGAAAGGGACGCCTGAAGCTCACGCCTGGGTTCGTCCCTATCTGCAATGGCTGGAAAAACGCAAAGAAGGCGCGCTGGACGTGATCCAGAGTCTCGAACAACTGCACAAGAACATCGCGGAGTTCTCGAAGAAACGAGGTCGAATACTTCAAGGAACACAAGGACAGGATGGACTACAAAACCGGAAAGGCCCTTGGGCAACCCGTGGGCTCCGGCGCTATCGAGTCAACCTGTTCCCAGTACCAACGCCGATTCAAACTTACAGGACAGTTCTGGACCCTCGCGGGTGATGAAGCCTTTCTGGCGTTGGCAACACTTCACCGCAATGGCCGCTGGAGTCGCCTCTTCCCTCATGATGCAGCATAGCCACACCCATCTCGCAGAGCAGGCCATCCGGTCAAACCACTACGGAGGTCACATGCGCCCGCCACGGGCAACGAGATGCCGTCTGTCTTGCTTTCGCGTAGGGCAGGGCGTAAATTGGCCGCCTTAAACGTCAGATGGGTTGGGAAAGGACGGAACGATACATGAAGACGAACAAAGCAGCGGTTCTTGGTGCGGTGGTGGCGGCAATCTGTCTCGCCTCGGCGGCGGCTTACGCGGTGGCCGTGGACGGCGGCAAACCGAAGCTCGATCCCAAGGCGGATGCCCTGTTGCGGACGTTCTGCGAAACCGTACAGGCATTGCCGCGGTTCTCCTGCGACGTGACGCTGACGATGAAGACGGCGTCGGAGGGGATGAAGCAGGAGATCGAAACGACGTACGGGTTCGCGATGGAAAAACCCAACAAAATTGCCCTGCGTCACAAGCGCGGCGCGCCCGCCAACACGGTCGTGTGCGATGGCGGCAAGCTCTATGTCGCCCTGGTCAATCGCTACGAGGTCAAGGAAGCGCCCAAGACGCTGGAGGATCTCTTCCAGTCGGCGCCGATGGCGGGCAATATGCTGTTCCTCGACAACTTGCTGCGCACGGACGTCTATGCGGCGATCATGGACGGCGTCACGCAGACGAGCTATGTCGGACGCGAGGCGGTCGACGGCAAGGAATGTGACCGGTTGAGCTTCAAGCAGGATGAGTTCGATTGGGACATGTGGATCACTACAAACGACAAGCCCGTGGTCGTCAAAGTCTTGACGGACATGAGCAAGAGCATGGCCACCATGCGGGCGGATATGCCGGGCGTAAAGTCCGCGTCGATGACGGTCGAAAATCATTTCGAGAATTGGTCTTCGTCGGGCGAACTGGCGAAGGACACGTTCGTCTTTGTTCCGCCCGAGGGCGCGAAGAAGGTCGCGTCGCTGTTCGAGGGTATGGACGAGGAAGCGCCGGACACAGGTGAAGATGCCGCGTCACCGTCCGAACTGGTCGGCCGTCCCGCCCCGGCATTCAATCTGGCGGCCGTGGATGGCGGCAAGGCTCGATTGCCCGATCCGGGCCTGACGAACGCCGTGGTGGTGCTGGATTTCTGGGCCACGTGGAGTGGACCCGGGCGCAAGGAACTGCCGATCGTCGCCAAGGTGGCGGCGGCCTATAAGGACAAAGGTGTCGTGCTGTGGGCGGTCAACGAGCAGGAACCGGAGGATCGCATCGGCGACTACCTGAAGAAGCTGAACGTGACATGCCCCGTCGCTCTCGACCGGGACGGCGAAGTGGGCGGCCTTTACCGGGTCCGCAGTATTCCGCAGACCGTGATCGTCGGCAAGGACGGCAAGATTCGCGCGATCCACGTCGGCGCGGTGTCCGATCTCGAAGCTACCCTGACGCATGAACTCGACGTTCTCACCGAAGGAAGGCCGTTGCCGGAGGCGAAGGCGCCGCCGGAGGGGAAGTGAACAGTGAACGGTAAACAGTGAACGGTGCAGTTCGCTGATTACACACTTTCTCAACTGTTCACTGTTTACCGTTTACTGTTCACTTGCGACTGGCCTGAACAATTACGTTTAAGGAACGCCAATGACCGAGCCGGCAACCAATGAGTATCTCGAGCAGCGTCTTGCCAACATGCGGGCCTTGGAAGCCAAAGGCTATGCGCCTTTCGGCCGGGCTTTTGCGCGGACGGGCCGTCTGGCCGAGGTGCGTGCCGCGTTCGAGGAAAACAAGGTCGTGTCCGTGGCCGGTCGATTGACGACCTCGCGCGACATGGGCAAGAGCATCTTCGCGGATTTACGCGATGGCACGGATCGCCTGCAGATCTATGCGCAGAAGAACGTGCTGGGCGAAGCCGCTTACGAGGCCTTCAAACTGCTTGATTTGGGTGACCAGATCGGCGCGGAGGGGACGCTTTTCACGACCCGCACCGGGGAACAAACGGTCAAGATCACGCGTTGGATTATGCTGTCCAAGGCGCTCCTGCCGTTGCCCGAAAAGTGGCACGGCCTTAAGGATACCGACCAACGTTACCGGCAGCGGTATCTTGATTTGATCAGCAACCCGGACGTGCGTCCGGTCTTCGACAAACGCCTGGCGATCATCCGTGAGATCCGCGCCTTTCTCGGTGCCCGGGGCTTTTCCGAGGTCGAGACGCCCATGATGCAGCCGCAGGCCGGCGGGGCCGCGGCCAAGCCGTTCGTGACGCACTACGAGGCGCTCAACGCGGCCATGTACCTGCGCATCGCGCCGGAACTCTATCTCAAGCGACTGCTCGTGGGCGGGTTCGACAAGGTGTTCGAGCTCAACCGCAACTTCCGGAACGAGGGCCTGTCGCGGTTCCACAATCCCGAGTTCACGATGATGGAAGTGTACGAGGCGTATTCCGACATGCGCGGCATGAAGGACCTCGTCGAGTCCCTGGTCGTGCACGTGGCGCAGACGGTCCTCGGCACGTTGAAGGCCGGCTCACCCGAGCACCCGATCGATCTGACACCGCCCTGGCGTACGGTCGCCTACAAGGATCTGGTGCAGGAGAAGATGGGCGCCGAGTGGTTCACGCTCGATCGCGAGACCATGCGGGCGCGCGCCGAGGCACTGGGCCTGGGCATCGACCCGGCGTGGACGGCCGTGGACATCACGCAGGATGTTTACGAGAAACTCATCGAGCGCACCTTCGTCAACCCGACCTTCGTGGTTCGGTTGCCGGCCGAACTCGTTCCGCTGGCCAAGCGGTGCGAGGATGACCCGACGCTGGTGGATGTATTCGAGCTGGTCATCGGCGGCAAGGAAATCGCCCCAGGCTACACGGAGCTCAACGACCCTATCGAGCAGCGCAAGCGCTTCGAGCACCAGGCCGGGCAGGATCAGCAGAAGATCGACGAGGAATTCCTGACCGCGCTTGAACACGGCATGCCGCCGGCCGGCGGCATGGGCGTGGGCATCGACCGGTTGGTCATGATGCTGCTCGGCTGCGAGGCCATCCGCGACGTGATTCTGTTTCCGCAATTGAAGCCCAGGGAATAGGGCCGAGAACCTCCATGCTTCCGTTTTCTCTTTTTCTGGCGCTGAAGTACCTGAAGCCGAAGCGCACGTATTTTTCCATCATCACCATCATTTCCGTGCTCGGCGTGCTGCTCGGCGTGGCTGTGCTGATCATCGTGCTCTCGGTGATGAGCGGCTTCGACGATATGTGGCGCGACAAGATTCTGGGCTTCAACGCCCACATCACGGTCTCGGCACCGGCTGGCATCCAGGATGAAGGCGAACTCATGGTGCGCCTCGCGGCGGTGCCGGGCGTCAAGGGCGTGGCTCCGACGATTGAGGGGCCGGTGGTCATCCAGCATGCGGGCCGCGTCTACACGCCTATCCTGCGCGGGATTGACCCCGTCCGCGAGCGGACCGTGAGCCAGATCCCCCCCCACATGGTGGAGGGCCGCTTTGACGTGAAGGCCGGCGAGGCGGTCATGGGTGTGGACCTGGCCCGTCGCATGGGAGTCTCGATCGGCGACAAATTGCTCGTCAATTCTCCGCGCAGTTTCATGTCCAAGGACGAGATCACGCTTCCCGAGGAACTGGTGCTCGTGGGCCTCTATGAAGTGGGAATGTGGGAATACGACTCCAGTTTCGTGTTGTGTTCGATCGGCACGGCCCAGCAACTTTACGGGATGGAGAACGGCGTGCAGTCAATTCGCGCGATGACGGCCGATCCGTACCGCGCCCAGGAGACGGCAGGTACGCTGAGCCGGATTCTCGGATCCGAATACACCGTCGGTACGTGGATGGAACAGAACCGGCAATTGTTCAGCGCTTTGCGGGTCGAGAAGAACATGATGTTCTTCCTGTTGATCTTCATCACCATTGTCGCGGCATTCGGCATCACCAACACGCTTATCACGGTGACCGTTCAAAAGACGCGGGAGATCGGCCTGCTGAAGGCGGTCGGGTTCCAGTCGGGCAGCATTATGCGGATCTTCTTCTGGCAGGGTTGGATCGAGGGCATGCTGGGGACCACGGCCGGTATCGGCACGGCGCTGCTCGTGCTGCACTACCGCAACGATCTGATGCGCTGGCTGTCGGACACGTTCAACCTCGAGCTGTTTCCCAAGGAACTCTACCGCTTGACGGAGATTCCCGCCAAAACGGCGGCCAGCGACGTGGCGATCGTGGCTTTTTCGGTGATTATCATTTGTACCCTGGCCGGTCTGATTCCGGCGCATCGGGCGGCCCGGTTGGATCCGGTCCAGGCGTTGCGCAACGAATAATCAGCGGGCGGGGCAAGGAGGCGTTGTGTCTGTCTTGGAAATATGTGATGTGCGGAAAACCTATCGGATGGGGGCGACCCAGCTTGAGGTGTTGAAAGGGGTTTCGCTCAGCATCATCGCCGGCGAAACGTTGGCCATCATGGGACCCAGCGGCGCTGGGAAAAGCACTTTATTGCATATTTTGGGTGGACTGGACCGGCCGACCTCGGGACAAGTCACGTTGGAGGGGCAGGACCTTTACGCCTTGTCTTCCACGGCGCGCAACGCGATCCGCGCCGACCGGATTGGATTTGTGTTCCAGGGGTTTCATCTCCTGCCTGAGCTGGACATCGTGGAAAATGTGATGGTGCCGGCCTTGATTCGGCCGGGCGGTTGGAGACGGCGGGCGGCAGAACGGCGGCGGGCCGAGGAGCTTCTCGCCCGGGTGGGCCTGGCCGACCGACGGGGGCACCGACCCACCGAATTATCGGGCGGCGAACAACAACGGGTGGCCTTGGCCCGGGCGTTAATGAATGGGCCGGACCTTGTACTGGCGGATGAGCCTACGGGCAATCTCGACACCCACACCGGATTTCAGGTATTGGATTGCCTGTTCGAGTTGACCTCCGACCAGCAGCACACGCTGATCATGGTGACCCATAACGAACAGGTGGCGGCCCGATGCCGCCGCACCATCCGGATGGTGGATGGGGTGATCGCGACTTCGGGGTGAAATTGATGGAGAATGGCGATGCGTTTGATGGTCTATAATCTCAGGTACTGTGCGGGAACGGGGCTGAGTTTTCATTTGCCGTTTCCCGGGAGTGGGTATTTGCGCCGGACCGCGCGTAATCTGTCGCGAATCACCGCTTTCATCAAGTCTCAAGATCCGGACATTGTTGCGTTGACCGAGGTGGATAGCGGATCCTTCCGCTCCTCGCGGTTAAATCAGGCGGCGGTGATTGCCCGGGAATTGGGGCATTATCATTGTTATGCGACGAAATACGGCCAGGGATCCATCATCCGGTCGTTGCCGATTTGGAACAAGCAATGCAATGCGTTTTTGACCCGGGATACGGTACGGGGCGAACGATTCCATTATTTTGCGCAGGGGATCAAGCGGCTGGTGATCGAGTTGGAACTGGATCAATTGGTGGTTTTCCTGGTTCATTTGTCATTGAAATTCCGACACCGGCATGGCCAGTTGCGGGATTTGTGTGCGCTGGTCAAGGCGGTAAAAAAACCCTGCATCGTGGCGGGTGATTTCAACGCTTTGTGGGGATCGCGAGAGATTGAGCTGTTTACTGAAGCCACCCGGCTGAAGAGTGCCACTCCGGTTGAAATTCCCACCTACCCGAGTTGGGCGCCGCGGCGTCAGTTGGATTTCATTTTGCACTCGCCTGAGATTCAGGTATCCAATTTACAGGTTCCCCGGGTGATGTATTCCGATCATCTGCCCCTGGTTTGTGAATTTGCGATCGAGGGGGCTCCGATGGGCTGAACGCGCGAATTCCGATACGGTTTTCTATTGACTGAAGAGACCCACCGGGGTATACAGGTAAGGAATGATGGTTGTAGAGGGGCGGCAGGGGCCGTTATTAATTGGGCTGGTCGGGTGTTAACCCTGAAATCAGGAGTCAAGCCATGGAAAAGTTGATGCGGATTACGTTGATATTGTGCGTTACGATGGTTCTCGGAGTCCGTGCGCAGGACAACATAAACAACGAACCGGTCAAGTTGGGATTGAATGTGGGTTCGACTTTCAGCGATAATCGGGACGGAACGAAACATAACAAGGAAAACAATTTCGACGTCTACGCCCAGCCCCGCGTTGATGTGGTATTGGGTGATGAACAGTCCCTGTTTGATTTCTATCTGGCGCCCTCCGTTCTCTGGCGGTCCAATCCCCGCGAAAATAATGAGCCCAGCCCTCAAAACGACACGGATTTCTATTATGCCCTCGGCGCGGCGTTTCAGCAGAAGTTTTCAGAGGCCTCCAGCTTACGGTTGACCGACGATTTTTCGTATTCCGACGATCCCAAAATCGATCTGGGCGGCGTCGGTGTCCGGGATAATCAGAGTTATTATTACAACGCCCTGCGCGCCGACTTGAACTGCATGTTGAGCGAAACCTATGGGGTGGAGTTCCTGGGTGGAAACTCGATCAAGCGCTACAATGATAATGCAGTGGCTGACGAGGAAGACGAGGATGTCTATTCCTTGGATGGCATTTTCAGAATCGTGTTGGGGAATGGGTTGAAGGCGCTGGGGCAGGTGGGCTACAGCGATTTCAAAAACAAGTCTGAGACGGAGGATCTGGATCGCGGGGTGCAGATCATGACTTACGCGGTGGGCGTGGAGAAGGACCTTACGTCCAAGTTAACCAGCGTGATCAAGGGCGGTGTCCAGACGGCAGACTTTTCCAGCGACACCTTGGATTCGGAGACAACCGGGTACGGCTCAGGCGAGTTGACCTTACGCGAGGCGCAAACCCGGTTTTCCCTCGGGGCGGGGTATGGTTTCTATGGTCCCTACGTTCGGCCCTATTCCTCCCAGACCCGCACCTATGTGGATGCTAAAGTGGCGCGTGACTTGGGAACCAAATTCACCGTTGAAGCTGAGGCGCAGTTTGCCCGGGGCGAGTATGATAAAGAACTCCTGTCCAATGGTACCCAACTATCCGGTGGGAATGATGATTTAATGTTGGGTGCCCTTCGGGGAATCTACCGCATCAATCACAATGTTGATTTTGAGTTGGGTTACCAGTATGAGGATTGGAATTCGGATGTGCGGGAATCTTTCACCCGCAATCTCGTGACCGCCGTGGTTAAAACTCGTCTGTGATTTTCCCGGCCATCCCGGATTAAAAAAGCCCCGCCCACATTCGGCTTCGGGCCGGTTGGGAGCGGGGCGTTCGTTGTTCCGGCAATCGATGGCGAGGGATGAAATAGGATCAAATGGCCGATACATCGCAACAACCCGAGCATTTTTTAGATTATTGGCGGATCATCCAGTCGCGCAAAGAAGTGGTCATCACGGTGGCGCTGTTCGTGATTGTGGTGTCGGTGGCCGTGACGCTATCCCTGCCCAAGGTGTATGTGGCATCAACCCGGATTCTGGTGCAGCGTGACACCCCCGATGTCCCCTTGAATCAACAGCAGCAAGCGGGGATGAACAACAACTACGATCCCTATTTTTTGCGGACCCAGTTCGAAATCATTCAATCCACCCCGATTTTGCATGAAGTCATCCGCAATTTACGGTTGAATGAACTGTTTGGACGGGTTTACAACGACAAGGGAACCCCTCTTGATTTACAGCAGACATCGAAGATTTTGACCCACAACATGAAGGTTCAGCAATATCGCGATACGAACCTGATCGAAATCCGAATTTTTCGCAGTTCCCACCAGACCACCCGGCAAGCCGCATGCGAAGAGGCAGCGCGCATTGCCAATGAAATCGCGGCTGTTTACCGGGATCAGCGCATGAAAGTGGCTCGCGACGAAAAGCGACGGGGGCTGGATGCCTTGAACGATGCTTTTTTGAAGCAGCAGAAAAAAACGGAGGAACTCGAGAAGAAACTTGAGGAGAGCCGTAAAGATTTGGACCTGACGGTTTACATGACCGGAAATCAAGGCGGGGGAGTGACCTCCCTGGACAAGGCCAAAATCCAGCAACTCGAGGGGGATCGAATCACCGCGCGAAGCCACATGGTGGACCACAAAACGCGGTTGGATGAATTCAATAAGCTGAAGGGCGAGGAGTTGCTTTATTCCGCGGCCTACATCGTCAAGGATCCCGCTTTGAGCGGATTGCGGCAGCAATCGATTGATGCCCAGGTCAAGTTGCGCGAGTTGGTGGAGATTTATGGCCCCAAGCATCCAGAGGTGGTTCGTGCGGAAGGGGTCGTGAAAGATTTAGACCAGAAGATTCAGGAGACCCTGATCGGATTAAAGAGCGGCTTGCAGACGGAATACGAGATTTCGAGAGTGACCTATGAGGCGCTGGAGAAGGATCTCGCAGAGGCCCGCAAAAGTGATATCCAGTCTCACAGTGACCGCTATTTGCCGTTCACTAAATTGCAGGCGGATTTGGACCGCCAGCGCCAGATTCGAGACGCGTTGGAATTACGGCTGGTCCAGGAAAAAATCGAATTCGATCTGCCCCGTACTCCGGTTGAAGTAATTGATATGGCCGAGGTGCCTAACGAAAACGATCCGGTCAGTCCCCGTCTTTTCCTCAATTTGCTGTTGGGAATCATTGCGGGATTGGGGACCGGAATCGGCCTGGCCTTTTTCATCGAATACATCGACACATCGGTCAAAACGGTGGAAGACATCGAGAAGTTTATCAATTCCACCATCCTGGGGATCATTCCCCAAAAAGTCCGATCGCTGTTGGTGGAGGGCGCGGAAAGCCGCCATGCGGAAGCGTACCGGGTTTTGCGGACCAATATCCAGTTTTCGAAGAAGATGACCGATGGGCACAGTCTATGTCTGACCAGCGGAGGCGCAGGCGAGGGAAAATCGCTGACCTCGTGCAATCTGGCTTTAATTTATGCGCATGCGGGGCAAAAAACCTTGTTGGTAGATGCTGATTTACGCCGGCCGACCCAGCATAAGATGTTCAAGATGTCTAATGCGGTCGGGTTTGCCGACTACCTGATGGGGAAGAAGATGGCGAAGGATCTGATTATCCGGACTACGGTTCCCCAATTGGATTTCATTCCCAGTGGGAAATTGCCATCCTCCGCCCATGGAGTGATGACGGTTGACAAATTGCGCGACTTTATCGCCCAGCTCCGGCCGGATTATGAAATGATCATATTTGATGCCCCCCCGATCATGGGGGTCAGCGATGCCTCTATTCTGGCCAGTGAAGTGGATGGCGTGCTGCTGGTGGTCCAGCATCGCAGTTATCCGCGTGCGGTGTCGGGCCGGGCGAAGACGATGATCGACAACGTGGGCGGCAACCTGGTAGGTGTGGTTCTGAACAACATCAACCTGAATCGCGATTACTACTACTATTATCATTCTTCGTATTATTATGGGAACGATGGTTCCCGCCGGACACGGGATGCCGAACCAGTAGCCGAACGGAAGGCTTGAAGCGACATGTGCAATAGTTTTATCGGCAGATGGGCGTTCGGTTGGGTGATTTTGAGCGTCTGGTTGGCAGGATGTGCAGGACCTGCCGCCCGATCTCCCCGGATGGCGCCCTACCGGCCTGTTCAAAACCGCATGATTGGCCAGGTGGGAAAAGCTCCCTTGGCTCCCGCTCCCCTTGCCCCCGCTCCCGCCGCTTCCGCCGCCACCCTCCCTATAGTCCAAAACTCCGCGCCGATCCGCGTTTCGGCAACTGGCACGACGAATCAAGTGCCCGAAACCGCCGTTTGGGATGACAATCAGAGTCGCCGCTTGCAAGCGGGGGATCGACTCGAAATTAATTTGCGGGCCATTCCTAATCCCGAGAATATGAAATCGGTGGTGGATGAAAATGGGGCCCTGAATTTTCCTTTTATCGGTTCTATCACGGTTATCGGATTGACCTGCTCGGAGGCCGAGCGATTGGTTGAAAAGGCTTATGTAGACGGGGGGATATACCGGCACATCACGGTTATCATCGTGCCGCCCGAAAGCGAGTATGCGGTTCAGGGAGAGGTCTTGCGGCCCGGACCCTATCCCCTGACCCGGGACATGACCCTGATGCAAGCCCTGTCCCGTGCTGGACGGTTTACTGACTTTGCCGATGCGACCCGGGTCAGATTGATCCGGGGCAAGGATACGATTGAAATTAATGTCAGACTCATCGAGCAGAACAAAGCGAAGGACCTGACGGTCAAGCCCGGCGATGTCATTCTGGTGCCGAAATCCAGATGGTAAGGGAATCAGAGTTTTCTTGACGCGGCGGGGTGGCTGGGATAAATTTTCTTTGTTAAGTGATTTTGGGCGGGATTTAATAAGGATTCCGTTTTTTAAGGAGGATGATGCATGAAGATGGCTCAATGTTTGGCAGTACTGTTAGGCGTGGCGGTGTTGGGCTTTGCGGTAAACGCATATTCGGCAACTCCCTTGGAAACGGCGAAAGCCAATGCGGTGGCAGCCGATCAGAAGGCGGACGCCACTTTGAAATCCGCGCAAGATCTGGTTGCCAAGGATCAGGCGGCATTGAAAACCGCGCAGGATAATCTGGCCAAGGCGGGAACCGATCCTGCGGCGATTAAAAAAGCGCAAGCTGCGGTTGATGCCGCTGCCAAAGAGTTGAAAAAACAGGAAGCGGATCTCAAGATCATTGCCGATCTGGTCGCCCAGATCAAAGCTTCAGCCAAGGAATCCATTGATGCGGCCAATAAGGTCGCTGGTGCCAAACCCGAAGATGCGAAATTGCTGACCCAGAAGTCGATTAACGCGTCCCGTAAGGCGACGCGCCTGAGCAACCAGCTCGACAAACGGATGGCCGAAATGATCGCCGGTCCGACGACGACGACCACGACCAGCACGACCTCGTCGACCACGACTACGACGACTTCGACGACGACCACGACCAGCACGACCATTCCGCCCCGGCGTCCGGCCACCCCGACTCCGGTTGGCGTTATCTGATCGGACTTATTTGCAGTTGTCGGCAAAGCCCTCCAGGATCTGGAGGGCTTTGTCATTTTCCGGAGGAACGGTGGATGAGACGGGGCTATTATTTGGTGATCGGGTTGGCCATGCTCTCGATCTCCTTATGGGGCGGGAAATACAGCCTGCGGGGAGCGATGGGCGAGTGGCTTTATTATAAGGCCAAACACGGCACCACTTCGCGTCGGGTTGAAGACGCCCTGGCCTTGGAAACAAAATCCCTACGTCTTCATCCGGCGAATTATCGTTTATGTGAATATGCGGCTGAAGCCGCCTATAATCGGGCGTATGAGCCTGGCGTCACCAATACTGTGGAACTAAAGGCGTCCGCGCGATTTTGGTGCGAGCGCGGGTTGGCTTTGAATAATTATTCACCCTATTTGCGATGGTTGAAATCGCAGTTTTTGTGGACCGAAGATCCTGACGCGGCTATCGCCAATTGGGCGAATTATACCGAATGGCATTTCTGGGACGCCTACAATCATGCCCAGCTTTGCGAGATGTATGCCCGGGTGGGGCGGTTTCCGGCGGCGGAAGCAGAGTTCAAATGGGTCAAGGGATCCTCCTATGAGGCGGATGTGAGGGCGACGATCGAAGCCGAAAAACGGACTCGGGCCGCTGCTGTTTCTCCAACCCCGTCCGGGCTGGATGATGCGCGACATCAGGATCAGGGAATCAGGGAATAGAGCGGTTCCAGGGTTTTGGGCTCAGGAAATAACTTCTGTATTCTCAATCAATAATTGCCGGGCAGCCTCAACGACTTGGTCGACGGTAATTCCCCTCATGCAGGCGATGGTTCGGCAAGGGCGGTGGTATCCAAAAATAAAGCAGGGAGCGCAAGCCACCGGGCGGCGGATTACCGCATGCCGGACTCCCGCGTGACCCCATTTCTGATGGTCACTGGGGCCAAACAACAGGACCGTCGGCGTGCCGAGAGCGACCGCCAGATGGCCCAATCCTGAATCCCCGCCGATAAACAGACGTGCCGCGCGAATGACGGCGGCGGTTTCCGCCAGCGACAGACGTCCGGCGAGGGAAACAAGGGGGTGCGGCGTTATCCCGCAGTCCCGAACAATCTCTTCACATTCCCGGCGATCGCCTGTGCCCCCCAGGAGCACGATGCGCAGTTCCGGACGAAGGGATTGGATTTGCCGGATCAGTTCTGCAAATCGGCCGACGCCCCATTGTTTGTACGGCGTACTGCCGCCGGGAGCCAGGACGAGGGACGGAGAGGAACTCGAATCGAAGACGCTGGAGGTCGCTTTCAACGACGGCAATGGAGCTTGAGCGAGAAACCCTTCCAAAGCGGGGAGGGGATCGTCGGGAAGGCTGAGCGGCTCCAGGAGGCGGGCAAACTGGGCGCCTTCGTAGGCATCGGGTGTGTAATTGATCAGATGGGTGTAGAG
>Ga0118677_10005548_pt1 | contig 22004 bp, 15 predicted proteins | sample AliMusrvi5mmetaG_FD_86154 | JGI IMG/M metagenome (GOLD analysis project Ga0118677, IMG submission 86154)
ACTCAATATCGAACCTTAAAGGTGAAACCTTCTTTATCTGAAGAACAGCGAAAATATATTGTACAAGCCAATATGTTCAATCAGGAGAAGTCGTATGACAGAGCAATAGAACATTATCAAAAAGTAGTTGAAACAGATCCGGTAATTTATCCTGCAGCTTATTCCAATTTGGCTTTACTTTCAGCAATACTTGGAAAATATAATGAGGCAATTTTTAACATGAAAAAATATCTGCTTCTTGAACCAGAGGCTTCAGATGCCAGAGGAGCTCAGGATAAAATATATGAATGGGAAGCAAAAACCGGAAATTAATTCATTAACAATAAATTTCAATAAAATGAAGTCAAAACAGCTACAAATTATAGTTATCTTATTACTTTTCACCTCTCTCGCAAATGCACAGATAGTATCAACTGATAGTGTTAAACTTAAGGTTGATAACGGAGAATTCATCAAAGCAAAGAAAGAAATTGCTAATCTATTAAAAAATAAATACACTGTTTTCACCAATAAGGATAATAATGACAAGAATCATTTTACGGGATGGAATAACCCTGTTAAGATTACTGTTTATGATGATAGAATTGAATTCGCTAACAAAGATGAAAATGCACACTTTAATTTTTCTGAACTAGCAGATTTTGATATATTTTTAGTAAAACCTGACAATAAACAAGATGGCCCCAGATTTGGAAGATTTCTTATTTATAGTCAGATTCCAGGCAATGGACAGAAATTAGCAGACAACTTAAATCTAATCAAAAAATATTTTATTGAAGTTAATTATCTGACTCCACTCCGCCTTTTTGAACCCATTGCAGCTCAATATCGAGCTACTAAAATAAAGCCAACAATTTCTGAAGAACAACGTAAATTCATAGTTCAGGCTAATTTATTCAATCAACTAAAGAATTACTTAAAGGCTATAGAGTTATACCAAAAAGTTATCGCCCTTGATCCTACTTCTTATCCGTCAGCATATTCAAATCTGGCTTTAATTTCTGCCATCATAAACAACTACAATGGTGCTATTTATTACATGAAAAAATACTTACTTCTTGAACCTGAAGCAACTGATGCCCGGAGTTGTCAGGATAAAATTTATGAATGGGAAGCACTAAGTGGAAAATAAACAAAATATTAATACGGTTTTTGGTTTGGTGGTGATTGTTTTTCTTGCGGCTTTAGTTTTAATTGGGGGTAATCTTAACTCCAAAAAGGTAAATGAATCCAATGATCAAATTGCGATGAGTAATTTGTTAAAACAGCGTAATGTCAAGATACGCATACTTTCTCAACAGTTAGCAGATAAGCAAAAGGAAACGGACAGTATTAAGAAAGATTTAATCAACGCTAAGAATGATTTAGAAGCTGCAAACAAGAAAATGGCTGCAGCAGCCGCTGTTTTGAGTATTCCAACACCTGAGACGACTCCAGCGACCAAATAGCAGGTTCTTTATTTCGTTTTAATGGGTTTCATAAAAGCGTAAATATAATGGGCAACATAGGAGGGTAGGATAGGGAATAGAAATGCTCCGATACACGTTAAGCCATAGGGAATGCTTTGAAAGAATGCTGCTTTGATAAATTGACTGTCGTAAAAATTTCCTATTAAATCTAAACCGATACGGATAAAAAAAGTCACTCTCCAAAATTTTATTGAACTTTTAATGTCAAAAGCGTATAAGAAGACAACTAAAACAGCTAATACGTTTATAAGTATGCTTAAGATATTCAAAATGCAAACAAGATAATAGTGTTTGTCAAAAGCCAGTAGGATGGTGTAGTACGTACGAAAAGAAGAATCTTTAAAAAAGATGTCTCCTAAACTTGTAAAAACAATAAGTGTGATAAAAAAACCATAGATAATCCAAGGCCATTTATTCATGGAAAGCATTATACACTGCCGTCGATAATTGGCTTGAGATTTTTAAGAATGTTTTTGTAATGTTTCTTTTAGATGTTAAAATGAATCCAATGAATGAAGAGTTTTATTACATCGTTTCTAAGATTTTAGAAGAAGATTCCCGTTACCACGCCGATAGTTATGAATTTGTCATGGAAGCTTTAAGCTTTGCTCAAAAGAAGTTTAAGCGCAGTAAACATGTCAACGGCTATGAGTTTTTAGAGGGGATCAAAGGCCTTTTGATGAGAAAATTTGGCCCTATGACGCTGCCTGTTTTAGATTATTGGGGAATTAAGAAAACAGACGATTTTGGTAATATTGTTTTTAATCTTGAAAAGTATAAGATCATCACCAGAGACAGGCAGGATCAGTATGAAACATTCAAAGATGGCTATGATTTTCAAGAAGTTTTTGATAAGGGCTACCGCAAACAACTCGCCAAACGCTTAAAAACCATGCGGTTTTAGATTGCATTTTATAAATCTTTTCCATGTCTCAAAATTTAAGTGATGCCCTAGTCCAATTTGTCAAAGGGGTTGGGCCCTCCAAGGCCAAACTTCTGGCAAATCTCTCTGTTGTGACCATCGAAGATTTATTTTATCTTTTTCCTTACCGTTATGAAGATCGTTGTGAACTTACCCCAATTGCCTTAGTCAATGTTGGAGAAAAGCAGACAGTCTCCGGGCGCGTTTTAGCTGTTGGTAAACGTAATTTTTATTCTAAGACCAGGGCCTTTGAAATCAGTGTGGGGGACAAGACCGGCCGGATTTCTTGTGTATGGTTTAACCAGCCATATTTAGATAAATATTTTAAAGAGGGACAGGAAATTGTTTTATACGGCAGGGTAGAGGTCTTTAAAAATCGTCTACAAATGCTTGTCCCGGATTTTGAATTGATTACAGCTGAAGATCGTTCTTTAAATATGGGGCGCATTGTTCCCGTTTACCCATTGACTAAAGGTATTACCCAGAAATATCTGCGCAGACTCATGGATAGCTGTCTAAATCTGTACGCGCCCCAACTAAGAGATATTATTCCACCCGCTATTCGCCAAAGGCATGGTTTAACAAATTTAAATGAGAGTATCTATTCCATTCATTTTCCAGCTAATCCAACACAGCAGCAAAATGCCCTTAACCGGGTGGCTTTTGAGGAATTCTTTCTTTTTCAAGTTTCCGTTATTTTACGACGACAAAGTATTATTGAAAAAAAAGGTTTTTCTCACCATATGGAATCCTCTTTGGTTGAACAATATGCTAAGTCTTTCCCTTTTGTTTTAACACAGGCACAGTTTCAGGCCATGGAGGAAATATCTACCGACATGAAGAAAACACGGCCCATGCTTAGGCTTTTACAAGGGGATGTGGGCTGTGGTAAGACCTTGGTGGCCTTCTTTGGTTGTATAGTCGCTGTTAAGAATGGCGCTCAGGCGGCCATTATGGCTCCGACGGAGATTTTGGCCCAACAGCATTTTGAAAGTTTTAAGAAATATTTTTCCAAAGGCGCCTTTCAAGATGTGAAGGTTGAGCTTTTGATTAGTAGTCTGCCTAAGAAACAAAAAGATAATATTTTAGAATCACTTCAACAAGGACAGATTGATGTGTTGATTGGTACCCACGCGCTTTTGCAAGAAACTGTTGATTTTAAGAATTTAAGTTTTGTGGTCATTGATGAGCAGCATAAATTTGGTGTTAATCAGCGTGCGCTTTTATCAGCAAAAGGTAATAATCCCGATGTATTAATTATGACGGCAACGCCTATTCCAAGAACCCTATGTTTAACCTTGTATGGTGATCTGGACGTTTCAACAATTAATGAAATGCCGCCAGGGCGTGGAAAGATTTCCACGTATTATTTTGGGTCTGACAAAGCAGCGGGTATTTATGAGCGTGTTCGTGAGTGGGTCAAAAAGGGTACTCAGGCTTACATTATTTATCCTTTGATTGAGGAGAGTGAAAAGCTGGATTTAAAAGCTGCTAAGGACATGTTTGAGCATTTTGTACATTTTGAATTTAAAGATTTACGCATAGCCCTGGTGCATGGACAAATGGATCGTCAAGAGACCGATGAGATCATGATAAAATTTAAACGCCATGAGATTGATATTTTAGTGGCGACAACTATTTTAGAGGTAGGTATTGATGTGGCTAATGCTAATGTGATGGTTATTGAGCATGCGGAGCGTTTTGGGTTAAGCCAATTGCATCAATTAAGAGGACGCATTGGTCGAGGGCAGAAAGACGCGGTATGTTTATTAATTTCTGATCCAACCACCCAAGAAGCCAAGGCGCGATTGGAAGCGATTGTAAAAACCACGGACGGATTTATTATTGCCCAACATGATCTTGAAATTCGCGGGCCGGGGCATTTCTTTGGAAGGCATCAGCATGGGCTTAATGAACTTCGGATAGCCAATCCTGTTACTCAATTACATCTATTAGAGAATGCAAGGCTGGAAGCCGGAAATTTGATCAAAGAAGATTCTTCTTTACAAAATCCCCAACATGTTGTAATTAAGCAGGTCATTATGAAACGTTATCCGCAGTATTTAGACATGGTATTGGCTGGTTAAGAAGGTAATGAATCAATTTGATTCTTAGAAAGTTATAACCTATGAAGATTATAAGCGGGCAGTATAAAGGGCGTAATTTCTTTATGCCAGTTAGTATCAGACCTACCCAAAATATCTTTAGGGCAGCAGTTTTTGATATTTTAGGTCATGATATTAATGGTTTATCCATGTTAGAACTCTATGCTGGCAGCGCCGCTATGAGTTTGGAGGCAATTTCTAGGGGAATATCATCTGTGACCATGGTTGAACACGATCCTAAATGCGCCCAGGTTATTCGAGAGAATTGTGAACTTTTAGGAATTGACCTAGGTGATTCTTTTAGGCTCATTCAAGCGGACGCCTTGGCCACTATCAAACGTCTTTGTTCTGAAAAAAAGCTCTTTGATATCGTCTTTTTTGATCCTCCCTATGGCCTTAAACTGGCTAAAAAAACCTTGAAAGTCCTAGGGGGCAATGATATATTACACGCTCGCAGTTTCGTGGTAGCTCAGTATGATCGAACGGATTCAGTTGAAATTCCCGACGGTTTTTCGGTGTTAACTCAGCGCCATTATGGGTCATCATATTTGATGATTTTACAACGCACCAAAAGTCCTGAAAATGTCAGTGATGGACAGAAAGTTAGTGAGTGATGTCTCGTTCAACAGCGGCTATCTATCCAGGTAGTTTTGATCCTGTAACTAATGGCCATTTAGACGTGATTCAAAGGGCGGCTCGGGTTTTTGACCGTGTGATTGTGGCTGTTGCTAATAATACAAGTAAAAAGGCGCTTTTTAGTATTAGTGAGAGGGTCAATTTGCTTAAAAGCGTGACGAAGGACATCAAGGGTGTAGAGGTTGAGACTTTTGATTCTTTGATAATTGAATACGCTAGACAGAAGAAGATTTATGTTTTAATTCGAGGGTTGCGTATGACCTCTGATTTCGATTATGAATTTCAGATTGCGTTGACTAACCGTCGATTGGCGGAAGATATAGAAACAGTTTTTTTAATGCCTTCGGAGCATGTGTCCTTTGTCTCTTCAAGTTTGCTTAAAGAAGTGGCGAGTCTCAATGCGGATGTTTCTTCCTTTGTGCCTAAGGTTGTGGAACGTAAGTTAAAACAGCGGCTTTGTAAATGATGAAATTTTCTATTCGTGATGTCACCTCCAAAGGGTTGGTTATCAATCAGGTCCTTCCTAAGGAAGGCGTGGGTTTATCTGAAGAGGAAATTGATGTACGTTCTTTGATTACCATTTACGCTAAGATTGAGCGGGTAGACAATCAAATCATTGCGCATACTAAGATAAGCGCAGATTACGGATATATGTGTTCACGGTGTTTGGAGGATTTTCATGAAGTCCAAGACAATGAATACTATTTTGATTTTGAAGTTACTCCTGGTCTAGATTATATTGATTTAGGAGAAGAGATTCGCCAAGAAATGATTTTAGCTAATCCATCGAAGATTTTATGTAAGAAAGATTGTCTAGGGATTTGCCCTGGTTGCGGGGTAAATTTAAATTTAGAAAAATGTAAGTGTAAATAAAAGATATCCCGCCGTTGGCGGGATTAATTCGCCTAAACCCCCCTTTAGCGGGGTAGGCTCATTAAGGAGAATTATTATGCCATTACCAAAACGCCAACATTCCAAACAACGTGGACGAAAACGCCGTACTCATTGGAAGGTGACAGTTGCTTCCCTACGTGAATGTCCTCAATGCCAAAAGCCTGGGCTTTCTCATCGTGTTTGTCCTTTCTGCGGATTTTATAAGGGTGCGCAAATTGTAGAAGTTTCAAAATCCTCTAAATAAAGGATCTTGTCATGAAGATTGTTATCGATGCAATGGGTGGAGACCATGCTCCGGAGAATATCATCGCCGGAGTGGTGGAAGCTATTAAAGAGTTCCATATCTCTGTTGCCTTAGTTGGTATCCAAGATCGTGTTGAGGCAGAGTTAAAAAAATATTCTTATCCTCAAGAATTGGTAGAAATTATTCATGCGCCTGAAGTTGTACAGATGCATGATCATGCCGCGGTCGCTATTCGTCAGAAGAAGAACTCATCGATTACTATTGGGATCGGCCTTCTAAAAAAGCCGGGCTATGATGCTTTTATTAGCGCGGGAAATACAGGGGCAGTTGTTGCTGCGTCGACTATAGTTTTGGGGATGATTCCAGGAGTTGATCGACCCGGGATTGGATGTGTCATCCCTTCTTTAAAAGGTTTTGATTTTATGATTGATATGGGCGCTAACACAGCGGCCAAACCCGAACATCTTTTGCAATATGCCAAGATGGCGAAGATTTATGTGCAGGAGGTTGTTGGTCGAATTGATCCTAAGGTAGGATTATTGAATATAGGCGCGGAAGAGGGAAAAGGTACAGGTTTAGAAAAGGAAGCGTATAAATTGTTGGAAGAAAAAGAACCAGCTTTTATTGGTAATGTGGAAGCTAATGAAATTTATACTGGGAAAGCTGATTGTATTGTGTGTGATGGTTATGTAGGTAATGTGGCGCTCAAAGTTTCAGAAGGCTTGATGGAATCGGTTGGTATTTTAATGAAAAGAGAGATTAAAAAGAATCCCATTGCTATTTTGGGTGCGCTTTTATTGAAATCCACGCTTAGTGAAGCAAAAAAATCTATTGATTATGCTGAATATGGGGGGGCTCCTTTATTGGGTGTCAATGGGCTTGTCCTGATTGGTCATGGACGTTCCTCTCCCAAGGCTGTTAAGAATGCCATTCGGCAAGCCAAGCGTGAAATTGAACACAACATTTTAGCTAAAATTAAAGAGGTTTTATGACAAAGGTAGGTATTTTAGGCCTAGGCGTTTATCTTCCTTCTAAGAGGCTCACAAATTTTGATTTAGAGAAGATCATTGAAACTACCGATGAGTGGATTCGTACTCGTACGGGTATTGTGGAAAGACGAATTGCTTCTGCCTCAGAAAAAACCAGTGATTTGGCCATTAAAGCGGCTCAAGAGGCCATTAAAGATTCTAAGATTTCCGCTGATAAGATAGATTTAATTATAGTGGGGACCATTAGTCCTGATAGTAATTTTCCTTCTATGGCCTGTAAGGTTCAAAAAGCTATTGGAGCTCAAAAAGCGGCTGCCTTTGACGTCTCTGCTGCTTGTTCCGGATATTTATATGCCTTAACTACAGCCAAGCAATATATTCAAACAGGTATGGCTAAATACGCTCTTGTCATAGCCGCGGAACGCATTACCAATTTTATCGATTGGAAGGATAGAAATACCTGTGTACTTTTTGGCGATGGGGCAGGTGCTTGCGTGTTGGGTAAAGTAAAATCAGGGGGTATTACCGCCGATTTCTTACAGGCCTTTGGTGAGCAGGGTGATTTGATGCATATTGTGCCAGGAGATGTCCGACGTCCAACGGATTCAGATCAGGGCGGTGTTAGCAATAAGTTGCCTTATGTGGTCATGCAAGGAAAAGAATTATTTAAAGTGGCGGTCAATTCCATGGCCGATGCCGTGGAAGCTGTTTTGAAGAAAGCTAAGCTTAAGACTTCTCAGGTGGATTGTATCGTGCCGCATCAGGCCAATGATCGGATTATTTCAGCAGTGGCCAACAAGCTTAATGTCCCCAAAGAGAAGTTTTTCATTAATATTGATAAATACGGTAACATGTCTGCGGCGTCAGTTGCCGTAGCTTTATATGAAGCGGTCAAACAAAAACGCATCAAAAAAGGTGACAATGTGGTCTTAGTTGTTTTTGGCGCAGGATTGGTTTCTGGAGCCAACGTTGTAAAATGGTGATTTAATATGAAACAAGTAGCGTTAATATTCCCAGGTCAAGGGGCTCAAAAGGTTTCAATGGGTTTAGAGTTCTATCAGAATTCGCCGGAAGCTAGGGCAATTTTTGATGAGGCGGATCGAATTTGTGCCAATGGCCTCTCCAAGGTTATTTTTGAAGGGCCCGAGGATCAATTGACATCCACAGCCTATTGTCAGCCAGCGATATTGACCGTCAGCACTGCCGCGCTTAAAGCATTTCAAGCTAGTCCTAAGTATAAAAACATTTCTGTTAGATTTGCCGCAGGCTTAAGTTTAGGAGAATATTCTGCCTTGGTAGCTTCAGGTGCCATGTCTTTTAGTGATACTTTACGATTAGTGCAGAAGCGTTCTGCATTCATGGAAGAGGCAAGCAAGGATGCTAAGGGTGCTATGGCGGCAGTTATTGGATTTGATAAAAATAAACTGGTTGAAATTTGTAAACAAACCGGGGCAGAAGTGGCTAATTTTAATTCACATGAGCAGATTGTTATTACGGGCCATGCTGACAAGGTTGCTGCGGCTATCGAAGCAATTAAGGCTGCGGGTGGTCAAAAGATAATCCCTTTAGCTGTAAGCGGAGCATTTCATTCATCACTTATGGTATCGGCAGCTAACCGCTTTGCCCAGGTATTAAAAGATGTCCCTATCTCGCCCACCTCTATTGGGGTGGTTACCAATGTTAACGCGCTTGCTCAGCAAGACGCCAATACTATCCGAGAGAATTTAGCTAAACAAATCACGGCCTCCGTGCAATGGGTGGCTTGTATAGAATATATAATTTCTCAAGGGATTACAGAATTTATTGAAATAGGTCCTGGTAAGGTTCTTAAAGGTCTCATACGCCGCATTAATTCTTCTGCCATTGTACACAATATCGAAAAACCCATAGATATCGATAGTTTATATTTCTAGTTTTAAAAAATCATAATTCTTAAAATTCTTTATACCGTTGCCAATCTTATTGCCTTTCAGAATTTTTATTGGCGAATATTTACCTGATATTTTTTGAGAAATTTATCTAATATTATAAAGATAATAATGGAATAAATTGACTAGCATTAGAGAATATAATACATTATTCAATGCTGTAGCAGATGCTATATCAAATTCTCTAAAACTATGAGCCTACAACTATTTAGGAAATTAGAAGACTATCGCAAAAAAGAAAATTTATCTATTGCTTTATTATGCGAACAAATCGGAGCGCATTATACAACCTATCATCGTTGGAAAAATTCTCGCCAAATTACAGGGCCCTATAAAAGAGTTGTTGCAGAATTTCTAAAAAGAAACACAGGTAGCGCTTCATCACAGCACCAAAACAAACCAAAGGTTGGTATTTCCAATTCATCTCTACAATCATCTTCTGATATCGCCGTTATAGGCATGTCTTGTCATTATCCTGGAGCCAGCAATATTCGTGAATTATGGGAGAATATTTTAGCTCGGAGAATTCAATTTCGGCGTATGCTGGATCAAAGATTGCCTTTGAGCGAATATTATAATGAAGATCCTAAATTCCCAGAAAAAACCTATCTTACTAAAGCTGCCTTTTTAGAAAACTTTGAATTTGATTGGGGGCGGTTGCGAATTCCAAAGAAAACTGTTGAATCGACGGATATTGCTCATTGGTTGGCTTTGGATATAGCGTTAAAAACATTTGAAGATGCGGGTTACAAACTTAATGAAATTCCTCTTCAAAATACCGGTGTCATTGTTGGTAATACTCTAACCGGTGAACAAACGCGTTCTCAGACATTGCGTTTACGTTGGCCTTACGTACAGAAAGTTTTTAATGCCACAATGGCTAATGCAGGTATGAATATTGAGCAAAGATCTCGTCTTGCGATTCAGATGGAAGAGATTTATAAATCAGCCTTTTATCCTATTACTGAAGATTCTTTGGCTGGTGGTCTTGCGAACACCATTGCCGGACGTATTTGTAATTATATGAATTTTAAAGGTGGAGGCTACATTGTGGATGGCGCCTGTTCTTCATCTTTATTAGCGGTGGCTACCGCCGCAGACGCTTTAAAAATGGGCCATATGGATTTGGTGTTAGCCGGTGGGGTGGATATAAGTCTTGATCCATTTGAGTTGGTTGGTTTTGCTAAGGCTGGGGCATTGTCCAAAGATAAAATGTTTGTGTATGACCAAAGAGCGAGTGGTTTTTTACCCGGAGAAGGGTGTGGTTTTGTTCTGCTTAAAAGATTAGAGGATGCCTTAAGAGACCGTAATTATATTTATGCGGTCATTAAAGGGTGGGGGATTTCATCGGATGGTAAAGGCGGGATCATGGAACCATCTTCCAGTGGACAATCATTTGCCATTGGACGGGCCTATAAGAATGTGGAATACAGGATATCGGATGTTGACTTTGTGGAGGGACATGGAACAGGAACAACCAAGGGGGATAGGGTTGAGCTTGAAGGGATAGCTACAGCGATAGATCAAAACATTTCGAAAGCCAACCAAAATAAGCGCACTTGTGGTGTAACTTCTTTTAAATCCATCTTTGGTCATACCAAGGCTGCTGCTGGTGTGGGAGGGTTGATAAAAGCTATTTTGGGTGTTAATCAACGGGTCCTGCCACCAACCGCCAGTTGCACGGAGCCCAATCAAGTTTTTGTAGACAAGGCTAAGTCTTTATATCCTATTATTCAGGGGGAAATTTTGTCTCCTAAGAAAATTGTAAGAGCCGGAATTTCTTCAGCTGGGTTTGGAGGTATTAACTGTCACGTTACCCTTGAATCCAAAGATGCTCCGAAGGAAGACATTAAGCCTAGGGTTGAGGAGCGGGCATTATTTGTCCATCACCAGGAAACAGAAATCTTTGTTTTTTCTTCCCGAACAACACAACATTTAAAGAAAGTTATCCAAAAATTTAAGAAAGATTTACGTAATGTCAGTATTGCCGAGATGGCGGATTTAGCTGCGCTATTAAATAACAAGGTTAAGAATCATTTTCCCGTAAAAGCGGTTATCGTAACAAATTCACCAGAACATTTATATGAAGCGTTGCTGTTGCTCGAGGAAGATATTGAATCTGTTGTCCTTGCAGAAGGAGAAATGCGTAGAATTAAAGCAGAAGATACAGTTACACATATTATTTTAAGTAATGGTGTTAAGAAAAATCGCGTAGGATTTTTATATCCAGGTCAAGGATCGCAACGTTTGAACATGGCTAGAACCTTAGTCGAGCGCTTTAAATGGGCAAGAGATTTAATAGATGTATCAAAAGGCCATTTATATGAGTGCATATATAGGGCCACCGATAAGTTTTTAACTAAGGAAGAACAGCAAGAATTTGAAAAGTCTTTAGCTGAAACGAGGATAACGCAGCCGGCCATTGTTATTAATTCTTTGATATGGACAGAATTCTTATCAAAGCTGGGGGTTGAGCCTAGTTGTGTTGGTGGGCACAGTTTAGGGGAGTTAACAGCCTTTTATAAAGCGGGGGCTTTTGGTCAGGATGTTTTGATTAGATTTGCAGAATTTCGTGGTGAGATTATGTCCATGGATCCTTCTTTAGGTGGCATGGTGAGCTTACTGTGTTCAAAGCAAAAAGCTGAAGAACTCGTCACTAAGGTATCAGGTAATATCATCGTTGCTAATATTAATAGTCCAAACCAAGCAGTTGTATCTGGTGGTCTTAAAGAGATAGAGAGGATAGTAGAGCTTGCTGCTAAAGCAGAGATTTCTGCTTACCGGTTAAATGTTTCCAATGCTTTTCATTCTTCTTGCATGAAGGGATCTTCAGAGAAGATAAGATCCAGTCGCATTCTTCCGGATTCATTTCGTATGGGGCCGACACAGTTATTCTCGGGCATGGATCATTATTCTTTGGATGGCAAGATTAATTTAAAAGATTATTTTTCAAAACAAGTGATATTTCCTGTTAATTTCCTCAATTTAATCAATGCTATTTCTAAAAATTGTGATGTTTTAATAGAGGTGGGGCCAGGGAGGGTTTTGACAGATTTGGTCAAAGCAATTAATAAAACAGAAGGGCCTTTAAGTTTACCGGTCGAATCAACCTCTAGAAATGACAGGGATTTAAATATTGTTTTAGCTGAATTATTTGCCCGTGGAGTTTCTATTCAATGGGAAGAATTATATAAAATGAGGCTTATCAAAGTATTTGTTCCGGCTTCTAAAAAGAAATTTATTGAGAATCAATGTGAACGCCCTTTGAAATTGGGTAATCAAATTCTTAAGAATGAAGTCTTTCTGACTGTAGAAAAGGATGAAGAAAGTAAACAAGAAGAGGTGAAAGAAATTATTAACGGAGGCTTACCAGAGGTTAAGGTTAATGGTAAGGATAATGTTGCAGAATTATTAATGGACCTGACCCATAAAATTACAGGGTTTGATAGGGAATCTATCTCATTAAATCTGAGGCTATTGGATGATTTAAATTTAGATTCCATTAAGGCAGGTGAGCTTATAGGCCAGGCCGCACGGACGTTGGGTATTGCTGGGCAGATTGATCCTTCTCAGATTTCTAATAACACCTTAGGGCAGATTAGGGATCGTTTGCACACATTGGCCAACGAACGTTTAAGTGAAGGTATAGTTGATAATATTTTAAAGCGCTATCAAAATAGAATGTGGGTAAGGAATTTTGTTCTTGATTTGAAACCAGAAGAAATCTTAACTAAAAATGTTAATCAATTTAAGGGTATCAAGAATGTTGTTTTTGTATCTGAAAGAAAAGAAGCGGCTTTAGTTGAGGCATTAGAGCAAGAATTTAAGAATGCTAAGTTTCAAAGAATTTATCTCGATGATGTTAAAAGGAGAATAGAAAAATCAAATACTATTGATTGTTTTATTGCTGTGCTTCCAAGAAGCATAACACAAGAGAAGTTTGATTTAAATTCGTTAGAAAGAATATTTGAAAGGATGTTCTCTATAGTTGAGCTGGCCAGTTCCAATCAATTGACAAAAGATTCCTTCGTTGTTTTTGTTCAATTTGGATCTGGGAGTTTTGGAGAGAATGAGGATTTAAAGAATATTTCGTCTTGTTGTGTGAAATCTTTGGCGTCAACTTTCTTTTTAGAAAGACCGGATTTAAGAGTAAGGATTATTGATGTCGATGAATCCATATCCAATAAAATGATCTCTTGTAAGGTTTGTGATGAAATTCAGACCTACGAACAGTTTTGTGCGGTTGGTTATGATTCAAAGCTCACCAGAAGGGTTGTTTATTATGAAAATTCAAAGCCAGCTTTATATAAACGAAGAAATATTTCATGGTCATCTAAAGATGTTGTTGTAGTGACAGCTGGGGCCAAAGGGATAACGGCCCGTTGTGCTTTGGAATTTGCTCGTGTTACAAAGTCGCGGATGATTTTAATTGGGCGTTCTCCAATGCCGGAAGATAAAGATGATCAAAACAATGAGATTCTTCAAACATTATCTCAATTTAAGAAAGAGGGGTTAGAGGTTCATTATTATTCCTGTGATGTGACTAATCAAGATGACATCATTAAATTAGCCAAAAAGGTTGAGGCTTCCTTTGGTAAGGTTACAGCTATTGTGCATGGAGCTGGATTAAACAGTTTAAGACGTCTCAAGCAGACCAATGTTCAAGAGGCCTTACAAGAGGCAATGCCCAAGGTCATGGGAGCTGTTAATATTTGTGAAGCGTTTCAAAATCAACAGTTAAAATTGATTGTTGGAATTACTTCCATCATAGGTTTAACAGGTATGGAATCAAGCGGTTGGTATGGGTTAGCCAATGAGATTTTGAATCTTTATCTTCATCAATTTAAGAGTCAAAACCCTAAGATTGAAATCGCCACAATCGCCTTTAGCGTTTGGGATCAGATTGGTATGGGTGCAAAGTTAGGAAGCGTCAGTCGTTTGGCTGACAAAGGGATTGGAGCTATCCCTGTTGAAGAAGGCGTTAAGCGCTTTAGGCAATTAATCCAAGGGGATTCAGGAGTTCAACAAACTATTGTAGCTGCAAGGATAGCCGGGATTGATACATGGAGGTCTCCTTTCGCACGACAGGGTAATTTTAGATTTATTGAAAAGATCGAATATCTATTGCCTAAGGTTGAGTTGATAGCCCATGCGCAGCTTAATGTTAAAGATGATGCGTATCTATTGGACCATAATTGGAAAGGGTCTTTACTGTTTCCATTTGTGTTTGGGTTAGAAGCCATGACCCAGGCCGTTGCTTGTGTGTTGGGTGTTGAGGCTTTTGAGTCTTTAAAAATCAGAGATATAAACCTTCAGAGGCCTATTTCTGTGCCGCAAGAAACAGGGACGCGAATAGAAATTCATGCCTTGGTTTTGGATGAGGAGCAAAAAGGCCAGGCCCCACAAGTTAAAGTTGAGATTTATTCCCAGGAAACAGCTTATAAAGAACCGCATTTCTCAGCTGTTTTTGAAATCGTGTCAGGGGTGAAGTTTTCAGAAAAGAATAACCTTAAGCTTGATAAAGAAAGTAAAGAAGTTATTGATTTGGATATCCCATCGGATATCTATGGCCCTATTTTGTTTCAGGGGAAATTGTTCCAATGTATTGAGAAAGTACACAAACTTTTTTACAATGAAAAGACCAAAAAAGGCGAGTGTGTTTTTACCTCAAAGTATGGTCAATCCCCAGAGGTGTTTTTAAAAGATCATAAGAAATTTAATAATCGTTTTCTTACAGGCGATCCATTTTTTATTGATTCCATGTTGCAGTCGATGCAGTTGATTGTTTCTCAAGATGCCTGTTTGCCAAATTATATTGAAGAAATTGAAGTTCAAACAAACGGTGAAGTAAATTCTAAACAAGTTATATCTGAAATTAAACAGATTGATACAGGATGTTATTGTGGGAATATTAATGGTGATAATACAAATAAAAATCTTGTCACAATTAAGAATTGTGCTTTAAAAATACTCGAAAGCTTTCCTGATAATCCTAAATCTAACGATCTTGTTAATCCATGTGAAAGAGATCAATCAATTCTCAAGAATTTATTAGTAAAATATGAACGTGAATTGGGGATTAAATTTCCACATATCGCAATAAATCATATCTCAGATTTCATAGGAAAATCAAAAGAAGTGAAACATAAAAAAGAGGCGCCGTTTATTATTAAAGTTGTTCAAGATTATTTGAGAAAATATAATAAATCTGTTAAAGCGTCAATCAAATGGAACAAAAATGGCAAGCCATATTTAAAAACTTCACCTGTAGTTGGTTCTCATATATCAATTGCTCACGAACGAAACTTAATATTATGTTCAATTGGTGAAAATGAGCATGCTATAGATATTGAAACAATCGTACCGAGATCTTCCGAGGATTGGCTATCGTTACTTGGTGTTCAGAAATTTAATATTTTGAAAGATATGACTAGAAGCAATAGAGATTTCTTGGGTACCGCGATTTGGAGTAGTAGTGAAACTTGTATTAAAGTATCGATAGATTCGTCGTTAAAGGATCTTATGATTGAGAGGATGTCTCATAATAATTATTATATTTTGAGAAATGATAATAATTTATTTGTTTGTATAGTTGTAAAATTTTCACGTGGCAATGAGAGATTATTAACATTCTTATTGAAGAATTACGGTGCTTATAATGAACCAGATTTAAATAAACAATTAGGATTTGAGAATAAATACTTTAATTTTTATGCTGAGTATGCTGGCCCTCAACAGAAATTACTGACATGCAAGAAATTTCCTGTAGTCTTTAAACATGGGAAATCGACAAGTCGTCATGTAAATTTTGTTAGTTACTGTGAATGGATTGGAGAAATTCGAGAATATGCTTTATTACCAGTTCTTAAGCAGTTGGCTGGCGTTGTAGAAACTAAAGAGTGGGGAATTGCCACTAACAATCTTACATTAGATATTAAAGGAGAATTGAGTGCTGGGGATATAGTGGAAGGTAGGATATGGTTAGGAAATAAAATAAATGATAATGTTTATGAATTATATTTTGATTTCTCAAGATTTATAAGTGATAAGGAAGTTGAGTTGGTTGCTAAGGCAACGCAAAGAATTTCTTGGGTTAAAATATTAGATCACGGTCATGCAAAGGTGAATATGCTTCCCTTGTTTTTAAAAGAAGTTATGCAAAAAATGGAGCCGAGAAGGGGGGTGCTTGATCCAGAGCCTTTTGTAGGATTGCATTCTATAAACATTTTTAATCATACCAAATTAATTAAAGATTGTGAGAATAAGAAATTTATTCTAACAGAATTAAAAATCCCAACATCTTTAGAAGAGTCAAATTTGGTAGGGAATATATATTTTTCTAATTATTCTATCTGGGTGGGGCGAACAATTGATTCACTTTTTTATAAATTATGGCCTAAAATGTATACTTCTAATGAATCAAATAGTGAATTTGTTTGCAAGAGATTTAAGATTGATCATTTAAACGAAGCTATGCCATTTGATTTGATTATTGTAAGAATGTTTTTAGATAAATTATATTCTAATGGTTTGGTTTTACATTCAGAAATTTATTTAAGTAATGGAAAGAAGTTGGCTGTTACAAAGACGTTCTTATTGTGGGTTAAAAGAGATAAGTATTCAGTTCCGTCATCTTCTGAAATGCCTGAAGAATTAATAAATGGAATCACAAAACAAGAATTAATATATGAATAACTATTTTTCAATTGCTGGGCTCTCTATTGGATTTATAAATTTAGGTCTCGCCCTTTTAATTTCTTTTTTTGGAAAAAAAAAGCTCCATAAAGTTTGGTCTTATGTAAATTATTCGATTTCATTATGGGGATTAAGTATGTTTCTATGTGGTTCTACAAGGAATCAAGATATCTCTTTTTTAGGATGGAAGATGTTTACCGTAGGAATAGCATTGATTGCGCTATTTTATTACCATGTAATTTATATATTCTGCAATCTAAAGTCTAGAAATTTTTTAATTTTTATTTATACAGAGTCTTTTATATTTATCCTTCTAACCGTTTTTACCAATTTTATGTTTGGAGATAAGGTTATTTTTTCATTTAATCAATTGTATTACTTTAGAGCTAATTTTTTGTACAATTTCTTTATGTTTATTTGGAGTATTGCGGTAGGAAAATCTTTTTATGAACTCTATAAATATATCAAGAGTTCTAAAGGTTTAACTAATATTCAGGCAAAATATTTGTTTGTAGCTATGATGTTTGGCTTTGGGGGAGGGATGAATACAGCGCCAGCAGCTTGGGGATTTAATATTTATCCTTACGGACAGATTCTTGTCTGTGTATATGGCGTTGTTGCTACATATGCTATATTTAGGTATCGAATAATGGATATTCGTTTAGCTATATCAAATACGGCAATCTTTATAGCTGTATATGCTCTTGTTTTAGGGATTCCTTTTTGGGTAGGGTATAAGCTATTAGGGAAAGGACTTTGGCTATTACCAATAGCTTTAATGGCTTTGTTTGCAACACTCGGGCCTTTTATATATTTCTACATTCAAAAGAGAGCGGAAGACAGGCTGCTTCAAGAACAAAGAGCATATCAAGCAACTTTACGTCAAGCATCTGCTGGAATGGGAAGAATAAAAGATTTAAATAAATTACTTAATATGATTGTATTTGTGTTAACGCGAACGGTACGTATAGAACATGCCGTTATTTATATTCTCGATGAGTTTAAAAAGGGTTATAAATTGGGAGCTTTTAAACACCGAAGTAGTCAAATTCATTTTAATAATAGTATTATTGAAGATTCACCTATTCTTGCTTTTTTATCAGCAAATCACAGCCCTATTGTTTATGAAGAAATGAAACAAAGGATTCAAGATTATCGAGATGAGAAGTTTTCGGCTATTGAAGATTTTATGAAGCAGCTTGATTTTGAGCTTGTTGTGCCCATATATATTGACAATCGTTTAAATGCTTTTGTGGGGATGGGAAGAAAGGAAAGCGGCAAGATTTATACTGAAGATGATTTAGCTGTTTTCTCCATCCTTGCCAATCAAGCAGCTTTAGCTATTGAAAATGCTCAGTTTTATGAAGAAATGAAAATTACTCAACAGCAACTTTTTCAAGCAGAGAAGATGGCAACCATTGGTACTATGGCTGATGGTCTTTCGCATCAGATCAATAACCGTTTTCATGCATTAGGTTTTATTGCCGGCGATGCCTTAGATACTATTAAAATGAATAAAACGTTAGAGATGTCTGATAAAATCAAAGAAATTATGGGTGATTTAGAAAAAGCCTTTGCTAGGGTGCAAGAAAATGTGACTCAAGGGGGTGAAGTGGTACAAGGGCTTTTAAAGTATACCCGTAAGGGGGAGGAGGGTTTCGCACCCGTAGACGTGGATAGTGTCATTTCGAGCGCTTATGAAATGGCCCAATTTAAAATTAAAACCAATCAAATGGCTTTGGTGCGTAAATATGACAATCATACATTACCCAAGGTCAAAGGAAACGCGACTCAACTTCAAGAAGTTTTCTTTAATATGATCGACAATAGTTATGATGCCATGATGCAAAGAAAAAATGAACACAACGAAGAGGGATATGATCCTACTTTAAATATTTATGCTCACTCCCAAGGGGAGTATTTAGAGATGATTTTTGAAGATAATGGCATTGGTGTTAAAGATGAAGATGTGCAGAAGCTTTTTACGCCTTTTTTTACAACTAAACTTTCCAGCAAAAGAGGAACCGGTCTTGGACTTTATGTGATCCGTAAAATCATAGAAGAGAATCATCAGGGTAAGGTGGAATTTATTTCTAAATATATGCAGGGAACTCAGATGAAAATTCGATTGCCCATTGCAGTTGTTTAACCTTTAAGCTAGACTAACGTTATGTCAAAATTATTAATTGTGGATGACGAAATAGATATTCGGGAATTTGCTAAAAGTTTCTTTAAAAGGCGAGGTATTGATGTTTTTACGGCTAGTGGGGGCAAGCAGGCTTTAGAAATTATCTTTCTAGAAAAACCAGATTTAGTCTTATTGGATGTCCGTATGGAGGAAATTACTGGAGTGGATGTTTTAAGGCAGCTGCGTAAGGCCAATCAGTTCGTTAAGGTCATAATGGTTTCAGGAATTGAAGATCCAGAAATTATTAATGAAACTAAAGCTTTAGGGGTGGTTGGTTTTATCCACAAGCCTTTGGTATTAGAAGAGCTGGAAAAGATTGTGATGTCAGAAATTAAACTATAATACCGTCTTACCTCATATCATGTCTTCTGTAAAAATAGACTACAAAAAAGAACTTGAATCTGCTTCTAAAGGCATGATCCTTATTCATGACCCTAAGCTTTTAATTAAACTTATTGTTCGTTCCATTGTCCAAAAAGTCCAAATTGATCACGCTGGGATGATTCTTTATAATCCCCAGAAAGATTCCTATGTCTTGGCGATTTCTCATGGCCAGTCAGGGGCGCGTATTCCAGAAGGTTTTATTCGATTTGACAAAAAACATCCTTTAATCCGCCTTTTTGTGGAAAAGGAATATAAATATTTAGTGTCTAATCGTAATGCCTTGGTTAGTGAAGACATTAATAAAATGCTGTGGCAAGAAAGCGTGATATCTAATGGTAATGGGACTAAAGAAATTTTGCATCAAGTTAGTGCCCAAATGCCCAAGCTTAATGCCATTGCTTGTGTACCGGCGTATCATCAGCACAAGCTTTTAGCTATTTTACTTCTTGGACAAAGACATGATGGGACCCGTTTTGAACAAGAAGAGCTTGATTTCTTCTCAGCATTGGCCTCTGATGTGGCCATGGCTATTCAAAATGCACAATTATTTGATGATTTAAAGAGGGAAGCTGAACGTAACCGTAATTTGTTTATTCAAACAACTATTGCCTTAGGTGGTGCCATTGAAGCTAAGGATGCCTATACCCATGGGCATACAGAGCGAGTCACAAAATATGCTTTAGCTGTTGCCCGGCAGATGGAACATACGGGTGTTTACAATTTTCCACCTAAGTTTTTTGAAAATCTTTATATCGCTGGGTTACTGCATGATATTGGCAAGATTGGTATACCTGAGGCGATTTTAACCAAAAAAGATAAACTGACTTTAGATGAATATGAAATTATGAAGACCCATACACTTCGCGGAGCGGAAATTCTTTCTCCTTTGACTGGTTTTGAGGAATGTATTGCTGGGGTTAAATATCATCATGAAAGTTATGATGGTAGAGGTTATCCCGAAGGTTTAAAAGGTGAGCAAATTCCTATGGTCGCAGCGATTATTGCAGTAGCCGATACCTATGATGCTATGACTACGGATCGTTCTTATCGCAAGGGATTAAGTAGGGACATAGCCATTAGCGAAATCCAGAAATTTGCTGGAAAGCAATTTAATCCTAAACCCGTCCAGGCTCTCTTTGAATTGTTCCAAAAAGGTGAGTTATAAGAATCTCTTTTATTCCTTCCCAAGAGATTTTTATTCAAGCTGGGTAGGAAATTCTAAAATAATCGTTGTTCCTTTTCCTTCAGTACTTTCTACAAAGATTTTTCCATCGTGTTTTTTGATGATTTCATGCGTAATAGATAGGCCAAGGCCGGTGCCTTCATCTTTTTTAGTAAAGAAGGGGTCAAAGATGTGAGGTAGATGTTCAGCGCAAATACCTTCTCCAGTATCTTGGATTGTAATCCGGATTTTCTGTCCTTCTTCAGAGGGATGACTGGAAATGTTTATTTGACCTCCACTTTTCATCGCTTCAATGGAATTCAGAAAAATATTTAAAAGGGCCTGTTTAATTTGGTTTTGGTCCAGTTGTAAAACAATATCTACAGGAGGGTGGTAATCCCTGTTAACTTTGATGTTATATTTTATACAATCATTGCTTAAAAGTTCAACAGTAGAGTCAATAAGATTATGGATATTGGAAGGTCTAAGTACCGGAAGGGCGGGACGGGCAAAATCTAGAAGCTCATGCACGAGATTGTCAATTCGATCAACTTCTTGAGAAATCATAGGTGTAAATTTAACTAGAAAAGCCTTATCATCCAATTTCTGGGGGAGGTATTCACTGAAGGTCTTAAGGACTGTTAATGGATTCTTGATTTCATGGGCCATGCCACTGGCCAAGGTAGCAATGGATTTTAGACGTTCTGTTTGGATGATTTCTTGGCGTAACAATTCATTTTGTTCGGCGATTTCAAATTGAGTTCCTTTATGTTTTGCATAGAATGCTTGTAATTCCGGCAAAAATTCCATACAAGGACCGCACCATGATGCCCAAAAATCAACTAACACAAAATCAGTTTTACCTACAAAATCTGATAACGCCAGTTCACCACCGGCAATTGATGGTAATTTAATATCGGTAAACTTCTGACCTACTGCCACTTTCCTTTCAACATCAATATCCGAAATTATTTCCTGAATCCTTTTTATTTTTTTAGTATCGGCATTCATTAAACTGACAACAGCCTCTTTTTCAGACAGACTATATCCATAAAACGAATTTGTAAACACATGCGTTCCAACCAATGTATTCACGTGCTCAGTTGCAAATTTCTTATCAATGTTCACTTCCTCCATGTTCAGTTTAGCAATTCCCTGATCAAAAGCGGCTTTTTGTTCAGATGTTTTCAAACTATCTTTGTGCGATTTGTAATATGCTTCTGTTCTTTTATTAAATGCATTCTTATCATCCTGATAAGTTTGAAGCAAATCATTTTGAGTAGTTCCTTTGATAGTCATAAAGTTAGTGGTATCTACCGAAACGGTTATTTTACCACCTTCAAGAACAAAAGCCTGACGAACACGTTTATGTTCAGGAAATTCATAAA
>Ga0118677_10005550_pt1 | contig 21994 bp, 19 predicted proteins | sample AliMusrvi5mmetaG_FD_86154 | JGI IMG/M metagenome (GOLD analysis project Ga0118677, IMG submission 86154)
GAAATAGTCCGACTTCACGGTGGCATGGTCCTGGCGGTGTGTCATTCTGAATTGGGGAATTCCCCCGATGCCCAGGATGCCGCACAGGCTGTGTTCGTCACGCTTGCCCAGAAAGCATCCTCCCGGGAGGTTCGTCATTCTCTTGTCGGATGGTTGCACCGGGTTGCATGGTACATTTCGGCGCGCACAGCTGAAGCCCGGTCCATTCGCCGGAGGCACGAACAGGAGGCGGCCCGCATGAAGTCCGAATTTCAGACGCCCGGCGGAACCGAGCTACCGGCGGAACTCCTGCATTCCGGCCTGGCTGCGTTACCTGAAAAATATCGGGTTCCACTTATTCTGCATCACCTTGAAGGACGTTCTCAGGAAGAAACCGCGGCTCTTCTGGGTTGCGGTGAAAGTGCGGTGGCGATGCGGTTGAATCGAGGTCGCAAGATGCTTCGGGACAGAATTGCCAAGTGTGGCGTTTTGGCGTCTGAAATGAGTCTTGCGGGACTGTTTGCTCCTCATATTTTCGACGCGCCCCCGCAAGCATTTATCGGAGGCACCGCGAAGGCAGCCACCGCTGCGATAGGCGGGAAGCTTGCTTCCGATGCGATAATTTCTACAAAAACTCTTGCACTCTCGAAAGGAGCATTGCACATGTTATTCTGGGAAAAAGTTAAAACTGTTGCCGCGGTACTGGCGATCTCTTTATTTGCAAGCGGTGTCATAGGTACTGTGTTGGTCGCGCATGGCCAAGGCACAACCACGCAACCAAGCTTTGTTGGTCCAATTACAGAGACGGGAAGCAATTCCATTACTGTGCAACCGAAAGAAGGCGCGGCGATCATCGTCAGCTACGACAGCGCAACGGTCATCAAGATTGGCGGCAAGATCGCTACTGGTGCCGATCTCAAGGTGGGTATGAATGCCTACGGGTTTGGTCCCCTGAACAAGCCTGCCACTGAGATTCGTGCATATACACCGCAACCCGCGCCTCCACCCACTACAACAACGAAGCCTTATGTCGGTGGAAGCATCACGCAGGTCGGGAATAATTCGATTACCATTCAGCCCAAAGAGGGCGCGGCTGTGGTCGTTCCGTTCGACAATACCACGGTCATCAAGGTCGCAGGTAAGGACGCCACTGCCGCTGATCTTAAAGTTGGCATGAATGCTTATGCCCTTGGAACGCAAGGCAAGACGGCAACTGATATTCGAGCATATACGCCGCAACCTGCGCCGAATCCTACTCCTGCACCTGTTCAGAACAAGGCCATTGCTGTTGGTTCCATCACAGGGATTGGGAATGGGTCGATCACGATTCAACCCAAGGAAGGCGCTGCCGTCACTGTCACTATCGACAATAAAACCACCTTCAAGGTCAATGGCAAGGATGGCACAGCCGGCGATCTCAAGGTGGGTATGAACGTCTATGCCTTGGGTACTCAAGGGCAGGCAGCCACGGAGATCCGCGCTTACACGCCCAAACCAAAATAGCCGCACGGCATTCATAATGCAGAGGTCACGAGCCTGGTCATCGTCTCAATGGCCAGGCCCGTTTTTAATTGGCATTGACAATCCTTCGTTCACACCTGAAAACTTACGCAATCTGATATAAAGGATTGCTTCTCCCTGGCTTCTGACAATGGACAAATGATCATGAACTATGTCGACATTCAGGTAAACGGCTTCGGCGGCACCAACTACAACAAGGACAACATGACCGCGGAGGAACTTCATGTCTCCTGCGAAAAACTGCAGGAGACTGATGTTGGCGGGATCCTGGCCACATTCACCAGCGACCAGCCGGAGGCCATGATCAGGCGGATCGCCACGCTTCTTAAGCATCGCGCCGCCGATCCGCTTGCCCAGAAAATCATCTGGGGCATTCATATTGAAGGGCCTTACATGAGCGCCGAGCCTGGTTATCGCGGGGCACATCCTGTGGAAGCCATGAAGCCGGTCAATATGGATGTCATCAATCAATTTTACGACTCTTGCCAGGGGTTGCTTCGCATTCTCACGCTTGCGCCTGAGCAGGATCCCGGTTGCAAAGCCACGGCCTTTCTCGCGAAGCGCAAAGTGACGGTTTCCGGCGGCCACTCGAACGCTTCACTGGATGAGTTGAAAGGCGCCATCGATGCTGGACTTTCGATGTGGACACACCTGGGCAACGGTTGCCCGGTCCAGATGCACCGTCACGACAACATCATTCAACGTGTATTGTCTTTCTCCGACAAACTCTGGACGTGCTTTATCGCTGACAGCGTTCATGTGCCGCTTTTTGCCTTGAAGAACTATCTCAAGGCTGCGAACCCGAGGCGGACGATTGTCACGACGGACGCGGTATTTCCGGCGGGTCTTGGACCTGGAAAGTTCAACATGGGACGTTTCGGGGATGTGATCATCGGGGAGGATCTTGCCATCTGGGCTCCGGATAAGTCGCACTTTTTGGGTTCTGCGAGCACCATGCCCAGTTGCAGGAAGAATCTTCTGACTCTTGGGCTGTCAGACCTGGAAATCGGCAAGGGAGGTCAGGCATATACTAAAAACTGAATACGATATCGGTCCGGGTGGATTGAGCGGCAACGACGATTCGGGACAGATATCGGCGTGGTATATTCTTGGAGCGATCGGATTCTACCCCGTATGCCCTGTTTTGCCTGAATATGCAGTAACCGGTCCCATCTTCACGAAAGTAACCATCAGACTTTGGAATGGTAAAACGCTGGTCATAACTGCACCGGGTACTTCAGAAAAAAACTGTTACATCAAGTCTATCCGGTTTAATGGGAAAGAAATCACTAATTACAAATTTTCCCATTTTGATTTGGTCCAGGGTGGAAACATTGATTTTGAAATGACCGATCGATTTTAAAACCGTAATCCTTTGATTGGTGTTAGTTTAAAATTAAGAGCATCCCGATTCGAATTCATAAATGACTTTAACCATCAATTTTTTACTATGTACAGATTCAATTTGTTAATTACCCTTTTATTTGTCGTAAATCTTGCTGTAGGTGAACCAGTGCTGACTAATCGGACTAAAACGGCCCTAAATTCTCAAAAAATGAATACAATTGAACTTATGAAAAAAAGAATCCTCCTGGATTCGTCTAAAGTTTTATTTGAGATCCCACTGACCCCGAAAAATTTCTCGGAATTGTGGACAATTCATCATAGCCAATGGGAAGTCAAAGAGGGTTGGCTTGAAGGGGTGAACCCGGGTAATTGGCCCGGCATGGCCATTCTTAAACAGGATTTTCCGGGAAATGTGCTGGTTGAATTTGAGGCTCAGACCATACTCCCATCCTCGCATGATATCAACGTAATGTGGAACGGCGAATGGCTTCCTGAAACCGACCAGCGTGGGATAGCCTACGTTGCCGGATTGCAGGGGTGGTGGACTGGTAAGGTTGGGATCGAGAAATCGAACGACTATAAATTTATGTTAGGTACACCTTTATATAACTTTGAACCGGGCAAAATATACAGGATACAGGCCGGAAGTATCGATGGGCATTGCTTTATTCTTGCAGATGGTAAGTTGCTGCTTGAGGGCATGGATCCAGATCCAATTGATAATCAGAAAAATACCAAAGTTGGTTTTGAGGCCTACTGCAGTAAAATCCGGATCCGGAATATCATAATCAGACAAATTTATTGGGAACAGTTAAATATGAAATATGAAGTTGATTTCTAAAGCTGTTGCACAAATTCATTGAATGGTGAGAGGTAAAATTAAAGCATTGTTCCTTATTAATTTTTTTATCCGTTAGTCTTATTGCATCAAAAGTACTGTGACTGCAACTTAAACCCAAATCATTGCTGGCTTTAGTAATTGAGGGGATGTAGTAATCGGGCCTATCTTGATTTGGCTGCTTATATTCAGCATTCACTGAATAGATTCCAGATAGTAAGCGCCCAAGCTCCCTAATTTCAAATGCTTCACTGGAGCCAACATTATAAATTGGGCATTGTTTTGAAGCTGCGCTTGCAATAGTCATTAGCCATATTACCAAGTCATCTGCATACATATAGCTTCGGTAGACTCTATTTTGAGCCTTAATTTTAATTGGGACATGGTTCATACCATTCTGAATAAAATTTCCAATTGCAAAATGTTGATCTCTGGGTAGGTAGCAACCTATAAATGCAAAGCACCTAGCTATGGAAACGGAAATGCCACTCTTTCCAAGTAAAATTATTTCACTCTCAGAATCTCTTTTTGCTGCGGCATAATGTCGCTTCTCTTCTTGCACCTCCTCTAATGGTATAAAAACATCCTCCTCGGAAAATGGAATCAACTCATTTGTGGTTCGACCATAAACAGCTCCAGAACTCACATATAGTATTTTGGATTCTTTAAAATCACTTTTAGCTATTTTGCAGAAATTTAATGTGCCTGCAATAATATTCTTTTTTTCATTCTCTGGCGCCTCTAAGTATTTTGAAGCATCCGAAGAGGCTGCGGCATGAATGACATACTCAGCATAAGGCAAGCTTTCACAACTACCTATATCTCCATTTATTAGCCTTACTGACGCATCAATTAATTCAGGGTTTGTTGAACTAAGCATCTCTGCATTTCTAGCAAAGATATAAATTGAATCAATTGACCAGGTCTGTAAAAGACCGCGTCTATATGCATCTAAAATTGATTTGCCAAAAAATCCGGACCCTCCAATTACTAATAGGGTCTTCATTTAACTACTCACAATTATATTAAATAAACCATCAACTGAAGGGGCTATTTTGAAGAGGTCGGCAGATTGGTTATGTAACTCTCCATAACCCCATTTAACCAGTATTGTTGATATGTTATTAGCGGTTGCCGCGTCAAAGTCCTCAATGCGATCGCCAACGTAAACGGCACTGTTGGAATAAATTTCTTGCTCCCTTAAGAGAGCTTCAATCATTAAAGCTTTGCTTGTGAATTGTCGCTCTGCATATTTATCAAGCGCGTATATCCGCTCACCAAATATTCGCTCCCACCCAAGAAATTTTATAATTTTTCTGGTGGGTAAATATCTTTTATTGGTAGCCAAGTAGAGTGGAAGTCTAGCTTGAAGCAACTTCTCCAACATATCATGAATACCAAGGTAAGGCTCTGAAAATTTATAACCTTCATTGTCATAAAAGCTTTTAAAATCTTGCATCAGTACGTCTAAATCAATCGACTTTTCGGAACCGACTAAATTCACCATCATCTCCCTTAGCGGGGGGCCTATGATGGATTTGTTTAACGGAATATGTGGAGTCAGTCCTGATTTGCCAATTGCAAAATCCAGCGCTGTCAAAATAGATGGCGCTGAATCAATGAGGGTGCCATCCAAATCAAAAATAACTACGCCGATCATCCTTTGCCTCAAACTAATAACACTACTGTGGGACCGCATAGAAAACACTATCAAAACTATTATTAAAATGCTGCCTTAAATAAAATTTATAGTTTGGACAATATCTAGCAACTAGGGAAGGAATTTCCCATAAATCATTTGGTCTATGATAAAGAGAAAGAACCAAAACTGGTCTTGATCTCTTAATTAATTCCTGGGCACCCGTTAATGCTAGAACTTCAGCGCCCTCTACATCAAATTTAATAAAATCTACTGTTGATTTTGGCAACATCTGATCTAAGGAGACTGCAGCAATATGCGCTTCACCATTCTCTGAAATTGCTCCACCTTCGCCTGCGCCGCTAAAAGATAAGATTTGATATCGATCAGACACAGCCATGGGAAGACATGTGGCCCTAAGCTTAGTGCTATTAACTACCCTGACTAGCTCCAAAAAATTAACGGGGTCAGGTTCAAATAAATAAGCTTCATTCAAATCTAGGCAAAAAGAGGCATCAAGAAATGTGTCTCCGTTATAAGCACCGCAATCAATATAATCACATTTAAGCCCAGTAAAACTAGCTAAAGTTAATTCATTGAAATATTGTTTTTCTTGATGCTTAAAGCTGGAATATGGGTCATTCAATCCCAAGCGAAATTGACAGATATTTAATAAAGTTCTTTTACTTTCATCATCTGAAAGCAGATCGTAAGTCTCTTGGAGGCTTGAGACGTTGCCTAATAGCACGTCTTTTTTACTTAACCAGTATCGCCATCCCAATTGCCCCGAGAAGAGATTATAGATATCCCATGGCATAAAGATGTCATTGAAACCCGCCTTTAACGCATAAGCTTTTAATTCATCAAATGGAACATCCCTATTAAATATGCCGACAAGCAGCTGAGCGGATAAGTCAGTACGCGGAATATCTGACCAACAAAAAATTGGAAGATTGTCAATGTATTTTTGTCGTGGATTTGTCTCAATGAATCCCAATAAATTGAAATTACTATTCTTAAGCGCTTTTGCCACATCCCTGCCAAAGCTACCGGCACCAAAAACATAAACAGGTTTTGTTTTAGATAGTTGCCGTACAGCATTCCCACTTAAGGATTCGCAAAGAACCTTAAAAGCATTGAAATCTAAAGTGTCAGTCGGATCCATAGCTCGCTCATAAACTAATTTGATAGCTTATGCACCCCTCTTTAAAATTAGCTCTTTAAGTATTGGATTCTCAGCGTATGGTCCATCAATATGATTAATAGTTAAAGCCTCGTTTGCTTTGATGAGTAAAGTTAACTTTTCTCCATTCATGACCTCTCGACAAGACAATTGCCCCTTCATTAATGGGATAGCTAAATAAAAGTCTTTGGCAAAAGTATCTGCATTTAAAACATATCCTGGGTCAAGATCACGTTTGGCATATGCACCTCGTACAAGCGCGTCTAAATATTCAATCTCTTTTTTAGAAATGATCCTTCGCGAGTCTGAAGGGCCGCCACACATTTCAGCCGCCTTATGAAATGCTTTAAACCATTGATCGGCCTGCTCCGGCAGAGTGCAGTAATTGGATACAGGCACACCCTCATAATCAATATCAATGTGTCGTTCCCATGAACGAACCCCCTTTCCATATGAAATCAGCATTGAAGAATGCCAGTCATGGTATTCATGAGTAGATAAGCCGATTACATGATTGGGAAATCGATGCTTTAGATAGTCAATTTGGTTCAGATTTAACTCATCGTCTTCTGATGGGTAAAGAGATACGCAATGATTAACGGCCAATGGGATATCGCGCTTTTCAAAAAAATGGACTACATCATCAAGGTCTTTTTCAGAAGCTCCGCCGGTTGAGATAATTACCGGCCTCCTTGTTGAGGCGATTTTTTCAAGCAATGGCCAATCATTCATATCTGAACTTGCAACTTTGATGATTGGCAAATCAAAATCCACGCATAAATCTACTGAAGCCTCATCAAATGGAGTAGACATCGGTATACACCCAACATTCTTAACCTCCTCCAATAGGCGAGCAAACTCCTCTTTAGTAAGCTTAGTAGCCTCAGTCTTTTTAATATAACGAGACTCTTGACTTCCCTTGAACTCTGGATGGATAAAGTTATCAACATCACGAAATTGCAGCTTAATTGCCGCTTTTATATTGTTATATCTAACTACAGTGCCAAAATCACGGATGATTTTTAGACCTCGATCAACGCTACCCCAATGATTATTCGCCAGCTCCAATACAAATAAATTTTCAAATAATTCTTTATCTTTTTGAGAAATCATATACACACCCTTTTAATTAATTTTTAAAGCACTATTTCGTACGCTAGCTAATTCTTGCGGATCCAAAAATGGATGCATGTCATCCAACTCAGGAGTTGTTATTACTCCATCAACCATTTTTGATTTCAATCTTGGCTCGAACTCTTGATGCAGATCCAGGAAAGTATTGCAAAGAGATGGTCCTGACGAATCTAGAAATTCTTTAAGACGAAGTTTCCATGCATCTTTTTTTAAATCAATTGACCTAAAACTGAATGCCTCTCCTAATTTCTTAAAATCAGGAAATGACAATCCAGATTTCGAGGAAGAGCCAGCCTCTCGTTTAAAGAAATTGCGCTGCGTTTGCTTAATAGAAAGATAGCCATCATTATTTAGAATAAATACCAGCACATTTAACCCTAGATTACTAATAGTCTCTAGCTCTTGAATATTCATCATGCTGCTACCATCTCCAGCTAAGCAAATCACGCGAGATTTAGGGCTTGCAATCGCTGCCCCGAGCGCAGCAGGGATGTCATACCCCATTGATGCAGAGCCAGAGTTACTAAATAGGCGCATTCCTGCTTTAATTTTTCCAATCTGAAACGGAACGATTGTCGCTGTAGCATCACCGCAAACTACTATGTCACTTTGTTTCAAGCGCTCAAATAACTCGGCAATAAAATGATACGAATTAATTGCATCTTCAGAAACTGGATAATCTCCGACCCTTGGAGTAAACCGAGCGTTGATATCAGCACACCACTCCACCCAAGATCCATGAGTTGAGCTCCATTCATGTGTCTTTGCCTCTGCTATAAGCGAGGGAATAAAAATTTTTAGATCAGCGGTGATGGTTATATCGGCCGAAACGTAAGGTTTTTTAAATTCTGCAGGATCAATATCAACCCAAATTTTCTTTGCATTGCGAGCAAAACTTGACCAGTTATAGCTTACCTGCCGAATATTTAAACGTGAACCCAAAATGATTACTAAATCAGAGTTTTGAACTACAAAGTTACCCGCTCTTGTACCAATTGTTCCAGGACGACCAGCAAACAATCGATGCTCATTTGGAAAAATATCATGAGTCCAAGCAGTTACCACGGGGATATCCAATGTTTCTGCAAGCCTGACTAGCTCAGTGTCCATACCAGCAATTCTCACACCACTTCCCGCTAAGATGACTGGGCGCTTAGCCTGAGTTAGAGCCGCCATTATCTGAGTCAATTCTGATGGAGATGCGCTAACTTGTTTGACCGATAAATCCAAGTGTTTTGTAATCAAACCCTCATAAGACTCAGGCAAAACAGCCCCCTGAAGATCAACAGGGATATCAAGCCAGGCGGGGCCAGGTTTTCCAGTTACCGCCTCGAAAAATGCTTCATCAATTTTTTCTGCAATTTCCTCTGCAGATCTTAATAAGCACACCCATTTTGTAATGGGTTTAGCCATAGCAACAATATCGACCTCCTGATCGCCCAACTGCCTCAAATCAGGAACTGGATTAAATGACAGCATAGTCTCGCGCTTTACTTGCCCAGAAACTACTACCATTGGAATGGAGTCTGTATAAGCACCAAAAACACCATTGAGCGCATTGATGCTACCTGGGCCAGTGGTTACATTCAATAGGGCGGGCCTAAGCGCAACGCGCGCATAAGCTTCCGCAGCAATTGAGGCGCCCTGCTCATGATGGCAATAAATCTTTTTCAAGGCCTCGCTTGCCCCAATAGCGTCATTCAAATACATGGCTCCGCCGCCAGTAACCAAAAATGAGGTGTCAACACCTAAAAAAGCTAAACGGGCAACAATAAAATCAGCAACTCTCATGCAATCTTTCTAGAAATTTACACCCAAGAACGTTTCAATCTGAGTTGCCGCATACTCCAACATCTCTTTCGTTAAAGCAGGTTGAACCCCAATCCAAAATGTATTGTTCATGACATTGTCTGTATTTGTTAGGTCACCACTAACGCGATACTGCGCATCTTTCATATAAGGCTGACGCGTCAAATTACCGGCAAAGAGCAATCTAGTGCCAACCTTGTTTTGATCTAAATAAGTGGTCAGATCTACTCTTGATACAGGGCAACTCTCTTTTAAAGTAATAGGGAAGCCAAACCAAGAGGGGTCAGAGCCTTCAGTTGCCTCTGGTAATTGCAAAAATTCTTCGCAAGTTTGAAGTCGCCCTTTCAAAAACTTAAAGTTATCCTTGCGTGCTTGAATAAATGCTGGAGCTTTTTCTAATTGCGCCAAAGCACAGGCAGCCTGCATATCCGTAATTTTGAGGTTGTAGCCTAAGTGACTATAGGTGTATTTATGATCATAGCCAAAAGGCAGATCACCTAACTTCCAGGAAAATCTTTTTCCGCAAGTATTGTCTTTTCCGGGAGGGCAGTAGCAGTCACGCCCCCAGTCCCTAAAACTCTCAGCAATTTGCTTCAATTCATAGTTATTAGTAAATACCGCACCGCCCTCTCCCATAGTGATGTGGTGCGCTGGATAAAAGCTGAGCGTTCCAATATCGCCAAAGGTACCAACCATTTGACCTTTGTATGTCGTGCCCAGGGCATCACAGCAATCCTCCACTAACCAAAGATTGTGTTTCTTGCAAATCGCAGTCACTACATCCAAGTTAAAGGGATTGCCTAAAGAATGGGCCAACATAATAGCTTTAGTCTTTGGGCCAATGGCAGCTTCAATTTTAGAAGCGTCGATATTATGCGTAATTGGGTCTACATCAACAAAAACTGGGACCGCTCCAAACTGCACAATTGGATTAACCGTAGTCGGAAACCCTGCAGCCACACCGATGACTTCATCACCTTTTTTAATAGCACGTTCACCCAGCTTTGCGGAAGTTAGGGCAGAGAAAGCCACTAAATTTGCCGAAGAGCCTGAATTGACTGTAATCAGGTGCTTTACACCAATAAATTCCGCAAGCTTCTTTTCAAACATCTCGTTAAAGCGACCAGTGGTTAGCCATCCATCTAAAGATGCCTCAACCATATTCTCTAACTCTTTAGAGTCAATTAACTTTCCCGAGGGAGGAATGACTGTTTGCCCGGGTACAAATTTCTTGGGGGCAAACTCCAAAGCAGAATACTCTTTCACTAATTCCAAAATCTGTTTACGAATTTTGTCTTTTGCAAATTGATCAACGGAGATAGAGATTTCAGTCATAATTTTTATTGGTTAATTTAAGAATTTTGATAGCTAGTGATTTGCTGTAGGCTGACATCGTGCAGGTCAGCTTGCTGCTGATACGCCTGCTGCCATTGAGATATTTTTTCAATGGCTAATTCAAGATTCCACTTTGGAGCCCAATGCAAATACTGTCGTGCTTTCGAAATATCTAATTTCAACGCATGCGCCTCATGAGGCTGCTCTCCGACCACTTGTTCCCAGCTAGCAGAAGTGGGCCACTTTTGAATCAATAGGTTGATCACTTCCTGAACCGGTCTTGCATCCTCATCGCGAGGACCAAAATTCCAGCCACCGTTAAATTCGGGGCCCTGCTCATAAAGCGCCTGCCCCAATACTAAATAACCAGATAGTGGCTCAAGTACATGCTGCCATGGTCTAGTTGCCAAAGGATTGCGAATCATCAAAGGCTGAGCTGCCTCAAAAGCTTTAATCGCATCTGGAATTAATCGATCATCTGACCAGTCACCACCACCTAATACGTTTCCAGCTCTGGCTGAAGCAATTGCTACTCGGTGGGAATCAAATTTCTCGGCAGGAAAATATGATTGGCGATATGCACTGGTAACTAACTCAGCACAGCCTTTACTATTACTATAAGGGTCGTGACCACCCATTGGCTCGTTCTCACGATAGCCCCAGGCCCACTCTTTATTCTCGTAACACTTATCCGTTGTCACTATAACTGCAGCGCGAACGGAATCCACAGATCGAATGCTTTGCAACACATGTACTGTGCCCATTACATTGGTGGCATAGGTTTCCACTGGATTCGCATAAGAGTAACGCACCAGTGGTTGCGCCGCCATATGAATGACAATTTCTGGCCTAGCTTCAGACATTGCCTTTTGTAACTTGTCCAAGTCGCGAATATCGGCAATATGGGATTGCTTAAGACCCTCTTGCACCTGAGCTACTTCAAAAAAATTGGGCTGGGTATTGGGTGCCAATGCATAACCCGTTACGTGAGCACCCATTGAACTAAGCCAAAGCGAAAGCCAGCCGCCCTTAAAGCCAGTGTGTCCCGTTAAGAAAACACGCTTTCCCTTCCAAAAACTGGGGTTGACTTTAGAGAGGTCTGAACCGGTCATATTTAATTCCAAACCTTCCAAGGAGCGCTGCCGCTAGCCCATAATTCCTCAAGATGTTGCTTGTCACGCAAGGTATCCATTGGCTGCCAAAAGCCATTATGAGTAAATGCCTCTAACTGATTAGACCTTGCTAAAACCTCCAGAGGTTTTCGTTCCCAAATGGTGGAGTCATCTTCAATAAGATCAATTACCTTAGGGGATAAGACGAAGAACCCGCCATTAATATACATACCATCACCATGAGGCTTCTCCACAAAACTCTTTACGCTAGTTCCCTGCATATCTAAAGCACCAAATCGGCCAGGCGGCTGAACTGCGGTTACTGTTGCTTGCTTACCGTGGGCTTTATGAAAAGCGATTAATTTTGTAAGGTCTACATCACCAACTCCATCACCATAGGTAAAGCAGAAATCTTCATCATCCAAGTACTGACGCACGCGCTTAAGACGACCACCTGTCAAAGTGTTTTCGCCAGTATCAATCAGGGTAATTTTCCAGGGCTCAGCATATTGCTGATGGATCTGCATAGCGTTATTATTGGCCATATCAAAAGTAACGTCTGACATGTGCAAAAAGTAGTTTGCGAAATACTCTTTAATCATGTACCCCTTGTAGCCGCAGCAAATGACGAAGTCATTTACTCCATGGGCTGAGTACATTTTCATTATGTGCCAGAGAATAGGCTTGCCGCCAACCTCGACCATCGGTTTTGGGCGAGAAGATGTTTCTTCTGCGATACGGGTACCCAAACCACCCGCAAGAATAACTGCCTTCATTGATTTACCATCAAGAAAAATAATGAATCATTCTACCTTGAGTAGCCTGACTCTGGGCTGGGCTGATTTATTGAGAAATAGCATTTTTGGGTCCGTAAAACCCGTATTTTTTGACTAAAAGACCAATAAATAAAGCCATTAGCAAGTAATTACATATCGGACGAACAATTGCGCCCAAAGAAACAGCCAAATTAATTTGGCCGAGAACGAACCCTCCGCCCAAATAGGAGCTTCTCGCCTCGTAAAAGAGATTTAAAGCCTCAATCCAATCTAGAGGAAAGCAAAATATCACTAACACTAACATGCTTAATTTTTTATATTCCCTAGAAAACAATAAATAAGGTAATAAAACTAAATAGCAAAGATAAATGTATCCGCCCATTGTGATAGAAAAATTTGTTATAAATATGATTGTGCCAATGAATAGCTCAGCGCCATTGAGGCGCCTGAAAAGCAATACCAATAATAAAATTAGTAAAGTTAAATACCCCATGACTTTAATAAAAGAAAACCAGAAGGCATAAGTATGCTGTGTCTCTGGATAAGCTCCCCCATAAACAATGACCCATTTCACTGCATACAAATTCATTAAGGTATTTGGCAATGCCAACATACCGTCGTGGCCCATTGTGCTACCAGCAGCAAAATTAAAATAGGAGGCAATAAAAGTCGCAACACTAAAGCCTGGTGCGAAGCTGGTGATCCAAAAGATCAGCGAGCAAGCTAAAAACGATTTAATCAAAACCCCTCTATTAAACTGGTAGCAATTTAAATAAGGAATAAGTAACAGTAAAAAATAGGGCTTGATATTGATAAGGATCCCAAGATAAATAGCTTTGAGCCATTGATTCTCAGTTGAAGCGTATAGAGCTAAAAACAGTACTGCCAAAAAAATAAGATTGCCACGTTCAAGCGCGAATAAAGTTGGCACACTGATTGCGCAGGCTAACCAGATCAAAAATCGATTGCTAACTCGAATTTTCCTCCATTCACCAATATTGACTATTGCAAATAACATTCCTAAATAAAGAACTGATACGACTAAAATCAGATTCGGAAAATTTTGACGCAACTCAAATGGACCAAAAATCTCATTTCGATTTAGGCCAATAGTAAACAGCTTTAAGAAATAGTAATTAAGTGGTGGATAGATGGATTTGTAGCTAGAATAAAAACCATCATTTAGAGCCCAATATAATGGACTATAAAAATCCATGAAAGTATCATTCTTGTCCCAAATAAATGGCCCTGGTAGATAATGATGCTCAGAAAAGAAAATGAAGAAGTAAGCGACATTAATAAACTCGCACGCCAGTAATAAATATAAAATTTGATCTGGCTTTATATTACGAAAATATAGTTTTAGTTTGGCAAGCACTCTAGCAATCTATAAAGGTATTACAGAAATAATCTCATCATTTTAAACCACTTGCTTGATGCAGCAATGACCCCTTAGCACGTAAAAACCTATATTTAATTCACCAAAATCCTTTATGGATCACAATAAGCCAATACAAGTTTAAAAAGCCGCCCTCATGCTCCACAGACCCCTATACAGATTCTTAGGTCGATTTCTTCACAGAAATGATCGTCGCAAGGTTGCCACCAAAATCTTGATGGGCGATAGCTTTAACTACTCAATTCGTAATGCATCCTTTGTCAACAGCCGCTCCATCCTCTTTTCTTGCGATATTCACCCTGAAAATCCACAGTCCAGTATTACCAATACCGCTTATCTAGATAGTATTCCTCAAAAACTGAGTGCCTTTCAGAATTCAAGCCCTACTTCTTCGTCACCCACAATTTACGTAGCAAGTGACGGCATTGCCTATTTTGCTGAGAATGTACTGGGGATGATCAGCGCTCCTTTTATTTTAGTGACGGGTGATAGCGACTTACCTATTAATATTTCGACCTTAGGGCAGAGTTTAGAAATACTTCTATCCAGCCCCAAACTTCTGCGCTGGTACGCACAAAACAAAGATATGCAGCATCCCAAAATTCAATCACTACCCATTGGTATCAATATTCACAACCTCTGGTCTAATCCTCTTGAATGGGGTGGAGGCTTCATACTACCTGCAATGCAGGAGCTGCAACTTAAAACTATTGCTGAAAAAGCGCTACCGTTTACTCATCGTACGCCCAAGATCTTTTGTAACTGGCATTTTTCGATTGATCGTGCCGATCGCAAGCAATGTCTTCATCAGATAGACCATGCTCTTTGTTATTTTCAAGACAAGCCGCTGCCGATGGCCCAAATATGGGAATTGCAATCTCAGTTTCAGTATGTCCTAAGTCCACACGGAGCTGGGCTTGATTGTCATCGCACTTGGGAAGCTTTAATACTAGGTTGCATACCCATTGTCAAAAGCTCTTCTATCGATGATTTATTCACCGATCTGCCGGTCGTCATCGTCAAAGATTGGCATGAAATTAATTCTGATTTTTTTAAACGTGCCGCCAGCCAATTGGATGGCAAGAAATTAAATTTCAAGAAGCTCTATATGCAATATTGGAAATCAATCATCAAAGGACAACTAAAGTAATCCCAAAATACAGCGCTCAAGGTTGCTACCAAAAACACAGCGCGCTGATGAAGATATAAAAATAAGCGGCAATCAAAAAACGTAGCATAAATAGAGTCTTTTCACTAGGGCCGATTAGCCATCCCCTTGTATCAATGCTGGATTGCTTTTTACCCACTTCTTTGAAATTTGTTAAATACTGATAGGCCAGTAGCAAGCAGGGGAAGTATAAAAAGCCATAGAATAAAGTTCTAGAGAGTGGCATCCAATGGCGTCCAGTGATATCACTTGCAAGCACTGAAATAGGAGGCAAAAGATCAGCAAACACCCCTCCAGATAACATCATGTTGTCAACATTGCCTACCCAATTGTTCATGCAGTACACAGCAAACCCTAGGTAACCCAAGATCTCAATAAAAAGCATTGTCTTTTGGTTGCGGATAAACAAATACGATAGAGCGATAAACGGAGTAATTAAGATAACCCACTGCGGATGCCACAACACCCAGCTAAAGAGCAAAGCATAAGAAAGTATGCATGCGGTAATAGCGCGCTGCTGCCATTTTGCAGAGTCTTCATTGCAATTGAGTTTTGAAAAATACAGGTGCGCACACATACCTAGATAAAAACTATTGGCGACTAAAAGTCGGATGTTGATTCCGTTGCCGGCAGCCTTAGCAGTAGCAAGACCGAAAATTTGTGCTGTAAATACATCGCTATGCCAGTACAGAGCAAACTGTACGGCAGCAATCAATAATCCAAATAGCCCGTATATCACTAGATACATCAGGCGCTTTTCAATTATTAAAACCAGTGGCAGGTAAGCAAAAGCAGCAAAATACTTAAAAGAAATTGCTACGGAGAACCAGAGCACAAACCATTTGAAGTCTTTTGCAAAATAGGCGCGCAGGCCCAAAAGCATAAAAAAGAGGGCAAAAATATCATAACCACCAAAAATAAAGATGGCAAAAATAGCGATGGGTGAAGTCGCAAACAAAAGTTCAGGAATACGATCATTTCTGAGCTCTTGATTTGCAGGAAGCGTTATACAGATTTGATCTGCAATTTTTCTAACTAAGTTTACAGACGCAAAGAAAAAAATGGCAAGCAGCAATTTTGACCAAATGGTCTGAATAACTGTTGGGTACATCCAATTCTGACTTGTAACCTCCGGGATCAAACCCAATAACTTAAGTGGGATATTCCAGATAGCAAAGAACCAATAAAAAATAGGGAGATAGTTGTTATCTCCCATGCGGGACTTGTTGTAATCGTAAAAATCCCAGAAATGCCCATAGAGATAGGCAAATGATGAGCTATTAGTGTGTGTCAGGTCAGATTGCTTGAACAGTAAAAAACATAGCCCTAAAGAAATTCCGTATACCCAATAATCTAATTTAGAAATCTGAAGGGTTAATTTCATGCAAGCAGAATGGTTTAGGACTGAGTAAATGCCTGGTAAGCCTGCACAAGTCCATTCTCTAGATTAATCTTTGGCGACCATCCTAGACGATTTAATCTTGCGGAATCCATCCACTTGCGAGGAGCGCCATCTGGCTTTGTTGGGTCAAAACTAATTTTTCCCTGATAGCCTGTTGCTTTAGCAACAGCATGGGCTAACTCATTGATCGTCACATCATTGCCATAGCCCACATTGATATGACTTTGCATGGGCTGTGTTTGAGTGTCGTAGGTTTCTTTATCTAGCTGCATAACAAAAACAGAAGCTTCAGCCATGTCATCCACAAATAGAAACTCTCTTCTCGGGGTCCCGGTACCCCAAATTACCACTTCTGAAGCATTGGCGACTTTAGCCTCATGAAATCTTCTAATCAAGGCTGGAATAACATGGCTATTTTCAGGATGGTAGTTATCTCCTGGGCCATATAGATTGGTTGGCATTACTGAGCGGTAATCCACGCCATGACTTTGGCCGTACTGACGGTTATAGCTTTCACACATTTTGATGCCGGCAATTTTGGCAACAGCATAAGGTTCATTTGTTGGCTCTAGCTTGCCGGTGAGAAGCGCATCTTCACTCATCGGTTGTGGCGCTAACTTCGGATAAATACAGCTTGAACCCAAAAATAGGAGCTTTTTAACACCACTCAGAAAAGCCTGATGGATGACATTATTTTGCACCATCAAGTTATCGTAAATAAACTCAGCAGGGAAAGTGTTGTTCGCATAAATGCCGCCTACCCTAGCCGCCGCTAAATAGACTTGGTCTGGTCTCTCTTGCTCAAAAAATGCTTTGACTGCAGTTTGATCAGTGAGATCCATCTCCGCATGCGTGCGAGTCACAATATTAGAATAACCCTTCGCTTGCAGATTGCGCACGATAGCTGACCCCACCATGCCACGATGGCCAGCTACGTAAATCTTTTGACTCAAGTGTTTACTCACTAATTCGCTTCTTTTTTATCTTTAATTCTCTTTACCAACAGCAACGGAGTAACCATGCTTGGCTAATAAAGCATGTTGCTTGGCTTTTTCTAAATCGTTTGCAACCATCTCGACAATCATTTCATCTAGAGTAATTTCTGGAACCCAGCCCAGCTTTGTTTTTGCTTTGGTTGGATCGCCCAAAAGGGTTTCCACTTCTGTAGGGCGATAGTAGCGAGGATCAATTTGTACGATGACATCACCTACTTTCAATGCAGGCGCTTTGTCGCCTTCAATAGAAGCAACAATCGCTTTCTCATTTTCGGCAGAACCCTCAAAGCGAAGTGTGATTCCCAACTGCTTAGCGCTGCGGATAATAAATTCACGAACAGTGAACTGTACGCCAGTAGCAATCACAAAATCTTCTGGTTTGTCTTGTTGCAACATCAACCACTGCATACGCACATAGTCTTTAGCATGACCCCAGTCACGCAGCGCATCGATATTACCCATAAATAAGCACTTCTCAAGACCCTGAGAAATATTCGCCAGGCCACGGGTTACTTTGCGAGTAACAAAGGTTTCACCGCGGCGTTTGGACTCATGATTAAACAAAATGCCATTACAGGCATAGATGCCATAAGCTTCACGGTAGTTCACGGTAATCCAGTAAGCGTACATCTTGGCAACCGCATATGGGCTGCGTGGATAGAACGGGGTGGTCTCCTTCTGTGGAATCTCTTGTACTAAACCATAGAGCTCAGAAGTCGATGCTTGATAAAAGCGGGTTTTTTTCTCAAGGCCCAAAATACGAATAGCTTCCAACATCCGAAGTGGGCCAATCGCATCTACATCGGCGGTGTACTCTGGAGATTCAAAAGAAACTGCGACATGAGACTGGGCACCGAGGTTATAAATCTCATCAGGCTGGCACTCTTGAATGATGCGAACCAAGTTACTGGTATCCGTTAAATCACCATAGTGCAGAACTAAATCAGGGTGGTTGATATGCGGATCTTGATAGATATGATCAATACGCTCAGTATTAAAGGAAGAGGCGCGGCGCTTAATGCCATGAACAATGTAGCCTTTTTCTAATAAGAATTCAGCAAGGTAAGAACCGTCCTGGCCAGTGATGCCAGTGATTAATGCAACTTTTTGCTTGGTCTTTTTTTCGGTCATTTCATACACTCTTTTTGATTTTTTAATTTAACTTCTGCCGTAAGTATCTTCAAAACGAACAATATCGTCTTCACCTAAATAACTACCCGACTGCACCTCAATAATTTCTAATGGTGTCTTGCCAGGGTTAGCCAAGCGATGGGTTTGTCCTTGGGGAATATAGGTACTTTGATTTTCAGTGAGGATCAGCACCTTATCGCCGTTGGTGATTTCAGCGGTGCCTTTAACCACAATCCAGTGTTCAGCGCGGTGATGATGCATCTGCAATGACAAGCTTGCACCAGGCTTTACTTGAATACGCTTTACCTTAAAGCGCTCGCCCTCATCTACGCTGTCATACCAACCCCAAGGTCGAGAGACCTTGCGGTGGAGATTTTTTTCTTCGCGCTTTTGTGCGTCTAATTGACCAACGATATTTTTAACATCTTGGCTATTTTTACGATCAGCCACTAAAACCGCATCTGCAGTTTCAACAATAATCAGATTCTCAACGCCAACGGCGCTCACTAGGCGAGTACTTGCATGTACTAAAGAATTTTTTGTATTACTCAGCAGTGTATCGCCATTAGTGACATTTCCATCTTTGTCTTGCGCGCCCACTTGCCAGACTGCGTCCCAAGCGCCGAGATCATTCCACCCGGCATCTAGCTCAACCATCTGAATAGGGAATGTGCTTGCTGGGCATTTCTCAATCACAGCATAGTCAATCGACTCACTTGGAATCTGATTAAAGATTTTAGGATCAGGCCTAACAAATAATGCATCGCCAGAGGCATCGCTCGTTTTTTCTTGCCAAGCTTTTTTACTAACCTCCAGAATATCGGGACGAAACTCGGCTAAAGCCGCAAGCCAGACGCTAGCTTTGAGGACAAACATGCCCCCATTCCAAAAATAGCCGCCCTCTTCTAAATATTTTTTTGCTGTTTGCGCGTCTGGTTTTTCGACAAAGCGCTCAACAATAAATTGCCCATTAGATTTACCTGGACCTGATGTGGTTTTGATATACCCATAACCTGTTTCAGGTGCGCTTGGCGTAATACCCAAAATTGCAATCGCACCCTCTTGGGCAATTCGCACTGCCTGCTTGAGTGCCTTCGAAAAGGCTGCAACATTTTTAACCGTCTGATCCGCAGGCGTCACGACCAAGATTGGATCATCACCTTGCTCTTGCGCATACAACGCAGCTAGCGTTAATGCAGGGGCGGTATTTCTGCCGGAAGGCTCAAGCAAGAGAGTGGCTTGAATATTCTTGAGTTCACGCAACTGATCGAGCGCTAAAAAGCGGTGATCCTCATTGGTAACGATTAAAGTGTGGCCAATGTGAGCATCACCAATATCGTGAATACGCTCAATAGCTTGCTGAAATAGGCTCTGATTTGAATCATCAGCAGAGAGAACTAAAAACTGCTTTGGAAACCCTGCACGCGAGAGAGGCCAAAGACGGGTACCCGAGCCACCACAAAGAATGACGGGGATAATTTGAGAGGTTGTCGTAATATCACTCACGGATTATGATTTTTCAAAAGATATGCACTATTGTAAGGCCCTGACGACATACTGATACACCTGCAAATGACCACCAAAAATAGCTTTCCTTACATTACTGCGGTACCGGTCTATAAGGCGATTCCATCCAAGACGGAAGCCTTTTCTTTGCTTCAATTACGAGCGCTCCATGTAGAAAACGTTACCCTCATTTGCCCAGAAGACTTAGATTTAGGGGTTTACCTCGATTTATGGCCCGACTTAAAAATAACCCGCTTTGCCAAGCAGCATTTCCAAAGCATTCAGACCTATAACGATTTTGTTATGAGTCCCATTTTTTATGAAGCGTTTGCCAACCAATATCAATGGCTATTAATCTACCAGCTAGATGCTTTTTTGCTTAAAAACGATATTCTAGAATTTTGTGAGCTGGGCTATGACTACTATGGAGCCCCTTGGGTTACCGGCTTTCCGCAATATCACTTTCTGTTTAATCGCTGGCCAATCAAGCTCAATGCAAAGCGGTTTTATGTAGGCAATGGTGGGCTATCATTGCGCAAGATTCACAGCACCCTGGATTTACTCAAGCGCAAAAAGGCTCATATTTCTCAGAATTTTTTTATGGAAGATGCCTTTTTTGGATACTGGGGCTCTATAGACCCCTCCTTTCATGCTTGTCCACCAGATATTGCAGCAGCTTTCTCATTTGAGGCCTACCCAGAGCATTGGCTCAAGATTGCAGGCTCTTTGCCTATGGGCTTTCATGGCTTTAAAGTTTGGGGAAAAGATTTTTATAATCCCCTTCTGCAAGAGCGTTACGCAACACTGCGCCAGTCTTACCCAAAATTAGAAAACCTATAGGAGTCCACATGACAACAAGTAACACCCCAAAAATCAATGTTCGTAACTCAGTTTCTGAATGCGCCCAGTCTTTGCGTAAAGAAAATGCTGGTAAATATCAGAACTACGCTATTAAAGACTGCATTGCTTCTATTGCCGCCTCCAAAATTAAGTAATTAACTGCTTTTATCAACTTTTAAGCCTTTTTAGATCTGTTTTGATGCTAAAAAGGCTTAATTTACTCAGTAAGATTACTTTATAGGCCGGTTAGGGTAGTTTTTGCCGGTCATATTGCTATATATCGCCCCGGCTATCACCAGCAAAATGGAGTCCACCATGACTGGAAAGAAGGCGTAGCGATAGTTCATCACATGGCCCAATACCGCAATTAATGCTACGGCGGCGGCCGGGGGATGCAGACACCGCAATACGAACATCCCCAGAATGGAAGCAGCAGCAGCAATTGGCATCGCCAGTAATGGCTCTCTAATAAGATTGGCAGCAGTAATGCCGATCAAAGCCGACAAGGTATTGCCAGCAATCACCGCCCATGGCTGGGCCATCGGGCTGCCTGGCAAGGCAAATACCAAGAGAGCACTTGCCCCTAGGGAAGCCATCAACCATTCATCGAGTCCGCTGATTTCACCTAGGTACTTAGCGATAGTAAGTACTAACATCAACCCAACAAATGTGCCACAACTAGAACGAAAACGCTCAGTCCAAGTCACTGCGGGTTGATCACCCCCGAAGTAGAAGGAGTAACGTTTAAGCAAATACTTAGCTGTATGTCTCATCTTTTATTTCTTTAATCGAAATTTAACTATTGGTTGCTTTTAGCTATCAAGCCAATACAAAAATATGATTATTCGATAGCCTTGTTTTGTTCATAATAACCCCGTGG